>Ga0326761_1000136_pt1 | contig 18239 bp, 14 predicted proteins | sample GCREP_P_FD_207739 | JGI IMG/M metagenome (GOLD analysis project Ga0326761, IMG submission 207739) | Hot spring water microbial communities from Geyser Creek Basin, Yellowstone National Park, WY, United States - GCR.EP_P | ecosystem: Environmental > Aquatic > Thermal springs > Unclassified... | reverse complement strand
ACCAGCTAGCATAGCCAAGCCGACAGCAGCAGGGCTAGTGCTAGCAATGTACGTAGCGGAGATGACGACAAAGGGGACAGAGCTAGAGTGGGTAGGCCTGCTAACGATAACACACTACTATCCAGCACTAGAAATAGCATTAAACAACATAACACCGGTAACCGAGACAGCAGCCCTAACGGTGATAGCCGTAATGCTAACAACACTCTCACTAATACTCTATAACAGGAAGGATTTACCCGTGTGACGAGCCCCCCAATGGTAATCCACATGAGCTGGTGTTGCAGGCTTACACTGCAACCGTCTAAAGGGCTTCACATACCACCGTATATCTCAGCTAGCTCCCCGAACAGTACTCCACATAGGCCCCTGTTCTACCCATCAATCTACACTTAACCCTACCATCCAAAACATCATAGACAGTAACGGGTCCCTTATCCCCCTCGCTATCTCCTTGGTTAGGGATACTAACATTCCAATACTATTGTTGAGATTACTGTGACCAGCCTACCTCCAGCCCCCCTAGCAAGTGATACCATGTACTCGGCTAGTAAAAGCTACCTCCTTAGATCAGCTCCGGGTTCGGGCTCCTCTACTATCAGAACGACCTTAGAGTCGCCTCCCAGGAGCTCCTCAACATATGCTAGGAAGGCTAGGGGAGGGTAGCTGTATGGAATGCCCTCTGGTGGTGACCGTCTATCTAGGTAGCTCACTTCTGGGAATAGCACCCTGAGAACCTTCCCAGTATCCCCCTCCAAGCATAACACCTCCCAAATCCCTATAGCCTGCACGAGGATAGAGTCAACGGGGAGACAGTCGGCCTCAACCTCCACATCGTCAGTCTTATCATCATACATCAAAACCCTTCTGTAACCCCAAGCATCCAGCCTTACCTCAAAAAGCCTGAGAACCACCCCTTAGAATACCATTGAGACACCTAACTCGTTGGACACATGACTAAGCCTGGGGGTGCTAGTCGACAGGTACTAACCCATGCCATGTCAAAAAAGTCTCGTAATGAGTGATCTATAAGAGGTTATTAGGAGGTTGTCAGGAGTAGTGGTTTAACCTTGGGCTCCTTCAGCCTGTTTCTTTTCCCTCTCTATGCGTTCTCTCTGCTTTCTCCTAGCCCTGATCACGGCATCCTTGATCTTCCTCAATACCTCCTCGATTTCTGCTGGTGAACCGTCGGGTAGCCTGTCTATCCCTAAGGCGTAGGCGAGGATGTACGGGTTTAGCCTGTACTCGCCCGTTCCCACGGCCTCGTACAGCCCTAGTTCGCTGAGCTTCCTCATGAGCTGGCTGACCTTCTGCCTAGCCTTCTGGAGGTCTGGTGCCTTGATCTCCAAGACCTCAGCCACTCTGTCGTAGGCGTTGTAGTGTACGAAGAAGTACCCGTTCTCAAGTAGTTTCAGGAACCTCTCATGCCAGCGAGCTCCAGCGCCAACCACAGGCTTTCCATCAACTCTCTCCTTCTTCAACCTCTCAACGAAACTCATTACTCCATGTTTGATCACGTTGTAGAACTCCTTAAGCGATACAACCTGAGAGGCTCCTCCAAGGTATGATCTGACCTTTATATCAATCTGTACGACGGCTCTAGGAGTTGGTAGCACAATTGACAATAGTCTAATAACGTTTTGGTCGAGCGATAGTCCGTATTCTTTAGCTAGATCCCCTAGGTGCTTCTCGTCCCAGCTCAAGGTTATCGTTAAATCGTAGACTATATGGCCTCTAACCATTGGGAAGTCCCAGGGCCTATCCAGCGAGAGCCCTAATTGTTCAAATATGAAGGTTATGTGTGGTCTCTTCTCATTAACCGCCATCGTTACAAGCTCTTTGATAGGCCTTGTTGTGGAGATCTCGAAGACACCTCTGTAAATGTGGCCCCTCGTGAGCTCAAGATAATTACTTGCAAATGTCGCGAGAGCCCGTCTTCCTACTTCGCTTTTAAGCCCGTCACCTGTGTAGATTACTCGCTCGAACTCATCGAAAACCAGTAACGGGTAGTAACCCATTTTATTTAGCTCCCTTAGTATATCGAAGAACCCTAATACCTCCCTAGTTGCTTCATCCTTATACCTTTTCTCTACCTCGCTAGCTGTTTTTAAGATCTCCTCTAAGACAGGAAGCCTCTTGCTCCAATCCTCCCTCCAACCCATGATGTTTGGCTTAACTAGAAGCTCTCCTCCACCTTCAACGTATGCTTTCACATCTCCTACGTAGCTCTTGAAACCCCGCAATAGTGCGAAATCCATCTCCCCTAAGTAGAAGTATATGGGTATCACTTTATCATACTCCCCCTTGCCGGGCCCAGATAGGATGTCAAATATAGTCTTCCTGAGAGCGAGCGTTTTACCGGTTCCGTAAAGGCCTTCCACATATATTGCTGAGAAGGTTTTATCACCTCTAACCACGCTTCGAACTTCATGTAAGATACCGTGGTAGACGGAGCCTACGGGGCCGATGTTTATGTTGACACACTCTAGGGATTTAAGGCTGAAGCTCTCGCCTTTTGTTAGGGGCTCTACACATCTCTCAACCACACCCTGTCACCAAACATGGTTGTTGTCGGTTAAAGCTTATAAATGTTACCATCTGCTTGTAATAGATTGTAGCATGTGATGTCAAATGGTCGAAGTTCGTAACTTACGGCGTAAAACTTTAAAACCTGGCGCCTAAACCTCACTGATGGTGACAGGCTTGAGTGTCAGGCTACCGGAGGTCATTATGAGCCTAGAAGGTAACATTAAGAGGGTTAACGCTCTAGAGAACATCTTTGTAGTTAAGAGGGGTAACATCACAGGGAGGAGGTTGAGAGTCGCTCTTCTCACTATGATATCATCGCTGGAGAAGCCCCCCATCCCAGATTGTCCCATGTACTGGGCTGATGGTATCGATAAGGTTGTGAAGGAGAAGGTGACAGTTACAATGGTTACAAGGAGATTCTTTGAGAAGCTAGCGAAGGATAAGGGTGTGCATGAAAGGGATTTAGAAATAGCGTTATACATACTTAGAGGTCTCGGGCTCCTCGAAATATTCCGCCTGGGGAACCTTAGGTTTGCTGGGCTCACCAAGCTTGGTAGTGTCGTCAGGAATTTTATCAGGGACGAGGACATCCCAGAGCACGTCAAGCTACATGCCCTCATCATCTCGAGCTTCCCGTTCTCCACCAAGATGAGAGTGGTATACGGCCTCTACTACATGCATGGTGTTAGCTACAGCGGGTTCTACGCAACCCTGAGGGATAAGCTCTTTGCCTACGACTGGGAGAGAAAGCTGAGGTACTATGAGGGTGTTGAGAGGCTAGCACTAGAGGTCATGGAGGAGATCGTGCTAACCAGAGCTGGCTCCAGCGGGCGGTACGTCTCCGAGACCCAGCTTCTAACAAAGCTCCTGGAGGGGTACCTGAAGGTGTTCAATGGTAGTAAGGAGAGGCTCAACGAGTTCTTCAGGGCTGTGAACAAGCAGCTTAGGTACAAGCACTCCGAGAGATTCGCCTACGAGTCAGCAGCATGGGAGGCTCTCAGACCAGGAGCCTACTCAGAGCTAAAGGATATCTTACGAAACTATGGGCTCGCACAGCTACAACAACTGGTAGACGGTCTGGACAGGGAGTTCACAGCCATAGAATATCAGCTATACTGCCTCAACGGGCTTCCAGTGAAATTCTAGATAGCTTTAAGGTTTGAGGGTGAGTTAAAATGAGTGATGTTCTCGACTGGTTCATAAATCTGATCTCCAATGCACTTCGACATGTTAATCATCATTACACAGGGTGGGCTAATGGGCTCCTTAACAAAGTAAATGTTGAAGGATATATTATCGTCTCCAATTATAAACCTCGCATCCCACGGTGTGGATTGGCCTGCTCCATGGGAGTAGGTGGGGTAGGTCTCATCTTCATTGAGAAGAGTTTCTTTGAAAATAAGCATATCTCTGAGGAACTCAAGAAGTTCATTATAGCTCATGAGCTAGCACATATAACACAAGGTCACTTAGTAGCAACTCCATTTACTAAAGTATTGGTTCAAATGAACTTGAATGTTCTCAAGGAAACCGTTGTTAGTACGCTTAAGTCCAAGGGATTTTTAGAAACCATAATCGGTACGTTTTTATCCCTGTACTGGTTCTACGGGTTACTTGAGCTTACTAAGATTGACATTAAGCTTGTCAGAGAGCAGGAGCTCGAAGCTGATAGTTTAGCCGTTCAACTGGCTGGGTGCGAGGGTGCTCGCTACTTTATTGAATTACTGGAGGTTTTAAAGGAGCAAGGTTACGATGTAAGCCATGAAGGTGTGCTAGGTCTCCCCGCTCTAACTATCAAAGAGAGACTCGATAACCTACAACTGTTGTGTAGAACTCCTTCGCCACTCTCTAACTAACGCTAGGAGCTTGACAGCCCGGCTATGGGTATCACTCTCAGTGTTTCTGGCAGTTACATAGTTAGCGTTATAAGTCTCTATATGACTGCCCCCACGTCTAGGCTTCCATCCCTGCAAGGGGCTAGCATAGCATAGGCTGCTCTCATGAAGAAGCTCTTACCAACAGCGTTAGGCCCTGTAACGATGGTGAGAGGGGCGAGTTTTAATTCGAGTTCGTCGAAAGGCCCGTACGATGACAACGTTAACTTAATGGACTCCAATGAGGTAACCCCTAACGTTACGGGAGCGTTTAAACCTAATGTAGACCTTGCTAAAAATCCCACCTTGAGGTAGAGGTAGTGCGTGTACTATCGTGTAATCTGTCGAAGTGCCTTTTTCACCGTTTCTACATTATCATGCTCGTATGCCCTACTTGGGTTTACATGTGCTACTCTTAGCTCGTGCTTTGTTGTTAGCTCCTCGTCAGCTACAACTTTGGACGTTTTCGGCTTGCTCCCGGTGAGCACCACAAGTACTCCTATTAGCCTTTCTCCGTCTGCTCTTAGCGGTGTTGCCACGTCGACTATGTAGGCCGCCATCCTCTCCACGTCGCCTACGGATACTCTAGCCTTGTACTTTGCATCGGCTACAACAACCTCCCCATTACGTTCCACCACGTGCCCTCCTCCCCGCATCCCAAGAGGCCTAGCCTTGTGCCAGGGCCTCCCCGAGCGGTTTGTCGGTTCTCCGCTCGGACGCGCGCACATCATCCTTTTCAGCATCCCCATTCTAGGGGCATCACATTTCAGATGGGGGAGGGCCCCCTGCCTAGGTTAGCTGATTAGTTTTAGTGCCCATAGTACTGGTATCTTGTCTCTATCCTCTTCAAGCCCGCATATATGACACTTCATACGTCTTCCTGGGAGCTGCTCCATTTCAATCTCGCAGTTTGGGCATACTCTGCTTGGTAACCTTTTGAACTCGTATGGCACACCGTGCCACTTCAGCTGTGTCTCCAGTATCTTAATGAACCTCCTTACATCTGCCATGTGTATTTTTGCTTCTCGTTTCGATAATCCCTCTTCGAGCAGGTCTCTCCAGGATTCTTCTAGGGCGTTGTCTATTACTACCTTGGCTTTAACTTTTACCGCTCTCAAGGCTACATCGTGTGCTTCTCTTTGAGAGTGATCTCTTAATATCCTGTAGATCCTGCTTATGGTCCGCTTCAGCTCCCTATACACTCTCCTACCCTCTGGTGTCTCGTGCAAGCCCATCCTCTTCAGCCTACTGTACAGCTTCCAGAGGCTCACAGCTCTCCTGTAAAGCATGTCTATCAACCTCAGGTTTGGTCTTGACTTGGTGTAGAAGCCTATCCTGTGGTTCGCGTTTACGTAGGCTATTGCTACACCATGCCTCCAGCTATTAGCATCAACGACTATGAGGGTCTCAGGCTTGTAGGGCTCGACACGCCTCTCGGCAACAAGCATCACAGCTGGTATACCGTCCTTCAGGCCTAGCATTGCAAACGTTATATCACCACCCTCCCTAATCCTATCGTAGACCCATCTTGGTATTGGGGCTTCAGCGTGGCATATGTATCTCAGCCTCATAACGCCCCTGTCCAGGTCTAGCACTGGGGGGCTCCATTCTCGCCTCTCCTAACCCCGTTCTGTACCCTCTGTACAGTCATTGGCAACCATTCCCTAGCAAACCACTTTTTAGGCCTGGTCCCGAACTCTAGATCGAAGCTCCTCTTGTATAGCATTGTGCACGCTGTCCTCGGCAGGTCTTCTGGGCATATTTCTATCTCTCTGTACCTGTAGGCTAGGTTTGTTAGAGCCTGCAACCTCAGGACATCGCAGTCAACCTTCGGCAATTCCACTACTATGGCCCTCCTCGCAATCATCTATTATCACCAGCACCGTAACCCTCCTACCGTGAAACCTAGCTATCCTAGGCTGGTAACGCCTGCTAACGTATATGCCGTAGTCGTAGGCCGAGGTCTTAGCAATGGCACCCTCAACCCTGACAATACAACTCAAACCCAAACCACCCCACCTCCAATAAAAGCCTAACAGGGAAACCTTATAAAGCTAACAGCATGAAAAGATATAAGCTCCAGTTAAAACACTAGTACACGGTGCCTGGGGGGTCTTCACCCCCTAGGCAGGGGGCCCTCCCCCATCTGAAATGTGATGCCCCTAGAATGGGGATGCTGAAAAGGATGATGTGCGCGCGTCCGAGCGGAGAACCGACAAACCGCTCGGGGAGGCCCTGGCACAAGGCTAGGCCTCTTGGGATGCGGGGAGGAGGGCACGTGATGCTATGAGCTGTGAGCCCACAGCTCTCAGCTTCAAGGTTCTAACAACATCAACCCTACCAAGCTGGCCCTCACTTAAGACCACCATCTCCTCGACAATACGGGGTAGAGGGCCCCTCAAGGCCATCTCAGTATACCTGTAGGCTAGATCACTGTAGACGATGTCTACAACGTAGTCACTATAGGGCACGAGATTAGCCAGGGTAGGGGCTAGAGACTCGAAGCCTACGACCGCGGGGATCTCAAGGGACTCCCAAACCATGTACCTGAACTTACCCCAGCCAACCTTAGGCTCAACCTCCAAGGTAACAATATCAAAACCACATAGGGGGCCTTCAACCTCAAAGAACCCAACCCACTGGCCAAGGTTAAACCTATCCCTCCTAGCAGTGGGAGGAGGGGATTCGACATCGAGATCCTTAACTATCAAACTCTCAATGGCAGGTCTAAGAGTACCATCCACAAACCTCCTAACGGCATCGAAGAGCTCTTCGAGACAGGAGCTACCTAAAGTGATGCCAACCCCCTCTTTAACCCGCTCCACGAACCTATCATAGTCGTACCGCTTATCCTCCCTAAGCTTGAGCTCAAGACTAGAGGACACTCCCTCCACCTGCAAGCCTCCTCAACAACGTGGAGGTCCTCGTTAACCCAAGACCCCCCATCTCCTTAGAGAGCCCCTCTACCCTGTCTTTAACACCCTTCCCTCCCTCCAACATTAATCCTAGCCTCTCAGCCCTAACCCTATCAGCTAGTATGTCGAGCTGTGGTACTACATACGATGATACGGCTTCATCTATCAACGTTGCTAGGTGTTGCCGGGCATGTTCGCGATCTAGTAGTGCTGCTACCGTTATGAATTTGATGGTGTCTGCTACAGGTGCCTCCGTGATCTCCACATTGTACTCTGATAGCTCAGCGCTCATACGACATGCTACACCATGGATTATATTCAGGAGCTCCTCCGCACCCCCAATGCCTAGGCGTTTGGCGAGCTCTCCCAGGACTTCTAGAGTACCGCCAGACTCTTCGAGGGCTTTGTGGAGTGTTGGGTCTAGGAGTGCGTAGTCTGTAAACTGGGGTCTTGATAGCTTTAGCTCCCTATCTATAACCTGTATATCAACGCTCCTCTTGAGATCACACTCTTCCCACGTCTTAACCTTATCCCTTACCATCTCAACCCAGCCTTCTGGGTTTTGTTTGAAGTTGAAGTTACGCCTCATCTCTACTACAGCGAACCTCCTGAGTAGAGCGTAGCCTAGCTTGAAGAGCATTGCCCTATCATAGCTATTCATTGTAGCTAGTACCCTGAAGGAGTATGGTACGTAGAGGTTACCATCTATTAGCACGTCGTCAGCCACCCCTAGCTCCCTGGCATCCACGATGAGAGGGTTACCCCTATGGCTTACATCTAGGAGTGTGAAGAGGCCCCCGAAGGCTAGATCAACGTTAGCCCTGTTAATCTCATCTATCACTAGGAACTCAGGCCTACCAGACCCCTTAAGGCTCCTCCAACACCTGATGATAGAGCTTGTGATAAAACCAGGCCTAAAGGCTCCATCAACACCACGCCCACCGATAGTGTCAAAGGGCGTCCACTCAGGGTTACCTGTAACAGTAGAGCACTCAACACCTAGAGTTTCACACAACCCCCTAACAAGCCTAGTCTTACCCGAGCCTGGCGGGCCCGAGACTATAACATTCCTACCAGCTGTGAGATGTATTAGAATCAATGCTTCAAGATCTCTAGATCTAGTGCTAACCCCTCTCTCAACTCCAACCAAAGCCCTGAAAACACCTCTTAAATCCAAGGGACTAACCTCAGTGCTAACCTTAGTGCAATGCTTTGCTAGTATCCCCTGTAATCTCTCAGCAGTCACACTATCGATTTTAACTATGGAGCCTCCTCGAGCTCTGTAAACTTCGCTAACCTCCCTCCTAAGATCCTCGTAGCGGTCTCCCAGTCTACTACAAGCATCACAAAGATCATCGTTACACTGTGAACACTCCCTAAGTAACCCTATAACATCTTCTTTAACACAGATGTAATCCACTTTAATCCAAACCCTTCTCGGCCACGTATCCCCAGACCTAGAATCCAAAGGCCAGAACCTACTCCTATCCTCAAACTTCTCCACCACAAACCCGCTAGCAACAATCGTACGTATTGGTCTTGTAGCGTAGAGGAACACCATATCACCAAGCTTAACCTCATCATACTCTCGAACCCCGGAGTGAAAGCCCCATAGGAGCTTCGCTCCACCCTCTCTATCAACGCTGTGGATGAGCGAGAAAGACACGTTCACAGGCCCACCCTGAAATACATAAAAGCTCTTACTAGGTTCAGAGGCCAAGTATCTTCACCATATGCTTCCGCTATCCCAGCTACATTGGAAATTCTCCGGGTTTTATGTTTTTAACCTTTTGTCTTATTAGTCTCCGAGCTGTAGTGTCTTCACATTACTATAAGGTTGAAAGAGTATTTAACCCTAGTTGCATAAGCATCTAAACGAGAAGCGTAATGTTTAGAGTTTCGTCTATCTGAAGTCAAAATATTTGAAACTTTAAACTTTAATTAACGCATCGATAAGGGTTCTCATTGCCTTTGAAGCGATTCTAGCTGCACGAGTACTAACCGTAGTCTTTATGCTTCTTGAAGTCGTCTCTAGCTCGCTAAGCCCTACAGCCATGTCGATGAATATTCCAAGGTGTTTGGATAATGGGATTCTACCTGCTAGGAGCTTCTCTAGGAAGATAGTGTATCTCTCTGGGTTCCTCACATTGTACGTTAGTAGTGTGAAGAGTAGAGTGGCATAACCTATATCTGCTGGAAGCTCTAGAACAACCCTGTTACCGGTTTTAGAGATGCTGTATTTTATAGCGTAAGCATCCAGTATCGTGGAGACCGCCTTAAAAATCCTTGAAGCCCTGACACCGTTAACCCTTATAAAGTCCCTTGAATCTAGATCCAAAACCTTCAGGGAGAGCTCCGGCCTCTTACTCCTAGCCTTGTAAACTAAATAGTACAGGTTCTTGCTCAAACCCCCACCCCCCACCTATATAACGAGTAGTGGTGAGAGTATACTAAGGGATCTCGGCCTCCAGCGGTGGTCGAACCTATATATGCTCCCGGCCTCCGGTATAACATCGTAGCCATGATCGGAGAGTACTAGTATTGTAGCATTATACTCCCTCCTCAGATACTCAAGCTTATTAGTTAACCTAAGTGTAACGTCGTACATCAAGTCTATAGCATCGTTAGCCCTCACGATTCTACCGCTATGTATCCTCTCGTCAAACTCTCTAAAGACATAGTATTCTTTGGCTCCCAGCTCCTCTGCTATATGCTGTGCGATGGTATTCAGTGTTATCTGTCTATCTTGCTTGAAGTACGCACGGGGTTCAAGGATGAGCTTGTACGTCTCCGTTATACCGCCGGGATTTAATGTTACGCCGATGAAGGAGGGCCTCAACCTGTAGGCTATGTAGAGAGCTTCAACCATAGACATGCCATCACATAGTAAAATGTACTTAGTGGTTTTAGTTGTCTCATCGCGTAGCTTAAGAGGTAAAAGACCCCTATTATACATTTCACGTGCTAGAACATCTAGGCTAGCCCTATAGTTGTCGTGAATTCTAAAGGCGTTCTCAAAAAACTCCCTCATAGAGTCCACTGTACACCTGAAACGTACATCCTTAAGAGGGAATTCTGGGGAGAGGCTCAAGCCTGTCGCTAGATAATGGTGTATGTTAAAAAGAACTCTGTACACTTCCCTCTCATCGCTAACATGTTGGAGATCTTGCCTCAGACACTTATAAACCCTATTTAACATGTCGATGAGAAGCACTACGTGATCTGTGAACACTGTCTCACACCTCTAAGCACTATCCCTCGATGAAATCTACCCTCCCAACTTTTAACCCTATACTTTTGAGCTTCTGTACCACCTCACTTTTCATAACCTTTCTACTAAGACGAACCTCTAATCCACATCTACTCACATCATCTCTAAACCTGTTAAGGTAACTTATTACCGGGTCTGCGAACACGGAGATCCTGTCTACGGAACCGCTAATGTCTATTCTATCCTCACTTTGACCCCCTGGCTTTGATTGTATAATAGTGTGTACCTCTCCAACATTCTCAGTGAGCCATCTATCTTTCGACAAAACGCTAAGGAGCGTGATAATATCATCGATGTCTGAAACTTTGAATCCCTTAACACCTGGAGGTGGCGGAGGCGGAGGCGGTGGTATTCTAACTACCTTTAGGACAAGATACTTGTCTTTAACGGCTACCTCGATAATCTTAAGCTCTACATCGTCAACCTGAATCTTACTACCATTAAGAGCTTTAATAGCGACTTCTATACGGTCAATGGATATCGGTTTTATCGAGATATCACACCACCCCCTTGCTAAAGCTTCTACGATAGTGTTAATGTCGTACTTGAACTCCCCATACTTAATTAGATCCTCTCTCACTTCCTTCCTTTTAACATCTCTCTTAATCCACTCGATAAGCTGAGATCTAATATCACTAGCATCTGCTACTTTTAACAACCCCTTAACCGCGTCGGACATCCATATGGGTAGTGAGGCGAAAACGTCTTTTAGCTCGTGTATCCCCTCTCTAGATCCTACTCTAATATCCTTAATTTCAAATTGCCCCGTACAAGGATCATATGCTATGATCTTCCTGAACACGCTTATCAAATCTGATGTGAAGTTCTGCACGGCCGTGTTTGCATGTTGTTTGGCGAAGTCTTCAAGCCTCCTTCTGAGCATAACCAGAGTCTCGACCACGATACGCCTAAGCTCCTCCTCAGGCCTCCCCTCTCTTCTCAACATATCCATGAGGGTCCTACGTTGCTTTACGATCTCTTCCGCAAGCTTGTCAACACCTTCAGGCTTCTTAAGCATCTCGACTGCCACCTCGCTAGCCTTTATCTCAGCTAGGGATTCCACGAGCCTGCTTAGAACTTCCCCATCCAAGTATGGAATGATTACAGCGAACATGTTCAGATACCTTATTTTATTCTTGTTCATCTCTAGAGAGCTCTTGATCCCACGTATCAAATCCTCAAAGCCGGTGCCCCCGATGAGTAGTTTCTCGGCAACATCTATAGGTGAGATTACCAGAGCGGTGAACGTATCACGATCCAGGTTGTTAAGGAAGGTTCCACTATCGAAGCTATCGAGTTTAACAAACTCGAAGTTTAATTGTGCTTTCTGTTGCCTAAACTGGCTTACTAACGCGTACTCGCTAAACACCTCACTTAGGTATTCAAGTGCTTCCTTGACCTTCAGCTCCCCCCTCTCGTCCCTAAGCCTTCTGAGCTCCCCCTCACGTATGTTGTCGAGGATTTGGATTGGGTTGCTGATGAGTGACGCGTAGTAGTAGCGACCGTCGCTCCTCTCAGCACTATGGATGAACGGTATATTATCAAGTTCTGCGAGAACTCTCTGGTACACTCCCAGCTTGCTAACATCTACAGGTCCTACTAGGGAGAGTATGAGCCTTCTCTGGTGAAGGGCTCTCCTTTCGATATCCTCCCGTGATAGAATGTCTGGGTTAACGCTCGACATCCTAATCAAATCCCAAATGTTATCTGTAACCGACTTAACGTACACCGCTCGTATAGCCCCTTCGAGCATTCTAACTTCAGCGGGGTCTCTAGCTTTACCCCTAAAAATATCTACATATCTCCGCCACGATTCTACATTAACCTTCCACTCGTTAGCAGATAGGGGGTCCAGAAGATGCTTTATATCCTCGTGTTCGACATGAGCTAAACTAACTAGGTACGACTCTCCATCTTGAAGAGCTCTGCTTAAGACGTCGGAGCTTACCTTGATTAGATCACGTAGGTGCTGAGCATAGCTGAACTCACCACTATACGCTGGTACTACAAGCTTAACCACAAGCTCCCTATATGTAGGTGATAAGGGATAGGTATCCTTAAGCTCGTCTATAAACCTTCCCGCCTCATCCGCTCCCACTATCTGCGAGAGCGTATCCCTCAACCCATCGATATCCTTTAATATTGAATCTCGATCAGCCTTCAACCTTAGAATGCGTTTTTTAACTATCTGAAGGGCCTCATCCACGCTAATATCCCTAACACTAGCTGGAGAATACCTACCCATACGATCCTCAAAGAATTCAACAGCCCCTCTTAGCCCGGTGGCTATTCGGCTCTTCTCGACCCTCCATCTCTGCTCATCTTGTAAAGCTGACGCGTACACTAGGACGACCGGTTGTTTCGCCCTAAGCTCCTCCACGAGATTCAATATGAAGTGCAATACGCTCTCCAAACTATCATTGTATTCGCTTGAAGCCCCCAGACTCCTAAGAACACCAGCATACAGCTCATCAATGATTACCAGTACGGGGATGGTCACACCGAGCCTAGCGAGAGCCTCAGAGAACTTCCTCGCCGCGTCGAGCGGTTTGTACCTGTTTAGTTCACGTAGGGTTCTAGTAAACTCGTTGAGCTCCCGCTCCGGAACGCCCTCCTTTACCAGAAGTCCCCTCTTTCTTTCAAAAACCTTCCCCATGATCACCATTAAAGCGTCGTAAGGCATGTACCCAGTCGGTATGTGCATTAAATCTATTGGGATGATCAACGTCTTCCTAGCAACGTCCACCTTGTAGCTGGTGTCTATAGTGAGGGTTTCATATACGTCCTGCTGGCTCTCGACCAGCTCATCAAGTGTAAATGGTACGTTTAAATACAAGTGGTATAGCAGTGCTAGAAAGTGGGTCTTGCCACGTCCCATAGCATGAGTTAACCTTAAAACCACAGGAGCCCCTACCCTCTGAAGGGCTGTATTAACCATCCTTAGGGTATCCTTAATGGTGTCACTAAAATATGTTGTTGAAAGGAATGTGAGGGGATATAGGAATTCATCGCTAATCCTGACTCCCTGTATATCAAGAAGATCCCTTTGTATGATCAACCCGAGGCTTGGTGCTAGCATGCCCACGTACTCTTGGGGGCTGAGTCGTCTGTAGACTTCTGATGCGAGCTCGCTAAGCTCCACGACATCCTTAAGCCTTGGGATCATCCTCTCTCACCCTGGTATATTCTTACGAGCATGTTATCAGCGAATCCTCTAGCGATACTCGATAGTCTTACGAGTTGAAGCTCTTCGTCCCTGGCGGTACGTAGGAGGAATAAGGCTGTAGCCGCGGCACTACGGCTTACGGGCATAGTGGAGAGCACCCCCCTGATAGCCCTTGAAATGTCGTCTTTAGGTTGCTCGCCTATAAGCCTGAGAAGGTGGACGGCCTGCCCAGCAGTCGTCCTCACCAGCCTGTTAACCTCGTTTCTAACAGCTTCATAGCATTCGCTACCAAACGGGAGCCTGTATGGTTGACCAGACCTCTGAGGTCTGACCAGGAGACCGGAGTAAGCTAACGCCTGAACGTCCGCACCCGTAATCTTGCACACCTTCTCCACGAAATCGTATGCAAGCTCTCTTGACTCAGCATACCTAGTGGCGGTCCAAAGTATCAGGTAAGCCTTTGAGGAGGCATCCACGCTAAGGACATTTCTTATCATCTCCTCGCTTAACCCATTCTTCTTAAGGTAATCCTCAAGTAGGGCTTCCAACCCGAGATACATGGCAGTCGGATACAGGGTTTTATCAAAGAACATCAAGGCTTTCCTGAACCTACTCTCCCTTAAGAGTTCTTCAACCGGCATCTCCCTGACATACCCTGCTAGAGTCCTCTGGGTTCCCCAGCGCTCCTCTATGGTAAGCTCGTCTATACCCGGGTTCCAGATTCTAGTAGCACCAGCTATACCACCAGCAAGACCCATAATGAAAACCTCGGAACCCGATGCTCCCGAGTTGAGAGCTCCAACGATGGATTCAATTACGCTAGACTTAATGATCTTCCTCACACTCTCATCGTATATGAGCTTACTAGCTTCATGCCCGCTCGTAGCAATGCTTCCGGCAGTCTCTCTCTTCCTGAGTATCAGGGCTAATGATGTGAAGAAGGCTGATGTTAGGAGAGCCACCCTCCTTGCTTGCATTTCAGTCCATATGGGCCAGGCCCTGCTTAGGATGAACCTTGCAGCGTATAGGGAGGAGATTATCGCCTCCCACGCGCGTGGATCACTGTGAGTGAACCATACCACGAGTACACCGTCATCCTTGAGGATTCTACGAGTCTCCTCGAAGAACTCCCACATCTTCAACACGTACCAGTCCCCTGTAAACGGGTTCCTCTCTATGGCACTTATACCTTTTCCACCCAGCTCGCTAATCCTATCCCTACCTCTCCTAGCTATAATCTCCTCACTTCTCGGAAGTGTAGCTAGGTAAGGCGACCAACCATCGATATATAGTTCTACTTTCCCTCTTCCGGGATCCCTATTAAACAGGTACCCATCATCTATGACAGGTTGAAGTATCACTCTAAGGATTTGCCAGAAAAACTCCACGAGATCACTGTAGAAATGTTGAGCAAGATAGGGTGGGTCGACGTTGATAACGTCGACCCTCTCGACACCCAAGTTCTTAAGCATTAAACCTAGCCTCCTAGCATCACCACATAGGACATCTACAAGATCGCCGAGACCTCCAAGCCACTCACTAAGAAGCCTTAGGACAGGCAAAATACCACCAGCAGTACCACCGATAGACTTTATATGAGGCTCGAAAGCCCACCTAAGAGACCTCTCTAGGGCACCTTCACAGTATTCCAACCCTAAGTCTACTCTTCGACCTCGTTCCTGATATCTGCCCGAGAGCCTATCTATGCTCGACTGCGAGGCATCCCACTCAGTCGCTATATTATTATAATCAGCTATTTTGTCTAAACCTATAGCGAGGTACAGGGTTATAGCGGCTCCAAACTCACCTTCCTCTTTAACGAGTTTCTCTGCTCGCTCTCTCACATACTTCATAAGCTTAAGTAGGATTAACAATTGTCTAGGGTTGAAAAGCTCGTACCAGTATTCTATGCCTAGCTCCCTCACCGGCTCAAACACCTCATTCTCTCTTGGTATCCGAGCATCTGGTAGGAAGTCTTTTAGCTCGTTTATCTGTGTTGTGAGATCGATAAAGGCTCTGACAAATGCTTCCCTATCACTATCGTCTGCTGGTCTGAAGTCTTGTGGTGTTTCCTTCACCAGGATTACGTGCGTTTCTAGGAGTTCGTTTATCCTCCTCTTAGCCTCCTCGACGTCCCCGCTTAAGGCGATATTGAGTAGCTCTTTGTGCTTCTTAACCCAGCTTCTTAAAGCCACGTTCTCGTTTACTGGCATGCGACAATAGGGGCATCTAAGCCTTTCAAACGGTGTTTCCGAAGGCGATACCCTTACTGTGAAAGTCTTCCTTTCTCCATCTACTACGATGTCTATATAGGGCCCATCTTCGCCTAGCCTATTACCGTATATTATCGGTATTAGGCCTTTACAGTTAGGGCACCTGTAGCCTCTAGCTATGATGTAGCCTCTAGCTATGATGTGGTTGTGAGCGTCCTGAGGGTAGTATTGTGAGAGTTCCTTCCTAGCCCATTCTAACAGCTTCTCAACCTCCACTTTAACGGTCTCGTAGAGTTTGATACCGTACTTGGCTGGGTACTCTAGAGTAGCCTTCAATATTAGGTAGGCTACAGGGTTGTAATCCACGGCTATCGTTCTAAAGCCTAGCCTCAGAGACTCGAGGGGTATCGAGCCACCACCAGCCATGGGGTCAACTACTACAATCTCCCTTGGATCCCTACCCCTATACTTCCTAACTAGCTCTCTCACATACCTCCTATCCGGGTTGACTAGGTACAGGACCCTGTATGGAACGCTTTCCACCCTATCAAGGTCTAGAGCGTGCTCAAACTCATCCACTGGAACACCGGCTGGTAGGACCGAGGCCAGGGTGAGGACTCTAGCTGGAGCCGTAGGCCTCCTAGCAAGGTATAGGTGCAAATTGCTTATCTTAGGAACCCTTATGAACCCAGCCTCAACCCTAGCAGTTCTATTAACCTTATCCAAGGGCAGGACATCTTCTATAAGACGTTTCGTAGCATAGGATGAGGTCATAGAGATCGATCACCCTATCCCTTGCCACGTCGCTTTTTATACGAGGGGGTATTTATGTTTTTCCTCCTCCATGACACTAAGGTTATCAAGGATAGGAGGTGTCGGAGTTACGCTAGCACGGAGTCACATCTATGAATCATGCCTATAGAGTGTTGATGTATGAAGGAGTTGCCTTGTACCATAACCCACTATAGTACAACATGTAACATTTAACATTGTATAGCTGTACCCTCTGTACTCTCACTCAGAACTCTAGAGCTTAGGTTTAGGGGTTTGAGCTATAGGGAGATTGCCAGGGAGCTTGGCTACAGTGTCTTCAAGGTATACCAGCTTATACCACCTTATGAGAGTCCTAGGTCTAGGGTTAGGCGGGTTCACAAGATTGCCGGCTAGGGTTGAAGAGTTTAGCGGGAAGCTTAGAGACCTTAAGGGTTAAAGCATTTAGGTTTAAGGCTACAGTTAAGCCTCCGGCTTTCAACGTAGGGCTCGATCTAGAGCTCCCGGAGGGGCGTTGGGGAGCATGGGATGAGGCCGTGTTAGGTAAAAGTTCTTGAAACCCACTACCTAACACTATGGGAGCTTGGAGCTTCAATCCTAACAGGCATCCCCATCTCTCAGCAATAGACCTTAGATTAAGCTGTTGAAAGCTAGAGGTTACAGCTGTAATCCACCCTACACTCCCTAAAACACCGTTAACTCAGATTCCAAGTGTTCAAGCTTAGCATAGTACATCCGACTCCCGGCTTTCAGTGATTCAAACGTTAAAGGACCCTCAGGAGCCGTCTTGTCGTGTCACGATCTAGCTGTTCGAATCGAAACCTTGATAGAGCAGGCTTTAGCTCAAGTAGATGTTTCAATGGTAGCCTTTGTAGCTTTCGTAGTCCCAGCGGTCATCCTGTAAAAACTGTTTATTGGGGGAGCCGGGTCACTCATGGGGGTTCGTTCGTAGGATGAGTTATGTGGGTTTAACAGGGGAATGTTACTGGTGGGATGGTAGGAGCTGTGCTAGGGTCTTAGAGCTATACGTTCTATGATGGGGGAGAGCTTAGACTACTACAACGTCTACCCGAGGGGGCATACCGGCTGGTGGGGGCTAAGCTGGTGGTAGCCTTGGATAGGAGAACCGTGTTCCCGGTCACCTACTGATGTTGATGGGCTATGGTGTGATGCTGCTGGAATCCCACCCTCGCCTCATCCCACCTTCTGTCTAGTGCCATGTTCTCCCACTAGATTTAAAGGCTTTTGTGGTCTTAACGTTAGTCGGGTGAATGGTGTTGGCGAACCCTGTTATCCAGCGTGTGCGTAGCAATGTGCATTGTAGAGGCTGCCCACTATACGATGACAAGAGGTATGCTGATCGCTTGAAAGCACGGGATGAAACTCTCGAGTTAAACGGGAAGCATGTCCCGGATAAGATTACAGTTCTATTCATAGCCGAATCCCCTCCCGAAGCCTTCATATGGGATAGGAGGGCCTACTTCTACGCATCGGGCCCCG
>Ga0326761_1000135_pt1 | contig 18281 bp, 12 predicted proteins | sample GCREP_P_FD_207739 | JGI IMG/M metagenome (GOLD analysis project Ga0326761, IMG submission 207739) | Hot spring water microbial communities from Geyser Creek Basin, Yellowstone National Park, WY, United States - GCR.EP_P | ecosystem: Environmental > Aquatic > Thermal springs > Unclassified... | reverse complement strand
GGGCCGACCTTAGGCGCGCCCTTGCCCTCGGCCTCAGGCACTACGCAATCGAGGAGACACCTCTCCAGCTCGTTCCTCAAAAGAGCCTCCGCGAGACCTGCAAGTTCTTCAATACGCTTAAGGGTGGGGAAGGGGTAGCCGAATAAGAAGTAGCGGTGGTATAGCTCCTTCCACCTCTCGACAACTCTGCCGCGGCACAGCCGCAACATCTCGAGGGGGTACTTCCTCCAGAGGTAGGTGCCGTCCCACCTAAACATTCTCTGATCTGCGCAGTCTAACATACAGTGGAGCACAGCCGCCTTTAGATGCTCTTCGTCGAGTCTGCCGTATCGCCTGAGGATCTCGTATAGGAGATCCACGCCGTGTAGCGCGGCCACGCTGAGACCCAACCCGCCGGCGGCCGCAATAGGCGATGCGAGCAAGCCGCAGACGGCGTCGTGACCCCTCGCCCCCTCCTCCCTCAAAACCTCGTCAAGTTCCCTGTCGATAAGCTCATCCACAAAACGCGCCACAGCCCCAGAAATACCCAGAAGCTCTGCACAATGCTCATGACAACGCCAAGAAGTCATAGGTACTTACGCCGAATAAAATTTAACGTTACCCGGCGAGCTATCCCATACCGCCAAGGGGCCTTTTTAGACCGGGGCGTTACGCGTGGCGGTTGAGGCGCCGTATGAGCGGCTCCTCAGTTGGCAGTAAGCCTACGAAGTCCATGAGATGTTGCCGTAACCTAAGCCGCTTGGACATCTGGAGGAGCCCTTGAGGCCTTGAGAGATGGGATATCCTACGTAGCTGAGGTTGGGAAAGCCTTTATTGATCCCCGCAACCGCTCTCGGTCTCACAGTTTTTAGATGCCGAGGCGTCAACAGGGGGACCAGAGGGCTGGAGGATGACCTTCTTTATGGCCTCTAGGAGTTCTAGGCCGAACCTCTCGGCATGTTGCGCCGCCAGTCTCTCCGCCTCTTCACGTTCTTCGCCGGGTTCATGCACCAAGGAGTTACGGATTCTAGGCAAGCTAAACTTTTCGTTGATTTGGTAGGTTATGCCGAAGTCTCTGCAGAACTGTTTAGCCCACTCCTTGTTGCATCGTCTCTTGTACCTAAGCGCGGCGGCTAGAAGCTCAAACGCAATGTAAAATTTAAGGAACTTGTCCAGAGGGTGGTCGTCTACGTTGCCAGCTATCCACCATTTGATCGTCCTCATGAGTCTCTTCAACTTCTCCGGTTTCTCCCCCGCCGCAATCAAACTCTCCATGAGGGTAGCCGCCAATTCTTTCCAATTCCTTGGCCAGTTTACTACAACGACCTTAGCATGTGTAGTAAATTCATCCACTACTTTGATCACGTCACTACCTCCTTCGCGTTGTCTGCCGACTTTGGCTACATTTACCCGCTTCACCACAAAGGCTCTTCCGAATACAAGGGTCAAGGCCGAGGCAACGTCCTTGGCTAGCTGATACCCCCTCCGCCTAGCTTCTTCCCTATTCACAGCATCTACAGTCGCGGTCCCATAGACGACGCCGTTGTTAACCTTAAGCCTAACGCCGCAACACTCCAGCTCATCTTGCAGAGGGAAATCCACGGCGCATCTAAGCAAAAAGTTTACCTCAAAGCGTTCCATACCTCAGCTTCTGTGGTATTTATAATTCGTCAGCTTCTCAATTAACCCACAGTCGTCGAGAACTATGGCGGTTTCCATCTTGGCAAAGCATCCGGTAGAATGTTTGAATTTCTAGCGTAATCGCGCCGGAAGTGGGTTTGTTTCTGTTTTCAACGCGCTCGGCTTGTGGCGTGATCTGAGACGCTTGATGAACCGGCGTTGCACGACGGAGAGACGATTACTGTAATTGAGAGCTGGCGACGGGATTACCTCCGGCGGCACTCTTCTACTAAAGGTTGTCGCCATCGCTTGATGATGCGGCGGCGATGAACGCTATTACCCCAACTACGGCGGCGATGAGTAGCAATGGCTTCCACGGAATTTGGGTGGCTGGCTTCGGCGGTTTTTGCGCACTCTCTATCGGCTTCACTACTTTATGGGGGATGTCGTACTTCTTTAATATCTCCATGAGGTAATGGTCGTAGGGGTAGGAGCCGTAGATTAGGTGTTCTAGATATTCCCGCGACACCTCAATCTCGGCGTCGAGAGTTCCATCTTGGTAGCCTCTGACATGAACTTCATTTACATCATCCAGCGGCTTTACAAGGCCAAAGACCTGCCCCGGCTTCCAAACCTGCAACAGGGTATCCCTAAAACCCTCCTTAATAAGCGCCTCCTTGGCGCGGTCTAGATACGGCGTCCATATACGGCCGATCATAGTGAAGCATTCTTGATTTTCTCATATTTATTTCCATCGTTAAAATTGTAAGCGGGGTACGTAGCGGATCTCAATAAATACGGCGCCTACGTCAACGGCGAGGCAGAAGAGAGGTATGTGGAGCTAGCTTGAGGAGGGCGAGCCTGTAGCCCTCCCCGTCGAGTTGCTACATCTCGTAGACGCCGGCCTGCGGCGTCTCGGATGCCGTGGACTCTGGCAGGAGGCGTGCCTCCGGGTCTCCTCTAGGGGGTGTGCGTATCTTCAACTGGCTGTATTATCCATAACAGTTTTATAAGGCCGCGCCGGTGGTTGTATGTTCCGGCTGGAGTTCCGTCTCTGCGGGCCGCTGGTCAAGTGCCTGGCTGAGATAGGCGCCGAGAGCCTCAGCGCTGTCACCAGCTTCGTGGACGCGGAGGCGCTGGAGGAGCTCGCCAAGGCTGCAGGGGCGGTGAGGGTCGTCGTGGGAGACTACGCGGTCCCCCGCGAGGTGTACGAGAAGTGGCGCGACGCCGTCCGCGTATACCCAGGACACGCGGGCAACCTCTACATAGGCGCCCGTGGCCTGGCGACAGGCGGCGCCCCCCTCACAGCCGCCGGGCTCCGCAACCCAGCCGCCGCCAACTTCATTGCGTTGGTGCCCCCGGCCCTGCTGAAGGAGGCCGAGGGGTACTTCCACGAGCTCTGGAGGAAAGCCCAGCCGCTGGCTGAAGACGCCGCCGTGGACGCCGCCGCCGAGGACTTGCTGAGGGCGCACCACGCCGGGGCTGTGCGCCGCGCCAACGAAAAGCTGGCGGAGGCCCTGGGCCCCGACGCGGCCCGCTGCCTCGCCAAGTTCAAGCCAAGAGACTGCGCGAGGCCAGTCGCAGAGGCCCTCCGGGAGAGGTATACGAAATGCGAGGTGGAGGAGGTCTGCGCCGCCGCGGACGTCCACAGAGAGGTAAGCCCCCGGAGGCTCCTCGCCGCGCCCGACTCGGCACATCTGGCGGGGCACCCAGTCTGCTGGCTCAGAGCCTTCGCCGTGAGGCTGGTGGAGGAGAGGAGGAGCTTCAAAAGCGGCATCGAGGCCTACGAGGCCATGCTGAAGGCCGCCGCCGAGGACTGCCCCCGCCGCCTCAAAGCTCCAGCCGAAGAGGAGCTCGAAAGGCTCAAAGACAAAGCCTACCGCAACGAAGCCATGTGGACAATACCCTACCGCTTACTCCCCCTAGCGCTGACCCTGCCGGCGATAGGATGCAGAATAGAGGGGCAGACGCGGAGAGACGGCAGAACGATAAGACAGATATATTGCTAGGCTATTGACGATATTTCTTGATACAGCTCTGTCAAGTAGTTCTCCAACTCCTCGAGACTAGCCGCCGGCTTGTCCAGCAACTCTCAAGAGCTAGTATCAAGAGCTATACTTTCTCGTCATTATCATTTTAATATACTTACGTTTCATGAAGTAGAAGTATGAGTAAGCGTAAGCTTTCAGATTGTGTTAGGTTCCTCAGGGAAGGGCTGAAACAATCTTCTGAATTAAGCGTGTTTTCAGGATTTGAAGAGGAGCTGTGCGAGGGCGCGGTTAGGGGTCTTGATGTGGACGCCTTGTGCGGTCCTCAGCAGAGTCAGAGCTGGCGTAGCTGTCTGCAGATGTGGCTCGAATGGCTGAAATCGGCTGGAGTCACTCTGGAGCAGATGGACTATCTTTCTGCGGCGGTCTACGCGCTGGGTCTAGCGCCTAAGCTCGCCGCAACCGACTACGGCACCGCTCGGCAGAGAGACTTGGGCCAGCTGTGGACCGATACAATACGGGGCTTTCTGGGCGAGATTGCTTTTGTCAAGTGGCTGAGAGAGAGGCATCGCATAAGGGTAGAGCTTGATTACAGTGTGGGGCCCTTAGAGGAGTATCTGCCACGCGACATTAAAAGCGTCGAGGGGAGGGAGCCTAGGCTGAATGTAAGTATAAAGACCACAAAGCTGAGCGGCATCTGGCTCGACGTGCCGGGTGCCCAGATAATGCACAGCGACGTCTACGTGCTCGTGAGAGTCGGCGTTACAAGAGAGCACTTTATAGCCTTTCTGAAGGCAATAAGCGTAATAAGAGACAAGCTGTTCAGCAAGGCGGTTGAGCACGGCGTAGTGGATGAAAAATTCTTAGAGCAGGTCTGGAAAAGCCTGCCGGAGTTCAGGCCTGTGCCCGCCTATGTGGCTGGCTTCCTCCCCATAAAGAGAGGCGGCCGCGCGGCGGACCTCCCCGACATGCTGGATGAACTTCCGCAGTCCATTCATTGCCGCATATATGATGCAGATTGTGAAGTCAAGGTGAGGAGGGCTGAAGTAAATTCATTCTTGGGGTTCTGGCATCCAGGCCTGCAGGAGTGCCGCGAGCAACTTGTAGACATATTGAAAAGAAAAGGCAGAAATGTGGAGGGTAAGAAGATAGAGTTTGCCGGCATAGGCGACTTCACTAGGGCTTGGCACTTCTTGGCGAACTCCGGCAGGCTGAAGCGCAGAGATGATGAGTGGGGTGCCCTTCTGCAGTTGCTCTAGGCTTGCGTCAAGGCTTCCAGCACGGTTCTCAGCGCCTTGCCAAGCCTCTTAGCCGCCAGCGGAGGGACTGCCTCGCCTATCTGCGCCCTTATCTCAGTCTTGGAGCCTTTGAAGAGGAAGCTGTCGGGAAAGGTCTGCAGTCTGGCGCGCTCCCGGAGGGTGAGGGTGCCCCGCGGCTTTTCGTAGTGGTAGCCGTGGGTGCCGCCTCCGCCGTAGGCGACTATGGTGTAGGAGGGCTTGAGGGGGTGGAGCCTCCTGTACACGAGGCTTATGCCCCTGCCCTCGACCTCCCACTTTGTGCCTCTCACAAATTCGTGGTTTTCGCCGGGTGGAATCCTCCGCAACCTCTCCAGCACGTCTGGACTGTCTGCAGGGGGGTCTGCAGTGCCGTCTGGGAGCTTGAGCTCCGAGGCGCGGACGCCTAAGTAGCCCAGCTCTCTGAGCACTTCTCTGTGCGCGTTGAACGCCAGCTCCAGCTCTTCCTCACTGCAACGCCCTATTTTGTTCACAAGGCAGTAGTCCTTAACCGCGTCGAAGGTGAGCTTGTCCCACACCTCCTGCTTCCACCTCCGCGCAGTCTCGGTGCCCACCTCGTCCCAGACGCCGGCCCACTCCCGCATCACCTCCTCGTACTCGGCCCGGAGCTCCGGCAGAGGCCGCCCTTCCAAAGCCTCCATGGCGGTCAGCGGGTAGATCCGGAACGGAGTCTTCAGCGCGCTCTCAAAGACAGCCCTAGCGCTCCAGAGATCGCCGACCTCCTCAATCAAGTCCCTCCTCACGCCTACAATTATTAACCGCTCACGCCTCTGGGGGACGCCAAGCACTGAGAGGTCCGCCACATCTGAAAAGACAAGCTCGTAGCCTGCCCTCTGGAAGTCCTCCCTGATGACCTTGTAGGCCAGCCCCTTGTTTGCAGTGACGAGCCCAGGCACGTTTTCGAAGATAAACGCCCTGGGCCTCAGCGTATTAAGCGCCCTGACGAAGTGCAGATAGAGCCTCCCCCTCCTCACCTCTATGCCCCTTCGGTCCCAGTCGGGGCCGCGGACTATGGAGAAGTCCTGGCAAGGAGGGCCGCCTGCAACTACGTCTACGCCGGCATCCTTCAGCGGCGAGAAGTCCACGTGCTCTACGTCGCAGACCAGCGCCGTGCCGACCTGCGCCTCGGCGCCTCGGCGGGTGCATGCCTCCAGCTTGAGCCCGAAGTTCGCCGCGTAGGTGGAGACCGCCGCATTGTTCACATCATTGGCGAACAGTATGCGGAAGCCAGCCTCCCTGAGGCCCCAGTCCAGGCCCCCCGCGCCCGAAAACAGCGAGATGGCCTTCACGCCCACATATCTCTTCTAGTCTTTAAAATCCACTTTGTCATCTTTTGATATGCTTGGCGGAAGGGGCTCCGCCGCTGGCGTAATATCTGCAACAGCTGGCGAGAGGACAAGCGCCGCATCGGGGGCTTCTCGCCGTGCAGATCCTCCGCGCGAAGTCTAGGAGGCCGAAGTTGTATTCGCGCGGACTCTCTGGAGGAACAAGCCTCTTGGCGAACTCCCAAAGCTCTGGATCGGTATGCGGCCTCTGCCGCCGGGACTTCACGCCGAACACCCTCTCTAGAACTCTAGCCGCGTTTCTGTCGAAGAGGGGCTCGGCGGCATCCGCCACAGCCACGAGGACCTCCCGGGCCGCGTAGTCCCCCACGCCGGGAAGCCCCCTCAGCTTGTCTAAGCTCAGCGGCACCTCTCCGCCGTATTTCGACAGAAGCTCCTCGGCGAGGCGCTTGAAGAGGCGGGCCCTGACCTTCTCCATGCCAAGAGGCCTCAGCACCTCCTCCACCTCCTCGACGGCCGCGCCGGCCAGCTCTCTCGGCGAAGGCCACCGCCTCAGAAACTCCCCGTAGACCCTCACAACCTGCCTCACTGTAGTCTTCCGGAGGAGCAGAGCCGCAACAAGCACAGCCCAAGGATCAGAAGTGGTTCTCCAAGGCAGATCCTTATCGCCGTGCAGACGGTACCACTCTACAATAACTTCTGCAAAGGCCAGAGGAGCTGGAGGGCGGCAGTCCATGTAGCTACGGTTATGCGCTCTATATAAGCGTAAGAGCAGATTCGGCGCATACAAACCGGAATTCTCTTTCTCTTCCAGTCATTTTCCCGGATTAAGCCGGAGAAAAACTTTTAAAGCCGGAAATCTTCATTTAATTGTGAGGGAGAGAAAGAGACGGAGACTTGTTGACTATCCTCAGAATGACTTCATAGCAACGGATCTCACATTTGCCAAGGTTTGGTTTCATGTCGTTTCCGAAGATGTACTGAAACTAATTATACAAGTTTATCTAAAAACAGGAAGCTACTCTCTTGACTCTAAGCTATATAGTGAATATATATCAAATATTGAGGCCGCTGAAATCGTAAGAAAGTATAGAGAATTGCAGAGAATTGCCGTGAAAAAAGCAGAATCGGTCTGGAAGGCGAATGTAACCTTTTTTGCTTTAGCAGATGTTCTGCAGAGATATATAGAGCTCTATCTGCCAGAGAAGAGCAGTGGCACTAGGGATGCCTCAGCAGACATCAGCCAGCTATTTACTAAAATAAAAAACACAATCTATAATATTAATAAAGAAAACTTTGATGAAATTAATATAGAGTATCCAGTTGATGTGTATCTTTGGTTTCTCAATATGATGGCTGAAAGTGAAGTAATGGAGCGCATCTTGGCGATGCTAAACACCATAGATACAATAGAGGGGTCGAGCAAGTTGTTGAGCTCATTTATTAATCGCATAGAGCAGGGGTTTGCTCAACGCGTAGGAGAGGAACCTGAAGAAGAATACATAGAAGAGGAGACACATAAGGCGCTCCTCATGCGTGCCGCAGAGCTTAGAGGGCAGTATATTAACAAGTTGCGCAACGCCGTTATCGCAGTAACAGATATAGTTGCGGCAGAGAGGAAACGCCGAGGTGCAACACCCTGGCGTGAGGTTATTCGTGATGTTATGCTCAGGAGAGCCGCGTACTACATCGGAGAGGTTCTGCACATAGCAGGCAAGCCACCGCTCTTCAGAGGATTCATAGGCAGGATTATCGATGAGAATGAAAGCTTCCAGGCTAGACAGATTAAGACTCTGCTACTCGCCTCGGCCATAATCCACAAGAAGCTTCAGAGATGCGTAGCAACTCCAGCGGACATGTTCCTCTGGATCCTAAAGGCCAACAGCGGCTTTCACGCCTTGGAGAATGTGGCGGCAAGCATAGCCGAAGAAATTTGCGGCAAAGAAGAGCCGAGGGATGTTGTGGCCTCAGCCGTGATTGCAACAAACATTCTGCTGAATGTTCTGCCCTCAGGTTTATTCGACGTTGCAGCTGTAAGAGAGCACAAGTACGCAACCTTTGACGGCAGAACGAAGTTCGACAGTATATACATATACGATCGCAATAAAATTTTAGAACACATCAGACGTATACTGGTATGAAGCTCTCACCTGAGATAAAGCAAGACGATATTTCAAAGTTCTATAGTCAATTATACGACATCGCTAGCGGCAGGAAGAACTTCAGCGATTTAAGGTCATTTGCAGAGAAAGCCGTTAATGCTGGTGCTAGTAACCCTGTTTATGATGAAGTGAGAAGTGCACTGATATACCCCTCGCTATCAATAATTGTCGGCGCCCGCGGATCAGGAAAAACCACGTTGCTTGCGCTAGCTTCTTATGATCTCGAAGCTAATGGCTATCACGCCATCTACGTGACTCCCAATTATAGGCAGATTGAGTGCACAAAGCTACAGCAAAGCGGAAAAATAGCGCTCCTTCTTGACGACTTTGCCGAATACGACGACGCTCTACTTAACAACCTAAGGATCTGCTTCGAAAAGCTAGAAGAAAATCCTTCCAGGTACAAAATCATCATCGCCACTCAGAGCGAGAAGAACCCTGTTGCCAGCATTGGGAAGATTGTCGATCTGCTTAATAGGCCGTGGATGTTTTTTGGTTCTAGATCCGCAGAAGAGATAAAAAATGATTTAACAAACTACATAGCAACACTTCTGTACGTATCCGGAAAGTCATTTGAGCGACTAAGAGCGGCCTCAGTTGTGAGCCTAGATGCATTCTGGGCTAGGTATCGAAGCTTCGGCACGTTGAGTAGCTTAATTGATCTACTCCGTAGAATGACCGCATTTTATGCCTATGGAACTTTTGGAAAGTCAGAGACAGCGAAGAAACTTACTGACGAAGCCGCAAGCCTCTTCGATGCGGTTGCCGTAGCGCTACTTGCGCGTCCGCCAGTTATAAGAAGCGAGGCGTCCTATGTCTTCATCTTGGAAACTGCGGATGAGGCTACACTTATGGAAGACATGACGGCGTATGAACTTAATGGACGTGGCGTTGTGCTCGCACTTGCAAATGCGTTTGAGAGCGCCTTTAGCGATACTGTCGAGAGAAGGAAATGGCTAGAGGAATACAAGCGTGTTGCTGAGAAAATAAAAGAACTAGAGGAAATTCAAGTAAGCTCACGCGAACTTGTAAATGCGATTCTCGAAGCGCTCAAATATTACAAGCAGATTAGGCGCCTGCCGATTGTTGACGTTTCTGAAAACTATCCCGTCGAGAAAATCTGCGGGCCTTTGAAAGCCAATGCCGAGACGCAGAAGAAGAGAAGGAGAGGTCCGGAATCGGGAGTCATTATCGTCCAAGGCCAATCAGGCACCCGTTATTATGTTATGCTCCAACATGCAGGTGAAACTTCAAACGGGAGGCTGAGCGGATACCAGTGTAAAAGGCTAGAAATTCTTTCAAAATGTGCCAATATAGTAGATAGGAAATTACTCTTCATAGTGTCGATGAATTCACAGTTAAATATAGCAAAATGTACGGATATTAACAAGCTTGAATCAGGTGTAGAAATCCTCTATGCAGACAGCCTTCAAAAAAGCAAGGAGGGGGGCCTGGTACGGGAGCTAAGCAACATACAAGACGAAGGCCTTAGGAAGATTCTTGCCGTGCTCTTTCTTAACAGTGTGCTCCTCAAAATAAGGGACAGGCACCGCATTCCTAAACTCGCCATCGCGGTGCTTGAAGGAAGAGCAGTATGACAGGGGTAAAAGAGCTTGCCAGGAAGCATGTCAGCCGGCTGGTATGTCCGGCATTTAGAGAGATAAGTGATAGCTACGTAGCATATGCCCGCCGAGACGCCGCCCGACGCCACGATGATTTCCTGGAAGAAGTCGTTCCAGAAATTCCCAAATGGCTCGGGTTAGACAGATGCGAGCGGGTAAACATCTCGATTGAAGGGAGGGAGATTAGGGGAAATATTGACGCCGTTCTTCGGTGCGGAGATACATATGTAGTTATTGAAGCGAAGAGCTATCCCTTTGCAGACATAGATGAGCAAAAGTACTGTGAAACTCGATGGACCCGCGCCTATGTTGCTGACTATGAGCAACTGGTTTTATACGCCTATGGAGTTCGGAAGAAGCTTGATGCCGGAGCAAAAGTCCGTGCGGTATTAGTATATAGAGGGTACGCGAAGAACAAGGACGCCCTCTTTATCATAGAGCCGAGCTTGGATGACAAGTCGATAGAAGGTCTTGTTGTTGCTTCTGCAAAAGGCGACGTCTATAAGCCCGGCCCCGAGTGCCTCAGATGCGGCAACGAAAAGTGTCCGGTCAGAGGAGAGATGCAGAGGCTCATCGAAGAATTCAGCGATGCAAAACAGCACTCTGACAAAGGTAGTGACCTAGAAAGGGCGTATCAGGAGCTTCTACTGATGGAGTGGTGCTTAGCCAGACATGGAACTCGTTGCATAAAGTGCGGCCCCTTCTACTTTGCCCTGTCTCAAACTACAATTCATACAGATGATCTGCCGCTCACAAACTTGCACATCAAACACACCTTGCGGCGCGTAAGCGACAAGAGCTCTTTGGAAAAGCTCTACCGCGACGGCGTGTTAATCGAAGAAGACTGCGACAAGTATCGCGTTGCTCTGAATAAGATCCAGAAAATAGAGGATAACGTGCTTTTTGCCAAGGACATCACGCGGCTTGACTACTTCCTGCTCATCGAGCTACTCTCGCTGGCAAGAGAGCTCTACAGCGGCGTCAGCTCACTCGATGCGCTGAAAGAAACGCTGAAATGCTACAGGACTTATCACGGCAAAGTTGCTCAACTCCTTCGAAACGTTGCCGCCCTGCCCTCGGAAAGAAGGACTCTAGAGGGCTACTTCTTACCAACTATAATAGACCGCATCCCCACGCCAAAGGTAAAGGTTGATGAGGCCCTGAGGCAACTAGCAAAAGATACAAGCATTAATCGCGACCACCTTGAGCTCGTCCTAGGCTCTCTTCGGGATGAGAATGGAAGACAGATACAGGGACTAAATGACTTCCAGGTCGAGGCTGTAAAGAGGCTACTGAATCAGAGAGGCAACACGTTCACTATCATATCCGCACCACCGGGGGCCGGCAAGACGTTGGTGTTCATGATCTACGCCTTATACAGGGCGCTTGAAGAGCCCGATGGAAAAATTCTCATTATGTACCCTACGAAGAAGTTGGCAGTCCAGCAACTCCAGCAACTCTACTACACGCTTGAAGAGCTTAACGAAAAGCTGAAACAGAAGCAAAAAGGGGAGCTTAAACTCGCGGTGCTCGACGGAGACAGCCCACGGAGTGAACAATACATAGTGGACGGCAGAGAGGTTAGGTCGCTCAAATGTGGCAGTGGTGGTGTGTTGAAGTACAGAGGAAAGAAAGCCGTCTGTGAAGGCGCAAGCACTACAGTAGTGGAGTGGTTTACCGAAACAGAGGAGGGAGCCTTTGATAAACAGATTATAGTTACAAACCCCTATAAGCTTTCATCACTTCTGCTAAAACCCTCACAAGCCTCAATAGATGCGCGCCAGATCAGCGCGATAATCATAGATGAAGCGCACACCGTCCTCGATGCCGAAACACTCGACTTTTTAACCGCGCTTCTTCACCGAATATTGACTCTGCGGTGCGGTGACTTGCAGGCTTACGGAAGCGGCTCAAGCGACGCGGATCTAACAACCGGTACTCCCAGCGATTGCACGATACCTGCCTTGATTCTTTCTAGCGCAACGATTACAAGTTCTGGCCTCCCGCTTTCCAGCGTCCTCACTCAGCAAGTTGAAAACATAACGCTTAGAAGCATCGGCGCTTTAGAAAGAGTAGTGCCTGCACGTAACGAGACCTGGAATTTTGCTAATAAGCTAGCAGAGCTGTTGCTAGGCAACGGCTTAACCTATCAGCTGGATGCGATAGACTATTATGAGCTTCTTGGGAGCATAGAAGCCACGCAACGGAAGCTGGCTACGCCGATGGTGCTCTTCACGATGCCAGAAAAGTCTTATACAGGTACTGTCCAAGAAGCCGCAGTAACCCTGGCACTTGCGGCAGGTGCACGCCATATCAGGCACAAATTGCAAAATGCACACCTGAAGCACTTCTCGTCTGTTATCTTCATCGACAGCAAGGAGACAATAGCTGAAATAGAACACTACGTGCTCAACCGTCTGTTAAAGCAGGAGATGTCGCCGGCAGATAAAACCCTAACGAAACCCCTCTTAGGCAACAACTGCCAATCCAAAGCGCCAGGAGTGCACGGCTACGAAGAGCTGAGGAGATTGCTTACCGCTCCACAAGGTGCACGAGATATCGCCACCTATAACCACCTCCCGCTCTTCTGCACAAAACGCGACGAACTCGCTTCGGCGCTTGACACCGCTAGAAGTCTCTATTCTTGCGGAAAAGCAGACTTACCTCAGTGCTATAAACATGCATATGAAGTCGCAAGTAGGATGCTAAACGACGCGAGTGTCCAGCACAAAGACCGCAGTTATTTATTGATCCATCACGCAGATCTTAATAAGACGGAGCGCTACAGTATAGAGCGCAAGCTTGAGCAAGCTGGTGAGTGGGCTGTCGTGCTTGCAACCTCTACGCTGGAACTTGGCGTGAACCTCAGCGGCGTAGCTGTGGTGGGACAGCTCGGCGTGCCTCTGCTTGCCGAAAGCATAATACAGAGATTCGGAAGAGGCGGAAGAAGTGCTGACACGCTTCATACAGCGCTGGGAGTGCTCTTCGCCAAACACACAGGTGAGGACGTTGCTATGATTAACGAGGACTATGCGGTCGCGCGACTCTTTGGATACAAGAGGACGCCGTTGCAGGTCAGAACAGATGAAAGGATAATAAGTATAGAACAACTAGTGGCTTATCAGTATCTAAGGACTGGAAGAGGATCTCGGCATGCCAAAAAAGCCGTAGAGACGTCTCTTGCATGGCTTATAGGCCGAGATCAGCGCTGGCAGGATTTACTCGACGAAGTTGACGCCCGCATAAATGTCATGGAGGAGTTAAAGTCGTACTTCGAGTCTGCTAGACGTACATCACCTCTGAAGGAATTAGTTGAATTATCACAACATAGCCTAATAAATGTTTGTAAACTTATAAGTAATTGTACAAATATATCCGATGTAATTGTTAATATTTGCAAAAAAGTTAATGAAAGGGTCAACAGCGCCACGCCATATGATCAAGATATAGGAAGAATTGTATTGCGCTATTTGTGGGAACTATACTTTGGGATAAGGCACCTCTTGGGCTCAAGCGCAATCCGGTGTAACGAAAAACTGCGTGATGAGCTAGTTAGGTTAGAAGAAAGATTGAAACCAATTATTGGAGCTCTTAGCATAGGCACAAGTAGAGAAAAGCTACTTACATATGCCCTTATACCCCCTATGCCAGATCCGCGTGTTATAAGGCCAACTATAAACGTATATCGCATAAGTACTGAAACAAGGAGAAAATCCGTCGAGATCTTTGAGGGATATATAACGGCTAGGCCGCTTAAGGTAGACAGGTACCGACTATGAAAGTGTATCTGCCTGCGTGGGGCTATACGTATTTTTACTTGGTAACTGGTAAAAAAGACAATTCTGATGGGTGTTGCAGGTTCCAGCTGGTTGGTACTACACAAATAATTCAGACGCTTACAGGCGGCAAACAGCGCGGTGGTGCTCATACCCATAGTCCAGTTAAGCAGCGTGAAGAAATCGTAGCTTTAGATATCGACTATCTAACCCGCCGCCTCTGCGGGCTTTTCAGTGGAGAAGGGAGAGACAATATTCGCGGCTATAGTGTAATCAAAGGTGCAAAAAGCAGTGGTGATGTGTGGGATACTTATGGCGTATTCTTCCTTTTCAGATGTGGACAAATAGACAGCAACCAGGTGGAGAAAGATCGGCGCTATTACGTTGCAATCACAAAAGTAGCGCCTTCCAGCGGTGGAGGCAGCGGTCAACAGCCGTCATTTAAGTGGCTTTTCCTAGTAGGCGGGAGCGAGCTTGACGGGTGTCGTTGTGTAGAACTTGAAGTCAGCTTGCAAGACGCTGGTAAGTCAAAAAGGTATTACACACTCAAGCATGTATCTAAGGAGGTTGTCGTGGCACCTCTGGACCGTCTTATGACGTATCCTAGACTATACGTAGATGAAATCTCATATATACCAAGCGAAAATAGTCATAACCTTGCTGAAGCTGGATCGGCGATCGCAGAGGTCATCTATTCTGGCTCTCAGATACTTGTTAAACTAGATAAGGCATACGCTTTCTTGCCGGTTTTGATACACTACGATGTAAAGGGGGAGGATCCACCGCGGCATATGTTTCCGTCTGCACGCAGATATTCGTTGCGGCTCAGTTTGACTGTAGACGAAGTGTATAGAATGGTGAGGGAAACCATGCTGAAGAGGTGCAACTGGAATGCAGTGCTCAAGGTCTTGGTTCAGAACACAGTTGCGAAGAGCCTAGGGGGCTTGTGCAGATCATATAGAGGGTGGATATTTGAGCGGGAAATATCCACTAACATCTTTAACAGGACCATAGTATTTACCACGCCAATTCTGTGGAGGATCAAGATGCTCTATAGTAACATATATGTCCAGCGGGGAAAGGCATACGAGTGCAACGCGAATGGCTTGAAAAGCATACTTGCCAGGTGGCGTAACACAATTTTCCAGCTGAGGTATATCGATGAGAGTGAATGCCCGCACGCCAAAGATGACAGTTGGTTCAATCACTTTGCTGAATGTTTAGAGAACAGTAATACCTACACTAACTTCAAGACGTGCATCGAGAACAAAGCAAGCAGAAGTAATCCCGACATTCGCGATGTGATCTTTGGCTTTTTTGAAACCTATGCAATGTGGGCGTTACTCTTAGGGGCACACGGGCTTTCCCACATACTTCTAAAGACCGTCGCAAGGGGCCGCCACAAGACTGGGTACGCAGAGAAAATAGAGCTACATCTGCCTTCTCACTTCTCTAGAGTGCTTAGAGTTCTGCCTATACAGCATGGTAGCTCAGGAGCCGACGTAGATGTTGACGGAGTATTCCGAATAAAAGCGCATGGAGGCAAAGATATCGGCTTAGAGGTAAAAATCTTCGATCTTAGAGGGCTGAGTTCGCTCAGTACAGATGAACTGCTAAAGATATTGGAGGAACAAGTGAGCTCGAGCGATAGGTGCGACAAGGCATTTGAAGAGGAGAGGAACAGACTTGAAAGAGCATTCAGCATACTCAAGGACAGTTGTCAAGGGTTGACAGATAGTGACTGCCAAGGTCTTATCCAATTTGACAGCTTCATGAAGGGGCTTCCTAAGGAGGTGGCGCCGCCGCGGTTCATGTTCCGCTTCTTGTTGCCCCAGATAGAAAAGAAAGAGCTACAAGGCCATAGGTTACCTAGGAAATTCTACCAGTATGTATGGCCACGGTATGTACACAGTTGCGCAGACGGATGCCACCTCTGCGTCTTAGTCCCCGGCCACCTCTGCGCATACCCTCCATCTCAGATGGAATTTAAGACGTCGAAGACCTACGCCATTTATTTGGTAGACAAACTTCTAGAAGAGTTAAAGCATAGTGGCTAGCGGTTGCAACATTTTGACACGCCCATTGGCCTTTTCGGCATTCTCCCATCCATAAGAGAATTATCACAGTTGGTGTCTTCACCAGTTTCTATCACGTCTCCGACCAAAGATGTTGGAGAAAATAACCAGGTTTTAAAAACGCGGCTACTGTTCTGGAAGCTTGGTTACGCCGTCTACGTAAATCACGTTAAACGGCTCTTTGCTTAGCTGGCGGTCGACCACCCTATCCACATTATATGTGTCGATAACGACGTAGAAATCGTAGCCAACATACTTCTGCACGACATTCATCCAGCCCATTTTGATCTTATTGAACATGTCGGAGAAGGTGGCGCTGGGATCTGTGCGGGAGTGGAACCGCACCACGGGTACGATCGAGTCGGCATTGAATGGATCATCCCATCTCGTACCTATTGCGGCGAGGGAGACGTCGAAGCCTGCGTCTGTAAGTAGGGCGGCTAGCGAGAGGGCGTAGAGCATCCGTGTGTATAACTCCAACTCGAGTTGGCGCATAACCTCGTCGGCGAGCTGATGCCTGTTTTCAAGCCAATAGTTATATATGGCGAAAAGACGGAAGAAGTCGCGAGACAGCGTATCGGGAGTCCCCACGACGTAGGGCGTCGCAGGTTTCGGAGGTTCGTTGTCGTAGTAGCGCCAGGTCTCGGATTTTCGACGCGTGACTTGAAACCCATCGACGTCGCGTCCAAGGTCGTTGTAGATGACTAATACATACGTCCCGTCGTTTGGCGGCTTAAATTTGACGTATCCACGGCCAGACGCCAGCGGAGTACCGCCGGACTCTTCTTCCCACGCCTCGTATTGGTCAGGCGTGAAAAAGGCGATGTAAAGAGGTTCAGAGGTCGAAACCTCTATGGTTTGGTAACTATAAAGTGAAAGGTCATATTGGTTGAAGTAATTGGAAGGTAAGGGATCTTCCATGTAGGTATATGTCTGTACGAATGTCCATGTGTCGTTAACTTGTGGCGCGGTTAGCGTGATTTCGTTTAGAAGGGCCTTTGCCTGCTGTACCAAGTCATAGCCGGCGTACACTTTCTTCCTTAGCCGTTGACAAGTGACGTCAAGTAGCGCCAGCTGGCTGACCAACTGGTCCTTCTGGGCCTCAAGTAGCGCAACCTGCTCCTGCGCCTCTTTTAGTTGCTTCTGTATCTGCTCCAGCAGGTTCTGTAGTTGTTTCTGGGTCATGGCTAGCTTAGTTTGAGTATCTTTTAATTGATTTTGAGCGTCCTGTAGTTGTTTCTGGGTTTCGACTAGTTATTGTGTTGTTTTTGAAGTAGCGATAAGTTGCCCTCCAGCTGTTGTGTGAGATAGTTCACTTGTCTCGTTAGGAGCTTGATGTCTTCGTAGGCACCAAACCACAGCACAGCGAAGACCGCCGCCAGTAGAACACTCACAACTAGCCCCGCGATCAATCCAGTGTTTGTTTTCATGTTCCAACGGTGGTAAATATTCTTAAACATTGCTGGGCAGAAAAGCCGCAGTGGTTGCCGCTAGGACGGCGGAACCGGGGTGGGTGTTCTTGAGGGATCCCGCCGCGGCGTCTCGCCGTCAGGAACTGCATATTCGCCGACGTGTCCTACGTCGTGATGATCCCGGCAGATGCCGCCAGAGAGGCTGAGCCGCGGAGTGTCGAGTCCTGTTCGGCGCAGAGGCGCGACGCACAGCCGTAGACCTCGACAGACCAAAGGGACGTCTGGACGCCTTCTTCGAAGGGAAGCACGTCAATGATAATCCTGAGGAGACAGTCGAGTCGGCGGGGCGGCTGACGCGGCTCCAGCCGCCCGGCTTAACAAGCTGTTCGACTACGGGTTGCTGGACGTTGAGATGAGACCCCCTCAGCTACGCAAATCCCGAGGATGAAAAACGCCACAATCCAGGTTGCTTGAGAGTCATGAAAGACGCGACTCGTGCAAGAAGATCCGCCGACGGCGAGTGTCAACACGGCGCGAGCGCCTCTAGTCATACTACGCGAAAGACTATGCCCTAAGAAGACGTCAGTTGCGTCTTGAAGCACTCTTGACCCCCGCGGCAACACGCCGTTGCACATACGCCATCTCCCTAGCTAGCCCTTCGGGTGTCGGGGTATAGCCAGTCCTCCTAGAGTGCTCCTCAACAACTAACAATATCATTCCTAAACCTACCACCAGGAGCTTGGATGAATGGCGCTAGGAAATCCACGAAGCCTCTGAAATCCTCTATCTTTTTAGCGTATATCCCCGTGCGTTGAGTAGGCGCAGATAGCCTTCACCAGAGGCCAAAGTTGCCACGCCTCAAGGAAGTGGTCTTTGAGCTGTTGTAAGGCGTCGTAGATGTGCTACACGGTCTTTTGACCCAGCGCCGCCAGCTCCGAGGCGGCGGCCAACAGAGAGACGTATCTATGCGACGCCTTCTCGCCCAGAGGACGCAACGCCTCCAAAACCGTCCACGCCACAGGAGGGGCCATTCGTTGCACAGAGGCAGAAGCCGCCGTTAGGTGCAGAG
>Ga0326761_1000134_pt1 | contig 18295 bp, 18 predicted proteins | sample GCREP_P_FD_207739 | JGI IMG/M metagenome (GOLD analysis project Ga0326761, IMG submission 207739) | Hot spring water microbial communities from Geyser Creek Basin, Yellowstone National Park, WY, United States - GCR.EP_P | ecosystem: Environmental > Aquatic > Thermal springs > Unclassified... | reverse complement strand
CGTAAAGCAGGGGGAACGGCTGCTGGGTCGGCCTGAGCGCCAGTAGCACCGCGATGGAGGCTGCCGCAGCCGCGTAGAGAGCTTTGCGCACTGGCAACACGCCGCCTCCAGCTTGAAAAGCTTTCGCGAGCGCGAAGTTTATCCCCGCCGCGCGGATCGCCCCTCTGATGGCGCGCGCGGCTGCGGAAGGCGTTCTGAGGAACGGCTACGTGGAGGTAAAGGATGGGGGCGAGCTGTACGAGAAGGGTTTCGGGGTGCAGGTGGGGGAAGTGCTCAGGCTCGCGCTCGTCGAGGCGGCGTACCTCGTCGATAAGGGGGAGCTGCGCGTGGTGGGGGAGAGCGGGCGGAGCTTGAGCTTCCAGGACATCGTGAAGCTGGCGTCGCGCGCCGACAGGAGCTTTTGGCAGAAGCTCGTCGTGTACGCGGATTTGAGGGATAGAGGGTTGAAGGCGCAGCCGGTCGAGGGAACCCCCATCGTGCTGGTGGAGAGGAAGTTTAAGGAGGGGGAGAGGAGGTACATGGTGCTCTGCCTCGAGGAGGGCGTGAGGATCGGCTTCAAGGAGCTCGAGGGCTACATAAGGCGGGCCTTGGAGGCGAGGAGGGAGCTCGTGCTGGCGATCGTCGATAAGGACGGCAACGTCTCCTACTACGCGGTCGAGAGGAGCCTGGGGTGAGGCCTTTGGCGGCCTTCGCGTCTCGCCACGCTCTCAGCAAGAGCGACCGGAGGAAGCTCGCGGAGCGCTTGAGGTCCAGCCTGCCGCCCGCGGCCGAGCTCGTCGAGGGGGCCGCAATCGTCGAAGTGGCCCGCTTGAGGGGTTTCGGGGGCGAGCTGGTTCTGGTCGACGGCGTCGCGGCCCTCGTGCTCGAGGGTGAGCTCGCCTACCCGACGCTCCTCGCCGCGCACAGGCTCGGCCTGGAGCTCCCGAGGGTTACGGTGGATATGGGCGCCGTCCCCCGCATCCTGAACGGCGCGGACGTCATGGCTCCCGGCATCGTCGCTTTCGGCGAGTTCAAGGCGGGGGACATCGTCTACGTGGACGACGTGGAGAAGCGCAGGGTGTTCGCGGTGGGGCAGGCCCTGATGGGCAGCGAGGAGCTGAAGGGGGTTAAGCGGGGGAAGGCCGTCCGGACTCTCCACTACGCGGGCGACAAGCTGTGGAAAGCGATCACGGGCGCTTGAGCGCTAGATCATCATGCTCAGGTAGAGCCTGCTACGGCCGTCCAGCTTTTCAGGCTCTTCGACGATATAGGCTCTACCGTAGATGTCGCGGATGACCAGCCTCCCGTCGTGGAGGACGCGCACGCACCGGCCCCAGCTGTAGAAGCTCACCTCCCCCTTGTCCGTGACCACGCGCCACTCGTACTTGCCCTCCACGCTCCTGATGCTGACCACCTTGCGCACCTTCGGCATGAAGTAGATCACCTTGAGCACCTTCTCCAGCAGCTCCCGCGAGCGGGGGTCGAGCTTCCGGTAGTCCCTGAGCATGCCGACCTCCTCGTCCCCCCTGTAGAAGATCACGATCTCCGGGTGGGAGAAGGGGAAGGGCCTGCGCGGCCTCACGCCGCTGTACACGGCGCCGTCGACCTCGAGGGTGAGCTCGTCGAGCTTCGCCTCGAGAACCCTCACTCGAGAGGGGTCGAGGATCTTAAGCGTGCTGAGGTCGAGCGGCATACTCCACCCTCACCCCCTCTTCGCCGACTTCCACCGCGCCCATCCTGGTCAACCCCTTGAGCTGCGCCTCCCAGAGCCGCTTGTACAGCCCGTCCCTCTTCAGCAGCTCCTCGTGCGTGCCCTCCTCGACGACGCGCCCGTTCTCCATGACGACGATCCTGTCGGTGAAGCGGAGCGTGGATAGCCTGTGCGCGATGATGATCGTCGTCCTCCCCCTCGTCAAGCGCTCCAGCTCCTCCGTGACCTGGTCCTCGGTCAGCGCGTCGAGCGCGGCGGTGGGCTCGTCGAGGACCAGGATCTTCGGGTCCTTGAGCAGCGCGGCTGCGAGCGCCACCCGCGCGCGCTCGCCGCCCGACAGCCGCGAGCCCTGCATGCCCACCTCGGTGTCGTAGGCTTCGGGCAGCCTCATGATGAGCTCGTGGATCTTTGCGGCTTTCGCGGCCGCGATGATCTCCTCGGGCTTGGCGTCCTCCTTGCCCAGCGCGATGTTCTCGGCGATCGTCGCGTCGAGGAGTACCGGGTTCTGGAGGACGATCGCGACCTGCCTCTTCAGCGAGCGCATCCTGATCTTCCTCACGTCGATCCCGTCGTAGCGCAGCGCGCCGACCTGCGGGTCGTGGAGGTGGAGCAGGAGCTTAGCCAGCGTCGTCTTGCCCGACCCGCTCGGCCCCACGAGCCCGATTCGCTCGCCCGGTCTCACCCTCAAGCTCACCCCCTTCAGGGCGTAGTGGATGCCGTCGTAGGTGAACCAGACGTTCTCGCACTCGATAGCGCCCTTCAGCTCTATATCGACCGCGTCGGGGTCTTCGACCACGTCGGGCTCGAGGTCGAGGATCTCGAACAGCCTGCCGGCGGCGACGGCGAGCAGCTGGAGGTTCCTAACGTTGTCGATGAGCCCGAAGACGGGAGAGTAGAACATCCACATGTAGCTCGTGAACGCCATCAGGGTGCCGAGGCTCATCTTGCCTTTCAGCACCTCGTTGCCGCCGAACCACCAAACGAGGAGGCTGCTCGCCGTGAATGCTAAGCCGACGGCAGGCCATATCCGCTGCTCGAACTTGAAGACGTCCATCTGGGCCCTCTCGAACTCGTCCTGGCTCTGCTCGAACCTCCTCTCGAACTCCGGCTCCTTGCCGAAGCTCTTCACGAGGACGGCCGCGTTTATCGTGTCCGAGATGACCGAGACGATGCGGGACCACTTGCGCCAGAGCCTGTGGTAGTACCTGCTCGCGGTCTTCCTGTAGATCAGGTTTCCGGTGACGCTGACGGGGATCGGCATCAGGACGATCAGCGTGAGCCACGCGTCCATCGTCACGAGCGTGGCGCCGACGAAGACCACCATCGCCGCGTTGATGAAGAGCGGGATGAAAGCTTGGGTCAGGAACCACTGGACCCTGTTCGTGTCGTCGATGATCCTCGACCACAGGCCGCCGCTGCCGAACCTGTCGTAGTGGGTTAGGGAGAGCTCGTGGAGCTTCCTGTAGACCCTGCTCCTCAGCGTGTTGGTCACCGCGACGTTGAGCTTGGTGTTGAGGTAGGCGTTAGCGGTGTTGAGCGCCGTGTTGGCGAGGTTGACCGCGAGGAGGGCTCCGATGACGTAGGGCAGGTAGTCGGCCCTAGCCTTCGTCAGGACCTCGTCGACGAGCACCTTCATGAGGTAGGGCGGGACGAGGCCCACGACCCTTATCGCGACGGCCACCGCCACCGTCGCGGCGAGCAGCGGAGCTATCGGCTTGAGGAGCCCGAGCAGCTTCACGAGGACCGCTCGCGCGCTCTTGCGGGACTGCTCGCTCTTCATCCTGTTCAGCAGCTGCTCCTTCAGCAGGTTGTAGGGTATCTTGCCGATCACCAGGTTGTTGATTATCGTGACCAGCTTGTCGAAAGCTTCAAGCCTACCCCTCGTGAACACCGCGAGGCTGCGCGGCCCCTCGTCCGTGTCCAGCGAGAGGACGCAAGTGTTGATGTAGCCGCGGATCGACGCGGCTGTGACCTTGGCGAGAGGGACCTCCTCGACGACCTTCCCGTTGACCGCGAGTACCCTGCTGTTCGTGAGCACCACGTACCCCTCGCCGTACTCACTGCCCACCAGGTCGGTGACAGCGAGCGCGACCACCTCCTCCCCATCCTTCAAGGCCGCCTTCACTTGGGCCGGCAGCTCATCCGGCGAGGGGTACAGCTTCAGCGGTTCCTCGTCGGCCGTGCGCGACATACCAGAGGCGCCCCCCGCGCGCCCTCCTCATAAGGCTTTTCCATATACGGAAAAGTTACGGAAGCCAGCGGGCGTAGCGCGCCACGCTTTTAAGCTGCCGCTTGGTGGACAGCGGGGCCGATGAAGAGCCATTGCAGCGCGTACCGGTGAAGAGAAGGTTTCCGGCCGGAGGCCCGCGCGCTACAGGAAGCCGGCTCGGCGAGCGAGCTCGAGGAACTTCGGCAGGAGCTCCCAGCCGTGCGCTATCACGCCTAAGCTGCCTTTCGCGCACTCCCGCTCCGTGAACCGCGCGACGCCGTCGGGCTTGAGACCCGGTACGCGGATCGCCACGGGCACGGGGTCGCCGGTGTGCGCTTTAGCCCTCGGCGGCGTGGCGTGGTCGGCCGTCACGATCATCGCCACCTTATCCATGTCCGCGCGCTCGAGGAAGGGGGCTAGGAAGTGCTCGTCGATCTCCTCTATCGCCCTCGCCTTCTCCGCGAGGAGGCCGTCGTGCCCTGGCTCGTCGGGTCCCTTGAGGTGCACGTAGACGGCGTCGACCCTTTCGAGCAAGCCTAGCGTCGCCTCGAGGCGCTCGCGGTAGTCCCTCCTCTTGTCGCCCGTGGGCTCGCCCACCTCAGCCACCTCCATGCCCAGCAGCTTCGCGATGCCCTTTTCCACCGGCATCTCCACCACCGCGCCGAACTTCAGGCCGAACCTCTTCGCTATCGGCTCCGCTCTCGGCAGCGCGCCGCCGGCGTCCCTCACGAGGATCGCGTTGGCCTTGGGCAGCCCCCGCGAGGCCCTCGCGGCGTTGACGGGGTGGCTCTTCAGGATCTCGATCGCCCTCCTCGTGAACGCGTTGACCAGCTCGGCCGCCCTCCTCGCCTCCTCGCTGTCGACGAGAGGCTTGCACTCGGCCACGCGCTTGTCGAAGGCGGGCCGCGCGACGGATATCTTACCCACCCTCGCGTACGCGGGGTCCGTGTTGTCCACCTCGTCGGAGAGCCTGTAGGCGCGGCTGCCGATCACGACCACCGCCCTGTGGCCCACCGTGGCTTTAACGCGCGCGTATCCCCCGTAGATCCCCAGCTCCATCCCGTCGAGGGCTTTCGCGAGCTCCTTAGCCTCCTCCGAGCGCAGGCTCCTCCCAACCCTCCTGTCGAGGATCTCCAGCGTCTCCTCGTTAATCGTGGCGAAGTTCGCCCTGAAGGCGACCTCGTAGCCCTCCCTGATCTCTATGCCGGCCCCCAGCGCCTCGAGGGGGCCCCTACCTGTGTAGTAGGCGTGGGGGTCGTAGCCCAGCAGCGAGAGCACGGCGGCGTCGCTCTCGGGCGCAACGCCCTTCTCGATCGGGTACATGAGACCGCAGACTGAGCTGGAAGCCACCCTATCGAGTGCGGGCGTCCTCGCGAGCTCGAGGCTCGTGGGACTGTCCGACGCCGAGTCGGCCGCCCCGTCGATCACAAGGTATACGAGCTTGCCCACGGGGGGGCCTGTGCTTCAAGCTATAAAACGTTGCGCGCTCGCTAGCCGCTCCGCTACCTCGGCGAGCTCCCCCAGCGCCTTGGCGAGCTTCCTGCTCTCGCGCGGAGCCGCGATCGCCGGGCTTCGGGCGACGGCGGCCGACAGGGTGCAGAGCCGCGATGCGCCGATCCTGACGTCCTCGGGCAGCTTGGAGAGCCTGCTCCGCAGCGCGCCCAGGTTGACTCTCACGAAGTTCGAAGGCAGGGCGCCAGCGAGCAGAAGCAGCGCGGAGGAGAGGAGGAGCACCCCCCTCAGCGCCAGCTCCTTGCGCTCGGCGCAGTCGGAGCTCTCCGCAGCCGCCCTCACGCCGCTGACCCCCCTCGACCAGTACTCGGAGGCTAGCTCCCCGGCGCTCGCCGAGCGCAGCTCCAGCCAAGCTACGGAGACCTTGGGCGCCGCCAGCTCCGCTAACCGTTTCACTTCCTCGAGCTCGAGCACGCGGCCCTCGAACCCCCAGGGGGCCGAGGACACGAGCTCGCGCACTTCTCTCGCCAAGAGCTCCGCGTGCAGCTCGACTAGGCGGGGCGGCGGGGTTAAGCCGCGCTCGCCCAGCACTTCGCGCGACAGCCTCCTGAGGAAGCTCCACCTCGGCTTGCTCAAGCTCGCGCCGACTCTCACGTAAACCCTGTCCAGCGCGTAAACGTAGCTCGCGAACCTCACCCCGGCTCCCGCATCCGGCTCGAGGTCCTCCAGGAGCGCGCTCACCATCGCGACGAGGGCCCTCTTCGACACCACGCTCCTGCCCCGGAGCGACGCGCTCAAGCTGTCCAGGATTGCTGGGATCAGCGACTGCGGCACCCCGCTGCCGTAGAGCGACGCCGCGAGCTTCTCCGCGCTGAACACCTCCACGTTCCCCTCCTCGTCCACCACCCTAACCCCCTCCACCACCCTGCTCGCCCTCGCGCGCAAGGCTGGGATGGCGGCGTTCAGCAAGCGCTCGGCAGGTTTGAGGAGGGCGCCTTTAGCGAGGTCCACGTACCCCTTGCTCGCCAGCCCGTCGAGCGCGTCCTTCACCGTATCGGAGTCGAGCCCGAGGAACGGCGCCGCTAAGATGGCGCGCTCGCGGTCGCACCCTACGAAGTAGAAGAGGAGGAGGGCGAGCAGCTCGTCCCTACCGAGCGGGTAGCCCTCGAGCCCGCCGCTGGCGGCTCTGAGCAGGAAGCCGGCGACCGGCTGGCTCGGGACAGCGCTCCGAGCCGGCGCGAAGGTATCGCGCGAGAGCTTCTCCAACCTCGCCTCCGCGCCAGCTGTACCGGAAAGCGCGCGGGCGATCCCCTCCGCCGCCCGCTCCAGCAGCTCGGGTGGGGCGCTGATGTGGACGAGCAGCAGCCTCTCGGAGCCGTCGTAGTCCCAGCCCTTCAGGGCGACCCCCATGGCCTCGAGGGACGCTTTAGCTTCGCTCAAGGCGGCCTCGAGCGCCTCACCAGCCCTCGGGGGCTCCGAGAGCCGGAAACCCACGAGGAACTCTTGCGCCATGTTTTCCACCCCTACGAGAAGTAGAGGATCGTCTCCCCGTACTCCCTATCGAGGAGGAGCGGGGGCTTAACCACGAGCGGCCTCTTCTGCCTGATGTACTCGTCGAAGAGCTCCGCGTCGAGGAGGTCCGCGCGCAGCAGCTTGAGGGGCACGTTCACCCCCATCGGCCTCGCCGGTACCACGTGCCTCGTGCTCTTGGGCGGCAGGAGCAAACCTTTCCGGGAGAGCTCGAGCACCTCCTCCTTCCGCAGCCTCGGCGGGAGCAGCGCCACCCCCTCCACGCGCGCCCCCTCCACGCTGAGCCTGGCCACGTAGCTGGGTTTGCCGAGCAGGCTCGATAAGCGCTCGTCCATTTCCCTCACTTTGCGGTACGCCTCCCACGCGCTGCCGTAGGGGACTTTGTACACCGCTCCGGCGATCACCGCCAGGTCCCTCTCGGACAGGGCGCCGGGGGCGGCCGGCTCCAGCTCGTAGCCGGCGAGCAGCTCCTCCACGCTCAAACCGCCCTTAACCCTGTACAGCCTCGCCCAGCTGTCCAACTCTACTAGCGGGTCGAGGTAGTCGACGCGGCACACGGCTACCCACTTGAAGCCCAAGGCCTTCATCGCCGCCCAGCGGTGCGTACCGTCGAGCACGCACCCCGTGCGGGAGTCAACGATGATGGGGTTGCGCTGGTAGACGCTGACCGCGAACGCGGCTTTAAGCCTCTCAAGGTGCTCGGGGATCACCTCCTCGTGAGGGTGCAGCTCGTCGATCTTCGCCGGAGCGAGCTCCAGCTCGAGGTAGCGCTGCCCAAGTGGGACCTTCAGCTTCAAACCCGCACCCCCGTAGCGCGCTCGCCGGACCCTTAAAAAGAAGCGCGCGATTGCTAGCTGACCGCGAAGTAAAAACCCTCGCGTCCGACGGCTCCATGCGCTTGTGGGCGCTATTTGCGGGGTGTAGGCAGCGCGCGGATCGGAGCGCAGGAGGAAGCTGTTAACTCGGCCGAGAGAACGCGCGTGGCGCGGCAAGCGCTAAAAGGTTGCACTTTGGGCTGGGGGGTGTGGGTGCTGGGAAGCCGGTGCTACTGGTCAGCGTGAAGCCCGGCTCGGAGGGGCGGGTGGTGAGGGACCTTATGGACGCGCTTTACCCCTACGACCGGGGAGTCCGCGTGGAACCTCTTGGAGGGGTTCTCGCCGTCTACAGCCGTCTCGAACCTAACGATGCCGAAAGGATACTTCGCAATTACCCTATAAGGGGCGTATTGGCGATAAGGCGCGTGTTGCTCGCGGCGGACGCCGGCGACCCACGTAGCTCGGTGGAGGCGCTGCTCAGGGAGGCGGCCGAGCGCGGGCTCAGGTTCTCGCGGCTGGAGCTTCGCCCGTCGAGCCGCGCGCGAGAGCTCGGGGGGTTCGCCGCTGGGGAGGCCGCGCGCCTGGGCTTGCTGAGCCGCGAGGGAACGAGGGCCCGCATAGTGCTTGTGGGTTCGGCGGCGCTGCTCTGCCTCTGAGCGCGAAAGCCTTTATAGCGGCGCGCAGGAACTGTCAGGGTAGGCTATAGCTGCTATGTACGAAGAGGCTTGGGTCCCCAGCAAGATCTTCAAGGACGAGAGCAAGCTCCAGCCAGAGTACATACCGAAAAGGTTGCTGCACAGGGATGAGCAGATGAAGGCTCTCGAGGAGTACTTCCGACCCTTCCTCCAGAAGCCCGGCTCGATTTTCGTCAGAGTGGTCTTCGTGGGGCCCAGCGGCACCGGCAAAACCGCTGTCGCCAGGAAGTTCGGAGAGAGGGTGAACGGCCTGCGGGCTAGGGACGGGTCCGTCATCAGGTTCGCCTACGTGAACTGCCACGCGAACAGGACCCTGTTCTCGATCATGCAGAAGGTGGGCAGGGATCTGGGGCTCGACGTCCCGAGGAGGGGCTTCTCGAGGGAGGAGCTGATATACATGATCTGGAACCACCTGAAGGGTGCTAGGGAGTACCTGATCGCGGCGATCGACGAGGTCGACTACCTCGCTGGCGTGGAGGGGGGCGAGGCCCTCTACGTGCTCACGCGCTTGCCGGAGATCACCGGGGACACCGTGTTCAGGGTCGGCCTGATCTTCGTGTTCAGGGAGCTGGGGAGCTTCTTCAGGCTCGACCGCTCCATCCAGAGCACGCTGCAGCACAACGTCATCAAGTTCGAGCCCTACACGCGCGCGCAGCTCGCGGACATCCTCTGGGCGCGGGTCGTCGAGGAGGGGGCGCTCTACGAGTCGGCGGTCAGCGATGAAGTGATAGACATGATAGCCGAGCTGATAGGGTACGATACCGGCGGCAGGGGGGACGCCAGGCAGGCGCTGGAGGTGCTGGAGAAGGCGGGCAAGATCGCCGAGCGGGAAGGTAGGAGCGTGATACTGCCCGAGGACGTGAGGGAGGCCTACAGCAAGGTGATGCCCATATCCAGGGACGTCATCGCCAACCTCAAGCTCGATGAGAAACTCCTGCTGCTGGCTTTAGCCAGGCTCCTGCAGAGGAAGCGCTTCGTCAGCAAGGTGCCGATCGGCCTCCTCGAGCTGGAGTACCAGGAGGTGTGCGAGGAGTTCGGCGTAGAGCCCAAGCGCCACACCGCGGTGTGGGATTACGTGCGCAACCTGCACCGGATGGGCATCGTGGCCGCTGAGAGGTCGGGGAAGGGGCAGAGGGGGAGGACCACGTTCGTGGGTCTCTCCGCGATACCTTTGCAGGAGCTCGAAAGAGAGCTGATACTGATGATTAGGCGCGCGCTCAAGCGCGGCGGCGGGCGCTCCGAGTAGCCGAAGGCCCGCGCCGGGTTTCGGCAGCCGCTGCTGCTCGGCGCTCTTGCACCGCCACCCCGAAGGCCCTCGCGAAGGCGTCGCCCGGCACCCCCAAGCTCTCCACGAGCTTCCTCCCGCGCTGCGGGTCGCCTTCGTAGATCAGCTTGAGGTACGGCACGACCTCGATTAGCGCGGTTCTCGTGGAAACGTGGCACGCCCTGGCGATGGCCCTCGCGATCCTCAACCTCTCCTCCCTAACGTCCTTCGTTGAGGACAGCGCGCGCAGCTTGAAGGGGAAGCTGTACTTGACGAACTTGAAGGGCGGCTTCTCCCTCGCGGAGGCGACGCCGGCGGTCATCAGGTCCAGGGCGTAGGGGAGCAGGGTCCACGCCTGCTCTCTCTTTATCCTGGCGAGCATTATGTCGGCCTTCGAGAGAGCGTCGTACGCGTCCGCTATCGCCACGGCGCTAGGCGAGTACTGGTAGGGGATGTTCTCGTTGAGCCACTGCATCAGCATCTCGTAGTCGAGGGACGGCATGCTGAGGACCGCTCTCGCGGCCTCGGGGCGCTTCGCGGTGAGCACCTGGCGCACCACCTCGAACATGCTCAGCTGCTTAGCCCTGTAGCCGAGCATCTCGAGGTCCTCCAAGCTCACCGAGCGCCTCCCGGCCGCGACAGCTTGCAGGTCGTTTATGGCTGCCCTCAGGTCCCCCTCGCTGTTCTCCGCTATCGCCTTGAGCACGGACGGGTCGCACTGGACGCCCTCCCTCCGGCAGATGTCGGCTAGCACCTTCGCGACCTCGCGGACGCCGAGCTTCTTGAACTCGATCAGCTCGCACACGTTCCTCAAATCCCGAAGCCTGGGGTCCCACGGGTCGTTCGCCGTCAGCACGACGGGGTGGCGGGACACCCTGATGATCTCGAGGATCGTGTCTAAGCCTCCGGCGTCCTCTCTCGGGTTTAAGCCGTCGACTTCGTCCAGCAGGATGATCTTGCCCCTAGCGCCGCTCAGCGAACCCTCCGTCGCCGCTCTCAAAACCCTCCGCTTCAAAGCCTCGGAGGTCCTCACGTCGCTGGCGTTCGCCTCGATGAGCTCCAAACCCAGCTGGTTGGCGGCCGCGTGCACCAGGCTGGTCTTCCCGCAACCCGGAGGCCCGTAGAGGAGCGCGGCCTTCTTCTCCGGCGTCTTGCCCGCTAGCCACGCGTTGAGCCAGGCTACGAACGCCTTCTTGGCCTCCGGGTTCCCCACAACCTCGTCTATCGTCTTCGGCCTGTACTTCTCCGCCCAGGGGACCTCAGCGCGCGCTGACATGCGCGGACCCCTTACCGACGAGCGCCAGCTTGGCTAGGAGGGCGTTCAACTGGATCTCGTCGTCGGCGCCCTCCACAAGCCTGTAGTTGATCTCGCCCAGGAGCTCGAGCAGCTCGAGCCTCCCCCTATCGTCCAAGTCGAGCCCTCCCCTAGCGGACACGACCTCCCTGTACACAAGCTTCACGATGTCGACTCCCGACAGCCCGTAGGAGTACAGCAAAGCCCTCAACCGCTCGCGCGCCGCTAGGAAGTCGCCGGCGAGCGCGAGCTTGATCATCTCCCTGATCTCGCTCGGCGTAACCTTGCCGAGGACCCTGTAAACCGCGTCAGCGTCCACCTTTGAGCCCAGCGCGGCGGCCGCCTGGAGCGTGTTGATCGCCTTCCTCATGTCCCCCGCGCTCTCCTCCCATATCGCTTCGAGGCCGTCGTCCGTGACGGTGACGCCCTCGCGATCCGCTATGTACTTCAGCCTGGCGATGAAGTCCTGCTTGGGTATCGGCTGGAACCTGAAGATCGCGCACCTGGACTGTATCGGCTCGATGATCTTCGACGCGTAGTTGGCTATGAGTATGAAGCGCGCGGTCCGGGAGAAGAGCTCCATCGTGCGCCTGAGCGCCTGCTGCGCGTCGCCGGTCATGTTGTCTGCTTCGTCGAGTATTATCAGCTTGAACGGGACCTCCCCCAAGGGGACCGTGCGGGCGTACTCCTTTATCCTCGTCCGGATCACGTCGATCCCCCGCTCGTCCGAAGCGTTCAACTCGAGCGTGTTGTCGCGCCAAGCCTCCCCGTAGAGCTCGTAGGCGAGGCAGAGCGCAGCCGTGGTCTTGCCGGTGCCCGGCGGGCCCACGAAGAGGAGATGGGGGATGTTCTTGTCCTTCACGAACTCCTTCAGCCTCTCCACTATCTCCTTCTGATCCACCATCTCGTCGAGCCTGCGCGGCCTGTACTTCTCCACCCACAGCTCGGTGGCCTGGACCTCGCTCATGGTCTCGCGCGTAAGAGGGGGGCCGGCGATATATAGCTAGCGTGCGCCACCAGCGCGCGGGGTTTAAAAAAGGGCTTTCAGAAGGCTTCTGGGGGCTCTTGAAGCGGAGCATAGTGGCTTTCGTGCTGGCGAACATAAGAACCGGGAAGGAGTACGATGTGATAGCCGAAGTGAAGAAGCTGGACGCCGTCAAAGAAGCGTACATCACTTACGGGGCGTGGGACGCCGTGATAAAGGTCGAAGTCAGCTCGCTCGGCGAGCTGGACAAGGTAGTTACGCTGATAAGGAGCATAGAAGGCGTAGAGTACACGACCACCCTCGTGGGGGTTTGAGGGGGAGCGAGCGATGCCGAAAGCCGCTCGCGCCGCTGCGGTAGCTCGCGCGCTGCTGCGCGGCCTAGGTAGGGCGTCCGCGAGGGCGGGGAGGAGGCTGTACCAAATGTACTTGAAGCCCGTGGACATGTTCGAGGAGATCAAGGCGGCGCCCGACGCCTCCGGCGCCGCCCTGCTCCTAACGGCAGCGTTCGCGGCTCAGACAGCGGTAGCGGCGGCAGCGCTCTCGGGGGTCGCCGTCAGCTCGGCTAAAGGCACGGCCTCGCTCCTTGAGAGTTTCCTTTCCAACCTTGCCGCATACGTTTCGATCAGGGGTGCGGCGCTCTTCGTTTTCTGGTTTATACTTTTCATCGTGTTCTGGTTCGTGATGTATCTCTTCGGTTCGAGGGTAGAGGGGTTCACCGTGTTCTCGGCTACCGGCTACATACTCTCCTCCCAACTCGCCACGTTCCTAGCGACGCTCGCCGTCTACGTGGCTGCCGCTCGGAGCGTGCCCAGCGTGGTTTTGGTAAGCGAGATCGGCGTTTACCCCCAGTACGCGATGCTGGCAGCTCACCTCTTCAGGCTGGAGTCCCTACACCCCTTAACGCCGCTACTGCTCGACGCGATCGGGTACTTCGGAACCGCCTGGAACATCGTGCTGACCGCTCTGATGTTTAAGGTGGTCGGAGATCTCAGCTGGGGTAGGGCGGGCGCGGGAACCGCGATAGCGACGGGGGCTTCGTGGCTGCTCGCCAGCATCTTCAGGGTGGCTGGCATGCTGTAGCGCTGGGCGCGCTCAGCCGGCTATCTTGCCGTACCCTATTAGGCGCCAGCGCCCCTCTATCTGCCTGCTGATCGCCACCCGAGACCCGGGGTAAGCCGCTACAGGCGCCCGGAGCGTCAGCGACGCCACGTCGCCCGAAACAGAGGTGACGAGCCCTATTGTGACGGCTGTGCCCACGTTGAGCATCAGCGGTTCACCCCTCCTCAAGGGCTCCACCCGGACTTCCCTCTCGAAGCCGACGACCCGCTCCAGCAGCGAGTACTCGAGCTCCAGCTGGCTGTACACGGGGGGCATCGAGCCTGGGCGGCCCACCACGCTCCCCATCAGGCCGTCACCCTTCGTAAAGCTGGGGTCGAGCTTCGTCCCGACGCCCACAAGGCCGCCTGGGTACACAACGTCGAGCTCCTCATCGCCCGCTCTCAAGCTCACGATCTCCGTGACAACCGGCTCGTAGCGCACCTCGCCCCTGCGCACGGGGACCTTCAGCCCAGGCCGTATCTCGATCTCGTCCCCCACCTCGAACTTACCCTGTATCACCATGCCGCCTATGACGCCGCCCTTCAGCTCCTTCACCGGCGTCCCAGGCTTGTTCACGTCGAAGCTGCGCGCGACGAGCATCAGCGGCTCCTTGTCGATGTCGCGCCTCGGTGTCGGAATGTACTTCTCGATAGCCCACACGACGGCGTCGATGTTGACGCGGTGGAGGGCCGAGACCGGTATTACCGGAGCGTTCTCCGCCCAGGTCCCCGCTAGGAACTCCCTTATCTCCTTGTAGCTTTCCTCGGCCCGCTCCTTGGACACCACGTCGACCTTGTTCTGCACGACGATCACGTTGCGCACTCCGGAGATCGTGAGCGCGAGGAAGTGCTCCTTCGTCTGCGGCCGAGGGCACGGCTGGGAAGCATCGACGACGAGCAGCACCCCGTCCATCAGCGCCGTGCCGGCTAGCATTATGGCCATGAGCATCTCGTGCCCCGGCACGTCGACGAAAGAGATCTTGCGCACCGGCTCCAGCGGGCTGCCGCAGTACTTGCACTTGCCGTCGGGCGGCGCGGTCGCCGAAGTGTAGTACGCCTGGGGCGGCGGGCAGGACGGGCATTTGAGCACGGTGGTTTCAGCGTACCCCAGCTTGATCGTGATCCCCCTTTTCAGCTCCTCCGAGTACCTCGACGTCCAGGTGCCGGTCAGGGCCTCCACCAGCGTCGTCTTCCCGTGGTCAACGTGACCGGCGGTCCCTATGTTCACGACCGGCTGCCTCAGCTCCAGCCTGCTCACAGCGCCCACCTCCGCGCTCTTACCGTTGCTCCTGCCCCCCTTCCACGATCACGGTGTTTACCTGGACTATGTCCTCGGTGATCACGTTGCCCCTCACAAACTTCCTGCGCCTCTCCCCCCTCTCCCTCGGGTGGAAGCCGGGCGGCTGGGAGAGCAGAAGGTACCTTTTAACGCCGCCCGGGAGGAAGGGGAGCATCGGCTCGCCGGCCTTCCCCGAACCCCCGGTGATCTTCAGCTTCAACCCCGGCTTCCCCACGATGCTCCCGTCGAACACGTCGCCTATCTTCAAGCCCAGCAGCCTGGCGGCTTTCTCACCCTTCACCTCGACTTGCTCAGCCCGCCCAGTTTTCGGGTCCGCTATCACCACCTTGAACTCGGGCATCGAGAGCCCTCGCCCCTCACAGCCGAATTAAGCCTTTCCCTCGCGCTCACTCGGGGAGCGAAGTTGCTAGGCCCAGCCTGAGCGCTCTCACCATCTTGAGTATCGCCACCTCCTCCTCGCTCAACTCGCTCGCGAACTTCTCCAGCAGCCTGTTCGCGTGCTCTAGCGGTACGTCGACGTACAGCACGTCCCCCTCCTTGATCTGCCTCCCCACGATCACCTTCCCGCGTATGGAGATCGCGACCTCCTGGCCCTTCACGGCTTCGTCCAGCGGCTTCTTGTGCTCTTGGATCTGCATTATCTCGCCAACCCTCCTGCCGTCCCTCGTTATGAGCGGGTAGCCCCTCCGTATCCTCCCAGCCAGCACCTGCACGCCGACGATCGCAGGGTCGCTCCTCCTGAACACGTAGCCGGGTAGCAGCTTGATCTTCCCCGGGAGCACGAGCTTGCTGAGCTCCGCCCTCCGCTCGGCTTCCCTCTCGCTCTCGTACCACTTCAGGTAGTCGTCGACGAGCTGGTATATTATGTTGTTTTGGAAAATGACCACGCCGCGCGACTTGGCCTCCACTTCCGCGTCCTCGGTGACCTTCACGTTGAAGGCCAGGACCGCCGCCCTCAAGCGGTCCGCGCTCCTGACGATCGACGCTTCCACGATGTCGCGCCTCACAACGGGTCCCACGTCGGCGTACCTCACTGGGACGTTGAACCTCCGCAGGTAGTTCACGAGCGCCTCCAGCGTGCCCAGCGTGTCGGCCTTGACTACGACGCCGACCACGTCCCTCGCGACCCTAACCGCGTTCACCTCCTCCTGAACCTCTTTCACGACCCTCTCGAGGGATCCCGGGTCGGGGACCGCCACGAGCGGGGCTCCCGCCACGGCGCCCTCGAGATCCTGCGCCGCGATGAGCACTCCCGCTGCCGCTCTAACCTCGTCGACCGTGAGGAAGCGGTCTTCCGGCGAGCGCATCTCGTCGAGCGGTTTGGGCATCAGCAGCGCTTTAACCTTCGTAACGATCGGCTTCTCCAGCCCCCCCACGACGATCGTGTCGCCCCTCTTGAGGACCCCGTCGTAGATTATGGCGACCACGCTCGTGCCCAGCCCGGGCATCTCCCTGACCTCGAGCACGACCCCTTTTGCCGGCCCCGCTTTCGTTACCAGCCTATCCGCCAGGTACCTCTGGGCTAAACCCGCTAGGACGAGCAGCAGGTCGGGTATGCCCTCGCCCGTTACAGCGCTTATCGGAACTACCGCGACCGTCTTAGCGAAGTCCCTCACCCTATCGTACCTATCGGCCGCGAACCCCTCCTTGTTCAGCTCGACTACTATCGACGCGAGAAGCTCCTCCAGCTTCGCTTGGACCTCGGGGCTTTGCTCCGCGAACGAGTGCACAAAGGGCATTCCAGGCTTCGGCTCCCAACCCGGTATCTTGTCTATCTTGTTGGCCGCTACGACGAAGAGGGTCCGCCTGGCTTTCAGCAGCTCGATAGCCTCGTACGTCTGCCTTTCGAAGCCCCTGTTCACGTCCACTACCAGTATCGCTAAGTCGGCGATGCTGCCCCCGCGGCTCCTGAGGTTCGAGAAGGCCTCGTGACCCGGAGTATCTATGACTAGGAAACCGGGGATCTTCACAGCGGCGCGGATGGACTTCGAGAGCGGAGCGCACATCTCCTCTAGAGCCCTCCAGGGCAGGAAGGAAGCTCCGATGTGCTGAGTCATGGTGCCCGGCTCCCTCCTAGCAACCGCCGTACCCCTGATCTTGTCCAGTAGAGTCGTTTTACCCACGTCAACGTGCCCCAGCACGACGAGGATGGGCGACCTCACGTAGCGCTCCTCGCTCAAAACCCACCACCTAGCGTACGCCGCTCGCAGCCTCCCTTTAAACCCTCGTGCAGCGCGCGCTCGCTGCGCGAAGACCCCAGCCGTTGCGCGCGAAAAACTTTAAGGTCCGCGACGCACGCGCCGGGTGCTGATGATGAGGAAGAGACGGGGCGACCGGTGACCTAATCTGTCTCGGCTGATCTCGCTCTTCGTACCCCGTCGCGCGCTAACAATTAATTGCCGCTCCCCCCTCGCGACACCGTGCGCTCGCGGCTGGATAGCGTGTCTGTGGCCTTCGTCGAGCCGCTCTACGAGATAAACATAGGCTACGTCGCCAGGTGCATGAAGAACTTCGGCCTCTCGAGGCTCGTGCTGGTGAAGCCGAGGTGCGGTGTGGGCAGCGAGGCGTACAAGTTTGCGGCTCACGCGCAGGACGTCCTCTCCAAGGCGCGCTTCGCCAGCAGCCTGAGCGAGCTGAGGAGCGAGTTCGACCTCGTCGTGGGAACCACCGGGGTCACTACGAAGGACTTGAGCCACGTGCGCCGCTGGATAACCCCCGAGGAGTTGGCGCAGAGGATCGCGCAGCAAGACGGCGAGGTGCTACTGGTTCTGGGGAGGGAGGATATCGGCTTGACGAACGAGGAGCTCGCTCTCTGCGATATCGTCGTCACGATACCGGCGAACCCGGAGTACCCCATCTTGAACGTCTCGCACGCAGCCGCGGTGATCTTCTACGAGGTGTACAAAGCCTGCGCGCACGCCAAGCCGCCGGCGCGGCTGCCCGTTAGGGAGGAGGTGGAGATCCTCTTAAAGTACCTGAAGAGCCTCATGGTGCTCCTCGGCGAGAGCGAGGAGCGCGCGGAGCGCGCGTGCCTCATGGTGCGGCGCGTGATAGGCGGCTCCCCACCCACCGACGTGGACGTGCGGATGCTGCTCGGCGTCATCCGGCAGGCGTACGAGAGGATCGCTTCCGCGCGCGGTGCGTAGCGCCGGCGCCGAGCCGCGCACCGATCGAAGCGTTTATAAGCCGCTCGCCGCGCAGCCACGCGATAGGCGATGCCCCTGCGACCCGGGCGCTGCTACAGGAGGTTCGACACGCCGCCCTACACTAGGCTGGAGTACATAAAGAGCATACCGCCCGTCACCATACCGAAGTTCGATCTCGGCAACCCGAAGGGCGACTTCGACTGCACGCTGAAGCTCGTGACGCTGAAGGCTGGGCAGATCCGCCAGAACGCGCTCGAGGCGGCTAGGCAGATGGCGAACAAGTACCTTTCCTCGAAGCTCGGCGAGCAGAACTACTTCCTGAGGATCAGCGTGTTCCCCCACCACATCCTGAGGGAAAACAAGATGATGGCGATGGCGGGCGCCGACCGACTCCAAGACGGTATGCGCCTATCCTTCGGGACGCCCATCGGCAGAGCCGCTAGGGTGGATGCGGGGCAGGTCGTGATGCTCGTGCGCGTGAAGAGCAACAACCTCGAGCACGCGAAAGAGGCCCTGCGCAGGGCCGCCTCGAAGCTTTCGCTGCCCTGCAGGATAGTCGTCGAGACCGGGGGTAAGGTCAGTGAAGAGGGTGCACGCTAAGAGGATAGAGGCTTGCATCGAGCTGATCTCTAGGGCTCTGAAGGGGGAGATCGAGTCTCGCGAAGAAGCTGTTGAGGAGCTGGAGAGGATATACCGGGCTCTCGGGATCGAACCGATCAGAGGTTGGTCGAAAATCAACCTCTTCGATAAAGAGCTGTGCACGGTCTACGTGGTGGCCAAGTACGGGCTGGGGCTCGAGGTGGACGAGTACAGGGACC
>Ga0326761_1000131_pt1 | contig 18569 bp, 23 predicted proteins | sample GCREP_P_FD_207739 | JGI IMG/M metagenome (GOLD analysis project Ga0326761, IMG submission 207739) | Hot spring water microbial communities from Geyser Creek Basin, Yellowstone National Park, WY, United States - GCR.EP_P | ecosystem: Environmental > Aquatic > Thermal springs > Unclassified... | reverse complement strand
ACGGCTCAAGACTCTGGTAATAAGCAAAGACTTAGGGGGACAGCTCAACATGACGACGCTGATTGAGAACTACCCCGCCATCGCCAAGATTTCGGGGCCTGAGCTCGCCAAGCGCGTGGAGCAACAGTCGAGAACGTTCGGCGCCGAGATCATATTCGACGAGGTGAAGACGGTTGAGAAGGAGGACAACGTGTTTGTGGTCAAGACTGAGGGGGGCGATGAGTACAGAAGCCTCGCCGTGATCCTGGCCTTTGGGAAGACCCCCAGGGAGCTCAACGTCCCTGGCGAGGCCAAGTTCAAAAACAGGGGCGTGTCTTACTGCACCATATGCGACGCGCCGTTTTTCAGGGGGCAAGACGTCGCGTTGGTGAGCTGGGGCGACTTGGCTAGGGAACCCGTGACTATCCTCTCCTCGGTTGCTAATAAGTTCTACTGGATATTCCCATCGGACAAGCCGATCCACGACGAGGGGTTCCTCGAACGAGCCAGGAGACTTGGGAAGGCCGTGTTTATCCCCAACAGCGAGGTGGTGGAGATAAAAGGCGACGCGAAGGTCAAGGCCGTGGCTGTGAAGAATAAGAAGACTGGAGAGGTGCAGGAGCTCCCCGTCGCGGCGGTGTTTGTCGAGGTTGGCTACGTGACCAAGAGCGACTTCGTGCGCCACCTGGTGGACTTGAACGAACGCGGCGAGATTATTGCAGACTGGGAGGGGAAAACCAAGACGCCAGGCGTCTTCGCCGCGGGGGACATAGTGGCGTATCCCTACAAACAAGCAGTAATATCAGCGGCGATGGGGGTGGCGGCCGCCCTATCCGCAACGGCGTATGTAATGAAAATGAAGGGGAAGCCGGTCGCATCCCTCGTGGACTGGAAAGCTGAGGCAAAGAAGTAGCTACAGAGCTAAGGTATCTAGCACAGCTGAGGCGTCGTAGTTCTCTAGGCTCCAGAGTATCTGTAGCGTCTTTTTCCTCGTCTCCTCCGGCAACACGTCTCTGGTGAGTTCTTCGAATTTCTGCTCCAGCTCTCTATCTGTCATGGGGTTCTTGGGGTGGCCCTTGGCGTAGTCCACTCTCTCAGTGTATTTGGCGCCGCTCCTCGTGGTTATTGTAATAACGGTGGGGAAGGCTTGGGGGTACAGCTTGTCGAGCTCCGGGTCTAGGTTCACCTCCATCTTCTTCATAAGCGACAAGACGGCGGGGTTTCTGACGTCTTTGTAGTGCTGGATCTTTATGGGTCCCCACACAAGGGCGGCGGCGGTTACCCACATGATGGAGTGATCCGCGGTTTCTTTTGTGTGTGGGTCCCACTTCTCGGGGTCTTTAGGCCCTATGATAGTGTAGGCGGCCTCGTAGGTGTCTATCCTAATCTTCTCGATATCCTCTAGTCTCACCTTTTCCCTCAGCTTCAAGGCGGCCTCCACGGCGGTTTGTGCATGGTACTCCACCGGGTAGGGCTTTATGTAGGTGTCTAATACGCGCCGCGGCGGCCTAAGCTCCTCTAGGCTTCTCAGCACTGAGAGGTCGAGGTCGCCCTGCAACAGCTGTCTGATGAACCCCATCTCCCCTTCAAACGGCTTGTAGGGCCCGGTGAATCCGTCGCGCGCAAGCAGGGCGGCGAATACGGCGTTTCTGCTCGCGTTTGCCGCTGCCGCGCCCTTCCACACGCTCAACTCGCCTACTCTCGTCTGGCGCATCGCGGCGTGCGGCACTGCGTACAGGGCGAGGGCATGTTGCGTCTTAACGACTTCTAGGCCCATAAGCTTGGCGGCGGCCAGCGTGCTACCTATGCCCAAGAAATTCACGTGGTCCCATCCCCTCCTCCTGAGGGTGCCGCCGTCGCAGAAAGTGACGGAAGCCTCGTATCCAATAGCTATCGCCGTTATAAGGTCTGTACCCCTGGCGTCTGCGTACTCGCCCGCAGACAGTGCGGCCGCTATCAAGTCGCTTGGGTGAAGCGGCTCTTTCGACAGGTATGTGTCGTTGTAGTCGTGGTATCTGATCATGAGGCCGTTTACAAACGTGGCCCAGTCCGGCGCCACTCTGTACTGCGTCCCCATTATACGTGCCCCCTCGGAGAGGGAAAACCTAGACGCAACGCGCCTGGCAATTGCCACCGGCTCTGCGGTGTAGGCGGCGAAGGCCACCGCGACCGAGTCTATGACTCTGCGTTTAACCTCGTGCCGAGTCTCGGCGGGGACCTTGGAGAAGTCTATGGCATTTGTATATTCGGCTAAGACCTTAGTTACGCGGTCCATGACCTCCCTCCTTAAGCTTATTATAAGTATTGTCCACGGCCTTTGCTATTTCGGAATCTAGCTTTTCATAGTCGTAATACCTAATCAATTCATAGAGCTCTCGACGCGTAAACATCCTGTCAAGCCAGACGGCTTGGGTGCCCTCCTCCAGTATAGTCCTGAAGACCTCCCTGACTGCATACATTGCAACCCTCAACGCGGTGACGGGGAATATCACGAACTTGTAACCCCACTCCTCCAGCCTCTTGGCCGGTATAAGCGGAGACACTCCAAACTCCGTCATGTTGGCCAAAAGCGGAGCCTTTACCCTTCTGGCAAACTCCCTAAACTCCTCCTCGCTCCGGAGGGCCTCTGGGAATATGACGTCAGCCCCCACCTCTAGGTACAGCTGTGCCCTCTCCACGGCGTCTTCAAACCCCGTCACCCCCACGGCGTCTGTCCTCGCTATGATGACGAAGTCGGGGTTCCTCCTGGCTTCCACAGCGGCTCTTATCTTCTTCGCCATCTCGTCAGGCGAGATCAAAGCCTTGCCGCTGAGGTGTCCGCACTTCTTCGGCATCACTTGGTCCTCTATCTGCACCCCCGCCGCCCCCACCGCCTCGAACTCCCTAACGGCTCTCATGACGTTGAGGGCCTCCCCGTAGCCGGTATCTATGTCCACGATGACGGGGATATCCACGGCGTCTACTACGTATTTTACAGTCTTCACCATCTCGTCCATGGTTATGAGGCCTAGGTCCGGCAACGCCATGGAGGCGGTTACGGCCGCCCCCGACACGTAGACCGCCTTGAACCCAAGGCTCTGCGCCATAAGCGCCGTCAAGGCGTTGAAAACCCCCGGAACCAGAACTACGCCGGGCCTACGCAACTCCTCGCGCAACGCCCTGGCTCCGTCGCCCCTCCTCTTCCTAAACAGCATATTCACACAGTAAAGGCTCTATATAAACTGTTAAGCCTTGCGTGGAGGCTTGCCGCTCAGCCGGCTGAAAACGGCGTCACGGCTCCACGCTCAGCGGAGTCATCACCGCATTTTACGTGTAGGATATATATTATAGTTTTGAGGTATGAGGAGTGCTCACTAAGCCGTGTTTAATGCTGTTCTCCTGCCCCGGGGACGGGGGCGACACCGCGGTGTATTGGAAGGGAGTTGCCAGGCAGGCCAAGAAGGACGACGCAGTTGTCAAGCTGTTCGGCGCCTTAGACACGGCGGTTGCCTACGCCCACAAAGCCGCCAACGTTCTGCCGAGGCCGCAGGGGCGGATAATGCGCCTCATCGCCTTCTCGCTTATGGAGCTGGGCTTCTACTTGGCGACGGGGAGGGCGGAGTACCTAGACACGGCGCACGCCCTCTACCGCAGAGCGCTTAAGCTGGCCTACGCCGCCGCGCCCGAGGAGCCCCTCCGGAGCTGGGTGGCCTGCGCCTCGCCGGAGTGCTCTGCCGTGGACGAGGCCAGGGTGTGGATCAGGTGGGCTGAGAGGCGCACGGTGACGCTGGAGGAGGCCGCGGCCGCCAAGCTCCTCAACCAGCTCTCCAACCTAGCCTTCGAGGTCATGAGGACGCTTCCCCACATAAAATACCGCCACAGAGACGTCAGATAAGTTTATAAGTAGTTGAGTAGTTGTAGATGCCCTAGGCAACACCCCTGTAGGGGGGCGTATGAGCCTGGTGGGTTACCCCGGCCAAATCCCTAAAATTTTATATACCGAGTTTTCTTGGGAGGCTATGCCTAGGGAGCTCTTTTTGCTTGAGCTATGGAGGAAATACGGCGAGAAGGCTGAGGAGATCCGCGTAAAGAGGTATCCTGAGTACGTAAAGCTGAAGGCAAGGCTTGCCGGGTATCTCTACACGATAAAACTGCCGCCCGACAAGGCGGAGCAAGTCATCGCCGAGCTCAAGGCGAAGAACATAAAGGTGGAGGAGGTCTAAAAATTTTTAAAGGTCTCCTTCTCAACGCTTCTTATGGAGTACATCTACGGTGCCCTGTTGCTACACTACGCAAAACAGGAGATAAACGAGGAAAACCTGGCGAAGGTGTTGCAAGCCGCCGGGCTATCCCCAGACGAGGTCAGGATCAAGACCCTCGTAGCCGCGTTGAAAGAAGTAAACATCGAGGAGGCCATTAAGTCCGCCGCGTTTGCGCCTGTGGCCGCCGCCCCGGCGGCCGCAACAACAGCTGCACCCGCCGCAGCAACCCCCGCGGCCAAGGCTGAGGAGAAGAAAGAGGAGGAGGAAAAGAGGGGTCCCAGCGAGGAGGAGATCGCAGGCTCGTTGGCCTCACTGTTTTAAGGGCTTCAGCAACCTGGACAAAACAGCATCTAGTTCTTTTATGTCTTTGTAATATACTCTAAATATCTGATTATTCAGCCTGAACTCTATAAATTTTCGCTCTTCATTGACTTTGTACTCGCTGACTTCGATGGGGCTTTTTAAACCCAAGGCCCTGTCTATAACCAGACCGGCCTCGTACACGCGGAGGTTACGTACTATTCTCGGCATTACCTGGGGCTTAAAGGTGGCTAGAGAAATTGCCGCAAATAACATGAATATCGCGGCGTAGCCTAAGAACCTAGCTAAGTAGGCCCCTATATAGGGCCCTAGTACTGACTCTGCCAGGTGCGGCAAGGTGGGAAAGAGAATCGTGAAGAGGAGTAGGAAGATTGGAAGCGTCAGTAGTGGCATAAATGAGGCTCTTGCAAATTTTTTATACTCATTAATAAGCTCTTTATCTTTTTCTAGCAACTTATTTACCTCTTTTTCATCGATTTCAAAGAGAGGTTTTCCTTTGGCTATCTCCCGCGCCGAGGCCGCGCCTTGCCTATACGTACGGAGGCTGAGGAAAATACTTACGCCGAAGAAGAGCAAGAAGTAGAGCAACACCGCGGTGAAGTACTGGTCAGGAAAAAACGCCAGAACCGCCGCAAATGTTAAAGCCGACAATATGCTTATGATGACTCTTCTCATGGCTCTCCCTGCGCTGGGTTGGTTTATAAATTTAAACTACAGAGGGGGTGTGGTTAAGATAACGGCATTGTGTTCAGAGCATCCAGGCGAGCTGGAGCCCAGCCACGGGTTCGGCGTGTTGGTCAACGGGCATGTCCTCTTTGACGGCTGTGCCGTAGATGCCGCGTCTAGGTTTGTGGCCAGGCAGCAGGTCAAGCCCCTCGTCGGCGTTGTGGGGGTTCCCGACAATCCACACCACGTAGGGGGTTTCACCCTCTTCAGGTTTCCCGTCGTGCGGCCCACGTCGGACATTGCGCTGAGAATACGCGGCGTGGAGTATCGGGTGTTTAGGGAAAGCCGCGAGAACGTCCTATATGTAGACGGCGTTGTGATTTCGCCATGTGGCCTCTACACGATTCCGTACCACAAGCTATCTCAGAGAGGGGTAAAGGCTAGGTGTGTGGTAGGCGGCCTCGGCGGTACTGCCTACAACCCCTACCTCCTCCCCCGGATACTTGCAGAGCTCCGCCTCCTGGGCGTCAGGTGCGTAGTTGCGTTGCACACGGCGCCGCAGTTGGTTAAAGAACTTGAGAAGCGCTTCAACGTCTACAGGCTGGGCGCTGGGTCAACGCTGGAGCTTTAATATTAAAATACCAATCTTCTGGGGCCTGTGGACGCGCTGGTTATATTCCTGGCGAGCTGGTTCGTGCTGGTTGGGCTAGTCTACCTATTGAATAGAGGGGCGGTGAAGTACTTCGTCGCGATTTACTGGAAAAGCGAGAGGCTGGTCGTCTACGTCAAGAAGTTCGCCGAAAGACTCAGCTTTATTCCGCTTAAGGCCTATACGGCCGTGGCGTTGCTGTTGTTTCTGGCCCCTGTATTTCTGGCAATTCCATTCATAAGGCCAGACGGCCAGGTTCAGTGGCTCCAGGGCTTCATCTACATGCTGGCAGGCGGCACCGTAAACGCCCTCAATATGTTGCTGGGCGGCGCCTCTGTGGGCGAGGCTGCCGCGCAGTCCGCCGGGGTTACTCCCATCATCCCCGGCGTGACCCTGCCGTGGGATCAGTTGCCATATTTGGCTGTCGCCGTGGCGGTGGCGGTGGTTCTGCACGAGCTTATGCATGGCTACGCGGCGTTGAGATACGGCATCCCAGTCAAGTCGGTTGGCATCTTCTCTCTTCTATACGTCCTCAGCGGCGCCTTCGTGGAGCCTGACGAGGAGAGCTTCAAGAAGGCGAAGACTGAGGCTAAGGTCGCGGTGTTGGCCAGCGGCGTTGCCGTAAACGTTGTGTTGGCTTTGGCGGCTATGGCGCTCGGCGTTGCGGGGGCGTGGCTTGGGCTCCAGGGGGCGGTCTTCGGCGTGGAGGCATACGGCGTCAAGCCGGGAGACAGAGTATTGGAGATGCGGGGATGCGGGCTACAGGAAAAGATCTACACGCCCGACGACTTCTTAACAAAAATAAACGTGTTGGCGGGCATGGGCCCTCTCTTGGGGATAAACAAAACCGTGGAATGTAAACCCGGAGACAAGGTGACCCTCGTAGTCGGTAGCTGGCTCGGCAGATACACGGTGGAGGTGGACTACGCCGAGTTTTCCACATCGCCGAAAATCATGTGGCTATACACAGACGGCTCTCTGTACCGCGGTGGCGTGAGGCCGGGAGACGTGGTGAAGAGGATAGAGGGATGCGGCATATCGACAGACATAACTTCAAGCGGACAACTATTCTCGACTCTGCGAGAAATAAGAGAGAGATGCAAGGCGGGAGGCGTCATCAAGGTCGTGGTTGAGCGAAACGGCACTTCACATACTTTAAACGTGACGTTAGTGGAACGCGAGGGGAGGATATACTTCGGCCTCGGGCCCGGTAGTTTACCCCTGTTGGGTTACGACGAGGGACCCGTGAGGAGGGACCAGCTTTATAACACAGACTTCACGCGGTTGGTGTTTTGGCTAGTCGTAGTGAACTACGGCCTCGCGGTACTCAACGCGTTGCCCATCTACCCGCTCGACGGAGGGCAACTACTCGCCGCAGTGGCGCAGAGGAGGCTGGGCGAGAAAAAAGGCAAGGTCGTCGTAGACGTCGTCACTTGGGCGCTTGCGGCTATGTTGGTGTTTAACATAGCGCTTGGGGTGCTTGGCGAGCAGTATAAGGTGCTTCAGTCGATAAGATGAGCTCCATAACCTACATAGCGGTTCTGGCGGTGGTCGTTGTGCTTGTGTCGGCTTTGTTGCCGGTTGAGCGTTTTGTCTCCGACGCAGTTAGACCCCCGCCGGACAAGGTCCTGACGCCGGACGGGGTCAAAACCGTGAAGGGGGCGCCCGCCTGGCTCTATATGTGGAGAGCCGCGGTAGCAATGACGACGCTACTGTTTGCAGCGATAGTGGCCACCTTCTTCGTGAAGCCAAACGCAAGGATCCGGTGGACCCTCGCCGCCTTGTCTATCGCCACGGCGGTGTTCCACTACCTCACCCTCCTCTTCACATCTTCTCCGCCGGGCTACGGCGTATCGATATACCCATTGTTTTACGTCATCAACGTGAAGGGGGCCGAGCAGTGGTATCTAGACATAGGGCAGGTATTGATGGCATATGCAGTATACAACATTCTAGTTGAGCGCAAGGAAAAGGCGCTACTTTAAGAACTTCTCCTCCAGCGTCTTGACGTATTCCACAGACTCCTTCACAGACACGAAGTGTTTCTTGACGTATTCCACTTCTTCTTTTGTAACCGCCGATTTGCCTTTTTCTTTTGCAGTTATATATGCCGGCACTAACAGTTGTAGGGCATATCTAAGTGAGTGGTCGACGCCTGTTTCTGTCAAGAGTTTAAGCGCGTCGTCGCTGAGAGATATGTTCTGCTCCCGCGCCTTTATCTGTATAATCTCTTTAATCTCCTCAGCGGTGTAAGGTCTGGTGCGGATTATCACAAGACGGTCCAGAATGTCTTGGGGAATCCCGTGCGGCGACTCTATATCCGTGCCCCTTATCTTGGCAATCCCTCTATTAGTCGCCATGATTATTATAGGTGCGAATTCAGTCTCCATAGCCCTCATTAGGAAGGAAAACGTCTCGACGTCAAGCAGATGCGCGTCGTCTATAAACAACACCCCAGGGACGAGCTCAGCCTTCCCCTCCTCCACGGTCTTCTTCACAATTTCATCGGTCTGCCTTCTTATCTCGTCTGGTATTTCTTTGACCTCTTCCGCAAACCCGAATATCATGGCCGATATGAGCCCCCTCTGCCTAGCCAGCGATAGATCAACATCGTGAAGCGTGAAGAAACGGACGATTTCCTTTTCCTTATATACAGGTCCCTTCGGTAATTCGGCCCTCCTCCTCGTGGCGATGTCGTATTGTTCGCCGCCTTCCCCCCTCCCCAATACAGTGACGACGCCGGTCTCTTCGTCGATCATAATCACGTCGCCTTCCTCGACGCCAAGTTCAATGAGCTGTTGCGCAATTTCGGCTGGCACGCGAAGAGTCTTTTCTTCGTCTCTTGTGCGTAGTTTTGCAATAGCTCCTAGTACTCTCTGTAGATATGGGTTGTATGGATGTTTGCCATATCTAAACTCCAGCGCCCTCACCTCGCCCTCATAAACCTTCCTCCACTCACGTACCTTAATGCCTATAGCCCTCCTCAGGGCTCTCATCAGAAACTCCGACTTCTTGACTTCAAGCGAATACACCTCCCCGCCAGACAGCGCCACGAAGGGGGTCTCCGGGCCTAGCTCCCTTGCGATGCCAAGCGCAAGGGCCGTCTTGCCGGTGCCCGGGGGGCCTACGATTAGGACGCCTTTACCGGCGAATTTACCCTCTCTAATCATCTTAACAACTATATAAGCCGCCTCCCTCGCCTCTACCTGACCCACAAACCCATCAGCCACGAATTCTACCTTTCCCTCTCTCACGCCGAGTCCCTTTATGTGGCTGTGGGCGGCAAAACGCTCAACCTGAGGTTTAACCTCTTCTATCCTCATGGCGGCCATATACGCCCCATAGTATCCCATTTAAAAACTTTATAAGCCAGACAAACCACATACTTAATGAAAACCAGGGAGGTGGCGTATTTACAGTTGCTGGCAATTCTCCACAACTCCAACACCCCACGGGGGAGGAAGAATTTAGCCGAGGAATTGAAAATCGGCGAAGGCATAGTGAGGACCCTGCTGGAGGGCGGCAGAGATCTAGGCCACGTCGCGGTGCTGAAAGGAGGCGTGAAGATAACCGACACAGGGCAGATCTTCCTAAAAGAGGCTCTGGGCCTCTGCGGAATTACGGATATATTTACGGTAGAGGAGGCGAGGAAGCTACTGTGCGGCAAGAGATGCGTCGCCCATGTAATGGGGGAGTCTGTACAAGACGTGGTGGCTACGCGCGACAGCTTAGTCAGACTCGGCGCATGTGGCGCCTTGATAGTTGAACGCAGAGGAGACACGTTTCTGCTCCCCCTTCTGGAAGAACCCCTTGAAAAATACAGCCCCCAGCTGGCCGAGACGCTGAAGACTCACGTCGGCCACAACGCCACGATAGTCATCGCATGCGGCGACACCTTTTCCGACGCGCTGGGGCTAATAGAACTTAAATGCCGCCAATCCCTCAGCTTATAAATGATGATTAGAACCCGGCGGATTTGTGACAGGCGGCATCCTATCTGACTATTTCACGAATTTGTTTACTCGAATAATCAAACACAAACAATAATTAGGAACTTAGCTCTTCTCGTACATGAGTGAGCAGGCTGTACAAATAAGGACTTCTGGTAAGGTGTTGCAGTCGCCGTGTGGATCAATTATTCACGGCTTAGAGGACGTCTTGATTAAAAACACCTCCATCAGCGACATAGATGGTGAAAAAGGCATCTTGTGGTACAGGGGATACAGAATAGAGGACTTGGCAAAGTACTCTACCTACGAAGAAGTCTCGTACCTAATCCTATACGGCAAGCTCCCAAATAAGAAGGAGCTCGCTGAATTTGCAGAGCGGCTAAAGACGCATAGAGACCTCCACCCAGCAACGGCAGAAGTAGTAAGGAGCTTGGCCAAGGTGCATCCCATGTTTGCCATTGAGGCCGCGGTGGCGGCTGAAGGCGCCTTCGACGAGGACAGCTTAAAACTCGCTGAGGCGCTGAGAGTGGGGAGGTATAAAGCTGAGGAGAAGGAGCTCGCCTACAGAGTCGCCGAGAAGCTCGTGGCGAAGATGCCGACCATCGTCGCGTATCACTACAGGTTCTCCCGCGGCCTAGAAATCGTTAAGCCTAGGCGCGACTTGTCACACGCCGCGAACTTCCTCTACATGATGTTTGGAAAGGAGCCGGATCCGTTGGCCGCAAAGGGCATAGACCTCTACCTAATCCTACACGCCGACCACGAGGTCCCGGCCAGCACGTTCACCGCACACGTCGTGGCGTCTACGCTAAGCGATATGTACTCGGCGGTGGCCGCCGCCGTAGGCGCGTTGAAGGGGCCTCTACACGGCGGAGCCAACGAAATGGCCGTTAGGAACTACCTAGAAATAGGCCACCCATCGAAGGCAAAGGAACCGGTGGAGGCGGCCACCAAGCCCGGCGGCCCGAAACTAATGGGCGTTGGTCATAGGGTGTACAAGGCGTATGACCCCAGGGCTAAGATATTCAAGGAGTTCTCTCGGGACTACGTAAGTAAGTTCGGCGATCCGAAGAATCTGTTTGCGGTGGCCAGCGCCATAGAGCAGGAAATCCTTAGCCATCCGTACTTCCAGCAGAGAAAGCTTTATCCCAACGTTGACTTCTGGTCAGGCATTGCGTTCCATTATATGGGCGTGCCTTACGAATACTTCACGCCAATATTCGCGGTGTCGAGGGTGGTTGGCTGGGTCGCACACATCTTGGAGTATTGGGAGAACAACAGAATATTCAGACCACGTGCATGCTACATAGGTCCACACGACTTGCAGTATATATTAATTGAACAAAGATAAAAATTATTCTATAATTTTTTCTCTCATCAAGAGTTCTAGAGCCCTGATACTCTTTTCAATGATTGAACGAGCGACTTCAAGCTCCTCTTTGTAGGACCTCGGTATTCTCGCCACGCCTTGGGCAGAGGCGGCCGCCGCGACGGCCGCAGCCTCTCTTATATACACCTCCCACTCTGTCATGCGCGGGATTATGTATTCTTCGTGTATGCCTTTCTCCTCTGCAAATTTCGCCACCTCCTCAGCCGCTGCTAGCAACATCTCGTCGGTGATAGTGGTGGCGCGTACGTCTAGGGCGCCTCTGAAGACCGCGGGGAAGATCAGGGAGTTGTTTACCTGGTTGGGGAAGTCGCTTCTACCAGTCGCGACGATTTTTGCGCCTGCCTCCTTAGCCTCCCAAGGCCAGATCTCAGGTACCGGGTTCGCCAGCGCGAAAACTATGGCGTCTTTGTTCATTTCAGTAACCCACTCCTTCTTGATCACGCCGGGGCCCGGCCTAGACGCCGCTATAACCACGTCAACGCCCTTCATCGCCTCCTGGATCCCGCCTTTGCGCCTCTCGGCGTTTGTCTCAATGGCGTATTTATACTTCCAGGGGTTTTCAACCATCATTTTGTCTATGTCGTCGCGCTCCGGATGCAAGATGCCTTTGCTGTCTACTAGGATGAGGTTGCCGGGCTTAGCGCCGTATTTAATCAACACCCTCGCCGTGTATATATTGGAGGCTCCTGCCCCTATCAGGGCTATGGTTACGTCGCTGATTTTCCTGCCGACGAGCTTGAGGGCGTTTATTAGACCCGCAAGAGTCGCAGTCGCCGTGCCCTGCTGGTCGTCATGCCACACAGGTATCTTCAGCTCCTCCCTCAGTTTTTCAAGCAGGTGGAAACACTTCGGCGATTCTATGTCTTCGAGGTTGACGCCGCCAAGCGCAGGCTCCAGCGCCTTGGCGACAAATATGAACTCCTCAGGCGTCTTCACCCTAATTGGGATAGGGATTGCATCGACGCCGCCCAGATATTTGAAGATCAGCGCCTTTCCCTCCATAACCGGATACGCCGCCTCAGGCCCGATGTTCCCAAGCCCGAGCACCCTGGTGCCGTCTGTTACAACGCCTATAAGGTTCCACCGCGAGGTGAGTTCGAACGCTAGTTCTGGGTTTCTGTGTATGCGCCTCGACACCTCGGCGATGCCCGGCGTGTAGTATATGGCGAAGTCCTCCATTGATCTTACTGGAACCTTTGGAAATACCGAGATCTTACCGCCGTACTTTTTGTGTATCTCGACCGAGAGCTGGTACCATTTTTCTGTCACGTAGCTAGTAAAGGATATATAATTAAATATTTCGAAAGATGTGGAAAAGAAAAATAGACGAACCATTATTAAGATTGAAATATATAGAAATAAAAGAAATTTAAATAGAAAACTCGTATTAATCAAAGCTAGAAAATATAGAAAAACAATTATGAAGAGCCTCCCTAAAAGTAAGATAAAAATCTACATAAGTAGGCTTACGGCGTCAAAAGACGTTAAACGAGTGTCAATACTAGAGATTGTAGGTACAAGGATAAAAATCAACAGAGAATTAACCGCCGCGGGTTGGCTATTCTTCCCAACGTACAAGTTGGCAATAGGCGTTGTGTTGCTGGGCAAAACTGGGGTGGCCGCCAGCGCTAAGATACCTAGGCGCACTGCGTATTTCATCCCAATTAATGCACCGATCACACAGTTGCTAGACGTAGATTTAAAAGATTTCTACTAATCAGCTACTGCGGCCCGCTCACCCATCACCCCCGGAAACCTCTCAATCACTAAGGCAGTATCTCTGGGGCTATTTAAATCAGTTCGGTGTCTTCCAACGCCTTTTTGGCGGCTTCTTTGCTTAGCCCGTCGCCGAGTATCGTGTAGCGATCTGGGCGTATCGTGTGTGCGGTGACAAGTGCGTCGATCGCCACGTCGGGGTCTATGCCGGCTTGTCTCAGCGTAGTTGGCAACCCAACTGTCTCAGCAAGTTTTCTGATTCCGCGCCATTTGATACCGTGCAGATACGCCATCATTATGGTGCCCAGGGTCACCAACTCCCCATGTATTGCCTCGTTTTCTCCGATTCTGGTCTCTACGGCGTGGGCGAAGAGGTGTTCAGAGCCGCTGCATGGTCTTGAGGAGCCTGCTATGCCCATGGCCACGCCGCATCCTATAAGAGCCTTTACGAGAACCCTGACGTCTTCTTCACGTACGAAGTTTTTTATTCTCGCGGAGTTGGCGGCTACTATCTTGTAGCTCGTGAGGGAGAGGTGCGCGGCGTATTCGCTGTATGGCTCGCCCTTTAGCCTATGTGCAAGTTGCCAATCTCTCACCGCTATTATCTTGCCCAACAAATCGCCGATGCCCGCCTTCAACAGGCGGGAAGGCGCGCTTAAGATCACCGAGGTGTCCGCAATAATAGCCAGGGGGGATGCCACGATCTTTCCGTGCCTTGCCATTTTCTGAGTAAGCGTGTAGGAGACGTAGGGAGAGGCTATGCCGTCGTGGCTAGCCGAGGTGGGTATTACAATTAAAGGCTTCTTGTGGAGGTAGGAGTATACCTTCGCCACATCTATAGGCCTCCCTCCGCCTATCCCAAGCACCAGCTCGAAGCCGGATCTGTCGTAGTCAACCTCGTCGTATTTCAAGACCTCCGCCGAGTACTCAGAGAGGAGGTCGGCGACGGCGTTGGCGTATCGTAGCGTTGCGGATCTTCCAGTAACTATCAATATCTTTGTCGCCTTTAGAGATGCGACGACTTGCGGCGTTTTGGAGAGCGCACCTGGTCCAAAAATTACTGCACGGGGGATTTCAAAGCTTTCAAGTTGCTTCACGGAAAACGCTCAGGAACTCCTTCTCGCCCACGGCGGTGACGTCTTTTACAGTTATCACGTTTTTGTCCCGCACCACTTGGCGGTTCACAAACCTCGCGCCGTTGTCTTTTAGAATACTGACAAGCTCCGTGGTGGGATATACGGTGGCATCTCTCCCCTTCAGAAAACCCAGCTGAGCTAGGTGGCCTGGAACGGCAAGGGGCGCAACTAGAAGCTTCCCGCTCTTGAAAAATTGCTCCACCAAGGCGTTTAGCTTATCCACGTCTATGTTTAAGTCCCATATCTTAAGCGGGGGCTTCTTCCTTAAGACGTAGTAGTAAATCTTGTAGCCGCCTGCGAGCGCGAGCAGATCGAATTTCTCCGCCAACTCCGCCACCTCGTCGCGCGGCATGTCCATGAGGTCCACGTCGTAGTTTATATTAGTATCACGAGAACCTATCGCGGTTTTTACGTCGTAACCCGCTTTGGCTAGGAAATTCTTAAGCACGGAGTACTCCTCCCTCTTAGCCATATCAATTACATATATCAGAGCATTAGGCATGCCCCCCACAACAAGAGGCTATTTAAGACTTCTGCCGCCTTGCCCGAAGTATTAGGTTCGCAACGTATTCCGCGGCCATTTCAGCATGTTCAAAAGGTCTGCTCTGGGGTTTTCCCCTGAAGTTCAATATGTGGACTGTGCTTTCACCTGCGTTGGCGGCGGCAAACGCGTAGCATCTGTTTGCTTGCTGATGCATATCTACCTCCTCCTCGGTCTCCACGTCTCTGAATCTATCGGGGTCTCTTTTCCGCCTTTCGATAATGTCCTTAGGGTCGTACTCAAGTAGCAAGATGACGTCTGGTTTCAGCCTGGAGATTACCCTGTCTGGTAGCCCGGGGTAGTAGCCGCCCATTATCTTAATAGAGGCGTGGGTATCGACGATCACATCGCCGGGCAACGAGGCTATGTATTCAGCCGCCTCCTCCTGGATTTTTCTGTATTCGTCCACCGGGATCTTCTTCCTCATCTCGTCTCTATGCTGAATCCCAAATTTCCGCTTCGCTATTTCCAGCATCACATCTCCATAGTTTACAATTTGGACGTCGGGAAGCCGCTGCCTTACGAAGTTCATAATTGTAGTCTTTCCGCTACCTGAAAGCGCGACAAGTACAATTTTCATTAGAATTTAGGTATCAATCTGTTTTAAAATATTGTTCATCATGATAAATTTCGAAAAAGGCGAGGGATCATTTACTACCGCCCTCCCGACGATAACTACATCCACCTTCTTTCCGCTTTCAACTAATATTTTAATTTCACGCTCTGTTATTCCCCCCGCGATGCCAACACCAACGCCTTCTGCCCTCAGCCTAGACGCCGCCTCGATAAGTTCTTCAAACCTAAGCCCCGTCCTCTTCTGCACATCTATGCCGAGGTGTAAAATAAAGAGGTCCGGCACGACCCTCTGCTTTATCTCCCGGGCTCTTTCCAGGGCGTTGGGCAACCCGATGAGGTCTACGGCGGCTTTCAGCCCCAGCGTCCTTGCCTCATTTACAAACTCCTCTATGGTCTCTATATTGGTGGCGCCTAGCACAGTGCCCCAGTCTGCCCCGAACTCCCTAGCGAGACGCGCTTCAAGAGCCCCGACATCTGCCGTCTTTAAATCTGCGACGACCTCCGCGCTGGGACACGCGGTTTTGATTGCGCTGACGACCGGCAGACCGAACATCTTTATAAGCGGGGTCCCCGCCTCCACTAACTCAAGCCCCGCCTTGCATAACTCTTTCGTCAGCCCAACGGCACGTCTCAGATCGGTGAGGTCAAGCGCCACCTGAATCTTCACGAGGGCGCGATATCAACAATTTAAAGCTTTTGAGTCAGTCAAGTCCATGGCGTGCCGCAAGCCTGCCGACTATAAACGTGGAGAACATACGGCAGACGTCCTAATCCAAGCCTACGGCTGCACGCTGGAGGAGGCGTTTAAAAACGCCGCAATTGCGTTGGGTGACCTTACCTACTTCACCGAGAGAGTTCAGCCGAGAGTTGAGAGAAGAGTCGCCGTGGAGTACGACGACTTAGAGGGCCTCCTATTTAGTTGGATAGATGAGCTGTTGTATCTATTCGATGCCGAGAAGTTTGCCCTGAGCCGAAGAATAGAGCTGTCGATTAAAAAAGGTGAGGGATACCGGATCGATGCCTTGCTCTACGGCGAGCCTTACGACCAAGTTAAACATGGGTTCACCGGCCTCATAGTTAAGGCAATGACGTTTCACATGTTGGAGATTAAACAGATAGACGACTACTGGGTGGTTCAATATGTAGTAGATATTTAGGGCGGAATGTTTTTACTTAAACAGATTCCTTCGGCTGTGAGGTTGGAGGACGTGGGCGAGGTCGTTAAGCTTGAGGTGCCTGTACGTACCGTAAGAGAGGCGGCCCGCGCCGTGGGCGTCGGCGAGGATAAAATAATCAAGACAATTGTTGTGAACTGTGGAGGCGAGTTTAGGGCGTACATCCTGCGCGGCACCAAGAGGCTTGACGTCAAATCGCTTGGTTGCCGCCTCGCCACGCCTGAGGAGGTGTTGTCGGTAACTGGTTACCCGGTGGGCGGCGCGCCTCCGGTGTTGGGCATCCCGATGTTTATAGACGAGGAGCTTCTGAGCGAGGACTACGTCTACGGCGGAGGCGGCGATGACCACAGCCTTCTGAAGTTCAGACCGCGTGACTTGGTTGAGAAGGGCCTCGCCGAGCCCGTCGACTTGTGACCTTTTACGACTTCTTGTGGGAGGCGGTTAGGCGGCCGGCGTTGATTATGAACTACGCACGGGAGGTTGGCGTATCTCTCCCCCAGCCGCCTGAGGACTTCTATAAACGCCTCGAATACGTGGCTAGGGCAGTTGTCCAGATTCTGGAAGCCGAGAGAGACGACGACGCCTTTTGGAGGAGCCGATGCGCGGAGGCTAAGAGGTTTTACCTGGAGGCGTCGCAGGACCTTAAGGAAGTTGGTATAGAGATGGAGAAGTTCCGCCTATGCTAAATCACCTCGATGTCGTCTTTCAACTGTTCTATAAGTTTCTTCTTCTCGCCGCTGACTAACCTGAGCAGGAGTTTCAGCATGTAAGTTTAGGCGCCGCAGGTAAAAAGGCAGTGTTCAAATCATGTGTAGGCTATTTTTAAATAAGCATTTCGGAGGATCATGGGCTTGGTCACGGTGGAGACTGTGAACGTCTGTCCCTTCTGCGGGGGCGTTTTAGAGCTGGTGGAGGACGAGTCCTCCGTCTGGTTTGGATGTAGGCGATGCATGAGATATGTCAAGAGGGATAAGAGGGAGGTCGTGAAGAGACATGTGGACTACAAGGAGAAGAGGTTTAACTGGAGCGGCATGATGGCTGAGCTGTATCAGCTCTACCTGACCTCCTCCCCGCCCTAAAGGGTTCCCCTTTGGGCGGCTCATCGGCGCCCTCGCCCGGCCTTCATCGGCCCCTCGGGCCGGGGTCATGGAGCTACCCGGCACCGCGGGTCATCCGCCCCCAGCAGGGGGCCTGCTGAAGAAACGCCCATTTTTTAGAGCTTTCTCCCCATCCCCGCCCTGAAGGGCGAGGCTTTCGCCCTTGTAAAGACCTAAGACTCGCCTAGTTTGTACTCTCTTCCGTGTCTCACGATCTTGATCTCGGTCTTCACCGGAACCTTGAACCCGGCGCGTAGGAGTATTTCATACAGCTCGTGGTCCATCAGCTCCTTGATGACTCCCTGCATGTGTAGGTCAGCGATTTTGCGAAAGACGGCGAGTACGTAAGGTCTGTAGAGGGCTAAGGCGTTGTCGATAATCTCGCCGGCCTTCTCCCCCTTAGTTATGCTCCGCACCAGTTGTACAGCTTCTTCGTCTGTCAGCTGCTTTCTAGGCGGCGGCGTGGTTTCCTTCAGCTTTGTCTTCACGAGCTCCAACGCCTTACGGCGGAGGAGGGCATCGATGTCGTCTGACATAGACGGAGATGTGTATTGCTCTATTTAAGGTTTAGCCAAGCACGAGCTCTCCCACCACCGTGGGGGTCGGGTGCCCAAGTATAGTCAAGAGATCTGGGTTCGCCTCAGCGACGTATCCGCTGACGTCTCCCTCAATTCTCGCCGCTCTGTTCTGCAGAGCCCATCCGACCTCTGTGGCCGACGCTTTGCAGTTGAGCCCTAGGCGGTTGCACAAAGTCTTCGCAACTGAGAGCCCGTCGGTTAGAGTTACGCCGTCTCGGCTAATTAAAAACGCCGCAACTTTCAAGGTCCCTCCCTCTCTTACGACATCGCCAACCTCGAAGAGCTTGACTTCTCTCCGCCTCATCGTAGAGGCGGTTGCAATCAGCTGAGTAACTACGGAACAACGTACGGCGTTGTAGAGCTCGGAGATGGGATTGGCCACGTAGACAGCCTTACACAAGCTCTCCACAGCTCTATCGGTTAAGATGTAATTGCTTACCTCAACAAACCCCATGGACATAAGCGCCCTCCGCACCTCCCCCGCGAAGATCTCCGTCCCGTGCCGCCGGCCGCCGGTCACGACCTTCGGCGCCTCCCTAGGCAGGCGGTTGTAG
>Ga0326761_1000128_pt1 | contig 18790 bp, 18 predicted proteins | sample GCREP_P_FD_207739 | JGI IMG/M metagenome (GOLD analysis project Ga0326761, IMG submission 207739) | Hot spring water microbial communities from Geyser Creek Basin, Yellowstone National Park, WY, United States - GCR.EP_P | ecosystem: Environmental > Aquatic > Thermal springs > Unclassified... | reverse complement strand
TCTCGACGTACAGAGACTGCTATCAAATTTTATTCCTATAGTGCTTAGCCTGGGTATTATCTCCCGATCTATCCTCAGGTAGTGAACTCTTAAGCTGTAAATGCTATTAGCATAGAGCTTTTCAAGCATCTTCTTCTCAGCTTCTATTTCCCTAAGGCTTGACCCGCTGTTGGCGTGAAGTCCTATCTCCCACCCACCTCTCCTCAACTCAGATATCACATCACTGTAGAGCTCAGCTGTTGTATTATCATCGTAAAGAGTCCTGAAGAAAAATGTTGATCTAACACCCTGCCTCTGCTCTGCCTCCACAATATCCGCTATACCATCGTAAATGTTTTCCCTTAGAGAGAAGAACCTATACCTATAGCTCCAGTCAAATCTATCTAATCGCGCAATTACATGCTCTGTTGGAGGTCCTCTTCTGCTCCAATCAACATCGTGTGTTAGTATCAATAGCATATTTTCCTGTCCTCTGGTATTCTACTTAAGGATTTGCCTTGAAGTGCTGTGTTGTAGCGTCTATAGCGTCTAGAAAGTCTGTAGCTATAGCTAAGTCTATAAAAAGCTTGCTACATTACAGTGTTGTAGGCGTTGCCCATGCAAAGCACCCCCACCTCTTCTCAACAGTATTTGAGAAGAAGTACTTGTTTGAAGTGCCGAGAGATGGTGAAGAGTGGCCTACGCTGGTAGCGTGGGTTGCTAATAAAGAGGAGTGTGAAGCTGTAGTACCTGTAGATTTTGCAGACTTTGCAGCATTTTCTAAATACGCTAAGCTGTTTAATAAACTAGGAGTTATAGTTACAGCGCCTAGCTATGAAGACATTGCCTTGGCGTCTGATCGTGTGAGAGTTGTTGAAGTTCTTAAGCATATCGCTGAATTTCCAGCGCAAGTTTTTGTAAAAAGCCTTAGTGATGCTAAGTCCATTTACTCCCTATCCCCACCCCTGGTGGTGAAGAGCCTTGGAGACGCCTCTAACCCAAGTTTTCACCTAGATTACGAATCAGCCATTAATGAGGCTTCTAAGAGAACTCCATGTATAGTTCAAGAATACATAGAGGGCATTGCAAGGGGTTACTACGCTCTTTCACACAATGGTGTACCAATTATAGAGTTCACGCATCAAAGAGTGGTAGAGTACTTACCAATTGGTGGTGCGAGTCTGGCTGCAAAGGGATTTATCGAAGACCCGGAGCTATTCGCTTTAGGAAGAAGAGTTCTGAAGGTGCTTAAATGGAGTGGAGTTATAATGGTTGAGACGAGGTATTCTGAAGAGCTTGGAAAGTACTATGTACTTGAGTTAAATCCAAAGTTCTGGGGCAGTATAGATCTGGCTGTAGCACTTGGATATCACTTTCCCGCACTGCTGGTGATTGCCTATACTCAAGGCGCTGAAAAAGCCCGTGAAGCGGCAAAAAAGCTTATGGTTAGAAAGGGAGAGTTTATATGGATTCTAGATGGATTAAGGTATGTAGTGAAAATTCCCTCAGTATGGCTTTACTTAACAAGAAAGGCTTTTTTGCATCCTCTTTACAGTGATATTCACATACTCAACATGGCAAAGAATTTTATGCAATTTGCTAAAGCTCTTACTAGAGCTGGTAGAGAGTCTAGACTTTGGGCAGCATACCTAAAGGCTTCTAAAGGTGAGTTGAAGTACTGGGTTAAGAGATTCGTGAAGTTCTTGTCTAATAGTAAAAGAGTTGTAATTTTTGATCTGGACGGTACACTAATCTTCCTCCCAGTGAATTGGTGTTATGTAAGGTCAGAGCTTATTGAGCTTGGCTTTGCTCTAAGGTGGGAGAGCATTAATAGGGCTTTAATGAGACAGTGGCATTCTGATTCAGAAAGCTATTATAAGATGTCTAGTGTTTTGGAAGGGGAAGAGTTGAAGGCTTTGAAGAAGTTAAACAGCTCTTTTCTGCTTGCACCAAGAGAATATATAGGGAATCTTGCAAAGTATGCCCAAATTTGTATTGCTACAAAGCAAAGTGCTAGGGTAGCGGAAGAGGCTTTGAGAAAACTTGGAATTCGTAACTATGTTAGTGCTATTGTTGGTAGGGATAGTGGTGTGGGTCCTGTAAAGATAGAGCTGTATAAGAAGTGTTTAGAGCTTGTAGGAGGCTCAGAAGCTTTAATTTTAGATGATAATATGGAGCTTGTTATAGAGGCTTATAGAAAGGGGTTCACATCAATGCTAGTAGCAAACAATGTTTATAAGGTTGCTAAAAGCATGCGCTTGGGAATACCAGCAGGCCCTCTGAAAGAGCTTCTTAAAATTGTTTTACAATGCTTAGGTTCTCTGCAGTAGAATTGCTTTTATCTTCATGCTTCTAACCTTATCCTCTCTCTCCATCTCATCAAATTTCATCATTAGGTACCTTATGGTGTTTATTAGCCTTGGTATAAGGATTTTCTCAAGCATTGTCACAACCCTTTTGACTCTAGCAATCTCTGCACCAAGCCTTATCATTTCTTTCTCATATTCAGCTATGGCAATTAAGGTTTCTATCAACTCCCTTCTCTTAGCCTGTATATTGCATACCTCAACAGGTAATGCTAGTGTAGACTCAGGAGCTTTTGATAGTTCTAAAACTGGCGCTGAAACCCCCATGACATTTCTCGTACCGGCTATAACCTCTACTGCACTACTAAGTGTCTTTGCCCCTTCATTTAGAGCTTCAAGACCGTGTATTGCCACGGCATTAGAGTACTCAGGATACAGTGTGGCAAGAAGAGTATTTAGTTTTTGCCTTGCTTCATAAGCTTTTCTGAGCACTGTATAGAATTCCTGGATTAAGAAGGTAAGTCTATCTCTAAGTATTCTATGTATTCTCCTGCTTAAAGCAAGCCTTCTTCTAAGCCTTATGAGCTCTATTTTAGTGGGTCTCGATAGCCTTATTATCTCTGTGCTCAGCTCCCTCCACCCTTCCTGTACTTCGGGTGGTACTTCTTTATAGTCTCAGACCTTATCTGTCTAAGCTCATCTTCTGGAAGAGTTGCAAAGAGGTCCCATGCTATATCTAGTGACTGCTCTATTGTTCTTCTCTCATACTCTCCCTGATTAATAAACCTCCTTTCAAATAGGTCTGCAAACTCGAGGAACTTTCTATCTCTTGCTGTAAGAGACTCCGTACCAACAATAGTTACTAGCTCTCTTAAGTACACACCCTCAGAGTACGCCGCCATTAGCTGTGCAAACACCTCTCTGTGATCCTCCCTGGTCTTTCCAGGGCCTATACCCTCCTTCATCAGCCTTGAGAGTGATAAGAATACATCTACAGGTGGGTATATACCCTTTCTCCACATGTCTCTAGACAACACTATCTGTCCCTCTGTTATATACCCTGTGAGATCAGGTATTGGGTGCGTAATGTCGTCATCAGGCATTGTGAGAATGGGCATTATTGTCATGCTACCCTTCCTACCCACAGCCCTGCCTGCTCTCTCATACATTGTCGCTAAGTCTGTGTACATATAGCCCGGATACCCTCTTCTGCCAGGGACTTCCTCTCTAGCTGCAGAGACTTCTTTTAGAGCCTCACAATAGTTTGTCATGTCAGTCAATATTGTTAGTACATGCATGTCATATCTCCATGCCATGAACTCTGCAGCTGTTAGCGCTACTCTTGGCAATGCTAACTTCTCTACTGTTGGTGCTGAAGCTGGAGCTATGAACGCTATGGTTCTGTCTAGCGCCCCCATGGACCTCAACTCATTGAGGAAAAACATTGCTTCCTCATGCGTCACTCCCACAGCTCCAAATACAACTGCAAACTTCTCTCCAGAGCCCTTGACAGCTGCTTGTCTAACTATTTGCATAGCTATTCTGTTATGAGGCAGTCCAGAGCCTGAGAATATCGGTAGCTTCTGCCCCCTTACAAGAGTTAGCATACCATCTATAACAGATACCCCTGTCTCAATGAACTCTGATGGGGGCACCCTGATAGCAGGGTTAAGCGGTGCTCCATGTATATCGAGGTATTCCTCAGGCACTATTGGCGGTCCGCCATCAATGGGCCTCGCAAGTCCATCAAATATCCTTCCCAGCATGTCTGTGGAAACAGGTATTGATAGAGTCTCACCTCTAAACCTTATCACAGTTTTACCTGCTGTTATTCCTAGTGATGAGCCGAAGACCTGTATTACTGCAACATCTTTGCTAACGTCAATTACCTGCCCTAGCCTAGTATCTCCATCAACTTCTATTTCCACTAGCTCACCATAGCTTATACCGCCTAGTGCTTTTACAAATACTAGCACTCCTCTAGTTCCAATTATCTGCCTAGTAGCCTTCGTAATCATCTTGGCCTTCTCTAGAGCCATGGTCATGCTACTTCACCAACTGCTTAAACTCCTGCTCGAGAGTTTCAAGAAACTGTGGCACTATCTTGCTCTTCAGCTCTTCAAGAGTGTAGAACTTTAGCTGGAACAGCATATATCTGCTCTTCAACTCCCTTATCCTTGAGACAGTAACACCCTTACTTACAGCTTCTTGAGCCTTTCTGTAGAACTCCATTATACAATCCATAATTATTGTACCCTTCTCTGGGGATGAATATGCATCAACGGGGTCTAAAGCGCTTTGCTGTAAGAAACCTTCCCTAATCACCCTAGCAATTTCTAGTGTAAGCTTATCTTCTTCTGGCAGAGCCTCAGGCCCTACTAGCCTTACAATGTCGCTCAGCTCTGCTTCTCTTTGCAGTATCTTTAGTGCTGTAGCCCTATAACCACTCCACTTTCCACCTGAAATCTTATCCCAGTACTCCTTAACAAAGTCAACATATAGGCTATAGCTTATTAACCAGTTAATGGCTGGGAAGTGCCTTCTCGTAGCAAGAGAGTAGTCGAGAGCGTAAAAGCTTTGCACATACCTCACAGTGTTTCTAACTACAGGTTCGCTAAAGTCTCCTCCAGGTGGAGAAACTGCACCAAATACTGTAACACTTCCAAACCTCTCAGGCCTTCCAAGAGCCTTAACCCTACCCGCTCTCTCATAGAATTCTGAAAGCCTGCTAGCTAAGTATGCTGGGAACCCTTCTTCTCCAGGCATTTCCTCCATCCTGCCGCTTATCTCTCTCATAGCCTCAGCCCACCTACTAGTAGAGTCTGCAACCATTATTACATCATAACCCATATCTCTAAAGTACTCTGCTATAGTAACACCTAAGAAGACGCTAGTTTCTCTTGCAGCAACAGGCATGTTGCTTGTGTTAGCTATGAAGACTGATCTCTCCATCATTGGCCTACCTCTTCTCACATCCATGAGCTTTAAGAAGCTTGTCAGCGCATCAGACATTTCATTTCCTCTCTCACCACAACCAACAAATACTGCTATGTCGGCATGGCTCCACTTAGTCAATTCCTGTAGCAACACAGTCTTTCCTGTTCCGAAGCCCCCTGGAACAGCTGCTTTACCGCCCTTTGCTATTGGAAACACGTAGTCTATCACCCTAATACCTGTAATCATGGGCTCTACAGGATTTAACTTTTCTCTATATGGTCTAGGAACTCTTATTGGCCATACCTGATACAGCTTAACTTTATGCTCTTGCGCACCGGAAGACACTATTGCTATGGTATCTTCAACAGCATAATCACCATCGTCGGCAATCCACTTCAGCTCTCCAGAAACTCCTGGAGGTATCATTATTTTATGCACTACTAGAGGAGTCTCAGTAACATACCCTATGATATCCCCTGGATAAACCTTGTCTCCCACACTTAAGCTCCTCTCCCTCATAAAGTGCCATTTCTTACTTCTATCAAGAGCTGGAAGCTTTGCACCCCTCCTAATAAATATGTCGCCAAAAAGCTTTGCTATCTCCTTTTCAGGTCTCTGCAAGCCATCGTATATAGAGCCTATGAGCCCTGGCCCCAGCTCTGCAGACAATGGTCTCCCCGTGGCTTCAACTCTTTCACCTACAGTAAGTCCCGATGTCTCTTCATAAACCTGAATGTATACCCTATCACCTCTAACACCAATTACCTCTCCTATGAGCCCCTCTTTACCAACGTAAACAACTTCATACATAACTGGATTTAAAATGCCTTCAGCTATGACTAGAGGTCCCGCAATTCTATATATTTTTCCAGCTCTCTCACTCAAACACTATCACCCTAAGTGAATTTCATAACCTATATACCTACGTATGAGGTCCCTATAAAAACTTTGTAGAGGTTGTGACAAAGCCTCTTTCGTATCTGGAAAGAGTACTACTATAGGGTAGAGCTGTGGAAAATTCAAATCAACAAAGCTCAGCTCTTCAGGAACCAAACTCTTTTGCAAAAACACTACAGCAACATCCTTACGCTCAGACACGCTGTTCAAGACCTTTCTCGCCTCCTCCCAACTCCCCACCACAAATACTTCTCTTACACCAAGAATTCTCATAAATGGCTCAAACTCTTTTTTAACAATAGCGCAAATACCCTTGGTCAACTCCTTTAATTCACTCATTTAAACACCTGACTCTGTGGTAAGACATACTTGAGAACATAAATTTCGTAGTACCTGTTTATAAGGTATAGTGTAAGTAAATCTATTAACTGTGTAGAATAGAACAGAATGTCCTTACACACTCTATAAACATACCTTGCCTCATATAGTGTTACCCTGCTAGGATCTTTCTTAAACACATCCTGAAGGTATGTAACGACATCACTAATTCTTGTGATAATGAGCCAGGTATCAGGCTCCTTTGGCGCATACTTATGAACTGCCTCCCTAACAAACTCCTCTAATGGTTGTTCAATAGCTATGTTGAGTCTATTTGAATTAAGCATGTGCTTACAGTAGTTTGCTATAGTGAGTAAAAGAAAACAGCCAAAACTCTTGGCAGGGCTTTCGCCAAGAGGCTTCACAGCAGTATTGAGAGCCTGTACAACGCTTTCTAAAAACTTATTTAATAAGCATGAATACCTCTTGCTTTCAAAGCATATACTATAAGCCTCCAGTTCCTGAAAACCAGAAAACTCAGGTTTTATTGACTTTTTATCGCCTCTAAGTATAGCAGAGTAAATGTTATTTAAATCAAAAAAGGTTAATGTGGTTTTATAAAATATTTGAAGTTCTTGCAACAAGATATTATAAATTTCATCAAGCTCCTTCTTCTCTAGAAGCATAAGCACACCAGTAACTTCATCAATACTCTTTGCTGTACTTAGTTTTGCAAAATCTATTCTAGAATTGGGCCTTGATAACACTTGCGCCAAATCTATGAATTTTTCATCTGCCACTAGCTGCAATACCTCCTCAAGCCTTGGGTTCTTATCTAGTATTATGAACAATATCGATTTTGTTGCTTCAGGAGACAGCCTAGCACTCATACAAGCCTAGTACCTCATAAGGCTTTCATAAGGCTTGGTAACATACTTCTCAATGCTTTCTTAAGCCTCTCATCATAACTATTGTTGATAGCCACACTACCATCAAAGTATTCAACAATGATTCCACCGAGAATGTTTGCTTTCTCAATTTTTGCAACCTTAACCCTGTACCTTTCTTCAATACGCCTCTTAACTATGTTTGCAAACTCCATGTCTTGTGGCGAGAGCTTAATATCAATTTCACTAACACTTCCAACAGACTCTAAAACTGTTTCTACAGCCTCTTCTGCTAACTTTATAAGCGATTCTAATCTTTTTTCCCTGCTTAACCCCCTTAGCAACGCAATAACACTATTGTTGATTTCATTAACTACTGAGCTCTTTGCTTCAGCCACTATAATTCTGGCTTTATATCTCGCCTCAGCTAACCTAACCTCGGGATTTAATTCTGAAACAATTTTAGCTTTCTCCTCCCCAATAATTGACTTCTTCCTATTCTTCGCCTCCTCAATTATACTTTTAGCCTCTGTCTCAGCCTTAGCTATTATAGCCTCTGCTTCTTTCCTCGCCTTTTCTAAAACACTTCGCCTAAGCTCTTCAACACTCATTTTAAGCCCAACCAGCTAAGATAGATGCCATTAGGTAGCCAAAGACCATTCCAAGTATTCCAAACAGCTCTTCATAGGCGGCAAGAATGATTGTCTGGCCAAAGATTGCGCCGCGAGTCTTTACCAGCTGCGCTGCACCCTCAGCACAAACCTTCCCCTGCATCCACGCTGAGGCAAGTTCTGCAAAACCCACAAACATGCTTACACCAAAGATTGCGCCACAAAGTCCTGCTGCTTTCTCTGGTGACATATTAGGAAGTTTGCTGAAGATTGTTGGAAGGACGCTGCTATACATTAGAAACATGAAAACAAATCCATATACTAGCGTTTGTGTAGCGGGTAGGAATGCTAATACCAGTACTCTACCTCGCTGACTTGGATCTTCAGCTGTAGCAGGAGTTCCTGCTGCAATAGCTCTATGCATTCCTATGGTTGTTCCAATTGCAGCCAGGCCTTCAGCGAGACCCGGTCCTACTGCTGCAAGTACGGTCCACATGGTATTGAACACCTCTTAAAGCAAAGTTAAGGGTAAAAATAAAAGCTTTATATTAAAATAAAGCAAATAAAATTTTATTTTAACTTTATTAAACTACCTATCTTGTAGCACCTAAGCTAATGGTGCCTAGTGTTATCTTCACCGGGTTTGTCCTTCTTCCGCTTCCCTCGTAAAACTTTGTCGACATTTCACATAGTATTAGCCTTAGTGAGTGTACGAAGGGCCCTAAGACTGAACATGCTAAGTTAAATAAGTGTAATAGGAATGCCATGACAATTCCGCCAGCAATTCCTATACTAATGCTTATTGGTGACAGACTACCTATTGCACTGTCTATGAAGCTATTGAATATTTCTGCAAGCATAGCTGTCCCCAGCGCTATGCCGGCAAGCCTTATGAATGAGAATACGTCTCCCATTATTCCTACAACATCGAAAATCCATAGCAACCCACCCATAGGCCCTACAGTCTTAATCTTAGCCGCAATTAGTACTGCTACCGCTACATAAGTGACGTATTGCAGAACCTGAGGCGACATTACATGCCGTATGCGGAAGACATCTATGTTTTGCTGCACACCAAAGAATTGCATTAGAAATGCTGGGCCAAGAATAGCTATGATGATTGTACACGCTTCTAATACTGCTGTCCATAAATCCCTCGATTTTATACATGCCTTTAACAGTCCCACAATGTGTGATATGATTATGACTATGTAGCCTATTAGTAATGCTAATTTAATGTAAAAATTCACAACCGATACGGTATCACCTCTTAAACGTGGAGGAAGCGAGGGTAGTATTTGTATTTGCTTTGGTATTAAGGATCCTAGTAGTGAGCCGAAGAAACTCCCCGATAAGAGCCCGGTAATTATACATAGTACACACACAATATAGCATATCCTCCTCAGCTTCTTCAGGGTTTCAGGGTTCTGTACAAATATTGGTAAAATATATCTAGCTCCTATTAGCAGCCCAATGGCATAGCCTATGTCTGAAAACATTATTGCTATGTAGAATAGCATAAAGTATGTGAGGAACGGTGTCGGATCCCACTCTCTTGGCGACGGATAGCCATTCAACTCTGTAAACATTTCAAAAGGCTTGAACGGCTTTAGATTATTAAATTCAACTGGTGGGTTCGGATCCTCCTCGAATAACACACTAAATGGTATGCCTTTGAGCTGTTTATACACATCATCTTTCTTACTCCTCGGTATCCAGCCTAGTATTAGTGTTAAGCGTTTAGATTGTAAAGCATTTTTCAAAAGCTCTACTTTTGCTTCTTCGGCTTCCGTCAACACCTTTAGCAATGCTATGTCCTCAACATTTTTCTTAATAATTTCACTTTTAGAATCATCTATTTTCTTCAATTCACTTTTAATCAGATCTTCTTCAGAAAACGTCTTTTTGATGACAGTTGTTATAGGCTCGACACCGTATTGTTTTGATATCTCTAGTATTCTTACCTTCCTTCGCTCAGCTTCTTTCCGAACATCTTCAAATATTTCTCTTCTGAAGATGCATGTTGCAATAGCTGTTTGCCCATCTAGCATAAGCTCTCCAGTTACATACTCAGCTTTTTTCTTAAGCTCATCAACATCGCTCTTCACGCCCCAAAGGGTTTTTACGGTTAGTAAAGCTCCTTCATAATCCAGTAGAGTTGTGTCTGCATTTGGATAAGCTATGCTAATGTGTTCAAGATACTTTCTAAGAGTTAAGGTGTTCTTCAATTTTTCTGAAAGCTCTACTTCTTTTTTGTCTAGCTCTTCAACTATTTCTACAACTGCTGCTAGTTTTTCAGAAAGTTGTTCCATGGCTTTCCTTGTGTCTCTCGGAATCTCCTTGATCTCCACCTCTACCTGCTCCTTAATGTGTGAATTAAGTACATCCACTATTTTTCTGCAATTCTCAACGAATGCTATATATTCCCTTATCTCCTCCGCTCTTTTCTCCCCTTCTTGGGGTATTACCTCGAAAACTCCTAACTTAAGTAACTCAGCTAAAGCTGTATCCACATAGTCCCTTGAAACAATTATGTAAGTCTTTAGTGCAACATCAGGATCGCTGAAAAGTACGTATCTCCACTTCAACTCATGCACACCATGACAACGCTATTCAATATCAACTCCAGCAACAGTAGCAGCAATGCGCTTTACAATGTCACTTAGCTTTTGACTGTAAACCTTGCGAATTTCGTCAGCTTCTCTCTTTGCTTCATCAAAAATTCTATTCACTTCCTCCTTCAACTTTCTTTCAAGTTCTTTTCTAAAGGTCTCTAATTCACTCAAATAGCTCTTATCGTTCAAAATCTCCTCAGCTCTTTTCTTAGCCTCTTCAATTATCTTTGAAGCTCTTTCCTCAGCTTCTTTTATAATCTTCTCAGCCTCTTTCTCAATAATCTCCATTAAAGCACTCATAGAGCTTACACCATGTACAGCAATTACAAAATGCGCTAACATTATATGCTTTTAGTGTCATAGCATTACTATGGAAAAAGCCTTAGTAAAAGGATTCAAAATAAATTTATATACAGCTATAATGCTATTATATTACCTTGAATAATTAGAGGCTTGAGATTTGTGTCCTTATGCCACACCTCTTTAAATAAAGTTAATGCTATACTTCTTGCAGGTGGCGAGGGAACAAGGTTTAAACCTTACACAGACATTGTCCCAAAGCCTATGATCCCTGTTGGAGTTGAGGAGAAGCCTATTCTTGAACACATTATTTGCTGGCTTAAGAGGTTTGGCATAACAAACTATGTCCTACTTGTGGGGTACAGGTGGAAGCAAATTAGGAACTATTTTGGTGATGGCTCGCGACACGGCGTATCCATAAAGTACAGTATTGATGACGAAGTGTATAGGGGGACTGGAGGAGCTCTTCTAAAAGCTTATAAAACCAACGTGATACCCGAAGACACTGCCATCATATGGTATGGCGATATCCTGGCTCCTGTAGATGTTAGTGCTCTCATAGAGTTCCATGGGGCTGAAGGTGCTGATGCAACACTTGTTGTATCTGATAAGTATAAGGTGCCTGTTGGCGTGGCTCACATTGATAGCCTAGGGAATGTTGTTGAGCTTACTGAAAAGCCTTGGCTAAACCTATACGTTACAATAGGTGTCTTAACGCTAGAAGCCTCAGTGTTGAAGAATGTTGAAAGCTCTTTAGGAAGCGCTTTTGATATTATGGGTGACTTAATCCCCTGGATGATTAGAAAAGGGCTTAAAGTGAAAGCCTTTATTCATAAGGATTTGTGGTATGATGTTGGTAGTCTTGAAAGATATGTTAAAATTGATTATGAGAAAATTAAGCATTTCCTATGCGACTCTACTTAACTAGTGGTGCACATACTTCAAGCCTTGGCTCAATCTCTACGCCATCACTAATTAGATATCCTTCTTCTGTAACCCTATCCCCTTCGCCAGCGCAAGTCCTAGCCTTTCTGATCATTCTTACACGCTGTTGCACAAAATCCTTATAAAAAACAGGACAGAAGTGCACAGGCACCTGTAGCCCGCTCTCCACTGCTTTCTGTATAACCCTCTTAGCAACTTCAGCACTTCCAATTACAGCCTTGCCACTTTCATTAATTTTAAACCCTCTGAATAGAATGTTCCTCACATTGGTCTCACTTACTTCAAGCTCATTTATGTTAACAAACTTCACACCCACTTCACTGGCCTTGGTGATAATGCTCCATAACCTCTCTTCCTCTCCCGGTATTGCTGGAACCTCTATACCTACATTCATTGGCGTTTCCCTAGCGCTAAATTCAACTAGTTTCCAAAGCGTGTCGTTAACAATGTGAAACCTTATTTCATCTAATCCAACTTCAGCCAAATACCTTACAGCCTCTCTCGAGGCTCCAAGGCCGGCTGTATAGAGGTGTATATGAAACGAAGAGCCAAAAGCTTCTTTCAAAAGCTTTATCACCTTTACAGTTAAGTCATATCTCTGAAAGGGTTCTCCTCCTGTTATCGAGGCCCCTTCAGCCCTTGCGAGAATCACTTCATCAAGTATTTCTCTAAGTCTTGCAACCTGCTCCTCATCAGCATAGAGTGCACCAATAAACCTCCTTTCCCTACTTATTGGACAGTAGTAACAATCTAAACCACAGATTCCTGTAATGAATATTACTACCTTTGCTCCCCTCATGCAGAGTCTACAACCCTTTGCTAATTCTCCATACCAGTATCCAATAACATCATTTCCTATGACGCTATATGCAGAGCCCATGTCTCTGCACCCTCTCTCTAAACACCTTATTCTCCCTGCACAACTTTTTTATGAATTCTTCTACATCCATACCTACGGGCACCTCTTCCTCTATGAAGAGCCCCGTATGCCCTTCCCTAGCTCTTCTAGACAATGCCTCTACCCTATCCTTTACAGTGGCAAGAGATATCCCTAGCCTCTTAGCCACGTAATCCTCATTACCGAGTACAGGCATTTCTGTGTGACCATAGTCTGTAGGCTCTATTAGCATAAGCTCTTTGTTTACTCCAGGAACCCTTAAGTTCTTAGCTAGCTCCCTGAGCTCAAGCATGCCACTAAACTTGTAAAACTCCACTTCTACTGGACTTAGCTCAGCAAGAGGGTTGGATACCACGAGCTCTTCACTTGGATCCAGGTAGATATAAAGCTTAGGTGTGTGCACAGGAGTTGGCATAACAATCTTCCTGCTATACACATTATAACCACCTCTTTCTAAGCAAAGCATGAGAAGTCCTGGTGAGTACGGCTTTAGCAAGGACACATCAACATCACTATCTTCCTCAACATCCCCCCTAGCCACGCTCCCATGAACAACTGTACTAACAATGCTACAGCGCTCCAAGACGTGCATTAGCTTTAAAGCTAGCTCTCTTTTACGCCTTAGCAAATCCCACCTCTTCTCATCATAAACAACATATTTCGCGTAGCCCTCAAAAACCATCATATTGTCCTCGTGTAATGCTGTGAAACTAAAGCTTAAAATATGCTTAAGATAGTGCAAACTTTGAAAACTCATGTGATTATTGAGGTGCATAACTAAAGTGCAACAAACAATTGTACTACTATATGCAATTATCCTTTGGACTTCTTTCTTCGCCTTCCTCTCAGTAATTCTCAAAAATAGGGATTTTAAAATTGGCTTTGTAAAAATTAGATTTGTTATTGGAGGGTTCCTGCTGTACATCGGAAAGGAGGTTAAGGTTAGGCAAAGTGAAGAATCAAAGCTTCGTGAGATTATTAGGTTTTCATGTATAGCTGCAACGCTTTTAGGCATGGCCTTTTTCTACGCCTTTTTTATACCAAGTCTCTTTAACATGATTAAAGGCTTTATAGCATTCTCAGCGGGAATGAGCAGTTCACCGCCGCAACCCATAGCTGTTCCCATTCCTCTACTGTTCACAGTAGTATCAGTAGTTAAGTACCTGATAACATCTATAGCAATTGGAGCAGCAGTTCACGAATTTGCACATGCTGTAATAGCGCTACGTGAAGGTGTGGGTATTAGGAATTGGGGTGCGGGATGCATATTTCTAATTCCACTAGCATTTGTAGAGCTAGATGACAACTCCTTTAAAAATGCTTCCTCAGTATCCAGGGCTTCAATAGCTGCTGCAGGTCCCTTTGCCAATGCTCTTACAGCACTTGCTGCCTGGCTACTAATCTTATTTATTCTTTCTTCGGGATTTGCTCTTTCTACAGCAGTTGAGGTTGTAAGGGTTGATTGCAGTATTTGTAGTGTTGCACCATGTCCTGCTGCAAAAGCGGGACTATATGGTGGTGATGTGATATATGCAGTAAATGGCACTATAATACAAGGGGTTAATGATATTGCTGTAATACTGAATAAAAGTAAGTTGGGAGATGTACTAATATTAACAGTATGCAGGGGTGGTGTATGTTTTGATAAAAATGTTGTTTTAGATGCTTACAGCATTAAATATGGTTTAGCAAGACCCTGCCTGGGTGTGGAAATGCGAGACACTACTATTGTGTTACAGAATGGAAAGCCTTATGGTGGTTCTATTGTATGGGAGCTCATGCAATACCTAACATTTATATTTGCTGTGAATTTCAGCCTTTTTGTATTTAATGCAATACCTCTGTACATAACAGATGGGGCAGTGTTTCTCAGTTCCTTAGCTATAGGAAAGCGCTTTATAGGTAAGGTTATAGAGGCGAAGGTTTTGGATAAAGTGAATGTTGCTATACTTATCATAGCAATTGCTATTTCAACATACCTCTTCTTAGGTGTTTAAAGAGTGATAGTTATTAGGAGAGCTATAAAGGAAGATCTTAAGAATGTTTATGAGCTGGAGAAGAAGTGCTTTAAGGATCCCTATCCCGAAGCAGTACTTTTAATGCTTTACCATCTCTACCCAGAACTCTTTTTCATAGCTGAAAATACTGGAGAGAAGAAAATTGTCGGATATGCTTCAGGCATGGTTAGAGCAGACGGCTTTGGTCACATTATCTCTATTTGTGTTGGTGAGGAGTATAGAAGGAGAGGAATTGGGAGAAAGCTAATGGAGGTTCTTGAAAGTGCTATGCGCGTATCCTTTAATGTCTGTAACTTTAGGCTCGAGGTTAGAGTAAGCAATGAGTCTGCAATAAAGCTATACGAATCACTTGGCTATAAAATTGTTTCTAGGTTGAAAAGCTACTACCTAGATGGTGAAGACGGATACCTGATGATTAAGTCTACTTGCTAAATCATTATAACACAATGAGTGGGTAAAAAGCTTAAATAATGCTTTAAATCATTCTATTACTTACTGGTAAAGGACATATGTTCACGTTAAGATATGCACAAACAGTACTGTACTTTGGTATTAATGCATTAGAAAAAGCGAGGGAATTCCTTGGCGGGATTAAGCAAGTTACCATAGCAACAGGAAAAACATCAGCTCGTCTTTCTGGAGCTCTTAACGATGTTGAAAAGGTTTTGAAAGAGCTTGGAGTAAGTTACACTATACACGACAACATCTCACCGAATCCCTGGGCTAGTCAAGCAGAAGCACTAGCAAAGACAATATGGGAAGAAGGAGCAGACGCTGTTATAGCCATTGGTGGAGGTAGTGTGATAGATGCCGCTAAGGTTGCATGTGTAATTGCTGTAAGTGGCGGTACTGCTAAAGATTATGTAAGAGGCCGAGAACCTAAGAGAAGCTTACCATTGCTAGCTATAAATTTAACTCACGGTACTGGCACAGAAGTCGACAGATATGCTGTTATCACCTTAGATGAAGAAAGGGAGAAACATGGCCTTAGTATAAAGTATCCAGAAGTCTCAATAGATGACCCAAGATACACCCTCACACTTGATAAGAAGCAAACAATTTATACATCCCTAGACGCATTCTACCACTCCTACGAGTCTGCAACATCAAATGTGAGAACACTGTTTAGCATATCAATGGCTAGAGAAGCTACACTCTTAATAACTGAGTACTTACCAAAATTGGTAAACAATCTAAAGAGCTTAGAGCTGAGAGAAAAACTTCTCTACGCCTCAATGCTTGCCGGCATATCCATAGACTCAGGGTCAACACACATAATACACGCAATAGAGCATGTACTTAGCGGATTACAACCAAAGTTAGCACACGGCTGCGGCCTTGCATTACTTGGTCCACGGGCAGCTTACTATATTCATAAAGCCGTGCCTGAGGACTCTGCATTAATACTAAAGCTCCTCGACCCCTCAATAAAGCCCGTAACTGAAGATGCAGAAAAAGCACAAAAAGTTGTAGAGAAATTTCAAAACGATGTAGGGTTTGCCGAAAAGCTTGGAGATTATAACTTCACAGAGCAAGACTTAAATACAATTATTGAGTATGTTTTGAAGAGGTTAAGCTATCTACATGCAAATACCCCATTCCCAGTAACAGAAGAGATCGTAAAAGACATTATAAGGTGTGCATTCTAATATAATCCTCATAATGCTCATTTTTAGCCTGCATCACCAATATTTTAAAACATCTTATAAGGCCATTTATCTGAGAGCATCTTAGAGTGATTCAAGGTTTTCAAGTCCACCCTCAGGTTTAACAGTTGCCCAAGCCTTCTCACCGCCCTTCCTAAAGCAGTCCTCAAACTCGGAGTCACTATGGGAGTGCATAAGCCTTGCAAAGTTTGCATGTTTCTCATAACCTCAAAAACTTAATCAATCCTAAATTGCCTTTAAACTAATGGAAACAGCCTTTAAACTCAAATTTATACATGTACAAGTTAACTTGAAGTAACTGCTGTGTTGAGGATATTTAATCTTTCTTACAGAAAGCTATATACTGAAGGTTATAAGCTATGCCTAAGGAGGCAGTTCTCTACAGAGTAATTGATAGAGATAGAAAGCTTGTTGAGTGCATAGCGTGCCCTAGGAAATGCAAGCTTCTTGATAATCAGTATGGCTTCTGCGGCATTAGGTGGAATTTTGATGGCAAGCTTTACCTAGTTTCACATGGGTTGGCTATAGCTGTTGCCATTGACCCTATTGAGAAGAAGCCTCTATATCACTTTAACCCAGGCTCTATGGTCTTCTCCATGTCAACAACTGGCTGCAGTTGGGGTTGCGTCTTTTGTCAGAATTGGGATATTAGCCAGAGAAGGGTTGTGGCTGGGTGGAGGCTTTCGCCAGAACTCGCAGTCAAACTTGCTGTAGCTTATGGAGCTCAAGGAATTACCTATACCTATAATGAACCTGTTGTATTTTTAGAATACGCTTATGATGTAGGTGTACTGGCGAAGAAGCACGGGCTGTTCAACACCATGGTTACTAATGGCTACATGACTGACGAAGCTATAGATCTCACAGCAAAGTTTATGGATGCTGCTACAGTTGATTTAAAGGGTAATGGGGATAGGGAGTTTGCTAGGAAGTTTAGCTTGGTTCCAGATGTAGAGCCTGTATTTCATGCTATGGTGGAGCTGAAGAAAAAGGGTGTATTCGTTGAGGTTACAGATCTCGTTGTACCGAAATATGGTGATGATGTTGAAAGAGCTAGGAAAATGGCTAAGTGGATTGTGGAGAACCTGGGTCCTGAAACCCCTGTACACTTCTTAAGGTTTCACCCAGACTATAAGCTGCTAGACCTCCCCTCTACACCTGTAGCTGTACTTGAGAAGCACGCTAGGGTTGCTATGGAAGAGGGGTTGAAGTATGTTTACTTAGGAAATGTGCCTGGGCATAGGCTGGAGAGCACTTATTGCCCTAATTGTGGCAGGATTTTAATAAGAAGACTGGGATTTGATATACTTGAAGTGAACCTTACGGAAGATATGCGATGCCCTTACTGTAGTTACAAAGTGAATATAGCTGGTAATGTGCATCCCACATATAAACTTGAGAGATTTGTTTATGTTCCTTTGGACGCATTCACAGAATTTGTGCACATTAAGCAAGATAAGGTAAGGGAGTTTGTTTTAAGAGAGGCCCAGCAGCAATGACGAGCATTCCCCCACTTGTTGATTCCCATATCCATCTATACGAATTTGATGATATTGAGCTGGAGAGCCTATGTAAAGACGATTACGTAATGCTAGCTGTATCGGATGATATTTTGAGTAGCTTTAAGACAGTTGAAATAGCTAGAAAGTGCGAGAAGGTTATTCCTGCTATTGGCGTACACCCATGGACTATTAAGGGTGAGGTAAAGATAGACCCCTTAATTGATTTAATTAATAAGAATCCTGTAAGGTTTTTAGGTGAGGTAGGTCTTGATAAGAGATTTGTTCCAGAGACTTTTGAGTTTCAGCTGAGGGTGTTCAAGGAGTTTATAGAGCTTGCTGAAACCTATAAACTTGGGATAAGCCTGCACGCACCTGATGCATGGCGAGATGCTCTGGAAGTTCTTAAGAAAAGCAGTGTCAGGGTGGTTATATTTCACTGGTATACAGGCCCCCTAGATTTAATTAAAGAGGTTATTGATGAGGGTTTCTACATTGGAATAAATGTAGCTGCAAAGTTTCAAAAGAAGCATGCCGAAGTTATTAAGGTGGTGCCTATTGAAAGACTTGTAACAGAATCCGATGGCCCTTACAGATATAGGGGAGTAACTCTGAAGCCCTCTCTCTTACCGGAGCTTGTAAGTTTCATAGCGAGTACTAAGGGGTTGAGCGAACATGATGTCAGGATAGCTATTTGGAGTAATTTCTCTAAGATTTTAAAAGATGCTGGGCTTTTACTGTAGAATTCTCATGTAAAGTTTTTTAGGATAAGGCTACAAGCTTTTTCTTGTTGTAGGAGAGTTCTAAGGTGCACTGCTGTGCATGCTCTTCAAGATCCTGTAGCTAGGATAAAGTCTCTTAAGGTGCCTGTGAGCTATCCTGAAATAGATTTAGTGAGGTTGGTGAATTGTAA
>Ga0326761_1000127_pt1 | contig 18862 bp, 5 predicted proteins | sample GCREP_P_FD_207739 | JGI IMG/M metagenome (GOLD analysis project Ga0326761, IMG submission 207739) | Hot spring water microbial communities from Geyser Creek Basin, Yellowstone National Park, WY, United States - GCR.EP_P | ecosystem: Environmental > Aquatic > Thermal springs > Unclassified... | reverse complement strand
TGAAAGGGCTTTCTCAACCTCCTTCAGCTCAGCCTCGTACTGTTGCTTCCTCAACAACACGCTCTGTAGCTGGGCTTGTGCCTGGTTAAACCTGTTGGCGAGGTCCTGCAGAGACGGTGGGATCTGCGCCATCGGCAAAGTACTTAAGCTCCTATATAAATATTCTAGAGCAATGCCACATACTCGACGAGGTATAGGGCGCGGCTAAGGTCTTGCCCATTATAGTCTGCGGCGTCCATGCCCCGCCGGCGAAGACAAAGCAAGGCATGAACACGTTTACTACAAGCGGTTTATATACTTTTGAGAGGCGACAAGCAACACCCTACAGACGTTAACGACCTCCGTCGACATAAGACCAACAAGCCCACCCCCTCCCGTCCACCCTGTACCTCGTAGAGAGTAGTCTCTTGATCTGCTCCCGGCGCAGGTAGCTGATGAACTTTCTACCGTGAGGGAAGGTGGATGCCATTACCTCCCGATCTCCTCGGCTTTATATCATTATCTTTTTCTTGAGGCGCCCCTTAGCGCCGTTTCGTCTCCTCTAGCCACCTCGCTATGGTCTCTGCGAGTTCTTTATAGCGCATGAAGCCGTCTAGGTGCTCTCTGCCGCATACAATCTCTATAGTGCCGTCGCTCCTCCTTTGTATCCTCGGCCTCTTCCCCGTGAGGGCCTCCACAAGCGCCGAGAACCTCTCCGCATCGGCCTCTCTGCCGCCGGGGACGTCGGCCCTGGCATAGGCACGCCCCAAGGCCGCGTTGAGCTTTCCATATCTGCCGAAGGTGATTGTGTACTCATGCACCACGCGGTCCACAATGTGCTCGCCCTCCACGCGGCCCACCTCCGCCTTTATCTTAATCCTAAGCAACTTTCTGCCGCCTCTGACCTCCTCAACGGCTTCTCCGCCTATCACCTTCACGACATATGTCTTGCCGTTCACCTCAACCTTCTTCTCAAAGTCCTCCAGCTCCAGGGAGCCCCACGCCTTGCCCTCCTCCACGATCTCTTTGGCTTTTTCGTAGACGGCGCATGGTTCCATGCCCCCGCACGCATCCCTAGCCCTCTGGAGTATGATCTTGACGAAGTCCGCCGCCAGCTCCCTCTGGTCTTCATCCTTGCCGCGTACGGAGAGCCAGGCGGCGTAGGCCAAGCCCTCCCTAAGGATCGAGACGTAGCCCTCCCTGCCGCCCTCCGGCATCTTCACCGTGAAGTGGACGTCTTCCACGAGACCCATTTCCCTAAACCGCTGTGTTTCTTGCTTTATGTTGTCTAGGTTTGTGGATCTGAATCTAACCACCAGCGCGCCGCTACGCGCAAGCCCCACTTCGTACTTCGGCCACCCCTCCATCAACACGCGGCCCCTCTCCAGCTTCTTCAGCCAACGCTCCGCCTTTCCGGCGTCTATCCAGTCCTTGTCGCGGGCCGTCTCGACGATCTCGGCGAGGGCTTTTCTGAGCTCCTCGCGCCCAGCCGCAAGCATGTCGGTGGAGGCGTAGACGTACCACACATCACTGTCACCCTTCTTCTTCACCTCCGCATCGACGCCCGCATGCCTCAGCAGGAGAGCCGCGAGCTCTACGCGGCTCCGGTTCGTTGATTGGAATTCAAGCTCAATTGCTCTGTCGCGTAGATCTACGTTGTACTTGACGGCGGCGCCGGCCTCCGAAATGATCAAATCGGCGACGACATGGCCTTTCTCAGTCTGCCTTATGTTGTCGACCCGCACCTCCACCTGGGCCGCCTCCACGAACTCGTCGAACTTGGGGCTTAAATATCCTCCGCTGGCGGAGGGCGCAGATACGGCGAGGAGGCGCTTAAGCCTCGCCGCGTTCTCGCCGGTTGCGGTTATGTTGTAATATCTGCCCTCGCCTATGTATATCCGCACGTTAAAGGCCGACTCCTTAGGCAGAAGCTGGTTGAGCAGATGCAACGTGGCTAGACGCAGAAGCGCGGCGCCTCCGCCCAGCTCCCCACCAACGGTCAGCTTGACCATATCCGGCCCCACGGAGCCGTCTCCCGCAATCGCAGTTGCATACATCTCGCTGAAGATGAGTCGGGCCTTCTCTCTGTCGAACTCGCCCTTCAGCGCCTTGTCCAGCATTATCAGCTCCAGGGCGGGCTCTACAAACTTCCTCACCACCTCATCCCTAGCGCAATCCCTAACGAGGCAGTACATATCGCTGAGAACGAACTCGACAATGCCCCGGACCTCCTCTTTAGAGATGCCGACCTCTTTAACAAGACTTTCGATGAGTCCCTCTGCATATTCCTTTGGCCCCTTGGCGTAGTAGATAATCGCCTGGGTCAGCCTCTCGGCGTGATCGCCGACTATCCTCCCGCCGCTCAACACCTCTACCGCCTTCGCCAGCCTCTTGGTCCGCTCTTCACGCCATCTGTCGTCGTCCATCCCCCTCCTCGCCTCGGCGAAGTGGACGAGGAGCGCCAGCTCGCCCAACATCCTCCTCGCAAGCCCCTCCCTCTCTGCATCGCCCATCTTTTCGGGGCCTATCCAGGGCTTCAACTTGTCGGCCAGCTCCTCGACTCTCTTCAATACCCAGCTCCAGTCTATGGCGTCTACCAGCTCCCGCCAGCTCTTGACGGCGGGTCCCTCGGACTCTCTAGAGCCGCCTCCTTGTTTAGAGACGGGGCCTAGGAGGGGCCTCAGCTCTTCTCCCTCCTCGGCGATGATGCGGTCTAAGCGCTCCCTACGCCAAAGCATGGTGATGTTGGGCTTGATGCCCTCCTCAGTGACGTTGGCTCCGCCGCTGGTCGACTCCGGCTCGCCGAAGAGGGCGACGTACCAAGCCGCTTGCCACAGATGGGCGGTGGTGGCCACTATCCATTTTCCGGCGAACGACACGTCTGTCTTAAGCCACGGCAACGCATGCCATATTTTCTTAATCCCCGAGAGGTCCGGCGCCGTCCTCTTCGCCTCCTCCACGAAACGCCTCAACTCCTCCTTGCTGACGTTAAAGCGGGCCGCCGACTCCCCTATCCACAGCTCGCCGACGGGAGCCTCGACACCGCCGTAGGCCCTAAACACCTGGAACCCCCTCACGACGCGTCCCTTTTCGTCGCGCCTCTCGATGCGTCTAAACCTTAGATCCGTCTCTCCGTATCCGACCAAAAACCGCAGAAGCACAGAGGCGGCCCTATCCTCCCAGCTGGGCTGACCCACAGACCTCCCGCGCCGGCGTGAGTAAGACGGATCCACAGCCTCGCCGCGCCCTTTGGCGATCTCCCAAGCCTTGTTGTAGGCGCTTCTCGGCGTCAGCAACACTATGTCAACCAGAGCGCCCTCCATCATAAGTAACGTGGCAACGTGCCCGTATATTCCGCCTCTCGCCACTGAGAGCAAGGCGGCGTAGGCTTTAGTCCCCATGTTGGCGTCTGAGTAGTTGCTCAACTCGCCATGCCTTGCCTCCGCCAGCTTCTCCGCCTCGCCCAAGTCCACCTCCAGGTGTTGTTTGAGCTTGTTGAGGAGGTCGGGCCTCTCCTTATAGAAGTCGCTCTGCGAGTACAACACCAACACGCTGTTTAGCTCCCTCCTCACCTCCTCCGCCACCTCCCCAAGCCTCCTATGTGACCTGCGGAGTCTCTTGATATCGCCAGCCGCCACAGTGAACTCCTGCTCATCAACCAGCCTCCTCGCCCATTTGTACCACCCGGCCCACTCCCCATAGGCCTCGGCGTTTTTCACAAGCGTTTTGTAGAGCACAAGCGCCGCGACCACCGCGGCGTCCTTCTCCACTTCGTCTTTAACGCGCGCCAGCGCCTTCCTCAGCTTTACAAGGGGCTCGGTCAGCGCCTCCCCCAGCTCCTCGTGGAGCTTGGGCAGATTCGCCGGCTCCGCCAGCTTCAGAAGCGCCTCATACGGCCTCCTGCTACTCTGAGAGGTTTCGCCCCTCAGGGGGGCGTTGGTAATCTCCTTGATGATGCCTTCTATCTTCTGCTTCTTCTCATCCTCACTCACCTTCCACCTCTTGGCCACCGCCCCAAACCTCTCGGCCGCCCTCCCGCCAGTCTCCGCCAGCCCAGCCACAAACGGCGCCGCAGAGGCGGCATGCGCCAACTTCTCCAGCTCCACCAAGCCCCAAAGGTTCAACGCAACAGACAGCACAACTACGCCAGCCGCGACGGCGGCCATCAAGAAGAGGTATGCCTTGTGCTCGTCGATCCAAGCAAGAACGCGCGTCACCGCCTCTACAAACAGCTCAACAAGGCGCTGGACAGTTATCTTGACAAGTTCGAACATCTCCTTCGCCGCCTCATACAGCGCCTTCGCCGCCTTCTGCACGTACTGCACCGCCTCTCTGAACTGACCCACCTCCGCCAACGCCACGGCGGAGGCCACCGACGAAACCACGGCCTCTGAGTAGAGGCCGCTGTATACAGAATACAGCGCCGCTGTTGAAAGCCCGGCGAAGGCGGTGGCCCTCAGCGCCTTCTCCACCGTGTAGACGCCTTTCAGCGCATCCCTCCTATACCGCTCCCCGGCCCTAGCCAGTACATCGATTACCTCAAGCACAAACTGTTTGATGCGGTACTCGGCGTCTGGGATACCCGCCTCCTCTGCCTTCCTCACCGCCTCCCTAACGGTGCGCTCAATACGCGCAAAGAGCAGCTCCCCGTCCCTCGTCTGGTACCCCTCGAAGTAGTAAAACAAGGCGTCGTGTACATGCCTGGCGGCGTCGGGCGAGGCTAACAACCTACCAAAGGAGCTCAACACGTGTTCAGCCACTTCGGCCAGCAGATGCGCAAACTCGGGCTCTTCTACAGCCACCTTCTCCAGCCGGGCCTTCACCTTCGCCGTCACTAGGCTCTTCGCCTTGAAAGCCGCCTCTCTATCCAGAGCGAGGCCGAAGCGCTCCAGCAGGTAATCCACAGCCTCCAGCACCCTCTCCGGGATGACGTCGGCGATAGGCGCCTTCGGCCTTTCGCCAAGCTGTCTTAAACCACGTACAACCTCGGCCTCCGGCTTGACGGCCTCCGCCCTCTTCACCTCGGTCGGTTTAACAGCCTCCGGCTTGGCTGTGGGCTTCTCAACATCCCGTCTTAAACCACGTTCCTCAGACCTCTGAACCTCCACAGCCGGCCTCTCAGCCGGCTTGATCTCGGGCTTAACCACCTCAGGTCTCTGGGCCGGCTTCTGGGCCTCAGGCTTCGGCGAAGGCGGCGGGAAGAGTTCTTCGTACTTAAAGCCGGCGCCGACGAAGGCGTTGAATAGCTCCACCGCCTTCCTCGCCACGGCCGGCTTCTTGGGGCTGTAGGGTTCGGCCATCCTCTCAAACCACATGTTGACTGCTGTGACCCACGCGGCTCTGAACTCAGCCCCTCCCTCGGCGTCGCCCACAAGCCTAAGCCAGAAAAGCGGAGCCGCCTCCGTCGGAAGCCACCTACCGGTGCCCAGAAGCTCGCCGAAGGCCTCCTTCTCCAGACGCCTACCAGCACCGCTCCTCAGATACGCCTCAAACTCATCCGCCACCCTAAACATAAGCCACACAGCGAAGAGCTCGTCGTAGCGCTCCCACAGCCGGCCCTCCGGCTCGCCGTATCTCTGCCTGAGGTACTCCAACGCGGCGGCGGCACGCTCCCGGTCGAACTCATACACGATCTGCCACAGCGTCCTGTTAAACCTCGCCTCGTAGAGCTCATGCACCACCTTCCTCATCTCGTCGAAGTTTCTGGCCCTGAGAGCCTCTCTAAACCGCGAAAGAGGCTCCTCTACGCTAAGCCAAGCAATTGAGTAGGCCGTAATCCACTCGCCCTCCTTAACCGGCTGTCTGTCTTTCAACACAAACCAGAGGAAGGCCTCAGGCACAGGCCACCCCACCACGCGGATCTGCGCAACGCCCTCACGCGCCCCGTCCACCAGCTGTGTTACAGTCCTCTCCACAGCCGACAAGTCGAAGCCGAAGGGAGCGACGACATACGCCGTCCGCCACTCCTTGGGGACGCCCTCCTCGAAGGAGACAGGCCTCTGGATCTGCCGCACCTCCCAACCAGCCTCCCCCGCCCTCCTCGCCAGCTTCTCGTCCTCAGTCCAATACGCCACATACGGCTCAAGCCTCCCGCGCCAGCCGTCTCTGGCATACCACTCCACCACCTCCTCAGGCATCGTCGAGAGGCCCAGCAGAAACGCCCTCTCAGCCGCCTCCCTCCCAATCTTCAGACCCGTGTCTCTGGCGAAGTGCCTCATCCCCTCATGCATTTCATCAACAGCATCCTCCAGCCTGTCGCTTCTAACGAAGCGCTCAGCCGCCCTAGCGCCGTAGGCTCTAAACAGCTCGTCCACGGCCTTTTCAAGCTCCTTAGTGTCGGCTTCGCCTCTCTGCACCCTTCTGGCAGTCTCTACTACCTGCCTCACGTACTCACGCATCTCAGGCCACTCGCCGTTGGCTGTGAAGACCCGCTCCAGCGCCTTCTCATAACCCTGGAGGTCCATCTCCACGCCCCTCTTCACGCCTATGCCGGCGTTCTTCAGCGTGTTGCGGACAACCTCGTAGACAGCCTCCTCCTCCCTCTTCGCCACTAACTCCCTCACCGCCGGCGGGAGGGCATCCCAGCGCTCCTCCAGCGGCCTAGCCCAGAACCGCGCGTACTCCTCCAAAGCCCTCTTCGCCGTTTCATACGCCGTGAGGGCCATCCACCTAGCTATCGAGTCGGAGCCGCCCTCTCTCGCCGCCTCGCCCAGCGCCAGCGCCGCCTCCGGCGAAAACTTGGCAACGGCCTCCACGGCCGATATGTATTCCCTCCTTGCGTTTACATACTCCTCATACGCCGGCCTCAGCCTCTCTTCCACAGCCTTCAACACGGCCTCGGGGGAGTCACCCTCCGCCTCAATGCCGAGGTCCTTCAACGCCTTCTTCAGCTCCTCAAGCGCCTTGAGAGCTTGTTCCTTGTCCTTAGCCTTCAGCGCCTTCTGAAGCGCTTGATACGCCTTCTTCACCTCCCTAGAGGCGTGCCGCGTGTCGTTTTTGATCAATGCCAGGTAGAGGGCCGCCTTTTCGGCGGCGTTCTTCAGCCTGCCGTAGTAGGCCGCCAAGACGTCCTTAACCACCCTCGGCACTACCTCCTCCAGCCTGCTCCTCGGAGGCGGCGGATGCGGCCTCTCCTCTACGAAGAAGCGGCCCGCCTTCTCCAGATCATATGTGGGCGGGATGGGTTCCGTCTTTGCTCTCAATATCTTCTCGAACTTGGCGTAGATGCGTTCAGCGTCTGCAATCCTAACCGCGATTTCGCCAAGCTCTTTCGGCAGTTTAAGCTCGTCGACCCAGCTTATGACGCGCCTAACGTCCACCGCGCGTATCATCCTCTCAGCCACAGCCTCCGGGTCTCCGGCGAAGGCCCTAGCCGTCAAGCCGAAATACTTCATACCAACTTCGCGGACGTCGTGCCCCCCGACGAAGTCTCTAACCTCGGCAAAATACGCCTTGTACCGGGCCCGGGCGTCGGCCAAATGCTTCTCTGCCTTCTTCTGGGCCGCCTCCTGTATCTCCTTGGCCCTCCTCTCCAGCTCTAGACTAGCCTCTACGCTCCCCGGCGTCCCCCCCTTCAGAAGCGCCTCCGCCTCACGCATAAGAGCCTCCGCCCTCCTCTCGGCGCCCTTTAGATACGTCTGCACGAGGCGGATCTCTTCATACGCCGCCTTGGCGCGCAACACAAAGCCCAACAGCTTCAGCTCATGCGCCTCAGCCTCAAGACGCTTGGCGGCTTCGCCGGATGCGGCTCTGGCCTCATAAAGCATCTGCGCGGCCTTGGTCATCATGACCGAGGCCGCCTTGTCGTAAAGCTGTATCTTGGCGCCCCTAACAGTCATCTCAGAAAGCTCTCTAAAGCCGCGGCCCTCGCCCTTGTAGTACGCCTTCAACCCCCTCGCCACCGCCTCCTGGCTGAAGTCCCCCAGCCACTTCATCATCTTCCCCGCATAGCTGAAGCCTCCTGTTATGCTGACGGGGGCCCTCGCCACCACCGCGCTTGTCCTGGCGTGCTCGTAAGCCGTAGCCAGATACGAGCCATACTCCACAAAGAACCCGTACCACCTGGCATACGTCGGCTGGAGGACGTCGGGACCGAGGCGGTCTACGACGTATGAATACATCGGCGCCTTAACCAAAGACCTAACCCACTCCTGGTCTATGAGGTGCTTAACCTCGTCGTAAAGCGGGTTGCGGAAAACCTCCCTCCCTTCCCTCAGCAGATACAGCGATACGTCAGACAGAGCTCTGAAGAGCCTATCGGCCTCCTCGAGGCCTAACACACGCGCCACGCCCCAGGCGCGGCCGAAGTCGGCGTCTGCCCTAGGCCTTTTGACGTACTCCACAAGCTCAAGAGCCCCGTAGATCCGGGCCAGCTCCCGCTCCAGCTCCCCCAGGGCCTTGGACACGTTTTTCTCCGCCGGCTTCTCCAGAGCCTTGACCACCTTCTCAAGGCCTAGCTGTTCTGCCAGAGCCCTGGCCTCCCTAATCCTTTCCTCCAGCGGCTCAAGCCTCGCTCTCTTCTCTTCAATAATCTTTAGAATCTTGTCGAGTTCCACAGCTACCCTCTCGAAGTCTCTCCTCTCCAGCGCCTTAAACGCCTCGTCGAAGACTGCCTTTACGTCCTCCGGCGCCTTCCCAAGCGCCTTCTCCAGCTCCTTCACCTTTTTGTCAATGCGCGCCGCCGCCTCCAGCGACTCCTTCGCCGCCCCCAACGCCTTGACCAACTCGCCGAGCTGTCTGTGCCGCTCAGCCAGCTTCGGAAGCTCAGCCTCAAGCCTAGGCAGGACCGAGTAGTCGCCCGCCTTAACCCTCTCCAGAAGCGGCGACAGATGCGGCGCCACCCGCTCCACCGCCGGCTTGACGTCGTCGATAAGCTTAACAAGCCTCTCCTCCACATCACGCTTAGCCGCAATAACCTCCCCAGCCTCTCTCGCTAGGGAGGCCAGCGCGGAGTAGTAGCCGTACTCAGCCACCTGCCTCACGACGGCCTCATCCCTCAGCTTTACGATTAACTTCTCAGCCTCCTCCACTGCGGAGAGGAGCCGCTGTTTAACCTCCTCAGGCGCCCTCCAGCCGACGGCCTCAGCCGCCTTAAGCGCCGCCTCAGCCGCCCTCCCCACGTTCTCCGCATCGGCCTTAAGCCCACGCCCCTCAAAAGCCTTGACCAGCCTCTCCGCCTCAGCCGTAAAGACCCGCCTAAACGTCTCAGCTCTCTCCTCGGGAGGAGCCTTAAGCGTCTCCGTAAGCGCCTTTATGAACACGGGGTAGACGTCTCCAGCCTCTTTCCTCACCTTCTCCACTGCCCTAAACAGCGAGGCGGTTTCGGCCAGGCCGAAGGCCTCCGCGGCTCTGGCGGCTTTCTCTGTGTCGGCGCGTTGTACGGCTGTGGGCAGGTCGGCTAGAGTCCTCAGGCTTTCGGCCGCCTTTTCTAACTCCTTAACGGCTTGCTCTCTGTACTCCGGCGAGCTGAGGCGTCTGAGTTCAAGGCCGAGGTGCTCCAACGCCTTGGCCGCAGGCTCCACGTCTCTCGCGGCGGCCATGCGCTCACTGGCGGCTTTTTCCACGGCTTCTGTGAGGGCTAGGGCGCGGCTGTAGTTTCTGCCGGCGGCCGCCTCAAGCGCCGTCTTCACCGCCGCGGCCTCAAGGCCGGAGACGCCGGCCGCCGCCAGAGCCAGCACGTAGACCCTCTCCTCCGGCTGGGCGGCAGGTATGAGGCTCTTCGCCTCTTTAACAGCTTTTACAACCTCCTCCGCGGCCCCCGCCGCCTCTATCCGCGTCAATATCTCCCTCGCCCTCTCCACCTCACCGCGGCGCACCGCCTCCAACGCCTTCTCCAGCTCCGGGGAAGGCGCCTTCTCTAAAACTTCAGCCAGCCTCTCGGCGGCCCTTGCCAAACCCTCAGTCTCCGCCCGCGCTTCCCTAACCAGCTTGAGGACGGGCGCCTCACCCAAGGCCCTCTCCACAGCCTCCAGCTGTTTAGCCGCTACGCCGTATTCGCTCCTCTGAAGCGCCTCCAGAGCCGCGGTAAGAGACTTCGCCGCCTCCCCCTCCAAGGCGCCGGCTCTAGACGCCAGCTCAGAAATCTTTCTACCCGCCGCCTCAGCCTCATGCCCGAGGATGACTATCCTCTCCACGCCACCTGCCGCCCGCGCAGTCCAATACTCACCCTCCTTCACGACGCCCTCCACGAGGCTCAGCAACTCCGCCGCCTCCGCCCACCTCCCGGCCTTAAGCGCAGTCTTCATCTTCTCAATGTCTTCTTTGACGGCGGGCACAGCCTCAGCCGCCCTCCGCAGAGCTTCCTCGGCAACCGCAGGCGCTGAGGCCAAACCCTTAATCTCCTTCGTCAATTCCTCAACCTGCCTTAGATACACAAGCTCTCTATACGTGCCAAGCGTCTCGGTAGTGAAGATAGTGTGTAGAAACTCCAGCCGGCCCAACACATCGCCGGAATGCTCCGGCGATAGGAGAGGCCTAAGCCTCTCGACGGCCCACCGCCCGCCGGTGTAGACCTCCCCCGCGATTTTATCAGCCGCCCTCCTCACCCGCTCCGCAACGTCGCGCATCCCCTGTTGCTCCAGCTGTTTCGCCGCTTCCTCAGCCTTCGCCTTAAACACCTCGGCGAAGCGAGAGAAGTCTCTCGACTGGCTCACTGCCTTCAACGCCTCCTCGAAGGCCCTTCCCACTGTGGGCAGTACAACTGCGACGTCCTCAACGGCCCTCCAGCCCGCAGATTCGGAGATTTTGGCCAGCTCAGCCGCGGCGCGTCTAATCCTCTCCACAGCCTCCACGTCTTGACGCTTCATGTACTCCTCCACCAGCCTCTCCACCCGCTCTGCGAACACCTCGCGGAAAACCCTCTCTCTGCGTCCAGGCGCCTTCAACGCCTCCGCAACGGCGTCTTCGAAGGCCTTAACCACTTCGCGCACTTCAGGCACCTCCCGCCTAACGACTCTGTGCCCTTCCAGCAGATCCCGGACGAAGAAGAACTCCTCTCTAAACTTCCTAAAGATTTCTGTAGTTTCCCGCAAAACCTCTTGTTTCAACCTCTCGGCGTCGGCCGTAAGCCTCTCGACAGCCATAGGCGTCAGCCTCAGCTCCTCGGCCCTCTCCAGCATGCGTTCTATGCGGCTGTACTCCACAGCCTTCCTCAACGTCTCCAGCGCCTTCTCCTCAGCCCTAAACCCGGCGAGGTATTTGGCGTACTCCGTGGTAAGGACAACATCCGACTTTATCCTAAAGGCTTCACGCACCTCCAGCGCCTTCTCGCGGAGGTAGGAGAAGCGGTATGCGACCGCCTCCCAAGGCCTCCCCTCGTAGACGTCTACAACCCTGAAGCGGCCGCCCGTCACAGCCCACCTCTCGCCGTGGGCGTCCCTAGGCCCCCAAGCCTTCAACAAAGCCTCCCCCTCCTCTGCGCTTCTGCCCCCCAGCACAATTCCACGGGCGGCGCCTGCAATCTTCAAGGTGGGTAGCTGCTCCTCAATCTTCCACCTTACAATTTCGGCCGCAATCTCTCGCGTATCGTAGCGCGTCGGCGCAACGGCGTAGTGCGCCTCCAAATACCTCTCGGCGCTTCTCAATGCCTTGACGGCGGTTTCGAAGTCCATAAGCGCCAGGTGCCTCACTACGTCCTGCACCGATGCGTCTCTGGGGATCTGCGGCGCCTTCCCCTCCGCAATACGCTGAAGCGCCTCGTTAAGCGCCGCAACCACCCTAGCCCTAGGCGCCTTGTCGATAACGGCGAAGTGCCTAACCGCCTCGCCTAGGCGCTCCATAACGCTCTTCACAGCCTCCTCCAGCCGCCTACGCTCCCCCTCATCCAGCTTCGAAAGATCCTCCGTGAAATACAGCCTAAGCGCCTCATGCCGCCTCTGGAACTCTGTAATAAACCGGCGGAAGTCGGCTAGCCCCTTCTCCGCCTCCTCGACCATCTTCTGCCTAGCCTTCTCAAACTCCTCCCTCGCCTGCTCCACATACTGCGACACCGAGTGTAGCCTAGCCCAGCCCCACCTCATCTCCCGCATAAAGCCCTCCACGGCGGCGCGCAGGTTCAAATAAACGGCGGCGTCTTCCGGCTTCACCTTCCCCTCGGCCAGGAGCCTAGCCACCACGTGTGGATCTAGGCGGAGCAGACCCCGCCACATATACGGCATTCTGTCCAGCCTCCACCAGAAGAGGTGGTAAGACCACGAGCCGCGGCTCGCCTCCACCCTCTCCTGCACCCACATGTCGAACCTCGGCGAAAGCTCCCTAAGAACTTCAATGATGTTGTCTGCCCTTAGGGCGTTCCATATGCGCCTAGCTGTCTCCAGAGCCGCCCTCCTCTCCTCCTCAGCTCTGCGCTTCTGGTTGCGGATCCACTCCGCGTCTGCCCTCTCCTCCGCGGCTCGCCTCACGCGCTCCAGAGCCTCTTCCCTCGCCTTCGTCTTGATTTCTTCGCGTATCTGCTCCGCCGGGTCTTTGATGGCGATTTCTCTCCTCCAGAGCACATACCTCCTGTAGTACTCCTTGAGGTCGGGGCTCCGTATGCGCCTAAGCGCCGGGAAGCGCGACGCGAAGAAGGAGTGGACCCTAGCCGCCACGCGGACAGTCCGCCTCATCACCGGCCTCTTCACCGCCAGCCAAATCCTCAGCAGAAGCCTACCCCTAACGGCGACGCGGAAGGGGAGCCAATACGTCCAGTCCTGAATGACGCCGATGACGAAGCCGAACACCGCCCTCATAGGCGTGGGGAAGTCGAACAAAGCGCCGAGGAATTCAAACACCGCAACTATAGACAGAATCGTGACGAAGAGGACGGTAAACAGCCAGCTCAACACGTTGCTCTGCGTCATCTGCACATCCTCAAGGTTTTGTATGTTCCAAAGCGGGATCCCAGTGGCGTTGTCCGGCGGAGGCATCTTCATGTGAACGTCGTAATACGGCCTGTAGGACAACGTCCGGTTGTTCCAGGGGATCCGCCACTGCTTTACAAAGCCCGACAGATTAGCCGGCGGCGGGGGCGGAGGAGCGCCGAAGACGTACCTGAACATGTCGGCCTTAGCCTCAGCCACGTGCCTCGCCACCCGCGAGTCGCCCATGGGATACGCCGCAACCCACCACTCCATAGCCGGATGCAGATTCAACGCGGCCGTGAGGTTTACGGCGCTTCTCCAGTCGTACATGACGCATGCGATCAGGACGTTGCGGCCTACGTAGCTTGAGGGCGACGTGTAGTAGAGCGGGGCGGCGCCTGGCGTCTGGTTTATAAGCGCCAGATACTCCCTCACAGACTCAGCCGCCGCCCTGGCCAGAGAGGAGTTGCTGGCCTCAGCCGCCGCGAGGTAAGGCCCAACACGGGCGAAGTAGGCGAGGGAGACGTTCCGGATAACCACAAGGGTTAGGTAGTTGTCTTTCAGAAGCTTCGTCAAATTCCTCTCTGCAACCGGCACAAGTCTCCACCTCGGCTCTGCCGTCGGCACAAAGGCGGCACGGCAGTAGTACTGATGCTCCACGCCTTCTAGATAATGCACAACCCTCACGCCGTCTGTGTCTGTGTAGTTGGCCAGCACCTCCGGCAGTGGGTCGCCCTGCGGCTTGTACAGCCAGACGCCTACGTTGCCCATCCACGTGAAGGCGTACAGCACCCGCGGAGGCCCCGGCACGGCTCTGAAGAAAGACAGCACCATGTATGTCCTGTTGCTGTGGCTGTAGCAGTATGCATCGCTTGGCGGCGTGCCGTCCCCCACCCACGGCCCGTACTCAAGCCGGATCTGAACGTCCCACGTCCTCGTAACAACTGGTATCTTGCCGGTGTAGCTCCTCTCCTCCTCGGGCACCCAAGGCCGGGCGTATATCGTGGCGTTGTATCGATAGCGGTCTTCGCCCAGCCTCTTAGCCACGTCGGCCCTCTGCCAGACGTCTCTAGAGGCGGAGCACCACCGCACACATGTACCGTTTTCGTCGTACTCGCAACACCACTCGCAAGTCTCCACCCACCGGTGGAGATTCACAGACCTGCTGAAGACAGGCTGAGAGGAGTTCCGCACGGCGAAGCTAAACTCTGAACGAACCCAGTCAGTAACTGGGTTGATGACCCGCTTCTCTCCAGTCCACAGGGAGAAGTTGTAGCGGCCAGCTCTAACCGTCGTGTCCAACGCGGCGCACGTCGTCTTGTTGCCCAAGGCGTTGAAGCACGTCTCGTTGTCCGGCCCAGCCAGCCAGCCCCACACCCCGTTGTGAGCATACGTGATGCCTCTATCCACAACCCCGTGTCTGTCCTTCGCCGCGTAGTTTATCGCCGCTGTCAAAAACCGCCAGTGTGCCGGGACGTCTACGCGGAGGTGGTAGCTTCTGTACCCCAGCCACTGGTGGAGTCGGCAGATGGCTTTCGACAAGTTAGCCGCCCGCTCCTTAAGCCTCTGCGCCTGGTCGGGAGGCATCAAGTAGTCTATAAACTCTCTGAAGTCGCCGTAGGATATGCACCCGCCCTCCTCCGGCCTAGGCGCCGGGAAGTCTAGCCAGGTGTTGATGGCTGTTGTGAAGAGCCAGGTCTTGTTGCCGTAGGCTATGGGCGTTACAGAACTAACCGTAGCCGCCACCCAGTCTGTCCCGTTGAAGGCCGCCTTTTCAAACACTTTGTACCTCTCGGCTAGCTCCAGGGCGGTGGTTGCCGCCTTCTCCACGTGGGTGGAGTTCAGCGGCACGTTGGTGAGGTTCAACACCTCCCGCATCTTCTCCCCTAGCTCCGTGGCGTTTGGCTTGACGAGGGTGTTGTTGTAACGCGCGAGGATGAGGGTGTGTGGAGCGCCTTCAACTGCCCACAGAGGCACCGGGGCTATGCCTGTAGCGTTTGCCGCCGTGGCGTTGAGCCACTTCGCCGTCTCCAGGCCCCATGCGGCAAAGTCCTTCCCCAGAGGCGCCAGGTAGTAGCCGATGTACGACGGCACGATCATTATGAGGGCGAAGAAGAGGAGGGCACCACCCAGCGCCCGCGTGGGGCCGAAGATGACTGCCAAAAGCGAAAGGGCAAGAAGCGGCACAGCCATCTTCACGGCTAACGCGGCCATGAACTCCAGAAAGTGGAAGACCATGACGAAGGCGGTGGCGGCGTTGTAGGTGGTTAGGGAGATCTGCAGTACGGGGTCTCCCACCTTTGATACGTATAGGGCGTATTTGGATAGCTGGACGAGGGCGCCTCCCGGCACCACCGACTGGATTATGTTAACTACAGTCTCCGCAAACGCCACCGCGAAGAGGGCTGTGTAAGAGGCTTGCTGAACCGTTAGGAGGGCCTCAAAGGTCTCGTGGACGGCTTTGTAGTTCCTCTCCAGAGCCTCCTGCAACGAACCGGCGGGGTAGGGGTATGGGAAGAACTCCCCCTGCCTCACCTCGAAGAGGGGTGGGGGAGATCCCTGGGGGGTGAAGAAGGCTATGGTCAGCATAGTCACCATGGGCACTAAGAAGAGCGCCACGGCGCCTATCAGCGGGGGGAGGGTCCACTTGGGGTCTCCCCTCAAAAGCATCACGAAAGCGGCAATGGCAATTAGCGCGATTATGCCTAGGTCCAGCATGTTAATCCAGCGCTAGGTGCGCACCTGCATGGTCGAAGAGGCGGGAGGCGGCGTAGCTTAAGACGGTCAGCACCAGCCCTATCAAGCCCAGCAGAGTCATAGCCAGTATCAGCGGCACCGCGCCGACGGGCGTAGCTGTGCGTAGGTCGGGGAGTGCGGAGGGGGGTACGGCGGATTTAAGCACGTCCGCCCCAGCCGCCAGCACCACAGGCGCCACCACCGACAGCGCCAGAAGCCAGGCGCCTAGGTTCCGGGTGCGTTCATAGGTCACGAGAACCGCTCCAATGGACAAAAACGCGGGCCAGCCGTGTGCCATGGCCGCGGCTACTCCGTATACCGCGGCCGATATGAGGATGGTGGTGGCGGCAGTCACGATGTACGCCAGCCCGTTCATGATGGCCATGCTCACGGCCGCGGTCCACGGCAGTATGCCGGTGCCGACGACTGAAGCCATGTAGCCTGCCAATATGACCCACGCCGCCCCCACGTAGCTTTGATACGTCGACGCCGCTATGCTAAGCGCCGTCTGCACATTGGCTCCGAAGTCCCACCAGCCCCTAGTCTGATTAAGCACTTGGATGGCTGAGTTGTCTGGGAGCCTTACGCTTGCCACAGACAGGTAGGTGTTCAACCCCCACAGCGACAGGTTGATCAAGATCAGCGCCACTCCGAAGAGGACGCCTGACACCAAAACCCGCTCGAAGCCCTCCATGGCCCTCTCCCTATGCGCCCTATCCCCCAAAAACCAGTAAAGAGAGTAGGCGCCGGTCTGGGCCGCCAAGGCCATCAAGCCGGCGGCCACAAGAGGATCGGAAAAAAACTGGGGGATTTGGGCCGACATTACTGACCCCTTCCTTGGTTGCCGACTCCCAGCTGTCCTGCCACCTGGGCGATGGGGTCTACCATTATCCACTTTACAACGTTGACGGCGGTGGTGACGTCCATAGTGCCGCCGTTGACGATAATTCCAATGGCGGCGTATATGGAGAAGATCAGCAGGAACAGCCAGGCGAAGCCGTACACAATATCCTTCGCCCGCTCCAGTCCGTCCCAGAAGGCGCCCATCCTCTGGAACCGCGTCGGCGACACCTTGCCGAGGGCGAAGTGCGCCACGATGATTGAAATCGCGGCCCAGAACGCCATGGCGATCGCTAATCTCACGCCGAGGATGACCTGACCTAGAAACTGCCTAAACCCACTCAACGCCTGCTCCGCAGTGACGCCGGCGCCTTGTTGTTGTTGCTGAGCCTCCACAAACGCCGCCAGCGCCACAAACAGCAGAAGCGCCGCCGCCACCGCCTTCACCGCCTTGGCCTTCTCCTTGCCCTCCTCAGCCCCCTTGGTTTTTATCTGTGGTTTAGTTGTGGGGGGCATGAGACGCCGTGTTTCCGGCCGGAAAAACCTTACCTCCGCCGGCCCCCCTCCCCCTCCGGCCTCGGCGTCTTACGCCGGCCAAGGGCAGACGCTATGACGCAGTGGTCCGGCTTGTGGGCTCCGGGCGTAGCCTCAGGTTGTTGTAGGGGCGTTGCGGAGCGCCTCGGGTAGTCTCCCTCCGGGGCGGTTTAGAGCTGGTTAAGAGCCTCTAAGACGTCGTGTCTGGTGAGGTGGCCCGCGGCGGCTTCCTCCACGGCGTCTGCGAATTTGTCCTTTAGGTCTTGATGCGGCAGTATCTTCTCCAGCAGGTACATGTTCTCGTCGATAAACTCCCACAGCCTCTCCCTCAGCCACTTTCTGTCTGGCTCTCCCCAGTAGCCCCTCTCTTCGGCTTCCCGTCTCCACCTCTCGCGCCACCTCTCCACGTCTCTACGCAACTCACTCCTCAGCTCCCTAAATGCCTCCTCAGCCTCCCTGCGCGAGACCTGCGCCTCCTCGGCCTCTCGGCTGGACCGAGACCTCAGTAAGTCAACCACGGCGGCGTGTAGGCCGTTGACGAGAGCCCTAAGCGCCTCCAGCACGTGCATAGCGCCCGCCGCCACCACGCGGCCTATGACGCCGCTTACGTCGGTCTTTTCGATGAGGCGCGGCTTGTGCTTAGTCGAAGGCCCCTTCATATAGACGTAGATAGATTTGAAACCGTATATAAGGAGCCAGTAGGTGTGGTTCTCTTTTTTCCAGGTGAGCGTCTGCACCGTCTGCGCCTTCTGCGCCGGCTTCTGGCTTTCGACTGCTTGTTTTACGGTCTCCAGCTCCGCCTTGATCCTCTGCACCGCCTCGGCGCCTGCCTTTGCCAGCATCTCCTTGATTTCGGCTATCGGCCGGCGGCCGAGGTACTTCGTTCTCGACCCCTCCCTCCGGTAGAGAGTCGGCCCGGAGGGCCCTAACATGATCCAGTACTTGACGCCGTCGACAACGAGATACACGTCTATAGATGTGAGGGGAGTATTTAACAGTTACCTGTCTTCGCAGTTTAAAACGACGTGGCCACACGTCGTTTCGCCTTCTGCAGTTTAAGAGGGGAGGCTTCAGAAAGACGCAGTTTAAAACGGCGGTTAAAACGGCTGAGGCGGCTGAAGCGTGTTTAAAATACGTGGTTTAAGACAGCGGAAGAAGACCAGGTGTGGTTGGCTGGCGCGGAGAGGAGGCGAGGGGGGCGTGGTTTTTACTTGAGTTTTTCGAATTTCTCCACGAGGTCGTATAGGGTGGCGCGCTCCCGTCTCGGCCTTGGCTTCCTCCAGCGTTTGTACCTCCGCTTGCGGTACTTAGTTGGGGTGCTTAAATACTTCTGAACCTCCTCCCGGAACTTCCTCTCCTCCTCCTCCCTGTCGAAACAAACCACGTCAAACGCCTTGCTGTACAGCCGCGCCAAACCCCGCGGCTTCTTGACCCTACAGTCGTATTTACTGCTTCCCTGCATCCACGCCTTCCACTCCTTGTAGAAGTGCCGGCCTGAAGGATCCATGGCCACATCGTAAACCCTGAGGCTGTAGGTCATGTGTATCTCCTCTGAGAAAAGCCAGCGCACCTTAATCACCACTTTAGAAGCCTCAAACTGAGGCATCACCACCCCCAACACGTCGGCCGAACGCACCCAGAACCCGACCTCCCCCGACTTAGCCATAGCAAACATCGGCCAAAGCTCCCTCCTCAGCTTAATCACCACAGCCGCCAGCGCCGCCGTGGTTATGGCCTGCACCGCGAGGAGCTCGATCATCACTGAAGCTTCTCCGCCATCTGCCTAACTATCCCCTCCCACACCTCCTTAGCGTCGAGGGGCTTCTTGTAGACCCTGGTGATGGAGATCTCCCTATACCCCTCTTCCTTCTTCTCAGAAGTCTTCACTATGACGTTCTCCGCCAGAGGCTTCTCGTTGTTTAGAAACTTCCTACTGA
>Ga0326761_1000126_pt1 | contig 18984 bp, 13 predicted proteins | sample GCREP_P_FD_207739 | JGI IMG/M metagenome (GOLD analysis project Ga0326761, IMG submission 207739) | Hot spring water microbial communities from Geyser Creek Basin, Yellowstone National Park, WY, United States - GCR.EP_P | ecosystem: Environmental > Aquatic > Thermal springs > Unclassified... | reverse complement strand
TCGCCAGCCGGCGGATAGTAGGCGACGCGGAGCTAAACCTGCCCTGCGAGCCGGAGTACGGCCTCTAGCCGAGTATGCAACAAGGAGGCGACCCGCACAGAGGCGCAGTTGCCATAATATAGGCGGTGAGAGGCGGGTCCGCGTATTCCCTCAAGGAGTTGATTGCCGCGTCTTGACGAGCTCCAGCAGTAGCTTCTGAATCTCCAGAAGGGTGCCCTGGACCGCGTCAATCCTCTTAGCCAACTCGTCAACTCTCTTAGCCAAGTCATCGATCCTCTTATTCGTCTCGTCAATCCTCTTGTTTGTCTCGTCAATTCTGGCGGAAAGGCTCCTCGCCAAATCGTCAATCCTCTTGTTAACTTCATCAATCCTCTTGTTTGTTTCGTCGATTCTCGCTGAGAGCGACTTCGCAACTTCGTCTATGCGGGTAGATAAGTTCTTCACCATGTCGTCTATGCGTTGGTTCGTCTGGTCTATTCTCTTGTTAACTTCGTCTATCCTCTTGTTTGTTTCGTCGATTCTGTGGTCTAGTCTTGCTATGTCGGTTCTTATTTCTTTCAGGTCGCCTACTATGGTGCCGAGGTAGAGGATGAGGACGTCTTCGGTGGATAGCTTCTTACCCTCCCGGATTTTGCCCAAAACATGCTCCACCGCCATCTTCAACGCATCGTAAGCAACGCTGGAGGCATCGGCCATAAGAATGCCTCCAGTCAACTATAAAAACATTGCGCGTAATAGTTACTTGAGCTGGTTGATTGAAATTGGTAATAGCAAATCCAACCGGCTCAGCCCAGAAACCGGCACATCTGGCAAGCCTCAACGCATTAAGCCCCCGCCTTCCCAGCCACATGCTCAACCGCTGTCCTCCAAGTTGCCTTTGCCACACATCCTTCGAGGCGGCATCAGATCCCAGGTCGGCGCACAACACACCACAAGTAGATACAGCGGATCCGCTTATTGATTGCGCCGCAACATATGCGGAAGCTAAACATGCACAGAATAACGCCTTTGGCTGTGCCACAGTAGTAACTTTAGCACTCAAACCACCTGCCAACACAGTTAACGTGCCCAACGTCCACAACGCCGCCACTGCCGTATTTCTTCCTTAAAATTTTACTAACATGTTAAGGAGAGAAATGCTGAACGGGGATCCCCCCCCCTCACCTCCTCCGACGTGCTCCACTACGCCTTGGACGAAGGCCTCAACATGATATTCGAGGAAGGTCTTGAGTCGGCACGACGCCGCAAAGGGCCGAAGGCCGTGGGGCTCCAGCTCCTACCGCAGACCCCTCATGCGCCTGCCCCACCGCAACTGCCTTCACGGCCCCGGCAGGCCTCAAGCCCACCGACGCCAGGTAGACCGCTTGGGAGAAATACAGCGTCATGTGGGGGGAGACTGGAGGACTCGGTGCTCAGACTGGGCCTTATGGGCGTCCAGGCGTCCTACGCCAACCTCGAGCTGACTCTCTCGACGCGGGGCATGACGCTGGCAGATCTAGGCCTCAGGTCCGACGTCAGCGCCGTCCAGAAGACTCGCCGCCAGATCGGTCGAGCTCCCCCCACGCCCCGCGGTCAACATGCTCGTGGCGTCTCTGCTGAGGGTAGCCCATGGATAGAGCCGCCGTATAGACGTTGCTGGTTAAGCCCACCACCTGGAGAACTGCAGATACTGCGCCGATTCTCGACAGACTCTCCTCGGGCCAGGCGGCAATACCGCCGTGGCTCTCCTCCTAGAGGCCCGCGGGCCGGCGTCGGCTACATCAGCCCAAAGGCGCAGGGTAGACGGCGCGGAGTGCTGTCCAGCGCCGCCGCTGGGGCCTAGGCCCGAGCCAGAGACATGCGACATATACGGCGGCGCCGCCGGGCTCTGTTGCCTACGGTACGGAGACCTGCCAGACGAGGAGGAGTACCTAGAGACAGCGAAGGCCTTGGTCGAGTCAAGCCCTGTCGGCAGGGCCGTCGCTCCTGCCCAGCCGCCTCCCCAGAGGAGGAAGCCTCACAAAGGCGCCTATGAACACCCTCCTCACGAACACCTCGCCGTAGACGTGCAGGACGATCTCGCGCCGTCGCGGCTCCCGATGTTGAAGCCCACAACCGCCACCTCCCTTCCCTCGTCGCCCTCAGCCACGTAGCTCCTCCACAGCCCGTCCCAGATGAGGTTGACGTCGCGCCGACCTCCGTCGAAACGCCGCATCTCGCACTGCCCCAACGAATCTGAGAGATGATAGATCCGTCGGGCCCAGCCGACGGGGCAACGGCGCCTTCCACCCCAGGAGCCTAGGCGCCAGCAGATCCACAGGGCTTGTGGAGACTAATAATAAAGTTAAGCGGCCCGCCGCGCCGCGGCTAAGGCCGCCCCGCACTCATCACATCAAGAACCGCCACCTCCAGCGTCACCTGGGCCGGGGGGCTAGACGCCCAGGTTCCATTAGGGGCTGAAAAACTGATGAGCCGCTCAGACAGGTGGCTCCTTCCTCAAGACCCAGAGGTTGACATCGTTAAACACCTCGGCGAATCCATGTATGTCCGTCCAGAATGCTCTATACCGGTTCAACGCCAGAAGGGCGTCGGGCTCCAGATGCCTCTGGCTACCGTTTGCGTAGACCTCAAGAGCTCTCCGCTTCAGCTCTACGTAGTCCGTGATGTTAACCACATCGGTGAAGCTCCGCATAGGCGGCCACACCTCGTATTCATACAGATGCACTATCCAGTGACCACGCAGATATATCGCCTTCCACGCGGCCAGCCTGGCTATCCTGTTCGTTGCTCTGTGGTCTGGATGGTATTCGTCCGGATGCGGCGCATATATCACCTTGGCGCCGGTCTTCAGGATCAGCTCCACCACCTTATCCACGGCCCGCGGGACAAACTCGTCAAGCCTAGAATCCGGGAAGTCGAGAAAAACCGGCGGACTGCGGACCCCCAGAATCCCCAAGGCCCTCCTCGCCTCCTCCCTGCGGATGTCGGAATACCTGGCCCTCTCCTCGCCCTCAGGCACATGCCCCTCAAACGCGCCAGCGCCGTCAGTCAGGTAAACCACCACGACGTCGTAACCAGCCCTAGAGAGCAAAGCGATGGTCCCACCCATGCCGATCACCTCGGCATCCATATGCGGAGTCAACACAAGCCTCACCTCCGCCCCACCCATGCCAAACCCACTCTCAAACCCCATAAAAATCTTAACATGCCAACCGCCCGGCGAGGCGCCCTAACATACGGCGCGGCGGCTCAAAAAATAAAAACGCGAAAAATTTTATGCTTCCCCATTTTCACGCCCTTCTCTGCAAAGCGGAGCGCATAAAAAAGCTGTTGGAAGAGGGCACAGATCCGAACATCAAAGATAAAGACGACAACACGCCGCTACACTTTGCGGCGTCTGAGGGCTGTGCCGAAGTTGCGAGACTTCTCCTAAGGCACGGCGCCGATCCAAACGCCCAAGACAAAAACGGCCGGACACCGCTACACGACGCGGCGTTTAAGGGCCATGTCGACGTTGTGAGGCTTCTTCTGGAGCATGGGGCTGATCCATCTATAAGGAACAGGGACGGGAAGACTCCTCTCGACCTAGCCGAAGAGAGGGGCCATCGCGAGGTTGCCTCCCTCATCGAGGAGTGGCTGAGGCGGGGAGGAGAGCCGTCTCGGCCGGGCGCAACACCCGTGCGATCTCTGTCGGACGCCGTCTGTGAGGCTTGTTGTGAGGCTTGGCGTATTATCAACCAGGTCTACGATTTTGTGAGGGAGGGCCGCGTGATGACGGCAAAAGAACTTGAAGATCTCGAAAGGCTTTTCTACATCTTTAAGGGACATGTCGAGGCGCTTGAGACCATGACGGCGAGGCCAGACGTCGTGAAGGAACTGATAAACATCAGAGACTACATAGAGCTTCTGCTACCCCACCTGAGGCGGGGAGATCTGCCAGGCGATGCCTTATCCAAGATAACGTCCATGCGCCACCGAATCAATAAACTGAGAGAGGAGCTCGGTTGCCGTTGCTAGCTGTATCTCCTTCTCCACTCTGCCGCTATCCTCTTGGCGGCCTCTTCGGCGTTTGGTCTTTTCCAAGGCTCAAGCTCCAGCGCGTTTTTAACGAAGTCGGATAGGCCTACCGCCTCGGCCTCTCTCGCCGCCTTCTCTACTTTGTCTCGGCTCCATTCTGAGCCGTCTACGGTCTCGGCGCCTATTAAGTCGAGGGCTAGGTTGGCCAGCTGATATACATCCACCCGATCCTCAAACCCCCTACCCCTAGCCTCAGCCCCAAGCCTCACGTCCACCTGCTCCGGCGCACAGAAGCCAGAAGTGCAGACGCCAGCCCTACTGCCGGAGATCCGCGAAAGGAGACGCCTCACAGACGCCAAATCTGCAACCTTACAGATGCCCCCCACGACGATTACATTCTCCGGCTTCAAGTCGCCGTGTACCACCCCACGGCTGTGGAGGTAGCGAAGACCCCAAGCCACATGCACAAGCGCCTTCAAGACGTTCCCTTTGGAGAGTTTCTGATCCCGCAGAGACCCCCCGTCGCCCCATTCATACGCCAAAACGCCATACCCCGGCCAAGCCGCCACCAGCCGAAGCACATTTCTGTGGCTTAACGCCTTGACCGTGTCGATTTCCTTGAGGACTGCGGGAGGCGCCTGGGTGAAGTGGTACGGAGCGCCTCTCTCGAAGTCCGCCCTATACTGCACAGGCACCTTCACAGCCACCTGCGCCCCATTCAAAACGCAACGGTATACGCAGAAGTAGGCGCCACATCTAAAAAACACGCAACTAGACAACCCAAGCTCCGACACGTTGAAAAGAGAGCCAGAGAAAGAAACCGGCACATACCGCACAGCCTCGCCAGAGAGCCGCTCCACCAACTCCACGTCGGCAAGCAAAGGAGACAAGACGACAAGAACCCCATGAGACGGCAGAGACTGCACTGGAGGAGACTGGGCCGTAGAGACTTGGAGAGAGACAGCCTTCTGAGACCCACCCCAGGGCCGGGTCTCAGCCGCCCTCTGTCGCTGGGGCGGCCTCTTCCCCCGCCTCACCCACTCCTCAATAACTGAAACAACCCCGTCATAACCCTCCTTCCTGGCTAAGTCAAGAGGAGTATTTCCATCCTTGTCCTTTACCTTTGGATCTGCTCCGTACTCCAAAAGAAGCTTCACAATCTCGACATGGCCCCGACGCGCCGCGGCGTGCAACGGCGCGTCGCCGTCTTTATCTTTGGCGTTTGGGTCGGCTTTGTATTCCAAGAGAAGCTTCACAACCTCGACATGGCCATTATACGCCGCTATATGTAGCGGCGTCTCGCCGGAATTACTTTGGGCGTTTGGGTCTGCGCCGTGTTTGAGAAGAAGCTTAACCACGTCGACATGGCCCTTATACGCCGCCCAGTGTAGCGGAGTCCAGCCGACTTCGTCTCGGGCGTTTGGGTTTGCGCCGTGTTCTAAGAGAAGCCTAGCCACGTGGACATGGCCCTCAGACGCCGCTTTGTGTAGCGGCGTCTCGCCGTGTGCGTCTCGGGCGTTTGGGTCTATGCCTTCTTCCAGTAACTCTCTCACGCGCTCCAGATCGCCGACTGAAGCGGCGTCGTGGAAGTCCGTCCAGAACATGTCGTGTCTTGTGTTGATTTTATATATTTTTGGTGCCGCATATGGCCTGGGGCATCTGCTTCTTGACGTTCTATTGATTGGGGGGTAGGGCGGCTCGTTGTGTGGAGCTGGGGATCTGGCCCGTATGTGTACGCTTTGGCGTGTCGGCGGCTTGGAGATCTAGTTGGGTGTGGGCGGGCGTTTCTCTTTCTGGAGGCCGCCGCAGTTCACATATGCGCCTCGGATAAGATGCCGAAGCGGGGCTATACGCCGCAGAGCCCCAAGCGGCGTGGCATACTGTCTCACTGCTGTCTATAGCCTTTCGCGGTGCAAAGGCTGGCGGTTTTCGAGAGTCTTTGGGCGCCAAGGCCTAAACAGACGCCGCCTCACCAGCCCTATGCAACAAGTACACGCCTCCGGTGCTTGTCTATCTTTCGGCGGCTTCTCGACGTCTCGTGCGGGGGAGGCGGAGCTGGGGTAACAGCGCCGGGTTTTGTAGCGGCGGCTGTCGCCGTTGTTCCCTTGCTCGGCTTTCTAGTAGCGGCGTCTCGGGATGCAAAAATAGACTCAGAGCAATGTACAAGACGTCAGCAACCCCCTCGTCTGGACTAGTTGAGACGCCTAGCGGAGGTTGCGGCAAAGACGGCTTCTTCCTCCGTCTCAGCCTAAATTACAGAAACAACTCTGCGGCGGTACTCCTTCTTGCGGCGTCGTGAGGAGTCTTCCCGCATCTCTTATGGATAGGTCTGCTCCGTGTTGCAGGTGGAGTTATCGGCGCGGCCCCAGAACACCGCTATAAGCAACGGCTCGCCTTCTCTGTTTCAGACGTTTGGATATACTCCACGCTTAAGAAGATTTCCGCGACCTCGACGCGGCCCTCAAACGCCGCCTAGCGGCGTCCAGCTATTTATCTCTGGCGTTTAGATCTGCCTCATCTCTAGCAACTCCACGCGTTCCGCATTGCCCTCGTAGGCGGCGTTGTAGAGCTCTGTTGAGTCCACACGCGCCTGGGGCGCCGCTTTTTAGCTCTTCTGCTGTCGACGGAGGGGGCGCGGAGAAGCAACCGGCAGTCTCTCCGGTGTTGGCATATTGCAGTGAAGTTTTTAAACCAGCGCCGCGTTGGACACGGTGATTCTGCTGATAAGCGATTTGCATAAAACTCTCGAGAGCGCGGAGGAGGTGGAGTCCGTGAGGTGGCTCCTCGACATTCTGGATGAGCTGGAGCCGGAGGTTTTGGTGTCGGCGGGGGACTGGGGGGAGGCCATGACGGTGGATGACTTCTTTCAGATAGCGTCTCGGGTGAGGCTGGTCACGGTGTATGGAAACCACGAGAACTTTTCCGCCGTGAGGAGTTTCGTCTTGAGAGACGGCGAGGTGGTGGAGGCCGGCGGCTTCAGAATCGCCGGCGTAAACGGACTGGTCTGCGGCGGCGCAGAGTACTGCACGCCGCCGGGGAGGTTCAGAAGAGCGGTGTCCAGGATCGGCTCTGTGGATCTCTTCGCGTCGCATCAACCCCCCTCCGCCCCCTACCCGGAGCTGGAAGGCGATGAGGCGGCGGAGCTCATGATGTGGGCTCTTGAGAAGATAAGACCTAGGCTCCACCTCGGCGGCCACATAACTGGCGGATGCTTCACCTACCACGACTTCGGCTGGGGGAAGCACCTACGCGTAGACACCTCCGCCCGCCATAGATGCTACGCCGCGCTGGAGGGCGAGACGGTGACGGTGTACCAACGCGGCGAGGAGGTGTTCCTATTTAACCTGTAAGCAGAGGCTCTAGGTTGTGCGTTTGTGATGTTCAAAATGTGTTGTAGCATCTCGGTCTGTGCGTTTCTTGTTGTTTTGTCTGTCGTGTCGTGACGGCGTCGTAGGCTTGTGGGGCGTTTTCGCGTTGGCTTTGGCGAGGCGGCGGTTTGTGTCTAGCTGTTGTTGGCTGTTAGGTGTTCGCAGTTGCAGTTGAGGCGCCGTCTCACTTGGTTAAGCCTGTGCCGCATGGAGACGATTTTTGTGCTAACCTCCCCGGGAATTTCCCCCTTTATGAGGAGTGCCATAAGTTCTACTACATCCTCTAACGGTTTTACTTTTTCTACCAGTTCGGGGTTGGTGGTTATTACTCCATCTAGGTGTCCTTTGAGGATGTCGAATTCGTGTTTGAGGTCTTCTACGTCTTTTTCCGTGAGTTTTAAAGGGCCTTTCTCGACGCGGTAATAGAGTTGTTGTATGATGCGCCACGCCTCACATACCGCCTGGCAGGTGGCCTCGGGGGCTTCCGACAGAGATCGCACGGGCACTGCGCCCGGCCGAGGCGGCCCCTCTCTCCGCCCCAGCCACCCTTCGATGTGAAACTTCTCGATGAGGGAAACAACCTTGCGATGGCCCCTCCTTCTGGCTAAGTCAAGAGGAGTATCTCCATCCTTGTTTTTTGCGGTCGGATCCGCCCCGTGGTCTAGGAGAAGTTTGACTATCCCGACATGACCCTCATACGCCGCATAGTGTAGCGGCGTGTCGCCGCCTTCATTTTTGGCGTTTAGATCCGCTCCGCGTTCCAGGAGGAACCTCACGACGTCGACACGGCCCTCAAGCGCCGCTAAGTGCAACGGCGTCCGGCCGAATTTATCTTGGACGTTTGGGTCTGCCCCATGCTCCAAGAGAGTCGCCACGATATCGACACGGCCTTCAAACGCCGCCTCGTGTAGCGGCGTCCAGCCGCCTTCATTTTTGGCGTTTGGATCCGCTCCGTGCTCTAGGAGAAGTTTTGCTATCTCAACATGAAAAGGTACCCAGCGTGGCGGCGGCGTATTGCCGTATTTAAGGACCTCGTCTATGTCGCCGTACCGTAGGAGAAGAGACAGAAATTCGTAATATTCCGACATCAAGTGCAACGGCGTCATGCCGTCTTTATCTCTGGCATTAGGGTTTGCTCCATGTTCCAAGAGAAATCTCACAACATCGACGCGGCCTCTAATGGCCGCTACATGTAGCGGCGTCCGGCCGCGTTCATCTTGGACGTTTGGGTCTACTCCGTATTGAAGAAGAAGCCTAGCCACGTCGACACTGCCTCTAATGGCCGCTACATGTAGTGGCGTCTTGCCGTCTCCATTTTTGGCGTTTGGATCCGCTCCGCGTTCCAGAAGTAGCTTCACAACGTCGACACGGCCATTAAGCGCCGCCAAGTGTAGCGGCGTCCAGCCGTATTCATTTTTGGCATTTGGGTCTACGCCTTTTTTCAGCAGCTCCCTCACGCGCTCCACATCGCCAGCGGAAGCGGCAAAGTGGAGGTCGGACCAGCTCATATAGTATCTGGAGTGGGGATTCATATGCCTTTCTCGGCGTTGCTCTTCGTCCAGCTTTGTGGCGGGTGGAAGCGCCTCATGGTCGCCGGAGGCTCCGCCTCGGCGCCCTCTTAACAAAAGACGAGAGAGATTGGGTGCAAGGACCTGCCGGCGTCTTTTCCGCCGAGCCGTCTCCGCTTGGAGTCTATCCAGCCCGCGGAGCATCTAGGCTCCCTCTGTCCAGCGGATGCATACCGCCTCTCCAACCCGCTAGCCCCCGGCGTATGAGCGTCTGCACACATAACCAAGCCCATTAAAGATAAAACTCGAGCGGGCAGATTAGGCCTAGCCTCTGAAAAATATGAGGAGGAGCTCTACAACACGGCGAGGCGGATAAAGGACCTCGAGACGCGGGAGGGGCAGGTGAAAAAATTGCTGGAGGAGTCCGCGTCGTTGCGGAGGTTGCTTGAATCCTCCGAGGAGCTGAAGAAGAGGCTGGACTTCTCCCAGCACCTCTCGGCGGTTAAGTCGCAACCGGTAACAGATAGGAACCCGCACAAATCCGCCAGCTTCCTATAATCCTCGAGGAGATCGACGAGCCCGCCCATCGTAGATACTAGCGCGCAAGCGCCTTCAGCAACTTCTCGACCTCTCTGCTGTCGAGATCCCGCAGTATCAGGCGCACAATCCCATCCACCGGAGTCTGCGTCAGCACAGCCACAGCGAGCGCATCCAGAGGGTTGTATCCTCCCTTTTTCTTTTCGCATTCCTCTTGGCATTTATCTTGTGGCGATTCTGTGGTCTTTTTGCCTTCTTCTACAGGCGTCGGAGATCTCTTCTGTGCTAGGAGGTCGACGAGCTCTTGAGGAGCTCCGCTTCTCCTGAGTTCTTCTATATAGGGGCTGTCCTCGGTGAGTTTTATGTTTTCAATTTTTTTGTGGGCTTCATGTAGATGTAGTAGATAGGGCTCTAGGCTTTCCTCCCTATCTCCGGCCTTTATCCAAAGCGGTGGTAGCCGTAAGCCGTGGCTCGCGTGGAGCGCGTCAGCCGCGGCTTTATAATCCTTGTACATATTTCCGCCGACTTCGAAGAGGAGGAAGCCGAGGAGCTCGGCCTCCTCTCTGCCGGGCCCAACGTCGAGCACTATTCTGTCCGCGTCGATCTTGACGCCCATATCCCAATATCTTACGTCTCTTGTCTTTTTTACTATCTTGAAGGCTCTGTGGGCGGCTTGGCTTATGTCGCCTCTCAACACGTCGGCGATGTAGCCGAGCTCCGGCGCGGCTCTGTCCTCTGTGGCGTCTAGGGCGTCTGCAAGCCTAATCACTGCACCCCAGAAGCGGAAGTCGAGACTATACCCTTCAAACTTCGTCGGTGGGAGGTCCAGCCGTGTATGCTCCCAGTGCAGAAGCGCGACAAGCCCGACGTACCTCGCAAACTCCTCCGCCTTCCCCTTACTGCCAAACACATCACGCAGACTATCCGCCAGCTCTCTCTTTGCCAGCTCGTAGCTAATCCAAGGGTGTATATCCCTTATAAACTGGGCAAAGACAGGATCACATAAATTTATATTTTCTTTGTTTAAAATCTGTATCTTTCCCCATTCTAGAAAACTTCTGCACCCTTCGTAGCTTGTAAAACAGGTGGAATATTTATACATTTTACATGTCAAACGTCCTCCCACTGAGACGTCCTCGGCCTTGAGGTAGTCCCTCAGCGCCGATGTGTGGAGCCCCAATGCGTCCAGCTCCCTAGGGCCGACGGCCATGCCCAAGTCGTGAGTATAGGCGGAGCACTTCCAAAATGTCTTATAAAAATCATAGTTACTCAAATCTCTGGGGCCTAGAGTCAAATAGAGCTCCCTCCCTATGTGTCTCACGTTCTCCAGATGCGGCACGTCGTGTAGGGCATAATACGGGAAGTTTGTGCGGGCGTATCCGCTCCTCTTCTCCATGTAATCTCTACACACCTTCGAAACCTCGCTCCACGCGACCATAAAGACTAACGCCACCTAGAATAAATATTTTGCACTACATAATCGCGCCATCACGTCTAGCAGGTTTGGAAACGTCCCTCCAGGTCGCGTGGTTACAGAGGTCGGCTATAGGTGTCCGGAGCATTCTGAGCCGGCAATCATCTTCAAGCTCGAGTCAGCTCGATAGCAGAGAGATAACTTTTTATTCTGGCGCGGGAGGAGGGGCGTGGGCTGTGGCGCAGATGCGGTGAAGGTGATTAGGGGGGCATGCGAGGAGGCGGAGAGCCTGGATTCTCTTATCAAGGCTGTGGGGGCTTACGGCGTGGCTTTTCTTGATAGGTGCGAGGAGGAGCTGAGGAGGGCGAGGGAGTGTCTCGGCGACATCGTCGAGGGTTTGAGGGGCACGATGCGTGATGAGCTCAAGAAGAAGGCGGATGTCTTAAAGGCGGCGAGGGAGCTGGCCGAATCGCCGAGGGCAGAGGTGGATATTGCGGCGGTTGGAGATGTTGTGGTGGTCATCGTCAGGAACAGAGCCGTAGTCGAGGCGGAGGTGGAGGTGAGGGCGAGGGGGGCTGGCATCGAGAGAGAGACTCTGCGCGTGGCGCCTAACAGATCCGAGGAGGTTAAGTTCAGGGCAAAGAAAGACGGAGAGGTGGAGGTGGAGTGGAACGTCTCCTGGCCCGGCGTGAGGCAACGGGCCGAGGGCTCTAAAAAGGTGGAAGTGACGGTTAAGCAACCAGACAAGCCCTCTCAGCAACCTGCGGCTCCGCCCCGCCAGGCGGAGCGACGCGTCGAGGCCCCGCCGCAACCACGGCAGGAGGCTGAGGCGGTGGGCGAACCTCCTCCTCAGCCCCGGCCAGCCCCTCAGCCTGTCCCCCAGCCTCCCCAGCCCCCGCCGGGCCAGGTGGACTGGGGAGAGGTGCTGTCTGTAGCGTCTAAACACGCCTTGGCCTCCCTAGTGGGGGTGCTGGTGGGCATGGCCGTGCCTGAGACCAGGATCTACCCCAAGCGGGTGTTTGTGGAGGGCCTACCCCATGTCGAGGGGAGGGACGTTACGTACATCTTGGAGGATCCGTCTGCGGTTGTGGTCGACGACAGGTGGGATTACGTGTTGGTGAGGAGGGCTAGGGTTGTGGAGCTCGTCTCCCAGACCACGAGGAAGCTGGCGAAGGTCCTCATAGACGACTTCAGGTCTAGGGCTAGGGAGGGGCTCGCCCGGTGGAGGGAGGGAGGTAGGGTGAGGGAGAGAGACGCGGGCGAGGAGACTCTTGAGAAGATAGCCGAGGCGGCAAAGAAGAGAGTTGAGGAGGTGGCCGAGGCGCTTCCCCGCCTCTTTCTCCTTGAGGCTTCCTACGGCGGGGGTCTCTTCAGGCGGCCTCAGCTGAGGGTTTACGTGGGCGCGTTCTGCCGGCTTGACAGGCTGTTTTTCCACGGCGTCGACCACGAGCCTGCCCGGCTTGTGGAAGCCCTTGCGGCCCTTGGGCTGGAGGAGGTTGAGGATGCGGTGGTGGTGTTGGGGTCGCCCACGGGCTGGGATGAGGAGTCTAAGAGGAGGGCGCTCGGCGGGGGGCGGCTTGTGCTGATCGACCTCAAGGCCGGCGTCGCGTACTGCCCGCCGGAGCTGGCAGATCTGGCGGCGGCGTTGGGGTTCGGCGCCGTGCCCCTCGTGCCCTACGGCGAGGAGGTGGCTAAGCTTGACGAGCTTCTGCTGGAGGGGAAGATAAGCCAGGAGGTGTACCTGCAACAGATAAAAGCCTTTTTAAAACCTCCGCAACAGCGCTCCTAGCCTCCTCCTCCGCTCTCTCCGCATCTCTCTCAGCCTCAGCCAGGAGGGACATGTAGCGCCTCACCATCTGGTGGTAGACGTCTACCGAGATGCGTCCCTCCTCCAGCGCCTTATTTGCCAGCGCGAGGAACCTGTACGCCCGCTCCCTCGTCCTCCAGAGCTTCACGACCTCCCTCACCGCGGGGTGGCTGGAAAGCTCGGCATATAGGGCCTGGGCGAGCGGCTGGGGGACCCCGGCCTCCACCAGCGTCTTTATAAACACGCCGCTTGGGTCGGCCCCCTCAAGACTTGAGGCGGGGAGAAACGCGAGCTTCGGCGGCACCTCCACCGCCCTAGCCCCCACCCTCCTGCCCAGGAGAAGGCCCAGCACAAAGGCCCCAAGGTAAGACACGTATTCTACGAGTAGCTAAATTTAAAACTTTCCGCCCCTTGGTTGGTTTCGTGTGTTATATCTTTAACTTAATTAAAAGAGCGTTACTAGACCGGGCCCCTAGCAGATCTTTACCGCTATGCGCCCACGCGGGGCGATGCTGTAGTTACTGATGCAACTGCGGGGGCTGGGGGTTTGGCATAGGGTTCAAACTTCGGTAAGACTCGACATTGCCACATGTCTGGTTGGCGGCGGGAGCAAGGCCCCGACGAGGTTGATTTTACTTGCAACTGCAACCGAGCTTCTCTCCTATTATTTTGAGGCGGCTGTGTATGTAGAGTATCTCTCTGTATGTGAGCATTGTGATGCCTATGTGCTTTATGGTCTCTATGATGTTTTCGACCTCGCGCCGGATGTGGTCAAGCTCCTTGGCCTCCTCACGGCTGAGCTCAAACTTCACGTTTTTCAGCTCGCCGAGAAGCTGGCTAAGCAACGTTATGAAGTCCTCCCTCGTTTTTTCATTTATCACCAGTCTGCCCTCTGCGTAAGAGGCAAGTTGGGCCGCCTTATCCCACGCGCGGCAGAAAACCTGGCAGACAGAACGAGAAGACTTTCCAGGCCCCTCCGGCGGGCCTTTACCTCTTTCTGTTATCGCGGGTATTGCCAATATGATTAATGTTCCGACGACTGCTATCAAGAATACCCATGCCCAGAAATCGGGATTATACAATATCTTAACTAACCAGGCGAATTCGCCCTCGGGAGGCGCTGTATTCGTTGAAGCCTTTTCTGCAGTTTCTGGTCTGCGTTCTCTGGTGGCGACCGCTCCGTGTATTATTATTGGTATGTTTTTCCTCTCGCCTTCATGTAGCGTGACTTGTGCCGCGCCTTCCCAGCCGGGTCCTGTGATCTTAATAGTGTAGGTGCCGGCTAGGACCTCTAGGTTTTTTGGCGGGGATGAGAAGGCCAGCGTTAGGGGGCCGGCGAGCTCCACCGCTGTGACTAGATCATCAATTTGCCGCCCCGCGTCGTCGAACACCGCTATGGTTAGTCTTGCTGTGGGCACGCGTACTTGGATCACGGCTACTTGACCCGTGCTCACCTCAACTGAGCGTGAAAACTCCCTGCCAAACGCCCACGTCCTAACAGTATAGCGGCCCGACAGCACCTCGATGGGCCCGACCGCGCCTTGCCCGGCGGCTACCCCATCGATCTGCACGCTCCACTCGCTCCTCACGTTGCCGAAGCTGTCTACCGCCTGCGCCATTATTTTGGCGGTGGGTATTTTGAGACGTATCATCATCTGCGTACCCTTCGCAACGAAGGTCGTCGTGTTGGTGAAGCTTAGGCCGGTAACCCTAGCCACGTACTGCTGACCCTCCACAAGCTCAGTGGAGATCTGGCCCATGCCAGTCGCCACGTTTTCAACCACCACCGGCCAGTCGTTGCGGACCACGCCAAAGCCGTCCAAAGCCTGGACAGTCATCTTGACAGTGGAGACCGGTATCTGCAGGGCAAGGGCCTTCTGGTTCAGCGTAAGCGTCTGCTCCTTAACCAGGGCCTTGCCATCGGCAGTAACAGCGTTGGTAATCACCTTGATCCTGTAGGCGTTGCCCAACACATCTGTCCGCGGCAACACCGCTTGCAACTGACCCCGGCCCTGAGCCGCGGTGATGTCGCCGTACAACACCTGGACTGTCCAGTCAGACCTCGGCGTGCCTGCGGCATCGACAGCTTGGATCGTCACAAGACCAGTTAGCCCAAGCTCGGCGAAGTCCAGACCAGCCAGTAAGTCCGTGGCCGCGCCTCTAAACGCTAAGTAGCCCCCACCCCTCACCGGAACATCCTGCCCGCCAAGCGTTACATGAGTCACCCAGATCTCCACCGGAGAGTCTGCATGTGCTGAGACCTCGCGATTAAGCGATAAAACGCCGTCTGATGTGGTAAATGGAATGGTTATATCGACTATGCTATCAGAAAGGGTAACACCCTTAACAATGACGTAGCCCCGCATTGTAACAGCATTTTTCGCAGAAATATACCTGGGAAACGAAACGTAACTCGGCAACAGCCGTGGGATAAGTTCCTCCCTCCAGATACTAAACCTCCTCTCTGTGCCGTAGTAGTAGGCGGCGTCTATGTACTTGGGAGTTCCGTCCTCAAGCACCACGCCCCATATGACGTAGTTGGGGTACGCGCGGTCGCCCGCCGCGTCAAGGTAGACCTTGCCCGTCACGCCTTGGTATCTGCCTTCCTTGCCCCACTGCTCAAGAGTCTGCCTGACTTTTACTGGGTCGTCTGTGCCTATGGCGCAGACAATCTGCATAAGAATCATGGCGGCGTCGTAGCCGTATGGGTCATACGCAACCGGATCCTTGCCGTATTTAGCTCTGAACCTCTCTTTAAACTGTTGATATCTGGGGTCGTTGGGGTCTGGCGGCGCAGTGATAGTGCCGAGCATCTTGCCGGCGGCCATCTCCTTGCCCACCTGCTTGATCAAGTCACTGCTATATGCTATACCGTCTGTTCCTATCCACCTCACTTTACTAAGAACGGGGTCTTGGGCAGCGGCCTGCATCGCGATTAAGCCGTCATTTGCAAAGACGGCGAAGATTATAGCTACGTCTGGACCAGGTTGGCCGAGTCTGGCGGATAGCCTCCTGATCGCCTCAGGCACGGCTGTTGGGAAGACCTTGGGGTCTGGGTCGTAGCCCTCTGAGGCGACGATCTGGATGCCGAGTTTCTTAGTCTCATTTATTATGGCGTTTTTAAGCCCAACGCCCCAAGGGTCGTTTCTATATAATATTACGGCTCTCTTTATGCCGAGGTGCTTAAGTAGGTCTGCAATAGCCACGGCTTGGGCGGAGTCTGGAGGCACCATTCTGAATATCCAGTCATCTGGTATCGCCAACAGCGGCGATGTAGATGACGGAGAGAAGATCAAGATCTTGTTCTGATCGGCGAAAGACTTCACCGCGCTGACTTCTCCGCTGGCCATCGGCCCCACAATGAGCCTAGCTCCCTTGGCGTATAGCGTCTGTATCTTCTGCAACGCCTGTTGCGGGTTTGTGCCTGTGTCTTCGACTAATAGTTTGAATTCGAAGTTAGGACACGCCTTGTTGGCGTCTTCAACAGCCAGCTCCACAGCGTTTTTAACACCGATGCCGTAAGACTGGAGAGCGCCGGTCAAAGGCAAAGCCGCGCCGATGTATACTATTTTAGAAGTTTGGCCTAACACAGACGCAACTAGCGTGATGAACAGAACAACCACAACACTTGGCCGCACAATAAATAACTAGCGGGAGTAAATATGTTTTATCCTTAGAGGTCTTCGGGTGAAAAAAGGCTGTAGGTTTTATCTCATTTTGTCCTCCTCCACTTTGTTTCCTCCTTTGCCCAGATCTTCGTCTCGCCTTCTTGTATCGGCTCCCACTCTATCTCTCTGCTTTTGGTGCGGAGCCTTCTGGTGAGGGTGGAGATGGTGTCTATGATCTCCTTGCGTTTCCACGCCGCTATGCCGGAGGCGGAGAGTCCGCCCGCCAGGGCGAGGGCCTTGGCGTAGTCCTTGTCCCAGACGGCGTATATCACGATGGGCCGGTCCACGGTGAGGATTACCGTGGCGTTTCTGTACTCCACGCCTCTGTCGTCTACCCACTTCCTGAAGACGTCCTCGACGAGGAAGCCGCTGACAGTCCTATCCAGCTCTACCTTGGCCGTGGAGCCGGCGAGGTACCACCCGGAGCCGCTCGCCGAGCCCACGGGCGTCGACGCGTTGACGTAGAAGTACTTATCCCACACCACATACACGTCATGGGGCCTGGAGACTGTGAAGGCGGACGAGCCCGGCTGACCGTCGACCTCTATCCACGCAAGGCGGTAGGAGACGCCAGACGCCTCCAGAGGCTTCAACGCCTCCGGCACAACAGTCACGGAAGCCCCCACTTCTCTCCACCCGCCCCCTTGCAGACAGTTGGCAAAGCATAACTTACAATCAAATCATAAGCATAATTAAAACCTGTGTATTAAGACCTTCGTTTTGCATTATATCTGGCATTTGCACTCCTTTTCTTTCCCCGTTATTCCATACGCGTGGAGACGTGGTAATGAAGACGTTAATTAACGGCTTGAGAATTCTGTTAATTCTGCCGCGATTTCGCCGCTGAGGAAAAGGGCGTAGAGTTGTGTATATGTGATCTGCCCCGTCTTATACATTGCTCTGAGTCTATTTTTGCATCCCGAGACGCCGCTACTAGAAGGCCAAGCAAGTGAATAGCGGCGAGAGCCGAGGGCCGCGAAGCCCGGCGCTGTTGCCCCAGCTCTGCCTCCCCGCACGAGGCGTCGAGAAGCCGCCGTAAGTAGAGAAGTACCAGAGGCGTGTGCTGGATAGGGCTGGTGAGGCGGCGTCTGTTCGAGCCTCGGCGCCCAAAGACTCGCGAGAACTGCCGGCTTTCCCACTGCGACTATAGACGTCAGTGAGACAGTATGCCACGCCGCTTGGGGGCTCTGCGGCGTATAACCCCGCCCCGGCATCTCATCCGAGATGCATATGTAAACTGCGGCGGTCTCCAGACGAGAAACGCCCACACCCAACTAGATCTCCAAGCCGCCGACACGCCAAAGCGTCCACATACGGCCGGACGCCCAACTCCACACGGCTGAAGCCGCCCCTCAATCAAAAAAGAACGGCAGATGCCGCGGGCCATATGCGGCACTAAAAATATAAAAATTCAGCTCAAGACACATCGTGAGCTGGACTGACCTCCACGACGCCGCTTACGACGGCGATGTGGAGCGCGTGAGAAAGCTGTTGAAAGAAGGCAAAAACCCAAACGTCAAAGATAAATACGGCTGGACGCCGCTACACATAGCGGCGTCTAAGGGCCGTGTTGACGTGGCTAGGCTTCTTCTTAAACACGGCGCAGACCCAAACGTCCAAAACGAATACGGCTGGACGCCGCTACACATAGCGGCGTTTAATGGCCATGTCGACGTTGCAAGACTTCTCTTAGAACACGGCGCGAACCCAAACGCCCAAGACAAAGACGGCTGGACTCCGCTACACGACGCGGCGTCTAAGGGCCGTGTTGACGTGGTTAAGCTTCTTCTGGAGCGAGGGGCGGATCCATCTATAAGGAATATGGATGGGAAGACTCCTCTCGACCTAGCCAGGGAGAAGGGCTATCGCGAAGTTGTTTCCCTCATTGAGGAGTGGCTGAGGCGGGGAGAGGGGCTCCACTACGCCGCCTTCATAGGCGATGTGGAGCGCGTGAGGGAGCTACTGAAGAAAGGCGCAGACCCAAACGCCCAAGACAAAGACGGCTTTACGCCGCTACACAAGGCGGCGTCTGGGGGCCATGTCGATGTTGTGAAGCTCCTCTTGGAGCACGGAGCAGACCCAAACGCCAAAGATGAATACGGCTGGACTCCGCTACACGAAGCGGCGACTAAGGGCCATGTCGCGGTTGTAAAACTTCTCTTGGAGCATGGGGCAGATCCGACTATAAAAAACAGAGGCGGGAAGACTCCTCTCGACTTAGCCAGGGAGGCGGGCCGTAGCGGGGTTGTTTCAGTTATTGAGGAGTGGCTGAGGCGTTCTGAGACTAGTCCGGGGGTAGGACCTTTGCCGCCTCATGCGGACGTGGTGTTTGTGGATCGGCTTTCTGGCGAGGCTGTGCAGTATGTGCCGATTTCCCCCTCCGGCTCTTTCTTCGACGTGCCGGAGCTTAGGCTATCCAACTGCGTGTTTTTTAGATGTGGCGCCTTCTTCTGCATATACCGCTGTGTTCTGAGCGGGGCGCAGGCGGCTGTGAAAGTGCCTGTGCAATATAGGGTGGATTTCGAGAGAGGCGCCCCGCTCCGCCTCACCAAGGTGCCCGACTCCGTGTCGAGGGAGCTGGAGGTGGTCAAGGCGTTGAGTCATAGAAATGTGCTTCGGCTAGTGGCGGCTTGGCCAGAATACGGCGTTTTGGCGTATGAATGGGGAGACGGAGGGTCGCTGAGAG
>Ga0326761_1000125_pt1 | contig 19022 bp, 19 predicted proteins | sample GCREP_P_FD_207739 | JGI IMG/M metagenome (GOLD analysis project Ga0326761, IMG submission 207739) | Hot spring water microbial communities from Geyser Creek Basin, Yellowstone National Park, WY, United States - GCR.EP_P | ecosystem: Environmental > Aquatic > Thermal springs > Unclassified... | reverse complement strand
GGAGGAGAAGAAAGAGGAGGTAAAGAAGGAGGACAAGGAGAAGTATTACGAGGAGTTATACAAGCAAGCCCAGGAGTGGTTTCCAGAGACGACCAACCCGCTGGAGAGGGCTTTTTACAAAAACCCAGATGACCCTAAGCTGATAGAACTTTTAGACAAGTTCTACACAGAGAGGACGGAAAGGGCAAACCTTTTGGCAAGCAAGTTGATAGCTTTGCAAGCCCAGAAGGAAGAAAGACTTACGGAGAAGTTGAAAGACTATGTGGTGATTTACTTTTACAGTCCTCAGTGCCCGTATTGTAGGGCATCGGAGCAGTATTTAGGAGTTTTTGACGGGAGGGTGAAGCAGTTTTTGAGGGTAAACACTTTACTTCCCGAGAATGCAAAGTTTGTGAGGGATTTTGGCATTCAAGCGACGCCCACCTTAATCTTTATGAAGGATGGGAAGGTGGTGGGGAGATGGGTGGGCTTGTGGGTGTATCCATCTCAGGAAGCCATTAAATTTTTGGAGGGCTTGCCATGAGGAGGGTTGTAGCAGGCTTGCTTGCAGGGCTAATGTTGTTTACACCCACCTTTCAGGTGTTTGGTGATGATATAAGGATAGAGGTGAAGGGGGATTTGTATGATAAGTTGGCGTTGCCGAAGGGTGGAGGTCCTGGGGATTTGACGCTTTTTCAGGGAAAGCTTGGTGGAGGGCTAACTCCTCCTGTGGGTGCTTGTGGGATAAATGCGGCCTCTTCTTTTATCGCTGGTTTGTCAAGCGTTGCAAACTTAGGCCAGCTTCAGGAGTTTATTAGCAATTGGCAGAGTGCAGGGACTGCGTTGGCGTTGTATGCATTGGCCACGTATTTACCTGTTGCGAAGGAAGTGCTTTTGGGTGCGAACATGCTATCAAACTTTGTATCCCAGTTGAGGGGGTTTTCCTGTTCTCAGGCGATGGAGGCGATCAAGGAGTTTAACTATCAGGACAGCTATTTGATTAAGAGGTGTATAGCTAAGAAGTTGGGGATTTCTGCGGAAGAGGTGGATGTTAAGAGGAGTAGCGATCCTGACGAGTGGTATAAAGCTTACAAAGAGTGTTTAAACAGTGCAAGCTTGGTGGATTTGTTTGGTGGGGACAAAAGCGAGGCGGAGAAGTATTTAAAGCTTGTTTCTCCTCGCAGCTTAGCGAGGTGTTATTTGGGGGTGAATAGGGCACCTACTGCTGAGGAGATAGCCAACGCAGACCTTCAAACGAGGGCTAAGTATTTTCTGTATATGATTTTGCCTGATATAAGCATAGATTCAAATGGGCTTTTGAGGGTTAGGACCGTTGATATAGTGGACACTCGGACTGGGCAGAAAAGGCCAGCGACCGTTGTGGATGTGGTGAATATACACACTGAAGATTTTGAGAGGAATTTCAATAAGCTGATAGAGGATTTGAAGGGGAAAGTGAAGTACGACATGGATTATGAGTCCGCTTTGGAGGTTGTGAAGGGTCCCCTTGAGGAGTTTGAGGAAAAGTATGGGATAACTGTGCAGGACTTGGCGGGTATTTTGATTTTGGTGTTGAAAATGAGGGATGCGATGGAGAGGGAGATAACTGCAAACGGGAAGGTGGATGATAAGGTTCTTCAGCTTGCTTTGATGCCTATAGACGATGTGCTTTCTGATATAAAGGAACACTTTAGGTATAGGGTTATTGAAAGGCTTCAGCTTGCGATGCATGAGAATGCTTTGAGGTTGAAGGAGGCGGAGGAGATGAGAAAGGCGGTAGGTTCAGTGGCTACACCGGGGGATAAAGATGGTTGTCTTGTTGGTGCTTCTGCTTCTCAGTAATTTGTGGTTTGGGTGGGGGGTGAATTCTTCCAACCCCGCCTCCTCGGTTCCAGATATTGCGACTTTTCTTCAGCAGTTGCAAAACATACAGAAAAACAAGGAAGAGACGTGTGCTAAAGTGAAAAGTGCCCTTAGTAGCATGGCGGCTTCTAAGAATTGGAAAGTTGAATCTGACCAGTTTGGGACTTTGACAATTGGATTGCCCAATGGAGAGACTTATGTGATTAACAAAGACTGTAGTAAGGTTGTTGCAAAGGTGCCAGTGGGAACGCTTAGCCCAATGAATGTAAAATCTGCGGCTCCTTTGGCCCAAGGCATGATAACGAGGCAGGACTTTAAGTTCAGCGTAGATGTTAGCTTGTTTAGGGTGCTTTTCCAACTGCTTATGTATGCTGCTGGGATTTTCTGGGCGGCAAGAGCGGCCCAGAAACTTATTGCAGGAGACCTAACAGAGACCCTCATTACCCTTTTCATAGGCTTTATCATCGTCGCCAGCATGTATGTGCTTTATAAGTGGATGCCTGTTTAAGTTTTTGTTCTTTCTTTTTCACTCCTGTCTTACCCTACATTGCAAATTGTAGGGTAAGAAAGTTGAGAATGGTTTTGCAAATCGTATAATATTTCCTATGCATGAGATTTTCAGAAAACGTCGTGGTCTGCAGGTGGAGGAGATAGAGAAGGTTGTGGCATTAAGGGAAACAAAGGGTTATAGAGGGGATGGGATAAGGAGTTTTAGGGAGTTTATAAGGCAAAGGACGGAGTATGCCCCAAGCACGGTCTATACATACATAAAGCTATACAAGGTCTTTGGGAAAGAACTTCAGGATTTGGGGCTAAGTAAGGCAAGGCTTTTGCTAAGGTATGGCAAGACGGACAAGGACTGGATAGAACGGGCAAAGAAGATGACGGTGAGGGAGTTAGAAGAGGTTCTTAGAAAAGAAGAATGAAAAAGAAGCTTCTGAGTTTAGCGGTTTTAGGGATAGGTCTTGGCGTTCCACTGAAGGTCTTTATGGATAAGGCGGATGAAGCTGCAAGCGATGCCTACCAACAAGGGCAGATGTATTTAGCGGAGGTCAACATAAACAAGCTAAAGCTTCTGCAGGAAGTGCGGTGCAATGGCGGTTTGGATTTAGGAACTTATTTTCAGCAGAAGGCAAAAGAGAAAGGCTTTGAACCTTATGTAGCTGCCATCATCCCTCAGGAAAGTGCTGGGAACGTTTATGCTACGGGTTGCGACCCGTGTCCAAAAGATCCAACCTTAAAGGCTGCAAGACATAATACCGCATCTACGAACTGGCAATGGCTGCAGGCAGTTTTCAATAACGGGCTTCACAGCTTTTGCTTGAGGAAGGATGCAACCATTGAGAACACGTGCACAGTGGGTTTTGGGCTTATGCAGATAACGTCTCACACGATTTCTGAGCCTAAATATTTACGGCATGTTCAACCCTGGGCACTTTATCAAACGAAGGCTAAGGAGGTGAGGGCTGGGAACTATTCGGCGGTGAAGGATGAGCCGCCCAACTCTCCGTATAATCCGTGCACGAACATAGAGGTAGGGCTTTCCATTTTGCAGGATAAATACATGCTTTGTAGTAAATACCCTGACCCAGTTAAGAGGATGGCGTGTGCGGTGTGCTACTACAACGGAAGAACAGATTATTTAGCCCATATTAGAAGAACCGTTATAGACAGAGGGCAGGCAGGGCTTCTTGTGAGGGTTGGGTTTATTAAGGATGGGTTGTTGGAGGGTTTAAGGAAGTTTGTGATTGGTATTGTGGGGTTTGTTGGGTGGAGTGTAGAAAGCTGCAGGAACGTATTTTAGCTATGAGAACGCTTATTCTTACTGAGAAACCTTCTGTGGCGGAGGATTTTGCAAAGGCTTTAGGGTGTAAAAGGAGGGAGGGCTATTTTGAAAACGGAGAGTATGTTATCACCTGGGCTTTTGGGCATTTGTTTGAGATTAGCGATGAGAACTTGCCTAAGAAGTGGGAGTTGGAAGGGCTTCCCATATTTCCTGAGAGGTTTGAGTATAAGTTGAGGTCTTCGCAGGCGGGCAAGCAGTTCAAAGTAATAAAAGGGCTTCTATCTCAGGCAGGAAAGGTGGTGATAGCTACAGACGCTGGGAGGGAAGGGGAGTTAATAGCCAGACTTATCCTGCAGAAGGCAGGGCTTAAGGACTGGTCTAAGGTTTATCGCTTTTGGACGTCGTCTGCTTTGACTCCTGAGGTGATAAGGCGGGAACTACGTAATTTAAAGCCTGCCAAGGAGTATGACAGTCTTTATTGGTGTGCGTTAGCCCGTCAGCATGCGGATTTTGTGGTGGGGATAAACCTTACACGGGCGGTGTCTTTGAGGTCAAGCGGTGGTGTGTGGAGTGTGGGGAGGGTTCAGACGCCCACCCTTGCCTTGGTAGTTCAAAGGGATTTGGAGATAGAGAACTTCAGACCTAAGCCCTATTGGGTGATAAAGGCGTTGTTTTCTGTGGAAGGCAAAACCTATGAAGGAGTATGGTTTGGGAAAAAAAGTGGAGGCAAAGTTGTTGCGGATGAGGATGTGGATGAGGAAGAAGAGGAAAGGGAAGAGGAGGAAGCTGGTGGAGTTTTTGATTACGAGACTGTTAAGAAACTTGTGGAGAAGTTAAGTTCCGCAAAACAAGCGGTTGTTAGCAGGGTAGAAAGGAAAAAGAGGGTTGAGTATCCGCCCCCTCTTTATTCGCTAAGTTCCCTGCAGAGGGATGCTAACAGGGAACTTGGTTTTAGTGCCCAGAAGACCCTTGATATAGCCCAGAAGCTGTATGAAGAGAGAAAGGCCATATCCTATCCAAGAAGTGATGCGGAGTATCTCTCAGAAAGCAGCATTTCCTTGGTCAAGGAGGTTCTAAAGAGGCTAAAAAGGGAAGACCTTGTGGAAAAGGTGGATAAGGTAGGAAAGCGGGTGTTTGATGACAGAAAGCTGACTGACCACCACGCAATCATCCCTTTGAGGGATGAAGAGGAGGATTGGACGGATGCCGAGAGGGCTTTGTTTAGGCTGATAAAGAGGCGGTTTTTGGCTGCCTTTTATGAACCTTTTATTGCCTTGGACACGACGGTGATTACCCAGGTGGCGGGAGAGGAGTTCTACTCAAGGGGAACAGTTGTTTTGCAACTTGGCTACAGGGAACTCTACGGAAAACCCAAGGACAAGCTTTTGCCTAAACTGGAAAAAGGTCAGAAGGTGGATGTTTTGAAGGTATGGAGTGAAAAACGCTGGACTAAGCCTCCTCCCAGATACACGGAGGGTATGCTTATAAAGAAGATGGAGAAGCTATCTCTTGGCACTCCCGCTACCCGTGCCAGCATCATAGAAACCCTAAAGGAAAGAGGCTATCTTGTTCTAAACAAAAAGCACCTTATCTCCACAGAAAAAGGCAGAGAACTTATCAAAAACCTTCAAGGAAGCAGGATTGTAAGCGTGGAGATGACCTCAGAGTGGGAACAGCAGCTGGAAAGTATATACAAAAACAAAAAGGGCTTTGGTGGATACAAGGATTTTCTGGAGAAGATAAAAACCTTCACAAAAGAAGAGGTGGAGAGGATAAAAAAGCTGACTTTTCAAGCAAGCCTAAAACCCTTCAAAGAAAAAGGTTCAGTAAGGAACTACCCTAAAGGTTATAGGCGTTCTGGCTTTTAACGTCTCACCGCTTTCAAGTTTTACCTCAACCTCCACATAACCTCTTACAGCAGCGGATGAAAGCCTACCATAAACATTAACGTCTATACTTGGATTTATATCCACCTTCCTATCCTGAGAATATTTCAACGAAAGATCGGATAAAACTCCGCCAGGGAAGTTTATGCTAACCACATTACCGCTTACAGACACGCTGCACGCCCCCGATACCCCCTGATTGTTGCATAAAAGCGTAGTCCCCTGATACACCTCCACCACCCTACCGGATACCTGATATACATACGGTCCTACAATAGACGGCAAAGGTAATGCATAAGTTATTGTGTCTCCATACGCATCCACCTGCGTCCAGCTTATGTTCACTGCCGCAGGAGTGCTAACAAAGTTATCATTAAACCTATAACTTACCTGCCCAGTTGTGTAGTTGACGCTTCCCGTGCACTCTCCCACCAAATTACCAGCCCCATTATCCCGACACTGCTGAGTTCCAGAAACAACATAATCTATCTGAACATCTGTGGCACTGCTTACTCCAGTTATCTGAAAACTTAAGTTCCCAGTGGTATAGTCAATACCTCCACTACACGTCCCAGGGGGTGTTCCTGTATCATCCACAATATTGCCTGCCCCATCATCCTTACACCTCAACGTCCCAGCAGTTAACCTTACACTGCCTCGCTTTATCTGGTTTGCTGTATCGGCCCCTTTTGGCAAAATCACATAAACAGTGCCAGAAGTATAACCACTGTAGGTATAACTCTTACTGAAATCCCCTACACCGCTTAGGACGAGGGAGTTCTTTGCAACAGGCGGATACTGAAGGTTTACAGTTCTAACCGCATTATAGTAATTGTCCGTTTGCGTTCTGCTTATGCCAGAGGAAGTCAGAGGAACTTCTTGCCATTCTGTGTCCAAAATCCTATCTTCATACGGATTTACGGCAATCCAAGGTAAGTTAAACTTGTAGGCGTTCAAAGAGAATGTGAAGTTTATCGGGCTCCCATTGGCAGTCAACACTCCACTTACTGGAAGCGTATAACACGACAACCCTTCAAGACACAGCTGTGCTTTTTTAATCACTCCCCTAAGAGGGTTAGAAGATGTCCCAGAATACGTAAGGGAAACCTTCCCACTTACGGTGTCTGGCGGTATGCTAATGTCAGGCGGAGACCCGCTTACAGTAGGAGAAGTAATGTCGCTTTCATTAAGGCTAACGCTTAAAGAGTAAAACCCTTTCACATCACCCCCTACGCCACTTCCCCCGCCGCATGAAGCCAAAAGACCTAAGGATGCTAAAATCCAAACCTTCTTCATACCTACACCTCCTTTACATAAATTCCATCGTTATTACAAGCCTAAATAACTCATTGTTCTTCTCCTTAGTAGAAAACAAATACCCAAGTATCGGAATATCCTTCAAGAAGGGTATCCCACTGTCCCTAAACTGCTCCAGCGTCTGTGCTGAAGTAAATAACACCAGAGTTTCCCCTTTCCTCAAAAGGGTTTGGTTTAGGTTAGTCCTGGTTGCAACTAAAGGCAAAGCCACCTCGTTCTGAAAGCCCGCCAAATCCACCTTCTTTGTCTCTAACTTCTCTAAACTGTCCTGCCTTCGGTATAAATCCACCGCAATAGTGTCCTCACTTACAAAATAGGGCACAATTATCAACATGCTTCCAGTTTGAATATCCTCCGTTTGCATGGTTATCGTAGGTGTGGCAGCATAAGAGGGCGTTCCAGTTCCTGTGGTCGGAAGAACGTAAGAGAGGTCAAACCGAGAGATTATCCTCTGCTTTTGGATTGGAGAATATACCATGGGCTGACCATTTAGGGCAGTCAAAACACTTTCCTCTATCAAACTCGCTTTCCCGCTTTGGGCAAGGGCATTTAGCTGCGCTTCAATCCTTGACGTGGCTATAGAGAGAGTAAATATTGAACCACCTAACTCAGAACCTAAAGAAGAACTCACACCGCCCGACTTTATATTCCAAGACAACCCCAAAGAAACAAAATCCCTATCACTTACCAAATACACCCTCACCTTAAGAGGTATAGGCTTGGTAAAGTTCTCGTTTATCTTAGCCACCGCATTCTCTATCGCCCTTATTTCCGATGGCTTCCCAACCACATACACATTCCCCATCTCATCCACAGACACCTTAGAACCGCTGTCCCTGAGAAGCTTCTGCAGACTTGCCTCCAAGTTCCTTGTGAATTCCCTCTGATAGGAAAGGGTTAGGCTACCATTTCTCTCATCTATCTTCTTCTGCAAAAAGGGAAGACGCAAATTAAACACCCTGGCCTCATACTTGTATATCACTATCCTCCCACCCTCATACTTCCACCACAGGTCAAACATCCCAGTAATTTCGTCAAGCACCTGATGCAGAGGCTTTCCATCCGCAAAGTATGAAAGCGTAAAATACTCACTCTGGGCTTGCGCCTGCCCTACTTGACCCGTTTGAACCTGCTGAGGATACGCTATGTCCCTTAAAACTATCGGGACCTTGGCGTGCTGGGAAAGCAAAGACGCTAAATAGGTCAGTGATACATTCCTAACATTTACAGATATAGGAGTGTTAAGAATATCCGCCTTCTCCTTCTCTTGCTTCTCCGTCTCTAAAATGGCACCCTGAGGCTTGTAGTTGGCTGGCACTGGGTCATACCTGCCAGCAAAAGAAACTCCCGCTAAAGCTAAACTAAAAATCACCCAACTTTTCCTCATCCTTTACCCTCACTTTGATTTTTGTTCTACCCACAAAACCCATTTTATCCTCATAGCTTCCTTGCACCGCAGTTTCCCACTCCCTCGTGCTTAGAGGCTGCCTCTTTACAACTCCTCCCTTGTAAAAGTTGTCTATCACATAAGAACTGCTGCTGATTTCTCTAACTAAGTCCTCCTTGCTTGCACAGGAAAAAGCTAAAGCTATAAGCCCTAAACTAAAGACCCTTCTTAATCTCATCCACAGACACCTCCAAGCTTACTCCATCCACAAGCACTATATAAACAGGCACTCCCGCCTGAACTACCACCACTGGAACAATCTTTTTTGCCTCCTCCAAATAAAACTTGGCAAACTCATTCCAAGTCTGTGCCAAAGACCCATACAAGGCATAAAGAAATTCATTCTTTATATCCGTAGTCGTCCCAAAGACTGTAGAATACTTGGTTATCTGTCCCTGCTGCAACGCTGAGAAAAACCCAGACAAAGTAGTCCCTCCCAAGTAAGTTAAAAGCTGTTCTCTATTAACATTTAAAAACTTTCCTTTAACTCCCTCCAACCCATCTTCCCCAGATACAATCATGCCCTTAGGCGACACCTCTATAACCTTGCCGTTTTTAAGTATGCACGAAAGCTTATAAGTCTCAAGCTTTGCCCTCTCAAGGGCGTAAAAACCCTCCGCCTTCGCTATCACCAAACACCTTGACAGGTCAAGCCTGTAGTTGTTTGGAAGTCTGGCATGCCCCTCCAACTCTATCAACACCGCAGGGAACTTCTCTCCTCCCACAGGTGCTGGAAAAGAGTTTATTATCCTGCCCCTCAGCGTCGTCCCCGCTGGAAGATAAACAGTCTTTTTCTCATTTGCAGAATTTCCTTTTTCAGGATTTGCAGTCGGTGGAACATCAGACATTCCAGACTGTGCCAGCAGTTTGCTGTCCGCCTTTGACTGCTCGTCTTTTCTCTCCACCCTGTTTATCTTAGGCTTATACTCCTCTGGAGGTTTCACTGGCTCGCTGTAAAGAGGCGTTGAAGAAGAAGGAGGAGGTGGTGGAGGGGGTGGCGGTGAAGAGGATGGCGTCTCCTCTATCTTAATGACACTTTCACTGCCTGTCTTCTTCTCCTCCACCTTGGTCTCCTTGCTTTCCTTAAGCTGCTTTAACTGTTCGTTCATCTCCTTAAGCTGGTTCAGTATCTGCTCGTTCATCTGGGACTGAGACTTTAAAACCTCCTCCAAAAGCTTCTTCTGTAGTTCAGGGTCCGACTTTATTACCACACTCTCACCAGAAGAAAATAGTCTGCTTGCCAAAAACAACGCCACCGCCGAACCCACAAAAATCCCACCCCACTTTACAGCATCACCGCCCAAAAAACTTCTCTTTTTCTCTTCTTGAACCTCCTCTTCCTCTATAGGCACATCCTCGTATTCCTGCTCTTGCTCCCTCTTCTTCCTCAGCTTGTCCAAAAATCCCATGCTATTATTATATCACTCAAGTGAATATTTTGGTAAAATAGAGGTATATGAGGGTGTGGTTGCTTTTGGTTTTGTTTGTGGTAGGAGGGTGTAGTGCGGTAGCGGTAAAGGAAAGTCCCAAGAGGGATTTCCCTGACGCTATAATAAAAGAACGCTTAAAGGAGTTGAGGCAATGAGGAAGGCTTTGCTATTGCTTGGAGTTTTATGTGCGGTGAGTTTAGCGGATGAAGTGAGTGCTTACAAGGCTGGGTGGGTGGATGGGTTTAGGGTAGGGTATAGCTTAAAACAAGCGAGGGTAGTAGACATTCCCGCTGGGTATTGGCTTTACATGCCTGTGGAAGACATGCCTATGCCCCTTGTGGGATTTTACGTGTTTGCTGCTGAGAGGCTTGGGCTAAAGGCATACTTGACGGACAAGGAGGTAGTTTTTGGAGTGTTTCAAAGGAGGGCGGATGCGGAGTTTTACAGGGAACAGCTTTTAGGTAAGGGGGTGGATGGGGTTATGGTGGCGATGCGTAATGGGCAGAAGGGTTATGAGGGAAGTGTTTTAGTTCTGGACAAGGCGGGGGAGGAGAAAAGGGGCGTGTCTGGAGTGATATATCACTTAAGCAAGGCGATAGAGAAAGCAAAGGAGATAGACCCAACTGTGCTAAACACTGCCTTATTGGTGGAGGATCTTGAGAAAATACTCAAGGAGGTATCCAAGTGGGCAGCTGGAGAAAAGGGCTATCAAAGGGTTATTCCAGATAACGAAAAAGAAGTGCAAAAGCGTGAGATTATAGAGAGATTTTTGAAGGAGAAGTAAGGCTATGTTAAAAAAGGCGGTAATTGTTTTGTCGGGGTTTGCTTTGGTTGGATACACGGGCGGTGCGTTGGCTGAGGATTGGCTGGAGGGAACGGTGATTAAGCTTGTTGAAAAGTATTATGAACTTTCCCAAAGGGTTCAGGAGCTTTCTCAGAGGATAGAGAGGTTAGAAAGGCGGATGGGGGTAGAGAAAAGGGAAGGTGGTATAAGAGAGGAAGGTGTAAAGGAAAAGTATCAGACACAGGCACGGTTGAGGGTAAGGGCGTGCCCTCGCACGAGTTGTGGTGTGGTTGTTGTTCTTGAAAGAGGTGAAGTGGTTTCCCTTTTGTCAAGAAGGGGCCAGTGGGCGTTTATAGAAACCGCTGATGGAGTGAGAGGATGGGTAATATCAAAGTATTTGCGGGAATACTCTTATTAAGTGTAGCCTTTGGCAAAGAGTTGGAGTGGCAAAACAGGACTTTTGAACTCAAGGTGCCAAAAAAGTCTGTGGTGGCCATAGAGTTTCCGTGCAATGTAAAAAGCGTCTTTACCAACGACCTTGTGCAGGCGGATTACAACAAAAACACCGTCTTTATATCCATAGGGACTGTGCCCACATCTGTGGGAGTGTCTTGTGAGAAGGAGGGTGTCTACAGAGGTTATAGCTTTTATTTTTTCCCCACTACTGGTGGAGATGTGTTTTTTAAGGTAAAAGACCCAAAGCTGGAAAGTCTTGTGGTGTCTAAGGAAAAGGAAATTGACACATCAAAAGAAGAGATTTTGTCCCTTTCAAGGTATGTTCTTAGAAGTCTCCTAAAGGGAGAACTGCCTCAAGGGTTTTATGAGGCGGACTTTCAGGATACATACAAGGTGGGAGACTTCACAGTTTATGTGGAAAGGGCTGTGGTAGGTAAGGACCTTATTGCAAAGATAGTGAAGCTAAAGCCCGAGGGCTACATTCAAAAGAAGCTAACTGAGGACATGCTTTTTGAGAAAAACACGGTCCTCGTATGGCTTGAAAAAACAGGCTACATAAAAAGCGGAGAAGAAGTAAAAGGCATAATCATCCAAACCAGAGGTAAGACAAAAGAGACAGACCCAGGCGAAATGCAGGTGATACCTTTCAAGTGATTAGCGGTGTAGAGTGCGGGGTTCTCTGCCCCCTTTCCGCTGTCTTACCCTACAAACCAAATTGTAGGACAAGACAAGAAGGAAATAAAGAATTTCCTGCATTAACCGAACTTGAGGGGCCGATGGAAGCATACCGCTTCCTCTCCAGCAAAGAAAGTCCTATCCGGACCTTTTCGCCCTGAGGCTGCTTGCAAAAATCCCTTATTGGGACCGTCCCCCCAGCCTCTAAGGGAACTAACTTTTCGCCCTTGACAAGAGGGTGGGGATGGGTTATACTTATGGGCAGTTAGGTTTTGAGTTTTTAGTTAGGATGTGGATCTAAAGATCCACGATAACAAATTCACCAATTTCCTTTTTTAAAAACAAGGGCGGGCAGAAGCCCGCATCCTCACTCAGTCCTTCCATAGGAAGGACTTGTTCGTCCCTTACTTTCTGACTTTTTCCTTTATTTCGTAAGGGACGACGAGGGAATGCTTTGTGAGGACGTATAGCATTCCCTCTTGTCTCAGGGCAACAGCCACTTCCTTGGGCAGTTTTACATTCTTTGTTTTCCTGCCCGCAGGAAAGGCCATTACCCTGAAGTGATCCAGATGGTAGATGTTGCCATCTGGGTCTATAGCCCAGCTGGGGTCCTTTGTGTAGCTGGGCTTGACCTGGAAGAGGTCTGAGTGGGCACCCAGATCCACCTCCAGGAACAGCATGTCTTCACGGACAAAGAGTTCTCCGTCTATATCGGGAGACTCTTTGCCCGTGTAGAGGTAGGCGTTGCCATCTTCTCTTATTTCAAAGCGGAGTTTGCCTACCTCCACGATCGTGCGATCTTCTTCAAGATCGCACTCGCAAAAGGAGGGTTTCCAGTCTTCCCAGTCTTCTTCCCAGTAGAGGGAGGGAAAATAGTAGGCGTGGGAAACCCTCCTTTGTCTCCAAGAAAGACCTGTGTAGGTCCTTCTGTATTGCCAGTAGGAGTTTGAGACCTTCAGTCCTTTTACCTCCTCCCACTGGCCTACGAGGAAGGGCTGTTCCTCCCCTGGCAAACACACCGCAAAGCGAGAGTTAGACCTCATTTCTTCAAGTAGCCCTCCCTCTTTCAGGATCAGCTTCAGCTGGTCTTTTCGCAGCCCGAGTTGGCTAAGTCTGTAGGCCAACTCGTAAGTGTCCGAGGACCCCTGCGTAGTGCGAATATCAAGGGTCCCGTTGTGGAAGAGGTATGCAGTGCCCTCTTCCAGTGTTATCTCAAAGGGGTGGGTCTGTTCTGGACAGACCCTGCCCCTTGAGACAATCCTAAAGTGCACGACAAGGATTGAACCCTTTTGGGTGTAGGGTTCAATCTCTTGCCACAGGGCTTCAAAGGTCATGAAGCCCTTCTTCATTTTCCACGTGCGGGACTTCTCATCCCACACGCAAAATCCTGCACCGTGGGAGTTGGCCTCCCACATAAGGCGGGCATCCTCCTTAGAAAGGGCTACACCTTGAGGTTTGTAGCAAATCACACACATGCTGCTCCTCCTGTCCCGCAAGTCCGCCATCTAGCGGAGGGAGAAGGCGGTGCCCTTTGGGCACTCTTACCGTGGATGACCTTCTCCCTGCGGGACTAACAAAAGGGGGCGAGGCCCCTTACTCAGTCCCTACTGGGACTATATCAGTGCCTCTTCTAAGAGAGGCACTATGTATTTCCTCTCTTCTTCAGACAGAAGAGAGGAGAACGCAGAGAGGATTTTCTCTCTGCTTGCATTTACAGGAGGAACCTTAAAGGTTCCCTCCAATCTTGCCCAGAAGGCCCTCTGGAGAAGGAGGGCCACAAGCAAGATCTTGACTGGGTCGCCCTTTTTGGAGCAGCCCAGTCGCACCTCTACCGTGTAAGGTAGAGGGTTGAAGTTGACCCACCCATAACGGGCGTTTTCTTTACTTACCTCTTCCCTTCTAAGGGCGTAGCGGTTAAATCCACGCCCGAAGAGAAGGGCAAGGTCAAATCTCCTCTCAAAGAGGCGAACAATGGAAGAAAGCTTTCTCTCTATTTGCCCCTTTGAGAGATAGTCAAAGGGATACATGTTGATATGCACATGCATCCCCGCTAAGCGGTCGTCTTCAAAGAGAGGTCTTACCACCTCTCTTATGGCCTTGAGGAGGTTGCCCTTTTCAAGGCACTCCTCAAGTGCGGCGGGGAAGGGTTTTAGTTTTATCTCCCCGCCCTCCACAGAGGCGTCCCTTTCGTAGGAGGAAACCACTCCCTTCTCCTTTAGGGCGGTAATCATCCTCCTGAGAAAGGCCATCTCGGGTTCCCGATTGAGAGGAACCTCAAACTCCACCCCAAGCATTGGGGTGCGATACGTCTCTCGGCGGTGTTCATAACTACTGGGAGAAGCCCTGAGTCTTCCAAGCAGTGTGTAGGTTCCTCCAAGGGACGCCACCAGCTTTGCCCCTTCAGAGGGGTCCTTTATTGGCCACAGGGGCAGGTGATAGGGGAAAAGTTCTGCATTAGGTGCATACTTTTCCCTGAGAAATTGGTGCAGGAACTTTATATGACTGCACCAAGCCCCCGTCTTGGATTTCCCGCAGGAACACTCCACCTTGTTCCCCTCAAAAAGGACCCAATAGTGGAGTTTGTCGTCCCTGCAATACAGCTCGGCCGCATCAAGGCCGAACCAAACTACCTCCGCTTGGGCAGTCTCTTCAGAACTGCCCTCTGGAGGTTCCCTCAGGAGGAAATCCTTAAGCTTGTAAAACTTAGGAATTTCCTCCTGCAGAAGTTCAAGGATGTTCCTTGCGGTCTGGGGGTCTATCTCTTTGCTAACTCCCAGCACAAGGAACTTCCCAAAAAGCTGAGGGGAGACCCTTATAAACTCCCCTCTAAAGTCCTCAAAAAGCAATTCTGCCCACTCGTTCTTCTCACAGGGCACTACATTGAGTGCCCCTTTTTCATGGGACACTTTGAGAAAGCTAGGCCTTGTTTTTACCATAGCTACCTCCCGACCTGCATAGCCGCCTTAGCGGCAGGAGATGGCGGGCACCTTCGGCACCTCTTACCTTGGATGGCCATCTCCTCGCAGGTCTGACAAAAAGGGGCCAAAAAGGCCCTGACGCAGTCCCTATGTGGGACGGTCTATCAATGCAGACTCCAAGAGAGGCACTATGTGTTGCCTCTCTTCCTCAGACAAAAGCGAAGCCAAAGCGGAGAGTATCTCCTCTCTGCTTGCATCAACGGAAGGTGGGATAAACCTTCCTTCCAATCTTGCCCAAAAGGCCCTTTGAAGAAGCAGGCCCATAAGCAAGATCTTGACTGGGTTTCCTTTCACAGCACAACCCAGCCTAACCTCTACCGTGTAAGGTAGAGGCTTGTAATTAACCCAGCCATAGCGGGCATCTTTACCCCTTGCGTGTCTTCTTCTGAGGGCAAAACCGTTAAATCTGCGACCAAACAGCTTTTCAAGGTTGAACCTTTCTTCAAAGAGGCTGACGATGGGGGAAAGCTTTGCCCGTATTTTGGAGGGTGGGATGTGGGAAAAGGGAGTCATGTTGATATGGATGTGCATTCCTGCACTGATATACTCCTCTTTACTTGAGAAAAGCCCTGGCACAAGTTCCCTGAGGTTTTTGAGAAGTTTTCCCTTTTCAAGGCACTCTTCCAAAGTAGAAGGGAAAGGTTCCAGCTTTATCTCCCCACCAAGGACAGACCAGTCCCTTTCGTAAGCAGCAACAATACCCCTTTCCTTGAGGGCTGAGATGAGGTGTAGGAGGAACTCAAATTCAAGACCATGGTTGAAGGGGATCTCAAACTCCACTCCCAGCATAGGAGTGTCATAGCTTCTTCTGTCCTGGGAGTAGCCTCCTTTTTGGGCTGAGTCTGTGCTTAATACCTCATAAAGACCACCCAGAAACTCTATGAGTTCTCTCCCCTCCAAGACCTCATCAAGTTTCCAGAGGGGTAGGTGATAGGGAAAGTTTTCGTTGGGAGAGAACGCTTCCTTCAAAGCTTGGTGCACAAACTTTATATGCTTGCACCAAGTTCCTGCTCCTGCCCTTCTGTTTTGAAAGTCTGGGCAGGAACACACCGCATGCCCTCCTTCAAAAATGCGGACCGTGTAGACAGCCCCGCTTTCTTCACTAAAAAGCTTTACCTTGTCGGGGCTGAACCTCACTATTCTTCCCTGGGCTATCTTTTCCGAACTGCCTTCAGGAACACCTCCCAGGAGGAAATCCCTGAGGGCGTAAAACTTAGGAACATCTCCCCTGAGATACTCAAGAACGGCCCTTGCATACGCTGGGTGTAATTCTCTGTCCACTCCCAACATAAAGAACTTCCCAAAGAGTTGAGGGAGGACTTTGAACTTCTCTCCGGACCCACTTTCAAAAGCCAGCACCGTCGGTTGGTCATAGGGAATGTAGGGGACTAAGTGTGTAAGCCAGAGAATAGAAGAGACTTTGAGGGGGTTGAGTTTCGCCATGGCTACCTCCTTCCCCGCAAACCTGCCCATGGGCAGGCAGGAGATGGCGGGCACCTTTGGTGCCTCTTACCGTGGATGGCCATCTCCCTGCGGGTTTAACAAAAGGGGGCAGAAGCCCCTCACTCAGCGGCCGCTGCGGCCGCAACAAGTCCCAGCTGGGCCAGATACTCCTCTACCCAGCTGACAAACTCCTTCAGAAGGTCTGGAGGGATTACCTCCAACCTCCTGAACCTGTATGGGATACCCACCCAAACTTCTGGAAGGGCCCCATCTATGAAGGGTTCTTTGGGAAAGTCCTCCCTCAGAACCCAATCTTCTGGTGCAGTAGGGAGGGCAAAGTAGTCCCCCCTACGCTCAGCCAGCCCGTAGAGAACAAGCCTTATAGGCTTGCCCACGGGCAAGTTCTTGAGGGCGTTTTTGAACACCCTCTTTTTGTCGCTGTCCCACTCGTCTCTGAAGGTGAAGATGACTTGTGGGACGCCCTTTACAAGCACAAAGGGAATTACTTCCCCCCGTGCCCATCTCTCAGGGAACCCAAGGAAATACTCCGCCTCCTGCTTGGTTAGGAAGCGAAGATACTCCTCGGGTTTTGCCCTTCCATCGCCAAGGGTCTCATAGGAGATCTCTCCCTCCCGCAGCAGCGTCTCCACAAGACCCTTGACGAGTTTATACACTATGCGGACCATCTTGGGGTCCGCATAGTAGCTTGCGGGTGGGGTTCTGTATTCCCACCCGTAGCTTTTGAATTCATAGGCACCAAGACGTGCATACCCGCCCCGTGCCCTTCCTGACGTGGGGAGTAAGACCCTCCCCACGAAATCGTCAAGCACCTCAATGAACTTTTCTACCTCGTTCTTGAGGAGCCTGACGACATACTGGTTGGAGGAGCCCACGTGGATGTGGCCCCCCAACGCATAGGTATCCCCCTTAACGGAGAGGAGGATACCTCTTCTGCTGACCCTTCTTACAAGGGCTGTAAAGTTCTCCAGGTATTCCCCAGGAGAACTTGCTGGAGAAGGACGGAGTTCTGCAGTGGATGACGCCCCGTCTGTTCCGACGGACCCGTAAAGTCCGCCACTTCTGAAGATGGAGAGGCTGTTGGCGGGGACCAACTCTCCATCCACATACACCTCAAACTCGGGGTCTCCACCAAGGGTGATGGACAACTCCCCGAGCTGAGATACATCAGGTGTGGCCCAGGAGTTGGCAAGGAGATATTCTTTTACCTCCTCCCAGCGGTTTTCCCACACCTCTTCGGAAACCACCAGAAACCGTCTTACCGTCCTGATGGTTGCCAGATATGCACCTCCGCCGCCAAGGATACGGCCAACATACCTTGGGAGGTCAAGTTCATAGACATACTCTTCAAATGAACCCTCCCAATCGTCGGGTAGGACAACTTCTTCAAAGACTGCCCACCCGAGGTCCTTACAGTTCGCAAGGTCGTAAAACCTTGCCCCCTTCCTTGCCACGAGGATCGCCCCGTTAGGCAAGGAGTCATATTCCCAAAACTCACCCTCCACGTAGCGGAGGTGGCTTAGACGCACCCCTTTGTAGGGGATCCCTTTGTAGGGGACGCCTTTTTTAAGGGCTACTGTCTTTTTCATGTTGCCTCCACCCTAAGGTCAAGCCCTTTTGGGGGAAGTGGCGCTGCCCTATGGGCAGTCTTACCTTGGATGGCCACTTCCAAGCTTGACCTTGGGCTTAAAAATTCCCGCTAAAATAACCTCTATGAGGGTGCTAGACCTTGCACACATTGATAGCTACGCCATCAACCTCATAAAGCAGGTGGGCTTTTCTAAGGCATATGAGGTGTTTTACGAAAAGTGGAGAGAAAACCCTCTTCCTCACTACACCGCCATTGTTATGGCACTTGCGGAGATAACAGGGAGAGAAAGAATTAAAGGTTCTTACGAAGGGTATTGGGGCGTTTTTGCCAAGTTTTTGCGTTTGCGTAGGAAACGGCTGGCTTTTCAATCAGATAATGACCACTTTTCCGCACACTTCATAAGCGAAGTCTTAAGGGAAGCCAAAGAAGAGGAACCGATTTACCTTGCGGAGGTGTTTCTCGCAGGTGTGCTACTCAAAGAGAGATACCCTGAGAACTTTAAGTCCCTTGAAAGACACCTTCTCACTGACGCTACAGTCCACACGGTTTATATGTTCAAACTTCTTCACTCCAATAGGTTTGTCCTGCCTCCTCCAGACCTGACCTCTAAACTCATTGCATACTATCACACAACCTTACACAGTCTTCCAGAAAGAGAGTGGTTAAAAAAGGAATTGGGAATATAAGCCCCCAAAGGGGGCAGGACTCAGCACAGCAGGGCAGCTGTGCTTGGGTTCAGGCGGGACAGGGCTTTAGAAAGTGCCAAAACAAGCTGTCTGTCCTCCTTTTCTGGTGCTATAGGGTCTAATATCAAGAAATTCTGTCCCGCCAGGGCGACGACCTCCCCATCTGCGGAAACCTGAATGACGGGAAGGCCGTCCTTGTCCTCCACAGGGATAATAAAGCCTTCCCGCTGTGGAGAAATTGAGACATCAAGGCTATCTATTACCCTGATGTCCCGCACATAGAGTTTGCCCACGGGCACAATCAACATGTTGTCCGCGGACAACTCTTTTACCGATAGGGTTTCAAGCCTTATCGCATAGGCAGGGGGCTGATAAAACAGCCCCCATGCAATCCTTTGTATCCTGTGGAAGTCCCTAAAGAAATTAAACATGGGCTTCCACCTCCACAGGCACAAGCTTTTCTCCTCCCCTGTATCTTTCAGGGAAGGACAGTAGAAGGTCTACTTCCTCCTCGGAGAGGAACCGCAAGTATTCCTCCCTCAGAGGAAGGCCTCCTGCTAACCTGTAGGAGACCTCTCCTTCAGAAAGAAGGGTCTCCAACAGGTTCTTCGCCAGCTTATAAACTATGCGGAGGACTTCCCTCTCCGCATAGATGCTGGCGGGAACTCTATAGGCCAGCCCGT
>Ga0326761_1000124_pt1 | contig 19189 bp, 23 predicted proteins | sample GCREP_P_FD_207739 | JGI IMG/M metagenome (GOLD analysis project Ga0326761, IMG submission 207739) | Hot spring water microbial communities from Geyser Creek Basin, Yellowstone National Park, WY, United States - GCR.EP_P | ecosystem: Environmental > Aquatic > Thermal springs > Unclassified... | reverse complement strand
AGAGTTAAAGGACAAGCCCTTTAACGAAGTAGTTAAAGACCAGAACCTCAGAGACATTTGACAAAGTCTAAAACTTAGTCTATAATTAAAACTATGAATAAAAGCTTTAAAGGAGGTGAAACCATGGAAAGGAACGAGAAACTACAAACCCAGCAAACCAAAGCCTTTAAAGGAGGTGTAGCCATGACAGCAGAGCATGCATACTACCCTGATGACAGGGAGCTTTGGTGGAGCTCCCGCTTGGGGATTGTAAGCTTGTGTGTCTATGACTATGACGAGGAAAGGGCGGAGGTAGAGGGTTTAGTGGAGCTGGTGCCGGTTGTTAAAATTTACGAGAAATGCGACTGTTATGAGCTATTTGGTAGTGTCCAGCACAATAATGGAGGGCACTACCACAGGATAGTTAGGGTGTTTAGAGTAACTCCTGAGGTGTGGGTAGTCTCCTACGAGGACACTCGGGAAATTTTTTATGCCTCTGAGTCGAGATTTGCAGTAGTATCTATAAATGGAGAGCCGGTAGGGAAAGTGGTATTGAAGGAGGGGGAATGGTGTGAGCTGTTGAGGAAGGATGAAGCAGAAAAATTAATAAGCGCTTACAGTGAAGACGAAAATTATACTGTCTATTATACATACGCAGAGGAGGCTAATCAATGAAAAAAAATCGCTTAAGCTATAGGGCCCTCACAGAAATAGAAAAAGCTTTCTTATCCCTCCCCCACCCCCTGCGGGTGGAAAGGGAGGGAAAGGGACCTGTAAGGGTTTTTGATGCAGAGGGCAACGAAATAAAAATCGTCTCCTACAGTCAACTCCCTTCTCTCCTTGCTTTTATTAAGAAAAACTGCCCGCATGGGGACAAATAAGCCCGTGCGGGCTTTATCAAAATCTGCATCTGCAAATTTGCAGGTTATGACAATCCTATCTCCCGCCTTCTCAAAAATCTCCCCTCTTCAAAATTAAACAAATCCGCCAAGCTAAGCCCATTCTCTTCTGCATACTTTTTTAGCCACTTCGGAGCCCAGCCTTCCAGAACTGACTCTGGAATAGTGGGTTTTTCTTTCTCTTCCATCCCTTTCTTCTTCACAACCGGCACTAAATAGCACATGCAATGAGGATGTGCTGGCAGGCGTGGGAGTTTACCCTTCGGATGCACTCCCCTACCAAGTCCGTAGTCAACGTTTGCATAAACATCGCATATGTCCGCCCTCGGATGACTCCTTGAAAGCCTCCACTGATAGCCCACTATTTCCTCTTCATCCTTTGTGAGTTCCACCGTAGCTTTTAGATATGCGTGTGCTGTCTCTGTCCACACAATCGTTTTCAATCTGTAAAGTTGCTTATCGTATATCCACCATTTGACCGCTTTATTCACGAGTTCCATTTTCCCTTCCCACAGGGCGTTTTCAATCTCCTTTAGCAACTGCTTGCCTGCGTAGTATGTCCCTTCCTTACTTCGCTTTTCTACATACTTCTCAACCTTCCTTTTGATTTTCTCCCATGTCTGTCTGCTTTCTGCATTGACAAGCAAACCCTTCGTGCTTTGTTCAAACTCTTTTAACCACTTCGGCAGTTGTTCCTTCAGCACTACTGCAAACTCTTGCCCTTCTAAAGCCTCAACTGTGTATTGCAGTTTATACATCAAAGCTTTGACGCCGTTATCGTAGCGTATTCCTTCCATGATAGTGTTCTTAAGTCTTGCTATAGCCTGCTGTGAGAAGTCCCAGAAGCGTTCTGAAAGCTTCAAACCGTCATCCCATCGGTGATTAATAATCTCTTGTGCAAGCTGCATTGCGAGGGCATCTTTCTGCAATTTTGCAGTTTTGTTGACTGCGCTCACTACGTGTGTGATGAGTGCTGTGGTTTTGTGGTATAACTCTTCTGCAAGTTTTCTCAGCAGTTCTTCTGTTTGCCTGTCTATTTGATAGTTCTGTTCTTTTAGCCTGTCTATAAGCTTATCCGTTTTCTCCGAGAAGTCTTTTTCAATTTCCTCCCACTCGGAGAGAAACCACTCTAAAAACAGCTTTCTGACTTGTTCCCAGTTCATAACCCGAGTTCATTCTTCATCTGATTGTCTAAGCCCTCCAGCCCGTCTATCTCTCCCTCTATTCTCTGCATTGTTGCATCATCAATCTCAGAACCCAAAAGCATCCTTGCAATGTATTTCTTCAGTTCTGCGTCAAAGGTTGCGGAGATGTTCAAGGTCAAGGCGTCCATTGCCTTCTTCAGTTCTCTCTCTACATCTCTGTAGGAGAAATCTTTTTCGTAGATAATCGTTCCTTTGAAGCTATCCTTCCCTTCCCACTTTGCTACCAAGTCCGCAATTCTATACTCCGCTAGTTCTAAGTTTTGTGCTATTTGCGTTAGCAAGCTGTTCAAGTTCTGAAACTCAAACTCTAAAGCCACACCGCTTTTTTGTTGCTGTGTGCCTTTTATGAATTCAAGATTTGCAAGCGAGTAAATCATGTCTATGAGTGTGTTGATGTATTCAAGATAGACTTTAGCGGGACTTTCGGGCGGTGCGATAAAGTCGGGCTTTCCGCCTTTTTCGGGATAGTAGCCAATGAAGTTCTCGGTTCCGATGACAATGTTCCGCAGTTTTTCCTCGGATATTTGGTCGGGGATGGGGATGGTGAGGATCGGAAATGTGGAGTTTCTGAGGATTTCTCTTAGTTCTGAGATTGCGTTGTAAAGGTCTTTGCTGACTCTGGCTATGTCGTAGATGAACGGAGGAACTATCACATCAGTGGGTAAAATTGGGTCTGTCCAAGATACCGCTACAACAGGCACCTCTCCGAAAGGCGTTGTTCCTTCGTATGTTTCATTTCCCATCTGCACCTTCCATGCCCTGGGTGTGAATTCTCTCGTCGCGTTCAGTTCAGAGAACACGATTTTCTGAATTCTGCCGTAGCTGTCTATTTCAATGTCCATAATTTGCGTGGGTAGCCGTATGGTTGCGTAAGGGCGGATGCCTTGCAATTTTTCATGGGCTTTGGTGGGCAGGTCTGCTTTTGGCTTATCTACAATCACAAACACGGTGCCGTAGATGAGGGTAAGCTTTGCAATGTTTCTCATGAAGTCGTCAATGTCTGTGCCCCGCAGGTCTACATTCTGACAGAACTCTGCGTATTCTGTGTTTGTGGCAAAGTCTCTTTGCGGTTCTACCCTGAAGAGTGCGCCCACGTAGGTATCAACAATCTTTTTAACGAAGTTAGGATAAATAGCAAGCTGTCTTCTGCGTGCGTATTTTTCATCAGTCTCTCTCGGATACTTCACGAGGTATGAACCATCACTGAAACCGCCCAGCCCAGTGTAGCTGTCCCAACAAAGCCTGTAGTCTATCATGCTTTACCTCCTTATAGCCACTTGAGTTTTAAAAACTTGTATGGAAAAGCAGTTGCCTTCTCTTCTAAAGCCATCACCGCATAAACAAGGGCATCTACGATGTCGTCGTGGGCAGAGAAGGGAAACTCTAAAAGCTGTTTGATTGCCTCTTCCTGCCCTTTTGCAAAGTAAATAAGCCCGCCTTCAAAGAAGGGCACAAGCTTTTGCGCCCGCAGGACTTTGTTTGTGTGAGGTTTGACGCCTCGGATGGGCAAGCTTACTCCTCGTTTGCTTGCTATCTCTTGTATAAGCTTTCTGTAAACTTCCTGAAAGGCTACCTCTTCAAAGACAATCAGAGAAGGCTTAAAGGTTAGCTGGACAGAGATGAGGGTGTCTATCAACTCGTTAGGGGTGGCACGCTTGTTGTATATGTATAAGGAATATAGGTGTCCTGTCTCCCTGTCCCTACCCAGCACCGCTATTGCGGTGTAGTCTCCCTTCTCCTTACCCGTTGATGGGTCTACGCCTGCCACGATGTCAAGCTTGCTTAAGTCAAGTTTTTCCTCGTAATACTTAATCCATTCAGGTCTGAAAACTCTGTCCTCATCCGATAGCGGTTCGTTCATATACTCAGAAGCGAACGCATAGCTTCCGATTTCTTGCTTTTTCCTCTCAAGTGCTTCTAAAGTCCAGAGGTAGGGATGCAACGGCTTACCATCATCGGTGATGGCTTTGTATTTCTTAGCAAACCAGCCCAGCTCCTGCCCTCTCGTGATGAGTTCATTGAGTAAGCTGTCGTAGTGAAGGATAGTCCCGATCACGAAAATCTTTGCGTTCTGAGATAAGCCCATAACAACCCTGTAGAACCATTTCTTTAACTTGTCTCTGAGAGATTTAGAGTTTGCGTGTTCTTCGCTTTCTATGTCGTCAAGTATGACCAGATCAGGCCTTTCTCCACGCTTAACGAGACCTCTTAGCTTCTGTCCAGCACCTCTGCTAATCACTGTAGTATGCACTGTGTCTATTCTCTCCACCGTAGCCCGCTTTATCACTTCTCCGAAGTCCTGCAAAATTGCAGGGTTGTTCTCCAGTTCCAGCCTGATGTCTTCTAACTGTTCCTTCGCCCTCTGCTCCGATGCTCCGATGCAAACGATAAACTTGTGCTTGCCGTAGAGGATAGACCACAGAACATAGCCCAGATATATGAGAGATGTTTTTCCGTGTTCCCGTGGCGCCGCCACCACCACTCGTTTCATGTCCGGGTTCTCTAAAAAGCTGATGATTTCTAACTGAAAATCTGCAAAGGGTTTTCTGAAGATATGCGGGAGGTAGGTTTGGCAGAAGAAAGCAAAGTCGTTCCTTGCCCGTTCTTTTCTATCTTTGTCCGCTTCTGAAATGAGAACTCTCTCTAAAACTCTGCTAACTGCTTTCTCCTTATAACTCATGCTTTAGCTCCGCTATGATGCGCTTGGCTAACTCTTCATCTAAATGCTTTGCTAAAGTCTTTGCTACCTTCTCAAGCACTTTCTCTGTGTGTTCTATCAGCTGAGTTTTTGTCTTTTCTATGTATGCACTGCTCCGTGAGAGGTTGCTTGCAGTATGCACAAGCCTCATGAGTGCATCTATCTTCGCATCCTCCACCTCTCCCTTTTCCTGCCATTCCGCTATGACTTCAAGGAGTAAGCCTGTTGCGATGGTTGCAAGGGTTTGGGATTGCTGGAACGTATCAAGGTCCTCATCAGACAGTAGCCCGCTTCTTTTAAGTTCCAGCAGAGGTTTAAGCTTTTTGATTAGTCTATGAATTGAGGATCTGGACGCTTGGGCTTGTGGGAACTTGATTTTTATCTCTTGTTCTAACTCACGCAGGGTCTTGCCTCTCTCGTATTCCTTTACTGCGTATTCTTTCACTTCCGGGTATCTATCAAGGGAATGTCTTCTGGGCATCAGACTTCCTCCACCTGCTCGTCAATAATCTCCTTTTCCATCAAGGCTTTGCCTTTGGCAGTCAATCTCAGCTTCTGTATTTTTGTCTGATGTGCGGGCAGTTCAACTTCAAGCACTTCTATGTAGCCTTTTTCAAGCAAGTATTTGATGTTCTTCTCAAGCAGTTTCTTGCTGTCTGTGAATATCCTCCAGTCTGCCAGTAGTGCTTCAATCATTTTCACGGTGAGACTATCGGGATACACTTGTTCTAAAAACTTCAAAATGAGATAATTGACTTGTTTTCTCATTGCTTAGCCTCCAGCTTATGCAAAAGCCTTTCTATCTTTTCCTCCAGCTTCTCTAGCCTCATCTCCATGCGTGCCTCTATCTTGTTTTGGAATGCGAGGAAGTCCTCCTTTCTCAGATACTCTTTCAACATCATCTTTTCAATCTCTGCGTTCTTTTCCTTCTCTTCCTCTAAGTCCTTCTGGAGTTGTTCTAATGTTTTCATCATGCTTACCATCGTCGTCTTTATGATTGCGTAGTTGATTACGATTGCCACAAACGAAGAGACTGCAAAAACAATGATGGCAGGATGCGTTAAAAGCTGTTCCATCATTCTTCCACCTCTAAGACATTTCTCATCAAATCCTCTAAAGCCAAGCGGGCAGTTATACCTACTCCCTCGTATTCTTGGTCTGAGATTTGCACCGTAAGGAAAACAAGCTTTTCCTTTTCAGACAGTCTCTCCGTTCGAAAACTGCAATTTTGCAGTTCTTTCATCCTGCGTAAAAACTCACATACCCGTTTGGCGGTAATACGCATAGTGATGGAATATAGAAGCGATGGCTTGGCGAGTTTTCCTATTTTGCGTGGCTTAGGGTAGGAAGCCGTATGTGCGGATGCCGTAGAAAGCGTAGTAGTCGGGCATTGAGATTCTTCTGTTGTATGTGCGGGTTCTAATTCTTAGCTTGGCTTGTGCGGGTTCGTATTTTCTTGTTTCTATTCTAAGCAAAGCGGATGCGTAATTGCTATTGTCTGCAATGATGCGGAGCTTGGCTTGCGGGCGTGGAAATGCACGGAGTGTAATTATATACAGCTTTGCTTGTGCGGGTCCGGTGGTTTGAATTCTTAGCTTTGCTTGTATTTTGCTGTCTGTTTGTATTCTTAGTTTGGCTTGTATGCTGTTAGCTGTATGTATGCGGAGACGGGCGGAGGCGTGGTTGGTGTTGTTTACAAAAATGCGGAGTTTTGCTGAGACTTGGTGGGGGAAGTTGAAAGTGGCAAGTGGGTCAGTAGGGAAGTAGTATTCAATGACGGTATATGTATATACATCTAAAACACTTGTGGAGAGGAGCCCTCCACCATTTGCATAATACCATACTCTGTTGGGGTAGATACCTTGTTGATAGTTTGTCTCTTGAGTGATGTAGTAAGGAATAACCAATCTGCTCATGCCAGACCCCGGCGCAGTGGGTCTATGAACATACAGTAGGCGGGGCTATTTGTGGGTTGTATGTAGTATTCTGGGTAAGGATTGAAAGTGTATTGAATAAAAGCCTCAGTTGGTGTTAGGTGTATTGTTAAATGACGATGCGTGAAAGAACCCAATCCATGTATCGCAGAATCGTAGAACACTACGAGTTTTTCTGTTCTGCTTTGCAAGGCAAGGCGGTAGTAGTTTGGGGTGGCTCCCTCCCGTGGTAAAGGAACAGGAGGAAAATAAACTTCGTGCAAAACTGCAATCCATCTTTGTTCGTGAAACAGGAATTGCACGATTAGTAAAGGGTCTGGAGGATTTGGAATGTCCGGATCAATGTCTATATGCACCCTACCAAAATCGTCTACAAACGGTCTCAAGCTTGTGGCAATCCACGGGTTTGTTGTAGTTGTAAGAATGCGTGGACGGGCATATATCGTTGGGTAATACTGCCACTGCAGGGCAATTGGCTCCGGAGAGGGAAGGAGATAGCGGTTTGTTCTTGACGAAAACACTTTAACATTAACCCCAACGAAAACGGGGAAAGACAAAAAATATCTTTTCTCAACGCTCGCTTTTGGCGGGGGTGGGTTTGGTGGCGGCTGTTGCGGTGGTTGTTGTGGTTGTGGTGGATAATTAATAGGTGGCGGAAGCGGTGGCATCCCACAGTTATAAACAACTCCTCCAATACACGTCATTCAACTTACCTCCTCAACTAAATTTAATTCCGATACCGCATAATCCTTCGTAATTCTGTGCGTGTATCCCACAACTCTGAATTCCTTACCCTTAAACCTGATCTTGTGGTAAAGGTCAAGTTCTGGGAGTAGCACGCACTTTAAATATCCTCGTTCTTGTAAATTCAACTTGAAGTGTTTCAGTAGTCTGTTTATATCTGCCTGATCTTCAAGTATCACATCGGAGTTGTTAATCTCAAGCGTAGCAAGCGGGCAGGAGTTTTCATCTTTTGCTTCTACCATATACTGCCAGCCTTCGCCTTCCGCTTTCATTGTGATTGATACGGGTTTGGGTTTGGGTAGGGTGTAATCAAACACGACAGAGTCTGGAAGTTCAAAGGAGTTTTGAATGTATTCTACATCAGTGCCTACGGGCACGCCGTCCTCGTTGATTTTGATGATGATGTTTTGCGGGAACTTGCGGAGGACTTGGATTACATCCGTGAAGTTGTTGACAATTATAGGCTTAATAAACTTTGCGGTGCTGGAGGTCTGCACTATTGCACCAAGCACATCAAAAACCCTGACGGGATAGGGGGGAGGCCACTGCACCGCAAACGGCGCATCCCAAAACACTCTATAGCCACTCACATCATCAACTATCTTCGCAAAAACAAAAACCCACCCGAGGGTATATTCAGTGTATGGGTATGTGATTGACGATCTATACCGTACTCTTGCAATTCTGAAAGCGAGAAGCGAGTTGGGTGGGTAGGAGAGGGCGTTGCTTCTTACAATCAAAGACAAATTCCACGGTGTGTCCGGGAGAGGGAGAGAGAAAGAAGAGGACTGAAAGTATTCAGCTTTAGCGACTGTGTCGTAATAGTCAAGGTAGATTGCGAAAGGTCTATATGTCTGACGTACATAATCAAAGTAATATCTGTAAAGCACGCCGGGCGGGTCTCTCCATAGGTAGTTTGCAAACTCTTCTGTGTGAGTTTGTGGTGCTTCTCTCCCTTCCGCTTGTCTTGTAGTGTCATACCCCCAAAAGCCAAGAAGGCTTTCTAATCTTTGTCTGAAGGTGAGATTTACAAGCGTGTTAAACGCTTCCCTTGTGATGATAATCGTGGGCTGTATATCTGCGCAGTTCAAAATCGTCTCATAGTAAGCAAGCACTCTCCCGCACGGCTTTTGCTGTGCGTTTTTAAGCCTGCCCCTGAACAAATGTGCCCTCGCAAAGCTGATGCTGACCTCCTCGGGAGGCGTGTAGTTAATAAACTCAATCTGTGCAGATTTGAAGTAGCTATTCTCCCGTGCTTGAATTTCAACTGAAAGTGTCTTGTCTTTTGGAACCCCGTCTATCAAGCAAGGGAAGAAGAAGCTTCTGCTCATAGCACTACGAACCTTACTGTTCCTTTGTAAATATCCACACCTTGCCTTATCCTTGTTGCGGTATCCACCATATCCCCCGCTACATACTCCAAATTCACTTCTGTGATCAGTGCATAGAAAGACACATCCTCGTCAGCTATAACAGTCTTTGTCCCCAGCATAAGCCCGAGTGCCCGTGCTTGTGCTGATGTGCAAGTGTTGATAACAACTTCTTTTTCTGAACTGTCTTTGCTTTCTTCTTCTACTTGCACATTAAGAGAGATGTAGCCTCTGTAATATTCCGTGCCGTCCTCTTTGCAAAATACATACTTCATCACATAACGATCGTATTCGTCTGTGATTCTCACTGTGATAATGTCTGACTCCGTGAGTTTGTAAAGTCTGCCGTATATATCTATCGCCCGGAATATCAAGCCTTCCATGTTAACCACGATGTGGATATTTTCTCCCACTCGTGCGGTGCCCGGAGATGAACTATACACGGACACTGAACCCGTGGGTGGCGAACCTCCCACTGCAGAACTGCAGTTTGATATGTATTCTGTGCCGTCAATTGCGTAGAGAACACTCCTTCTTTCCTCTTTGCTTTTTGCTGTGCAAGGTGGGAGGATGAGGGAATTGATTTTTTGAGTTGTAGCTTGTTTTTTGATAGCAGAAGCAGAAACCCGCCCGCCCCATTTGTTTCTTATCCAAGCGTCGTTAAGTGTTATAGTTCCTATTTGCACCGCCATCTTTATCTCACCCTCAACGCCTCGCCTGTTTGAGAATTCACAATGTCTGCATATATCACTATCCTTCTACCGTTCAGGCTTTGTATCTGTGCCTCTGCAGTAGATAGGTCAAGTTCTATGCGAGGTTTCAAATTCTCAAGTTGCATAATCATCTGAGAAATCTTGCTGACTTGCTGTGCGTAGAAGTCTTCAAGCTGTCTTGCTTGTTGTATGAAGCTATCAGATACGCTTGCTTGAATTTGCTGTAGCTGTTTCATCACAGAATCAACAAAAGTAACACCAAACAGCCTGCTAAAGTCCACACCCTCCGCAGTGGGTGTTCTCTGCAAAATTTCAGAAAGCTGAGAGACTATATCTTTAGCTTTCTCAAAGCTTCCCGTGATGTTTACGAACATATCCGTGAGTGCTTGTCTAGGCATGGAGAGGAAGGTTTGAAATGCTTGTGCGAAGTCTTCAGGAGTTAGCTGTTTAAGGCTGTCTCTTATCTGTTGAACTAAGTCTTGATACTGCATTTTGAGTATCTCTATCTGCTGCGGTGCTAAGCCTTGTGTGATTGCTTGTTGTATTTGGCCTGCAAGGTCTCTTGCCTGCTGGACAAGGTTTAGTATGTTTGCTATCTGCGTGATTGATTCTTGCTGTGTGGTAAAGCCGAGTTGGACTTGCAGTTCTTTTGGAATGAATCTGCTAAGCAGTTCTTGTCTTTCTTTCTCAAGCTGTGCGAGTAGATTGTTTCTTTCTCTTGTTAGTTCTACTACTTTGCGTGCGTAGTCTTGTTCTTTAGCCCAAGCATCCCTGAGAAATTCCTCCAGTGCCTGTTTTCTTCTCTGGTAGCCCTCTACGGCTGCCTGTGCTATTTCAAGTTCAGTTTGCAATATCTCTCTCAATACTTGCTTGCGTGCTTCGTCTTCTAAGTTTTCTTTTAGTAAGTCTTGGAGTTCTCTAAGCTTTCTCTTTAGCGTGTCTATTCTGTCTTCTACGTCCGAAGTGTCTAAAGAGAGTTCAAGCTTTTGAGAGAATGCCTTAGTTTCATCTTGTAGTGCGGCCATAATGTCCTGAAGTGATATGCTGTCTTTAAGCTTTTGCTTCATCTCTTGCAATTTTGCAATAGTCTGTTCCTGTTCTTTTAAAGACTTCAAAATCTCCTCTACTTGCTGTTTAGAGACTTGCCTTATAGCCTGTGCGGTGATCTGCCCTGCTTGGGTTATCTCTTGCGCTGCCTTTTGCTGTGCTTCTTTGTATCTCTTTGCATCCTCCTCCGCCAACTCCCGCATTTTTGCAGTGATTTTGAGACTTTCTTGTAGTTCCTCCTCCGAGATGCCGAGAAAGCGTCCGATGCCCGGGATCTTGCCGATTAGCGCCCTCAGTCTGTTGATCCCATCTATAATGAATGTTTCTATTCTGATTAGCCACTTGGTGAATGCTCCTCTGGTTTGTTCATCCAGCCACTCCCGAAGCATTTCACCTAAGTTCCAACCTACAAGTGCAGTAGCTACTATGATGTTTAGCCGTGAGAACAAAGCTCCCAAACCCGTTATGGTCGCCCCGCCTACGGCGCCGAGGGTTCTCATGCTACCGATTAAGGCTTCAATAGCAGACTTCAAAGCAGAGACAGCTTTTACTACGATGTATATCTCCAATGCTTTAGTGATAAACCCGCCGAATTCCACAGTGAGTGTGCCTACTACTTTCACGAGAGTGCTGATGATGTTATAAAGATTTGTTAGCGTCTCTGAGATCTTCTCCACCAACTCTTGACCCTGCACGGATAGTTCTATCTTCCCGTCTTTGACTACCAAAAACCTCGCCACAAACTCATCCAAGTCTTTCTTTATAGCCTCAAAAACTTTTGCAGTAGCCATGCCCGCAAAGACTTGGAAGACTTCTTTTGCTTTAGCGAGTAGCCCTATAAAGCTTCCTTCTACATCTTTAGATGCAAGCTGAAACCCTTGCAGTCTTGCAGTCAATTCTTGAAATAGTGTTCCCTGCTCCCGCCATCTGTTGACCATTTCATTCGTAATCCCGAGAGACCTTGCAAGCTGAGAGTTCATATCAATTGTGCCCATTAAGAGATCTCTGGTCTCCTGCACCACTTGATTCATGGGTAGTCCGATGGCAGCAACTGCGTTAGAGAGTAGCACAACAAACTGAGAAAACTCTTTCAGATTACCGCCTGCCGACAGGAATGGTGCCATTATACCCTGTGCTATTTGGACGAGGTCTTGGAAGGTTAGGACAGTCTGCAATCCTGCAACACGGAGTTCATTGAGAAGTTGATTTGAAAGCTTGATTGCGTTTACGTATTTCTCTGCACCCTCTACAAGTTTGCCCTGCCCGTTCGTGATTTGTGCAATTGATGCAAGAATACCCGCAAAGCCAATTCTTGCTTGTTCAATCTGCCTGTTAAACTCTATGCCTTCTTTGATAAAGCCCAAGAAGGGCAGAGACAACGCTATTGTTCTTATTGTTGATACGATGCTTTCAAACTGACTTGCAAGCTGTTTAGCAGACTGTGCGCTTTGTTCTATGTTTTCTTGCAATTTTTCAGTCCAGCCGACATCTATACCCTGAAGTCTGTTCCTCAAATCTTCAAGCTGTGCCCTCAGTTGCCCAACTTCCGCCTTGATTTCAAGAACTAACTGCTCACTCACCGCCATCGCCAAACTCCTCCAGCAATTCTTCTATGCTTTCTTCTTCTCCAAACACGCTGTCTATATCTTCCTTTGAACCCCATACTGCAAGCTTGACGAGATAGACAAACTCCTTCCACTCCCGCATCTTTCTTTTGTAATAAGCAGACAGCATCTCACGGAGGAATGGGAGAGGATAGTCAAAGACCTGATGGTTTGCACTGATGAGTTCTTCAATTATTTCTGCGAGAGTAGTTCGTTTGCTTTCTGAAGCAGTGTTTTCAGTTCTGTAAAAAAATCCGTGTCCTCCTTTAGCACATCAATGCATGCGTTGAAAATCTTCAGTGCATCGGAGGGTTTAAGTTCTTCTATTTCTTTCTGCCCCATACCCGTCATCGCACTCATAAAAGGAACTGCGGACTGCAAATATGCGGACGGTTTTAATTGTCCTTGCAAAATATCGTTTAGGACTTGGGATATGAGTTCGGAAAAGCGTATGAAGTCCTTGAAGGTCAAACTTCTCACTTGCACATCCCTGCCATCCGAAAGCCTTACAGTTTTCACAGTTTCATACTTCATACATCAACCTCCAGAATATCGTTTGTTGTGAGAATCCAATCCTCCCAAATCGCTGGTGCTTGCTCAGGTTCAAATATGCGTAGCCAAAAGCTTTTAGCGTTTGCTACGCCTCCAAGAACTTCTGTGCCAATTTCAATACTGTTGTTTTTTGGATTTGTATCCAGCTCCGTCCTGTTTAATGCTAAAACCCAGTAGGGTCCGCTGGTTGGGTCTGGCTGGTGGATGGTAGGATTAGTGTCTCTAATTGCTATCGTGATTTGGTCTACGCCTGGGTTGGATGCTGCTTGGCATTTCTTGGTGTTATCTGTAGAACCAAACCAAATTTGAACGTCCACATACGCACCGCCTCCTGCGGTGTTTAGCACTATGTTAACTGGCGTATTCAGATTAACGGGCTGTGTGAGGTTGGCATCAAGATAAAACCCAAAAGGCATTATCTCACTCCTCTGCTAATTATCTGAGGTTTCGTTGTAAAGGTTCCTTCAAACTTTACGCTTAGCCAGTCATCACCGATGAGTTTGAGTTCTCCCGAGGGAGTTAGGGACACATCTCCGATCACGTCTAAGACTTGTCCTTTGGGTGGGTCGCCCTTGAACCACAGTGTTCCTACGATTTGATATTTCTGTCCTGATTGAAGCGTTGTCTTCGTCATTGCATCATAAGAGTAGTCAATTCTCAGATTTGTGCCGTTTGTGATGTTTCCGCCCGGAACTATGTATATTGCCCCTGCTTCATAGTCAAGGATGTAGTCCGTGCCTTCTATGTATGTGGTCGGAGATGCTGCGTCGTTGGTGACCACGGGTGCGGGAGTTCTTTTGATTTTCTCATGTGCAAGCTTATACCAAAAACCTTGCTTGACCCCGTTTATAGCTTCATCCACTACAGAACCTGCGGTAATGTTTGTGTCTGTTCTGCTCGCAAGGGCGAACTTTTCAAGTGTCTCTATTCTCAGTTCGTCAATCTCAAAGCTGACATTGAATTCTTGCGATTTGACTATTTCTGCATCCTTAACCTTTATACCGCTTGCAGTGCTGTAGTGCTCCAGTTTTTCGGTCTTGACTGTAAGGCTAAAGTCTTTTACGTTGCCGAAGTCCTCAAAGCCAGCCTCTCCGACGGGCTTGAAAAGTAGCATTCCTCTGCCAAGCGTATAGACCCTTATACTCATGCTTTGAGAATATAGAGATAGAGGGCTTTATTGTTTTCGCATTTTGCGAGGGTGTGGATGATTAGAGTTCCACTCTTTTTATAGCCTCTACCGCCACGCCTACAATTTGCAAATCTGCAGAGGGCTGTAGGGGTGGATATTTTGGATTGTCCGATGTTAGCACAATCAAGCCGTTTATTTTTATCAGCCTTTTCACAATCAACTCCCCAGAGTAATTCCGCACGACTACTACCTTCCCACTCGGAATATCTGACCCATCACCCACATAAGCCTTGAACACCACAAAATCTCCATCGTGCAGTGTAGGTTCCATGCTATCGCCTTTCACTTGCACTGAAAACTTTCCGCCTTTTTGAAATGTTTCTTTGCTAACAAGAACCCAGCCCACCGCCTCCACATCTGCAGGGCTTTCTGGAAATCCTGCCCCTGCACGCCCTACAACGGGAATGCGAACAAGCTTCTCAAGAACTTCCCTGGTTTTTGCTTCTAACTCTTCTAATAATGTCTTCTCTCTCCTCTCCCACATCTCCCCCTTGCCTTCCTTTAGCCATTCGTAGGAGACGCCGAAGGTTGAGGAGATGAACCTCAAAGTATGATCAGGGATGCTACTCTTCCCCGCCTCCCAGTCTTGAACTGTTCTCCATGATTTGCCTATTCTCTCCCCAAATTGCTTCTGTGTAAGCCCTAAGACCTCTCTTAGTTCTCTTATCCTTTTCCCTATATCACTCATCACCTTTACACATTTTTGTGTTTTTACCTCTTGACAAGACACGAAACTGTGTATATACTTATAGGCGTGGGTTCTAACCTCATAAGGGATATTGTAAGAGAGGGATGTAGGGAGAAGGGAATAAGCCTTAGCAAGCTGGCGAACATTCTCAATGTTAATCATGTCTATTTGTTTAGTGTGCTGTCCGGTAAGAAAATCTCCCGCCCTCTCATCTGCAAAATTGCAGAGTTTTTGCACCTTCCTGACCTCCCACAAGTTTACGAGGAATATTTAAGAACTAAGCGTGTAGAAAACAAGAACGCCAAGCCTACGTCCAGCAAAAAAGGTAGCAAAAAACAAAATCCCATAAAGGAGGTAAAACCATGAGGCACTCAAGCTTTAACTGGGTCTTTCGGGAGTTCCTCCGGAAGAAAAGCCCGTATCCATTGGCTTCCCGTTTGGGGAGGTCAGAAAAGCTTATTTACGCTTGGTCTATGGATGAGGACAACCCCTTCCATAGGCGAGACCCGCTGTCCTATGCAATGGACACGCTACTCGTTATCCACGAACACATGCCGGAGTTGGCATTCAAGGCACTGCAGGAGATGGCATATAGACTTGGTTATAAACTTGAACCATACCCTGCGGAAAGGGAAGTGCCATTTAAGGAGATTTTGAAAGAACTCAACGATGCCGAAGAAGTACTTGTGGACCAAGACAACAGCTTGGAAGAGGACTTGAAAGAAGTGGAAGAGGCTATTTACACACTCCTTCTTAAAAGAGCCGAACTGAAAAAGAAGCTAATAGAAAAAGCCGAGAGGGAGAAACCCCCTCGGAGGAGGTGAAGAGCAATGACGCACGCAGATATGAATAATATAGCACTGAAGTTTGTAAGTGGGGCTGTGTTCACGGTTCTTGATTTGAGATTTTATAACTGGAAGTGGTTGAAACCTTGGGAGCTTATAGAAGTAGAAATAAGCAGGGGGTGTTTAGTCTTTGAGGTCTGCAAGTTGGAAACTGGAGAAGATAGTCTTATCGCTGTCGTTCGTCCTATAAAACAGGAGGTGGCACCATGAGACTTCTAGAGAGAGATTCAGATTGGCAATTGATTATTTCGTCATTAATGCTTCTCTGCTCCATCTTTCTCGTTATCCTTGCCGAAGCCAAAAACAGGCAAGCGGAGGCAATACTTAAGGAAGTAAGCAAAACCGTTAAGGAGGTGTGCCAATGAAAAAAAGACATCCCAGGCAAGAAGAACAGCACTTACAACAACAACCACAACAACAACCACAACTGCAGGAGGTTAAGAGAGAAGGCGGGAAGTGGGTAGAGATTTTATCCCTTTTCCATCAGGGAAATAGGAACAAATACAAAAAGCTTAGTGTGCAGGTGTCAAGCGAGTTAAAAGTCGTTCTCTCCATTACGGAAGGAAGGACAGGCGGCGAGTATACGAAAATCAATTTCCAATTGTCCGAACAGGAACTCATTTATCTGGCAGAAAAGTTAAGACATCTGTTCTACAGATTAGGGAAATGAAATGCACTCATGGCTTCCCTCCCCTCCTCCTCCCTCTTTCCCTTGCGGGGTCCCAAGCCCCGCCTTTTTACAAAAGGGTTCCTCTCCTCCCTATCAGTTGCCAAGTTTTGGGGGACGTTCTGTCCTCCGCTTTTTTACAAAAGAAAAACAAAAAACCATGCAGGAGGTGTAAAGCATGATTGTGGAGCTTGAAATTAAAGATTTGTTTGTGCCACAAGGTCTATTGCCTCGTATCCTGACCGGAACGGTAGAAGAGAAGGTGGAGGAATATAAGGAAATGCTGGAACAGGGCGTGGAATTTGACCCTATAGTCGTATGGAAACGCCCAGACGGACAATACTGGGTAGTGGACGGAGTTCATCGGACAGAGGCACATAAAAGGGCAGGAAGAACCACGATAAAGGCGAAGATAGTAGAGTTAAAGAACGAGCTGGAATATCGGATTGAGGCAATTAAGGCTAATCTAAAACACGGATTACCACTCCAAAAGGAAGAGAAAATCCTTTTAGCACAGACCCTTTACAAGCTTGGAGTTCAGGTTGCTGAACTCAAAAAACTGTTTGGTGTTGCAGAGAGGACGCTTTACTATTGGCTTGAACCAGTGAAAGAGAAGGAAAAGGAAGAACTAAAGCAAAAGGCACTGGAGCTTAGAAGACAGGGAGTGTCTTTAAGGGAGATAGCTGAGAGGCTTGGAGTCTCTAAATCAACAATTGAAGACTGGGTAAATGAAAGTGTCCGGATTTTGCAAAAATTGCAAAAATCGGACAGTACACCACAGCTATTATCCCCCGACGGCACCCCTACCGAGGAGGGCTACAAAGCCCTATCGGAGTTTATAGAGGAGAACGAAAAGGAACTACAGCAGAAACCCTTTAACGAAGTAGTTAAAGACCAGAACCTCAGAGACATTCTGAAGTTTTTGAATGAAGCCATCAGGAAAGATTTCAAACGGTTCATAGACAGTCCAAGCTATGAAAAAGTAAGGAACTACTTAATGACAGTTTATCCCTATAAAGAACTAAGCGTCAAGGCAAGGAAGGTGTTCTTTGATAAAGCTTTGACGCTTTGGGAAAGGATGAAGGCAGAGCACGAGGAGAGGAAACGACTTGAAGAGATTGTTATTGAAAAAGCCAAAGAAATCCTTTTAGACCCTGAGTATCAATTTTCTACATGGAAGAACTTCAGGATTGAACTATCAAGGCGAGGAATACACGGGAAAGAGGAGTTGATAGATGAGATTCTACACCAACATGCAGACGAGCTCTTGACTATTTACAAACAAATTCCAGAACCCACCGAGGATAGCATTTCCGAGGAAGAGATCAACAAAATAAAGGAAAAGGTAAAAGAAGAGAAGGACAGGTGGGCAAGGGAATACAAGACGAGGGAAGCGGTCAGAAGGATTTTAAGAGAAAAGGGATTAAGGATAGTGGACTCTGTTGTGGAGAGGGTGGTGAAGAAGGTAGAAGAACTCATAAGACAAGAGGAATGGGAAAAGTTAGAGCAGATAGCTAAAGAAATTGAAGAAACCACGCCAGAGGAGACATGGGAAGCCCTCAAAGAGGATTATGAAAAGACGTTCGGAAAGAAAGCACAAGGAGAGGAAAAGAAGCCAAAAGCAAAGGAAAAGCAAGAAAAGCCTCTACCACCCACCGATATAGAAAGCTGGTATAGGAAGGAGTTGGAGGAATTGCTTTTAAAGATGGGTCTTGCCCTCACCTGGCCACGGGCATTTGAAATCGCAGAAGAGGTTCTGCAGAAGGTGAAGGAGTATTCCAAGACTGCTGTCCGAGGCTGGTAATTCTGGCAAGGAGGGTGGAGATGGACGAAAAGAAGATGATAGCCCTGCATCTATACGGATCGGGGGCGACCATACGAGGGATTGCTAAAACTCTAAAGGTCTCAAAGAGCACCGTTCACAGATGGATACAGGAGATACTCGGAAAGCCTAAAAAAAGGGAGAAAAGGAAGGAGGAATTACTCCAAGACGAAATATGGGACAGGATCATCAATACCCTGATGCTCACTAAAGAGGAAAAGGGCAGAACAAGAGCGTTTTCAATTGCGCACGTCTTTAGACTTTTTAAAACAGAGTTGATGGTTAAAGGAATAGAGAAAGAACGGACTTTCCGTAGGTATCTGGAAATGGTGATAAAAGAAAGGTTTGGAAGTTGGGAAAAGCTTGAATTAAGCAGAAGAAATAAAGACGAATTGGCACAATACAGGAAGCCCAAAGGTAAACAAAGAAGAGAGAAAGGCGAGTGGGAAATAGATGCAACGGGATACAGTGTTGGTGGAGAAAGATATTTCCTCTTATGTGTTAGGGAAAGATGGTCTGGGGCTTTCCTTGACTGTTTGTTTGCGAAGGCAAAGGAGGATACAGTAGCAGGGCACTACAACAAAGCATTTTCGGCATTAGACGTCGCAAAGTTTTTAATCCTCTTATTCAAAGAATACGGACTGCCTGAGCGCATCATAACGGACAACGAGGCAGTATTGAAGGCGGAAATAGTTGAAAGAGGGTTAAAAGCCCTTAATATCCCAATCACACGCACTAAGCCCTATTCTCCAAACTCTAAGCTCATAGAGAGAGCATTCAGAGACCTGAAAGACCTTCTGAGGTATTACACCGCCACACATCCATCATTTAAGGATGCCCTCAAGGCTGCAATAGAGCAATACAACAGAACAGAACACCGCTTTGAACACTTCAATGAACCCGTAATCCCTGAACACCTACACGCCACGATTGAATACAGAAAGGCAAGCGAAGATGAGCTGAGGAAGGCTTTCAGGGAAAGGTTTGTGCGAGTTGTTAGAAACAACACAATAAGAATTGAAAATCTGGTTTATGAATTTGTCTATCCATTTGAAGAGCGGGCTGGAGAAATAGGTAGAACGAGAAAGAGCCCTGAAGTGGTCTGTTATCGGGACCTTGAAAACGCCACAATCTTAGAGGTCTGGGACAGAGAAGAGAAAACTCCGTTAGGGTTTGCAAAGCTTATATCCACCGACGTCCCCAGCCTTGACCCGACGGAGATTAGAGAAATCA
>Ga0326761_1000123_pt1 | contig 19208 bp, 20 predicted proteins | sample GCREP_P_FD_207739 | JGI IMG/M metagenome (GOLD analysis project Ga0326761, IMG submission 207739) | Hot spring water microbial communities from Geyser Creek Basin, Yellowstone National Park, WY, United States - GCR.EP_P | ecosystem: Environmental > Aquatic > Thermal springs > Unclassified... | reverse complement strand
GCAGAGACGCCCGCTACTTCAGCAATTGTCTGACTCAGTCTATTAATAACCTCTTTAATATCAACCATGGCTGTAAACTCTTTATAGAAAAGATCTATGTATAAAACCTCGTACCCATTCTCTCTAAGGATCTCAGCAGATTGTCTAAGCCAGGCACTTTTTCCACATCCCTCAGGCCCGAAGACTATTAGAGGAGTTCTCATGCCTCTCTCAGCAAAATCATAGATCTGTCTGATACCTCTTTCTCTATCAACAAACTCTATCTCAACATTAGGAGAAAACCTCAACATCACTCTTCTCATAATAACCAGATTCTAATAAACTCCGAAAGGATATATATGATGTCATCTAAATAATAAACCTTTGAGAATCAATAGATGAAATCTTTCAAAAACTTTAGCCTGAGAACATCATCAAAATAATTTATTATTTTTTCATATCAATTTTAATGTTGATGCCAATGATGAAACCGGTTTCAACAGATTTATGAAGACGAGTTACCCATCTGAGGATTTTTTAATGAGATTACCTAAGTTAATTTATTGATGTATCTTAAGATATTTATGGAGATGACATCTTCATGGGATTCACATATGTAAAGATCAGGATATATAGTATTGATCTTATGAAATGGGAGGATCTAGAGGTTCTGGTAGATTCAGGGGCATTATTCACTTCTATTCCACGTCAAACTCTCGAGAGGCTAGGACTTAAACCTGTTTCTAGACAGAGATTTAGAACCTATAGTGGAGAGATTATTGAGAGAGATATTGGAGGAGCTGTAATTGAATATGAGAACAGACGTGTAATAGCGCCAGTTGTATTCGGCGAGCCTACAGATCTTCCGGTATTAGGTGTGACAACATTAGAAGCATTAGGCTATGAGATAGATCCTGTTTCAAAAAGGTTGAGACCAATTGAGCTACTAATGATCTGATTTTTTAAATTGTTTCTATATGTTGAATAGATCTATTGAAGGCCTTTTATATGTGAATCTTATGTATAGAAAAATTGATGCCATCAGAAATATGAGGATGAACATCTTAAATTCTGAAGAGAGATTTTTGCTCAAGCTGGTTTCAATTAACGCTGCAAAAACGCCTGAGAGAGATGTTGCGAATATGTCCCATAAGATCATTTTTATCAAAGATCTTATTCTGTCAAATAATGCGGGCGCCAGATACCATATGACGATCATTAGCCAAGGGATCATAGATGAAGAGAATAGTCTTGGAAAAAGCCATATACCTATATAGCGAAAATCTACGTCATCGATAAAATATTCTATTGCATTTGTGAAGATATACGACCAGAACCCTAGCTTAATATGTTGAAAAATTGATTCATTAGCAATACAGATAGATCTCAGAATCTTTATATTATGAGGGTTGCATTTCAAATGAAGAAAAGCATAGATCAGAAGAAATATTAGTGCTTTCAAATATATGTTCATATAAAATCATCTCTCAATATGTTTCATGAAGACATGTTATGAAGTTTTATAAGATTATATTAACTCTCAGTATATAAATCAGAGTTAAAGATTCGTTATAAGAAACATTTAATCTAATGACTAAACATATTAACATATAATATCCTCGGAGACTTCTTCATGAGCAGAGTCGCTTTAAATTATAATGTCTGCGCAGCCTCAGAAGACATGTTTTTAGAAAAATTATGATTCTCCTAGCTATACTAAAGCTGTGATCTGTTTAGACTTAGAGAGGTTATAATTAAATGTTGCAGAATCTATTTGTTTTAAAAGCTTGTGTTAAATGTATTAAGAGACACACTTTTTTATTAAAGATATCGTGTCGTGGCGAAACTGATATATAAAGTATGTATCTATTCATCAAATTTTAAGAGGGAGACTGAGATATATGATTCAGAAGATCTTTGAGAACATTCGAAAAGATCTGTTTGGATTATGATAATAAAATAGATGATCTACACAATATTTTGTGAAGCTTCTCAGCCTAACAAAAGATCTAGGTATAACATTATGTAGAACCCTGTGAAGAATCCAATGGTCGCAATTTTTCTATACAAAGATTTCTCATGAAGGATCTCTGGCAACACCTCTTCCACAACTATATATGTCATTGCTCCAGCTGAGAAGCCCATTCCTACTCCAAGAATATTGTCTGAATATGAGAATACTGCAGCTCCAACAACTGATGAGACTGTCTCGACAAGACCGCTTAACACGCCGAAGGCGAAACCTTTTAATCTTCCTCTCCACAGAATTGCTAAGGGTAGAGCAACTGCTGCTCCCTCAGGAACATCTTGTATCCCAATGGCTAATGCTGTGAGAAACCCTAGGTCTCTGCTGTAGACAGTTGCCACTCCTACTGCAAGACCTTCTGGAATATTATGAATAACAATTGCTATAGCAATCAAAAGAGCTTTTCCAAGTCTCTTTCTCAAATGATCCGGCCCTTCATATCCGCTCACAAAATGTTCGTGGGGAATAAACATGTCTAACAGAAGTATTGTTGATATGCCAAGTCCTATTCCGAGGCCTGTCTCAATATAATATCCTTTTTCAAAAGCTGGAATTATAAGACTGGTGAAACTCGCCACAATCATTATTCCAGATGCAAATCCAAGCGCAAAATCAAGACCCCATCTGGGAAGACCCACTCCCAATAGAGCAACCAAAGATCCTATTGCTGTGAAGCCTGCTATAAGAAGTCCATTAATAAAAGCATTAAATATTATCTCGCTATACATGACAATGCCTCTTTAATCATCTTAATAATATCTCATATCATAATCTTAATCTTTCAATATATCAATATATAAAAACTTGAGAGATTATTTCAAAGTGCATATGATATTATGTCTCTGATAATATCCTCAGAGATTTGAAATGGCGTAGAGTCTTCATATAGATATCTCAATCTCTCCGTCAGATAGCTATAGATCTTTTTGAAATCATTTTCTGAAAATCCGTAGTCTTCAAGTCTCTGTGTCACACCTAACGACTCTTGAAATTCTTTTACTATTCTCATAGCTTTTTCAGCATCCTCTTCCAAAGGTTTTATATTAGGATCTAAAGTCCTAAGGATCCTGGCAGACTCAATGGGTCTCACCTTATGAGTATAATAAACTACTCTAGGCCCTGTCAATGCAAGTCCAAGACCGTGTGGCAGCCTAGGCTCGAGCCCGCTTAAGACATGTTCTATTGCGTGATTAAGATGTGTAGAGCTTTGATCAATTGCTATCCCAGCGATCATTGATGCGTAGAGTAGCATAGCTCTTCTCTCTATATCAGAAAGATCTTTTAATAACACAGGCAGATTTTCTCTGATTATAAAGATTGCCTCTCGAGACAACGTCTCGACAAATATATTTCTATAATTAGATGTCGCAGCCTCATAAGCATGATAAAAAGCGTCTAGAGAAGTATAGATCGTATGATCTTTCGGCAGAGATATTGCATAGACAGGGTCGTCAACACTTATCGTAGGATATCTAATGTCTAGACCATGTTTCTCTCTGGTATCATCAGTTGTGAGAACTGCATAACGATCTATCTCAGTCCCGGTTCCATGCGTCAGATTAATAGCTATGAGAGGCATCATATTTCTAGGTCTACGACCTCTGAAAACATCTTTAAATCCTCCGCCGCCGCTGGCTATCACGCTGGCGACCTTAGCAGCATCAATAACACTTCCACCGCCGATAGCGATCACAGCCTCAACACCTTCTCTCCACAACATCTCGCCAGCTTTCTCAGCTTCAGAAACCCATGGATTAGGAGAGATCTTGTCATAAACAATATATTCAGCATCAAACTCTCTCAAAAGATTTATCACATCATCATATGCGCCAGATATTTTTGCAGAGCTTCTCCCAGTTAATATGCCGAATCTCTTGTACTCCTGAATGAAAGGCTTTATCTCTCTTAAAATTTTTCTCCCGAAAAACAGTTTCACATCATAATATTGCAACACGAATCTCTCAGGCTCACTACTCAAACTTTACACCTAAAAATCATACTGAAATCAGTTTTATATATATTGACAGAGACATTATAATGACGATGAGATCAGAAAAGATCCTAAGGATCAAGATGTTCATAGATGACGCCAGAAACTTCCTAAGAAAAGGTGTTGAAGAATTCAAAGAAGGCCTTAAAACAAACGATCAGTATAAAATATGTGATGCAGCCGAGAAGATGTGGAACGCCGTCATAAACGCAATAAACGCGCTTATACTTCACAAACTTGATATAGTCCCTACGAGTCATTGGGAGAGGAGAAAGCTTCTTGAAAAACTTGAGAATGAGGATCCAAGGATCGAGGAGCTTAGAATAAGAGATAGATATGGAGCCAGAGAGAGATATCTACATGAGATGACATTTTATGATGGCATAATAGATATTGATATGTTGAAGAGAGAGATAGCTAAGGTCGAGAAATATATTGCTGATATAGAGAGACTATTAAAACATTAGGATCCTGAGAGATGTCATTGTCTACACAATATTTAAGAGGCCTCATTCTCTTTATAGACTTTTTTACATCATAGACGTGTTCTATCACAAAAGAATATTTACCTTAATAGTATCCAAAAGTTTTTATCAAAAAGATCTTGTGTCAGTATAATAACGAGAATTATAGGATCTAATGGTGTCGTCAGAAGCTTTTAAATCTTCACAGGATCTTTAGAAAAAATCTGTTTCAACAATAAGTTTTTATCACATGATCAACATAGTTGTCTCTAACCATGAATCTTAATGATCTCACTAAGATCTATGGGAATCTACTCAGCCTAACAAAGGATCTTTTCAACATATTCTATACACGTCTCCACATTTTTAAAAACAGTAATAATATGCAGAAGCCTCTTATATGCAATATATATGACCAAGTTTAGAAAGATTTTAGCTCTTCTTATAAGGATCTCTTATCTCTTAAGACTTGATAAAACATCATCTATAAACCCAGCTGAAAATTAATTAGGCGCTTTATGAAAAGAATGATTTATTTAAAAAAGTTTATATTAGACCCTTATTTATATAAGTATATTAATTTACATATTTAAGCTTATAAATCTATAATCCAGCGGGCATGTCTGAATGTCATCATTAGACTCCTCTGATCTAACCATAGCCACAGCTATATTATCAGGCGTATTCATATTGTCATTTTTCAGCGGCATGCTGGGTCTTGGCGCGGCTTTTGCAACTATACCATATCTCTCTCTATTTATGAGTGATATTGTTCATGAGGTTCAGCCTGTTGCCTTATTATTAAATGGTTTCACAGCTGCTTTCAGTGCGTATGGTTTTTCAAGAAGTGGTTTAGTGAGGTGGCGTGACGCGATTATACTTGCTGTGACAACTACCGTCTCGGCGCCTGCAGGCGCTATACTTGTTCATTATATATCTTCGATATATGTCTGGATAATATATTTTGTGGCAGTATTATATCTGGCATATAGACTTTTCAGACCTGTGAAGACAGTCGGTGGAAAACCTGATCTTAGACTTGCGATTCTTCTGGCAATCCCTATATCGGTCTTGGCAGGATTCTTAGGAGTAGGGCCGGGATTTCTTCTAATGCCAACATTAATATTGTTAGGATACGAGCCTAAGCTGGCTGCTGGGATAAACGCTGTAGCGGTATGTCCACCATCATTCTCAGCATTTGCTCCACATATTTATACTATGAAGATCTCTGCGATCATGACGATCTATATAGTGGCCATAGGCTCAACAGCCGCATACGTAGGCGCGAGAGTCACCGCCAGATTCATACCAGGAGATTTATTAAAAAAGATCTTTGGAATGTTAATAGTGTTTATGACAGCATATAGATTAGTAAGACTCTTCATATAGATAATAAAGTGATTTGATGAGACATTTTTAATCAATTTTCTGCGGATCTTGATAAGCTAATGAAACAATATATTGAAAAAAGAAAAAGAAGTTTTACATTATCACAGGATCACAGTCTTTTGAGAGGAGAACATGCATATTTTTCTTCTTAAAAGCCTTCTCACCTCCACTCTCAAATAAGATCAACCTATATAGTCTCGAGATACATATTCCTCCACCACCTGAATCAAAGCCAACGTTAAAAAAGATCATGGTATAGACATAGAAAACAGCCTCTCAGGAACATACTGGCTAAAGAGCCTCAACATATGGATCATACGCAAAATAGTATATATGAAGAAACATATATGACATCATAAGGGCAAGCCTCGTCCTTCAGGGCGGGGTATATTTTTAAGTCTTTCAAGAAAATGTCTCTTGATGTGATGAGATGTATAATATTTTGAGGGCTTGGAGGCTAACTCCTCGGATGGGCGCTTCGTTAGAGCGCCTCGATGACCCTAGGGGGAGGCCCCAATGTTTGCCTCCAACCCGATGATCATGGAAGTATTAATCCCCCTCCAGAGGGCTAACACCCGAGACCCAGCGTAAATAAGATGATCTACTATAGAATTGAAAGGGGAGGGGTCATATAAATATAAGATGAAAAACTAGAGAGGTATTGAGCAGTTCACTGACTTCCTCTTCGCCCTGAAGTGCGAGGCTTCAGTTGTGAGCGAGATGGTTAGGGCTATGAGAGTTGAGAGAACATAATATATCTTGTTTTCTTACATTGCTGAAGGCGTTAAGATCATCTTGATTTTTCATAATACAGAGTTTAATAGAATTGATATATTTTCATAAAAATAATATTTTAGGGAATTGTCTTGAGTGAGAAAAAATCTGAAGTTTCTGAGCATGAGATCAGAAGATTCAGAAGAAGAATAGGTTATATGAAGAGAAAAGAGATTTTGGGCAGATATGTGAAGGTTGAATGATATAGGCATAAGAATAATATGTGGTGATAAACATATCGAGACTTTGGCGCTGGTCAACTCTGGGTTTGAGTCTGATCAGCCTGATCTGGCGGTATCAATTGATGTCGCCAAAAAACTAGGTCTCTGGCCTCCTAAGGAGTTTAAACTTGAGACCTTCTCGACAGCTGGTGGAGAGGCTTCTGTGTATCGTATAGAGAATCCTTCTTGTCATGTAGAGCTTATTGACGATGAAGAGATATTGTCAAGATCTAGATGTAATATATTGATAGATCCTTATTTAGATGAGGTTTTGATAAGTGATTATCTGAGTGATGAGCTTGGAATAATTGTGTTAAGCTTTAGAAAAGGCTTGTGGAGACATTATAAAGATCCTTTGGATAAGATCAGAGGATTATAAAGATCTTTGTAAGATTTTAACATCATGCTCCTCTTCTCTCTCTAGACCCCAGCTCTTCTCTGAAACAATATATCCCCTCCTTAGGATCTATAATAACTATCCTCAGAGAGCTTAAGAGAGCATCATTAAGAAGAACAGGACCTTCTCTCGTTATGTATCCAACAACTTTAACAGGTCCTCTGACGCCGTCTTCAGTCAACAAATAAAGATCCATACGATCCATCGTCTTGGCGAAGACGCCTCTACTACCATCAGCAAGGATCTTCTCAGAAAGAGTTAAAACAAGAGATTCAGAAACAAAGTTTTTGGCAAGATCTTGTGGAAGAGTTATCTCAGGCTCAGAACCTGAGAAGCCTGTCGCGGCGATACCCAACGTCTCAACACATCTGCCTCTAAAACATATTCTAACTCTCAGTCTCAGAACCATGTCTCTCACTCTCGTCAGGAGAAAGAATCACAGGGATCAAATCTTTCGAAGAGTAGTAATCCTCTGAAGATAAAAAACAGATGAGATATTCAGAACATCTCATATTCAAGCTAGATACCTTAAATAGATTTAATTAAAAAAGTTAATATTTTAAAAGATTATACAAGACCTAATGTTCTTCCTATAGAATATGCCAGAAATACTCCGCACATAACTATAAATATTATGTTAAGTATTATCAGGCCCCAATGTAGTCTTAACTCTTTAGGCATCTTATAATTAATATATATCAGTAGAGGGCCTGCTATCACAGCTCCTATATTAGCTGCATTAGCTGCTATAAGTATCAATGCTACTGGAGCTGAGACCCAGAAAGCTACTGAGGCCCATAAAAATATTATGATAAGCAATAGATAATATGCTTTTCTAACATCGTTACCAAAGAATCTTCTTACACCCTCACTTCTCCAAAAACTGTCTATAAATGCTCTGACCATAGCATCTGCCACACCCATCTGTGTTTTTATTAGAACAAATATGGCTACAAGAACTCCCCACACCCATCCGGCATCTCCATAAAGTCTCTTCAAAGCATATGCAAGCCATATTGGAACGCCCCATAAAGCTTCTACTTTCCATCCATATACTAAAGCATATGCAAGCGTCATTGGTATAATCATTCCCACAATTGCTCCTAGGAAGAATATTATAAATAGCTCTTCAAGCATTAGATTAAGCCATCTTCTATAGATCTTTATATTATCTTTTGTCAACTTAAAAAGTTTTCCTCTTGGTGAGAATGGAACAGTTTTTCCTCCAATAATTGCTGGTATAAAACCTGTGATAGATCCCATGCCAAATCCTTTGTCTTTAAAATAATTTACTATAATATAATTGATACCTGTTGCAAATCCTATGTAGCCCCACCATCCTCCTAAAAGCACAGGATCAACGTCTTCAGGTATGTTGCCTATCTTAACCATGTATCTCCCAACTTCTGACCACACATCTATAGGCACTAATATTATCGCTAAAATTACGAACGACATAAATATTACTCCAAGATCAAACCAATTAAAGATCTCTAGCGTTCTCGCAACTCTTCTGCCAAGAGACATTATAAATAACGCCAACAATAGAAGTAGATATCCTAATATAGCAACAAAAATTCTGTCCTGAGGCTCTGGAGGTCTTCCTAAAACGCCTCCGGCTAATGCTGCAGCTGATGAATAAGCCCAGCCGCCCCATATAAATGATGCAAAAACTAGAATAGAACCTAGTATGCCTGCCCACGCACCAACTCTATACATTATTGCTATAGGAGTCTCTCCTAACGCAACCGAGAATTTACCCCATGAATATATATATATTGTTTGTAGCAAAGCTCCGATCCAAACCAGCCATGCCAGCCCCATACCTATTTTAATAGCCATTGAAGGTCCTAAGAGAAATTCTCCACTTCCAATTGAAGTACCTAATGCAATAACTGCTGAGCCCCATAGAAACAAGATCTTGTTTCTAAGACTTATAGGCATTTTAAATACTTCTTCTGGAGTAGGTATTTTATCAATGATCTCTTCAGAACTTATCAACTCTTTTCTTTTAGTACTCTCTCCATTCATATCAAAAACCTTCATGATATATTATTTTTAGATGCTTATAAAATTTAAGTATGACAAAAATTCCTCTGAGAATATATTTCTTTATAAATAATTATTTAAGTATTTATTTCATGAAAACTAATATAACCTATCTTCTATATAGTGTCTTTATAATAGTTTTGTATAGCTTACATTGGTGGATAAGGTGAGTAAAATCTAGATCATAGGCTTACGAATGTCTTTATATGAAGAGGATTGTGATCTTGTTAAAGAGATCTTGACGTCGATATCTGGGTCTGGCGTTGAGATCCTTGATGGAGATATTATTGTTTTGACTGATAAGATTGTTTCTAAATGTTTTAAGAAAATTGTTAAGATCTTTGATGTGAAGCCTTGTAAAAAAGCTGTTGATCTTGCCAGAAAGACAGGTCTAGATCCTAGGTTTGTTGAGCTTGTTCTGAGAAATTCTGATGATCTTTTGGCTGTTGTTCCTTTTAAAAGACTTGTTGAGAGAGGCTTTATAGATCTTATGTCTTTATCTGCGGATCCTTATGAGACTAGAAAGATATTAAATGAGTATCCAGTGTTTTTTATCACTAGAAGAGAGGGTATGATATGGAGTGACAGCGGTATTGATTCTTCGAATCTTCCGCCAGGCTATTACGCTGTTCCTGTTGAAGATCATGATGAGATAGCCAGATCTATAAGAGAAGAGATCTCAAAGACCTTGGGTAGAAAAATTGCTGTAGTCATATGCGATACAGAGATTTTTCTGGGAGGCTCAATAGATTTTGCAAGAGGATCATATGGTATAGATCCTGTTGACAACGTAAGGGCAAGCCTCGTCCTTCAGGGCGGGGTATATTTATAAGTCTTTCAAGAAAATATCTCTTGATGTGATGAGATGTATAATATTTTGAGGGTTTGGAGGCTAATGTCTCGGTATCTCGATGACCCTAGGGGGGAGACCCCGACGTTTGTCTCCAGCCCGATGATCATGGAAGTATTAATCCCTCACCAGAGGGCTAACACCCGAGACCCAGAGATTCGAAACCCCGCCCTTAAAGGCGGGGAGGGGTCATAGATGTTTCGCATGCAAAGATCTTTATAACAAACCAAAGTATGGAGGAGTAGACATGATTGTTCACGAGATATGTTCAGCCTCATCACTAGTATTCAAACAGACGTCAGAAGCAGTTCCACTGGCAATAGTCAGAGGAGTAAGATATAAAGAATGTGAATGTGGTCTCAGAGAGGCTCTTCCTAAAACTGATGTCGCAAAGATCATTAGAGAAATAATAAGAGAGAATATAAGAGTGCTCGGGATCAGATGGTTGATAAATATCTTCAGAAGGATCATATGAATCAGATGGCTCTAAACGTCTTTAAGATCAAGACTTTCAAAGCTATTGATAGACTTTCACAGTCTCTGAGCGATACAACTAATCTGTGAAGCCTTGGAGAAAAGTTTGAACATATAAATATGTATATGAGAGTTACTTCGAGGATGATTATAATGATGATTAGAGAAGCTCAGGAGATTATCAAGAGAAAATATTTTGAGAAAGATTCTGAGAGAGGTCTCTATGCAACATATACATGGTTTGTTGAAGAAGTTGGAGAGCTTGCAGAAGCTCTTTTAGAAGGTGATAAAGAGAGAATTGAAGAAGAGATCTCTGATGTGTTTGCATGGCTTCTCTCAGTAGCTAATCTTGTTGATGTCGATATTGAGAAGGCTTTTATAAAGAAGTATGTTGAGAGCTTTTCATAATTTTTCTCTCGACACTCTCAATCTTATATTCAAGACTTATCTCTTTGTCAAATCTCACATCAATACTTATGTCAATAGCTATTCTCTTCACATCTCTATTGCTTAAGGTCTGAACAATCTCTTTTAAAATATCTGAGAGCTGACTGAAATCATCGATCTCTATCGAAGTGTTGAATGGAGACAAGATATATCTCAGACCTCTCTTCTCAAAAATCTTTACGACCTCAGCCACGTAGCTGCTGAGACTTGTGTCGCCAGTTCCAATAGGTATCACTCTTAATGCTAAAAGGATCTTCATAAAAGATCTCCTAATAATATTAGTCTCTAGAAATATAAAATATAATGATTATATTGAGAACATGTCTCGAATATGCTGAGAGACTTAGAAAGATCGTCTCGAGAAATACGTTAGATACTGAATGTATGATGTTCAGCGGTGGAATAGACACATCATTCATATTATTATCATACGAAAAACCTGAGAACCTAATGATCTTTACGACAGACCTCGGGGGCAGAGACATATCTTATGTTAAAAAGATTCTTGAGAAGATAAATATCAGAGAACATGTGATCATTAGAATATCTGAGGAGAAATATGAGGATTCTATAGACTGGGTTCTGAAGAATTTTAAGACGATAGATCCTGTGGAGATCAGCGGAGACATAGTTCATTATATGACAATTAGAGAGGCTCTCAAAAGAGGATGTAGAAAGATCGTGTCTGGAGACGGTGGAGACGAGCTTTTCCTAGGATACAGTTTTCTATTATCAAAAGACGAGAGATTCATCAGAGAATGGATAAAAAGATACTCCGAGGGAGAGGCCAGGCTGCCTACGGTTGAGATGGGGAGTAGATTAGGTGTTGAAGTCGTAACTCCTCTATATGTGGATGAGACAAGATCTTTAGCTAGAGAAATCCTTCTGAGCTGTCTAATAGATCCTTCGAAGAGATTCGGCAAATATTTTATGAGACTATATATTGCTGAGAGAGGATTTCCAGAGATAGCTTGGAGAACAAAAGATCCTGTGAACACAGGATCAGGATCCATGTATATGCTTCGTAGAATAGTTTCTAGATTCATCAGAGAGATAAATATAGAAGATGTTTATAAAGAGATTGAGAACAGGATGATGTTCAAACCTCCTACAAAGACACATACATATCTTGCGTGGAGAATGATCAGATCATCAATAGATCCTCCTTCTATATATTTAGGAGAAGGATCTTGCCCAATATGTAGAAGAGGACTTGTAAACAGATACTGTCCATTCTGTGGAGCATATGTCGATGAAAACAGAATTATTCATCACTATACAGATGAAGAGTTTTAAACAGAGATTTTATATAAAACTTTCTCAAATAATCTGTTGAATCAGATTTCATCTATAACCTCTCTAGGCTCTATATCGACACTCTTCTTCTCAGTCATGATCTTGAGGACATGATGATATGCAGGGATCTGATAGGCGTAATATCTGTCTATCCATGGCTCTCTAGGGATCTCTGATATAATGTTTTGTGATGCTCCTATGTCTATAACAATGTTTCTTTTAAGCATCTCTCGGACGAGACTTTGTCTTGTATAATCAATGTTCTCTACGGCAGCCTCAAATTCTCTCCAAAGATCTTCTCTAAATATCTCGCGCACATCTTTATAAAAATCAAAAAGGTTTCTAATGACTTCTTCTCTAAGCCAGTTTTCTAATCCTCTTCTCTTTATATAAACTATTGATCTAGGATTTCCGCCGGTCAGCCTCCAAAGTAGAGAAGGATCTGTCTCTAGACCTATTTCTCTCAAGAGCTCTTTCATAGAGTCATAAGTTAGATTCCATATAAGAACCCAATCAACTTTTCCACCAACATAACTTCTCAAGCTCGACACAGTCGCATCACTAGTGAGAGCTATCATAGATATTCCTCCTCCACCTCTTCTTCTATAATCAGCATCTATATTCCTAAGATCATTTGAGAAACTCTCCAGCCACTGTCTAAAGTTTGTAAGCTCGTTGTCTTCAGATAATCTCACCTCGTCTAAAACTATAAAAAGTCTTCTACCTCTTCTAGAAGCCTTGGCAATCCATCGAGCAAGAACAGATCCTACTCCCAAGACTGTCACGCCTATAGACAAGACATGTGACACAGGATCTATCTTGACATCAGATTCTAAAGCAATTCTCTTAAAAAGATCTTTAAGAGACATTGGCATGCTCTTAATATAAGCCTTGGCAGTCTCTCTCTCCTCAGCACCAACAATGATCATGTCGATATCTGTATCAACATCTTCTAAGGCATTATACAAGGCTTCGAAAAATCTTGTCTTGCCACATCCTTTGGGACCGTATAATACTGTGACCCAGCCCGAGGAGATGACATTTTCATTCTCATCAATAATCTTTCTAGCCTCGACATCACGATCAACAAATCTATATCTGCCGACACCACTTTCATCAATCTCATATCTATGTAGTCTATCAATTACATTTATTACTCTGTCCGAGGATTGTCTTGAGATGTTATTATTACTAGTCTTCATCTTCCTCATTATATAAAGTTTATGTATCAAATATATGTGAAAATTTTATATCTGTTATGGAAATGAACTGGAATGATCTCTCAAAAGAATCTACTGTGGATAAGCTATCAACCAATAGTTTCTTCTAACAATTTTATACCCGATCCTTTTGTAAACTCTTAAAGCAGGCTCGTTAGATGTCTCTACATGTAAAGCTGCTAATGCTCCTGTTGAGACCGCCTCTCTAGTTATTGCTGAGGTGACTGCTCTTGCATATCCTCTTCCTCTATATTCTGGTCTCGTATAGACATCTCCGATCATATGAATCTTGTCTAGAGTGAGATATCTAGATGCTATAGACACGAGCTTGTCATCAATTATGACGCCGTAATATCTTCTTTTTCTAAGGATCTCAAAAGCCTCCTCATAGTCTATTTCTCTCCCCATAGATCTCATGAGATCAATAAACACATCAACATGCTCCACACCTAATCTCACGGTAATGCTCTCATTATTGCTGGGAGAAAAATCTTTTTCGCCACATGTCATGTCATAATATTCTCTTCTCTCAATATTAGAGAAGCCGATCTCTCTAAGTCTCTCTTCTATCAACGAAATGATCTTTTCATCCTCATCATAGACGTGAACAAATGCTCTTCTATCTGGAGGAAAATATATTTTTGACAAAAGATCTTTATCAAATCTCCAAATATGAACCCCATAAACTCTTGGAGATCTCCACACCAGAACATAAGAGACGATCTCTCCTCCAGATAATTTTAACACAAGATCTGTATTATCAATCTCGTGAAAAAGATCATAGACTAGATAACAGTGAGGAGGCAAAGGATCTTTGTCATAAAGATCTGATAAAGACTTGATCAACCTCTTATATCCTCCAAAGATCTCGTCGAGAGATATTATGCGTATGCTCATAGTTGGCCCCCATAGATTGATCAGTCTAGTCTACTCTCTGTATAAAAATCAAAGAGTGAAAATATATAAGCCGGCATATATATATAGGAATATGTTCATGAGACAGTTATTGTATAAACTAGCCATATTCCTGATCCTGATGTCAGTCTTAAGCATGGGCTTCCTCATATTTAGACTGGCAATTTTTGAGAATGAAGATTTTTATCGACAGCATTTGAAGACGTATTCTCATTCTCTTGCTGTAGTCAGCGAAAACATATCTATGATAAATGTTGTTCTAAGAGGTCTTCAAAAGATCAATGTGAGCGTAAGTATATATTCTATGAGAGAACTTGAGAAAGCTATTGAGAAGAATTATATCATGTTTTTATCAGATGCAATAGAAAAGATCTCTGGAGACAAAGATCTTGTTAAAAGAATAATTTTATCAGGCAAAACCTTGATCTTTGTTGATGAAAATCCTTTATCAAAAATCTTCAGAAACTTCACATCTAGAGAGATCCCGTTGACAGTTCTTCCAATCAAAGAGATAAGTGGAGGATGTGTTAAAGAGAATATCTCTAGATGTATGGTCATTAGAGAGACAGAAGGTCAAAAGACTATTGCTGTGGCAATCAAAATAGATCTTTACCCAAATATCAGTAGACATCCTGTCACCTACATAGGCTTCGGACCAGGATTCGAAGGAAGATACGAATCTATATTAACATATGTGATAGATCATTTAGAGAAAAACAGTCTAAACAATAGAACAAGCGGCATCTACATGAAAAACTATTCTCATAATGTTATCCCCATCGTCTATGCACAAAATTATGTACAACCGCCTTATCCATGGAGTCTGGTGGGCCAGTTCATATATGTTGATAGCTACACATTTACTGACACTTTATATCCGCTCACAGTAAGATCTGACTACATAATATATTTCGGCTACGGTGGAAATGCTAAAGATCCTAATTATCCATCTATAGAGACGTGGCACATATTCATTCCTCAACATAGAGTGAAGATTGATAATGGCATATTGCCACGTCGGGGAATATGGTATTGGGTAGATACGCCTAATAGAATGTTTATAGACGTAAGTCTATTTCCTGATCAAGAGATCATAATAGTTTATCCAGGCGCTAGAACAGCGAATCCTCCTTCAATAAGCATATCATATTCCTATCCAACTAGCATAAGCATAACAGCGTCAGCCTATAATCCTAATATTGTTGCTGACATAACAATCTACTACAGCTACAGCCCCTACTATAATAGAGAGAGAATGCATGCCGTCGAATATCTGTGGAGACATGATCCAGGAATTATAAATATCGGTCTGTTGAAAGAAGGATATATGTATTCTTATATTGAGATAAGATCTCTACCTCCTCTCGTAGCAGATGTCAAGATAAGAGGCGTAGGCGTTCAGATCACGAGACCTCAAATCTATGTTCACTGGATTGAGCATTACTGGAGATTCTATATTTATAACACAAGCTACACATCATTCGACTACGGAACCTCCACAGGCTGATCATAACATAAACTTTTTTCTTTTTAAATTCTTTATCTTTTGAACAAAATTTTTTCTGATGAAGAATATCGTTGTCATTGGTGTTCCAAGGATTGAAGGCTTGATAAGATCTTTTGCTGAGAATTGTCTTTATAAACTGTTTAACCTCTCAGATGTTCTTCTGATCCCTCTTCCAGAGAGTTTATGCAAAGATCTTGTGTCAAGGTCTTTATCTGAAGAATCTTATGATCCTATGATCTCGCTGAGATATCTGAATGCTTCTCTGGAGAGGATCTGGAGACCTGTTCTTCAAACGATCATGAGGTTTGGTAGAGAAAGTTTTTTGTGGAGTAGAAGATTATATTGTTATCTCAAAGATGATTTTATAAAAACTCTTGAGGAGAGAGCTGTCTCGCTTGGTTATCTTCTTTTTAAAGCTAATGTATATGGCAAGATTGATGTTGACGAATGGATCTTTTTATTCAGAGGTTCTGGGGAGAAGTTTGATTGGAGAGCTTATATAGATGATCTTCGTGAGAGTTTTGAGAAGATGATTATTGTCTCTGACAGCTATAGAGATCTTTACGAGATGAAGACATCATTATCTGACTATGATCTTTGTGTTTTATCAGAGTTTTATCCTAATCCTTTGGAGGCTCTTGATGTTCTAATAAATATTTTCAGAACATCTGATAAAAACATCATAAGAAATATGATTCTATGGGCAGTAGATTATCTAAACAGGATCAAGACTTCATATTCTTTTGACGATCTATACGAGTATTACAAAAGATCTTTTGAATACAAAAGTTTTATAAATAGACTAGGCCTCGAGATATTTGAGGTCTCTTGTGAGAATCTCGTAGGATCATGATGATATGATCAGTGGGAGGAAGATTTTAATCATCAGATCATTGCGACCGAAAGTTCATCATCATAATATTATTATGTGAGATGCTCAAAAATTTTTAAATCTTCATCTCTCTTCTATAATCTTCTGACACAGCTTTTGAATGTTTTCTGATGAAGTCTTTATATACTCCTCTTCATCCTCTATGATCATTTCGAAACCAAGTTCTTTAAAAGGATCTATTCCTCTCTTAATTGCCTCGTTAAGAGCATCTGAGAGCATAGGATAGCTTTCAGATGATCTGTATGATAGATAAAGAGCATATAAAGATATCTTAATCTCTCTCTGCCCAGTGATCTTTATATAACTATTTATATCTCTACATCTTTTTCTCAAAGAGTTGTACAAAGCCTCTCTAACAAGCTGAACAGGATCCTCTTCAGAGCTCATTCAGCTCCTCTCCTAACAGCTCTTTTAAATACATGTTATATCTGATCTCGTGGCCTATGATTGTCTCAGGACCGTGGCCAGGATATACAATCGTCTGTCTAGGGAGATTGACAAGTTTTTTAAGACTTCTAATCATCTCATGTGGAAGAGCCTCTGGAATATCTATTCTCCCAATGCTCTCTCTAAATAATGTGTCTCCACTAAATAAAACAGGCTTGTCAATATTGTTCTCCACAGGATCTATATATAAAGCTATGCTCCCAGGGCTGTGTCCCGGAACCTCTAAAACTTTGATCACAAGATCTTTGATAAAAATCTTTTGACCTTCTCTAACAAAATAATCTGGCGTAGGAACCTGAGGAGCGTTTACACCTAGAAATCTATGTGCAATTTCATGAGCTCTCAAGATCATGCTAAGATCTTTCTCATGAGCCATGAAAACTGGTAAAAATCTTCTTTTTAAAAATCCTACTCCGAGAACATGATCAAAATGACCATGTGTGGCAACAATATATCTAGGGTTTAGAGAGTTTCTCTCAATCTCTTTAAAAACAAGATCTATATCCTCATGCCATCCAGGGTCTATTATAAGAGCCTCATCATCTTTAGAGAGAATATAACAGTTGGTTCTGAGAGGGCCTAACACTATTCTCATGATCCTCAAAATATTTCATCCAAAGATATTCTCATTAAAAGATTTATAGCTAAGTCTACACGAGTTTAATAACATCATATGATATTTTTAGAAGGATGTGAGATGGGAAGGCCTGAATGGGTCTTCTCATTATCAGATTATCTTAATAAAGATCCTTATCATAAAAAACTTCTTAGACTATTGAACAAATTTTATAATAAAGATCCTATTGATCTTTCTCTTCTCGAGAGGGCGGTCTTCAAAGATCCTAATGTGGAGAAGGACTTCTTCATAGCATTCTTCAGCGACGGCTTGTTGCTTGGTTTTGGAAGTATCATTTTGATGAGAAAAGATCCTTCTGATCCTCCTGAGAGATTTAGAGAGACATTGTTCATCAAGATATTTGCTGTAGACCCTCTCTTAGAAGGTTCTTTGTTTAAAGATGTTTTCAAAAAGATCATTGGATATGCTGAGGAAAAGGCTTTGGAGAAAGGCGTGAAAAAGATCATGATAGGAGGATACCCTATATGGTATATCTATCCAGGAGTAGAGATCGATTATTATGATTATATAGATCTTCTAGAGAAGATGGGATATAAAAAATATAGAGAATACGTTAATTATGAGATTGATCTAGCAGACTTCTACGTTCCTCAGAGAATTCTAGATGCAGAGGACAGACTGTACTCTCAGAACATAACCATCCGAGAGGTCTATAGAGAAGAGATTGAGCGTGTATCTAATTGGGTTGGAAAGATCTTTGGAGCTGTGTGGGGCAGAGAAGTTGCTTTGGCAAAAGAAAATGATGATCCATCGATTGTTATTGCTGAAGATGAGAAAGGAGATATACTAGGCTTCTCAGCATACTCACTATTAAACGACAGAAGATTCGGCCCTATAGGCGTTGAGGAGAGATCTAGAAGATTAGGAATAGGATCAGTGTTGTTATATAGATCACTCTACGAGATGAAGATCAGAGGAATAAGAATTGCAGAGATCCCTTGGACAGATCATCTGTTTTTCTATTCTCATATCCCAGGCATTCAGAGAATAAGACACTTCATATTACTAGAAAAGATCTTAAGATCATGAGAGCATCTATCATTATATTGTTCCTAAGGAAATAATCATAAGGGTAAGCCTCGCTCTTTAGGGCGGGGCAACGTTTATATTTATAAGCCTTTCAAGAGAAAGATTTATGGTCGTGATGAGATGTATAATATTTTGAGGGTCTGGGGGCTAATATCTCGAATGGGCGCTTCATTAGAGCGCCTCGATGACCCTAGGGGGGAGGCCC
>Ga0326761_1000121_pt1 | contig 19258 bp, 23 predicted proteins | sample GCREP_P_FD_207739 | JGI IMG/M metagenome (GOLD analysis project Ga0326761, IMG submission 207739) | Hot spring water microbial communities from Geyser Creek Basin, Yellowstone National Park, WY, United States - GCR.EP_P | ecosystem: Environmental > Aquatic > Thermal springs > Unclassified... | reverse complement strand
CAGCCACGTTCATCAAGCCAGGCGTCGACGCGTTGACCTGCTGGAGCGGGAACGGCTTCTTCCTCCCAGCGTTCCTCACCGCGTTGTCTATGAGTCTCGCGACAGCCTTCCCCATCTCCACAGACGTATACCTCTTCGCAATCCTCCTCGCGAGCCTCCCATAGTACGCGGGGTTCTCGAGGGCACGCAGGAGCTTCACGGCTAGGTCGCGGTAGCTCGTAGCGTAGAGTATCGAGCCGTCGCTCATCAATATTGGGTTTGCATCCACGAGTAGTGGGTAGCCGTCCCAGATCTCCTCCGTGGATGGCACAGCTGTGACAACCACTGGAAGACCCAGGGCACCAGCCTCCACAGGGGGCAACCCAAAAGCCTCGCCTAGAGTCGGGAAGGCGAAGGCGTTCATGAGGGAGTAGGATATGAGCAAGCCCATCTCGGTTACTCCGTAGTCCTGCCACTTGCCCTCGAGTATGATAACGTCCCTCTGCGTCAAGCCAAGCGTGTTCATCAAGGCGTCTACATCCCACATGCGGGCACCCACAGCCCTAATAAACCCCAGGAACAGTCTGAGCCTATCGTCCCTCAGAGCATGCTTCAACGAGGCAAAAGCAGAAAATAACGCACCATAGTCTTTGCGTGGGTGATCCTTGGCGACAACCCCAATGAGCAACCCTGCCCCACGCGACTCTAGTGCGAGCCTCCAACCCTCGCTATCCTTATCAACCAGCTTGAGGGAGTAGTCCAGTATCACGTCGCGGTGGAGGTCGAAGTAGTATTCTGGGAGACCGTGGGGTGCGTAGACCCAGTCCCCATGAGCCTCCCTCACAGCGTCGTGAATCATGAAAGCCCTCGCAACAGCCCTCGTCGGGAAGCCCACAGCGTCCACGTGGAGGAGCCACAGAGCCAGCAACGGCTGGACAACTGCACTCTCGGATACAAAATACCCAGCAACAGGGTGCTTGGTCTTACTGCACTTCTCAACCCACCTGGACTCCACGCCACCATACGGAGTGCCACCAATCAAGTAGACGTCTACATCACCGTCCTCGCAGACCCATGCATCACTAGAGACCTCCACAGGCTTCTCGAACTCAACGCACACACCAAGCCCCCTGTGGATGCACCGTGGATTAAACTCCATGTACTTGTGGTAGAGAGCCACAGGCGGGGCACTGGGACAGTAAGACCTGACCTCGAAGCCAAGCCTCTGCAACTCCCTTATAAGCCACACGACGAGCTTACCGTAGCTACTCGGAGTCCACGGGCACTCCCAGACAACCCCGACCCTCACAGCTATGGCACCCGTCAATAATACTCTATGTAGATCCTCCTAACAATCCTCCTATATTGCTCCGTGCTGTACGCCAAGAGGACAACACCCAGCACAGCTACGGCTACCAACACGGTGACCCCTATGACTGGAGCCATCATTGGGTTCTCGGCTGTCAAGTACACGTAGCTCATCGACGTCTCATCGAACGCAACCCCATATATGATGACCCCCCTCGAAGCGATATAGGAGAGTTGCACCACAAACAGCACTATCCACCCCATGATCAACACGGGAAACCTCTTTACGCCTCTGAGGAAGCCGGGTCTACTAGGCGGGAAGAACGAGACGTAGAAGGCAAAGAACATGTAGAGCACTGAGAACACTATGACCAGGGAGCCGAGCCACACTTCTTGCTTAATTATATTCGGGTCGTTCCAAATAACCTGCATGCACTACACCACCAAGAAATACCATGGCAGTGCTTAAAAACAGAGAGGAGTTAGGAAACAGAGAAAAAAGAAAAAATATTTTAGATACGGGGTCTACTATTGCGGTTACGCTCCAGTTACGCCGGCTGCTCCGGGACTCTGCTTCATAACGACTAATAGTGTGTAGATGATGTGTCCTACCGCGACAATTATTAGTGTTAACCCTAGCATGTTGAGTATCATTGGCACATATGTCGCGGTTGTTGAGGTGTAGTCTGTTACAGTGGTGTTCGTTATGTTACGGAATTGCTGAACTACCATGCCACTGACTCCAGTATATATTGTCGCCATTAGCCCGCCTAGCAGTAGAAGCCCTACTCCCATTACTATTAACATTATGTCGGCTGTGCTCAATAGTTGCGATATCAACCCAGGCATCTTATTCCCGCCTCAAGAAAAAAGAGAGGAGGACAGGGCTTAAAAACCTGACGACGGAGACGGAGGACTACATTGACAGTTTCAACGGCATCGGCTGAATATTCGGCGTTGTGTCACCAGTGGTGGGTGTGGTGGCGTAGCGTGTGCCTCCGGCTATCTTTGTTATCCCTATGTACTGGGATGTCCTGTCCCTGACGTACTCGGTCTCCAGGTAGTTCGTTGGAATCTCTATTCTCGACAGCTCGACGCTACCGTCAGGCGAGAGGAGCCGTGACACTATCTTAGTCACGTATCGCCTCACAATGGTCTCATATACCCTATAATACGAGACCCAACCAGGATCCGCGATTTCTCTAACCCCATACACGTTTATAATTTGCCTGTCATAGTAATACGTGCTCATGCAACACCCCCGTTCACTTCTCAAGAGAGAAAAAGAAGCGGAGGGTTTAAAAACCTGACGGCACAGGTCACTTACCATGTGATGCACGATCTATGCCTACGCGACCACTCCAAGAGAGGAGCCAGTGGTCTGTGAGCTAGTTGAAACGAGAACGGGCTTCACGCCAATATACTGCGTTGTCCTCCCCGAGACGTACTCTGTTTCGAGATAGCTCGTGGGCACCTCGACCCTGGTGATTTCTACACCATCCGGGGTCATGTACCTGGACACTATCTTTGTTATGTACCGCCTCACAATGGTCTCGTAGATCTTGTAGTTGCTCACATAGATCGTTGAGTATATATTCGTCTGGACAGTCGCGGTCTTAGTACCATACTGTACTATTGGGACTTGCTCGACCTGGTAGCTCAGGCTCAATCCATGCCACCATTAAGGAGTGAATGGAACTGGGTTTAAAAACCTGATGTTTGTTATCGCTAGAAGACGTGTGCCATCTTCAACAAGAAGACCAAGACACCGACCGCGATCGCTATTATTAGAATAAGCCACGCAAGAGACATCCTAAGCCTGACCTTGGCACCAACCACAGCCATCATAGCCCTCTCACCCTCCTCTGCTACAGCATGCATCGACGAGACCGTAGCAGAGAGGTTCACACTTGCAGCATACGCCACCTCGCGTGCAAGCAATTCTAGTGCGGTTGGAACCTTCGTGGACACGTAGATCTTCATGTCGGGACCGACGAACAGCTCCCCGCTGATCGTCGCGTTCTGCGTCTGGATGTTCTTTATCAGCCTCTCCAGCAGTTCAGCCACATCGCGGGGTTCGCTTTGCTTGGCGTCAGCTGTAATTGGGAGGACGCTCAGCGAGACTAGTTGCTCGAGACCCGGTATCCACTGAGCCCCGAACTTCGTGTACTTCACCGCGATAATCAATGGCTTGCCAGTCCCCACGAGAGTATATGTCTCGCCTCCCTGAACCGGGACGGTGAACGCAGTGTCCTCCAAGCCCATGAGGAATTGACCAACGCGTTTAGCCGGGATAATCCTAGCCTCCTTGATCGTGGGGTCTAGTCCAATGACCAAGGCGTCCACGGCTGGATTAGACAGCCACTCCCCGATTTTCCTAGCGTACTCGTGGGTCACCGCATGTCTTAATATATAGATCACGAGCAACACCGCCAGCAACAACCCCATTCCAATAGCAATCACCACGAGGGGGTTGCTGGCAAACAAGTCGACTAACGGTGCAAAAGGATTCAAGTTCACCTGTGGGGGTGGGGCTGTTGGCTCCAGTGCATAGGTTGTTGCCACAGCTGTGGTGGTCTCAGAGACGTTTATTGATGTAGTTGGCGTCGCGATAGGCGTCTCAACTGGTGTCTGAGCCGGCATGTGTTGCACCCTCGCTATTCAATACACTGTTAGGGCTTATAAGGAGGTATTTTCCGGCTTCGACTGGGAATCTATCGCAGAACGCCTTCAAAGCCCCCCGGGTTATGATGATCGAGGACACCACGGACTCCAGGGAGTGGAGCTTCATCTTCCTCAACTCGACGACCCCGTTCCTCACGGTATAGAAGACCACGTCCTCCCCGGCTATGTTGTCTGGGATAATGCCGTGCCTGACCAGGGACTCTATCAATGTGTATATGTCGACCTTCCAGAAGAACAACCCAGTGCTCCTAAACTTCTTCTTGGCACCGGCATTGCTCTTAAAAGCCCTCGCAGAGTCCACACAGACGGCTAGGTACAGCCCCGTAGACGCCAGCTCGATTGGCAATGCCCCCACGAGCTTCCCGTTTATAATCCTTACCTGGGTATTTGAAGCATGGTGACTGGAGTGAACGAGTTCGGTCAAGAGGAGAGATCACCCGAGCTAAACCTATTCGCACAGCTGTGCGGGCTCAAGGGAATAGGAGATAATATATACGACTTAATGAGGGCAATCACGACCTGCATAAGCCTCGGGGAGCGGGGCTGGGCACCCGCCATCGCACTCCTCAACGTGGCGTTGGGGGGCAAGCAACCAATCCCAGACTTAGTGAGCGTGATCCCACCCGGCTACATCTCGTTCATCAAGAAAATAATACTCCTCAACGACATCATGGTCGGAGAGCTCCTCCCAGACATACCGTTCCCAGCCCCCGGCATGTACAGTAAAAAAGCCGAGGGAGATGAGACCAAGGACAGGGAGCCCGTGGAGATCATTGTGGAGAGGTATCCGAGAGCCTTCGGTGTATACATAGAGTACGAGCACCCAGTCCACGGCTTGAACAGACATCTCTGGATCATATACGAGGCTGGGACGGGGAAATACCCGTACAAGACGTTCCCAGCACCAAACACCGTCGCAGAGAAAATCCCCAAGCTCATCGAGGAGTACGGGGAGCAACTCGCCTACGCCTACAAGCCACTCAATGATATATTCGAGGAGGCGAAGAAAGCCCTCAAAGAACACACCGTCGACGAAATAGAGGAGCTCGAGAGACAAGGCACTAGAATCCTCCCTGAGGGAGTCAGAGTCCGACGCGTCAAGAAAGAAACAAGCGAAGCCCCCGACCACAGGCTCCACGGGAGACGCAGGCACATGTCGCCACCCTAGTGCGTTTCGGCTTCACGCTTGATTACAGCGAGGGTTGCCAAGCCTATGAAGACGCATAGTGCGATGTAGAGCCTAGAGAGCATGTCGTTGAACAAGTAGAACGCGATGACCGCCACAGCTGTGCCAGACGCGAAGAGCAGTGTGCCAAGTGCCTCGGAAACCATCATTATATGCTCGACCAGCCCCGCATAGATCAACGTAAGCATCAGAGACAATAGGAAAGCACGCAGGTCGCCGGCTCCGAGAAACAGTAGGCTCAATACAAGCATTACATAATACAGCATCCTGGGCAAGTACGAGACCCTAGCCACGGAGAACACCTTGCTCATGCATAAAATATTGAGCTACGGCTTTTAAAGGGTCAGGTTTTTAAATCTAGTGTTGATGGATAATAATGGGTGGTGCAGACTTGTCAAATATACCGACATTAACGCTCTACACGACCATATACTCCACTATCACAGTCCCGGAGACACTGTACCTTGTGGCAAAGTATAAAATAATATCCGAGTACGTGACACAACTAGACGTCGACTACTACGACGACCTAGGCTTCTACGTAACGAGGATCCCATACCCAACACGGTACCTCAAATCCGTGAACACCATGTTCATTGGAACAGAGACGCGAACCACCCCGCCAATCGGGGCTCTCATCACGCTAGGCGCCGAAGAAACCATTACGCCTTCTAATGCAGTGCCAGTTTCGTCTTCAACACCCAGGGGTGGATCAGGCAGTATTAAGCGACCCGAGGCTCTGCCACTTACAGCATAGGATGTATAGAAGAGGAAAGAAAAAAGAAAAATATTTACCCGGGCATATTTATCTATTTCTTTTGCTGTTACCTCTACTTTGCTAGCTTCTGTCTAATGCAGTCTTGATACCTGATGCCAGTTCTCTTTGATTCGGCTGCGCACTCCTTGGCGGCTGCTGCGAATATTCTTCTCCACTCTGTTCTTGTTGTTCCAGTTTTCTTCTTTCTTGCCATCTATATCACCGATATAGACGTAGGAGCCTAGGATTTAAAAACCTGACATCCGTTAATTATGTAAAATTATGTAATTATACAAAAAAGACGGATACCCTAGAGTACAGGTGCTATTCCAAGCTTAGCCAATAGGAAATATATGAGCGACGCTGAGACAATAGTCCACGCTGTTGACGCCAACCCCCACTTCAAGATGGGTGGTAGTGGGAGGAGGTTTATCGCCATGACCACTGCGGACGTGATCCCCGTGTATGCTGGTATGAACTGGGTCACGATAATCCACATGCTGAACGTTGGGAACAGGTTCGGCACGAGCATGCCGAAGGCTCCAAAAATGCTCTGGGCATACCTATACGACACAAAGCCTATCAGTGTCCCCGCTAGGGAGTTGATGCCTATGAGCGTCGCATACGTCGACAATATGCTCGGGAAAGGGACTCCCGACGACACGCAGAGAGAATACATGGACGCTATCACGAATATACTGAGAATAGTCACCGCGAAGCCAAAGTAGAAGAAGAAGGCTCCAACACGGTACAGGAGGCTCAAACCACCACACCCAGCTCCTCCTCGCTCCTAGAAACCTGGCTCGTGCCAGCCTTTTTTACAAGCTCCTCTTCCTCCTTTTCCAGTTCAGCGTACTCTTCAGGAGAGAGCAAGCGTGTAACAGATCTCTTCAATACACGTGTACCGTCCGGGTAGCGAACCCAGTAATTCGTTATCAACATATATATCGTCCGGTATTGCGTAATATAAATAGTCGTGTAGAGCGGGGGAACCTCGTAAGCCACTTTCACCCACCCCTCGGAGCCTGTGCCCTAGCAACAACCTTCTCGCTCACAGGCTGTGCACTCCTACCAGTCTTCTCTGCGACTGTGCTCTCCTCCTGCTTCTCGGGCTTCCTGAGTGTCTCAATCAGGGTCTCCACAGCTGTGGCGGGCTGAACCCTGCCCTTGACAATATCCAACACAACCTCCTCAGCCCTTGGGGGCAAATTATGCTTCCCGGCAACCGTCTTCAGGACTTCACGCTCGAGGACAGGGTCTGCGACGCGTGAAAAGCTCCTGTACATTTTCTGTAGCTTGTCAATCTCGCTCGCCAACTCCGGCTTCCTGTATTCTGCAACCCCGCTCTTAGCCCTCTCCACGATATTCGACAACTTCTCGACAACAAGGTTTGACAGGTACTTTGTCAACCCAAGGACACGCATCCTCTGCGGGTCAATCTTCCCCTCGACCAGTAGCTTCACTATCATCGAGTTGAGGTTTGGACTTATAGGCGACGGAGGCGGAGTATCCTTCGCACCAAGCAAGACCAGACACCAGTCGTATGAATCCCTCGTCTCGTAGCAATAGCGTATGTCCTCGATCGTCAGCCCGAGCCGTGCAACCAGTTGCATCAGCTCATCCTGTACTCTCATTGCTTGCCGTGTCTCAGGCGTACTCAGAATCCTCGGTAAGGGTATTGAACCAGGCTGAATAGTAATTGCCCCGCTCCTCGCCTTCTTTATGATATCCAGCTCGGACACGCTACCACCAATTAGCGATTACTACATCGGGTTTTAAAAACCTGATACAGGTATTGTTTATCACGGGGACTCAATGGGCATAGCCGAGGATTTCCTCCGTGCAAACCGCGAGGTGTGGAGCCTCGTTGAAAAACACATGGAGGATCCATCTGGGATAGCGAAGGCTGTGAAGGTCTACGGGTACATATACGATCTGCTCGTCAACTCATTCGCAGTCTCCAACGCACTCGCAAAAGACATGAGTCGCTTCATGAACACACCCATCGAGCACGTGAAGAAGCTCTCCACGCTCGGGCTCCACATAGCGATGTTCCAGTCCAGGAAGTTCGTGAACGCATTGATCTCAGAGGCAGGCGTCAAGTCCAACGAGATAGAGCTCGGAAAAGCAATCGGGCTACAGCCAGACGCGATGCGTGAGTGCCTAGAGCACTGCTTCGACAGCGTGTTAAAGGCGACACTGCCAAGCATAAAGGAATGCCGTACATACTGGCAACGCGGAGCATTCCTACCACACATTGGTGCACTAGCCTTTGCATTGTCAGATAAGCCACCGCCAGGCGATCCAAGAATAGACGTGGCTAACGCACTAGTCCCATGGGTGCTCGGCATAGCGAGAGACATCATGACCGGGAGCCATGGGGCAGGATCCATAGCAGTATTCGGTGCGAGCATCGGGCAGGGGAAGACTAGTACAATATACTACACGCTGAGAGCCATGCTCTTCATCCTCGGGCACCCGGAGCCGGATCGCATAGTCCCAAACCTGATAACACTGGACATGGAGGAGTTCCTGGAGGCAATGTCCGCTCTCGCCGACTCGGATGAGAAAGCCGTGATCATAGTAGTGGACAATGCAAGCATAATATTCCCAAAGCAGTGGCACAGGTACGGTGGGGTAATGCACAGGTTCTTCCTTGAGGCAAACAAGCTAATAAACATGCTCAGGGGGAAGTGCGGAGCCACGATATTCGTGGCGAATGCACCAGACGAGCTCGCGTCATTCATCCGCAACGCGGCTACAATGAACATCCGCGGGAGAGAAATAGACGTCAAGTCGTACAAGGTAACTGTCTTCACGTGGAAGAAGACGAGACTAGTCTCGACGGGAGAAGAGAGCAAGCTGAAGCAGATTGAGCAACCCGCAAGCATCTACGCCTACCCGTTCCTCAAGCTCCCCCCATACATGTACGTCAAAGACCTAAACGTGAAGAAGAAGACGTTCGCGGAGAGCATTAGCAGGGCTCTAAAAGAAGTCCGGGAAACCCAAGCCAAGGAGGAGGTAGAGGAGCAGGAGTAGAGTCGCATAAAGGGTTCCCGCAGGCAGGGGTTTTAAACCACCCCAGGCATATTTATAGCCCGGTGGTGGGTTGGAGTGCCCATACTGTAGGGGAGAAGTAATATACGACCATAGTGTTGGATACGTCTGTGCATCCTGCGGAACCGTGATCGATGAGAGACCAATAGACCCAAGACCACGACGCGGTGAAGCCATAACCTGCGGGTTCACATACACGCTCCACTCGAAGGGGGTTGGATTCACAGCTGTAGTGAACCGGGCGGACCACAGGATTAAGAGCGATGAGATAGGCAGACTCGGCACCATACTTAGGGCATTGTTCAAGTACTACGGAGACTACATGGACGACAGGTGCATAAGGGACGAGGCATCCATGATAGCCCACGCTGTATTCGGACGGGACGAGCCCCCACTAGAGCTCCAGTACATCGATATAGCCGGGGTACTAGTCTACATTGCGTCGAAGCGGTGTGGTAAAATCATATCAATGAAGACGTTGCCCTCGGGGATAAGTCTCCTCAAGGCTCTCAGAATAGCACTAGAGAGCATCCCGGGTCTGCGGGACTACTACTCACCAGGCAAACCCACCCAGGAGGCACTCACATACGTAGTCAAGGCAACCAAGTGCCTAGACTACGAGAACCCGGGTGAAATAGTGAAGCTGAGCCGTGAAATACTAGAGTCAATACCACTCCCCCATGCAACACCGAAAATGTTGGCAGGCGTAGCCATATACCTATCACTAATAAAGCTCAACGCATCACCAACATACAGGGCAATCTCAAACTGCCTAGGCGTAAGAGACACAAGCCTATCATTCGCAGTCAGAAAAACAAAGAAAATAATGAAGGAGATCTCCTTAATACCCTGAATCATCTACATCATTTTTGCACTTTATTATCACGCCTCTCTCCGGGTTCAATATAGATTAGTGTAATGTCGTCTAGAGCTATGCACCTGCCATTCCCAAAGCAGAGCACCCCAAGCTCTCTCCCTATCTCACGAAATGTTTTCACAAGCCAGAAAACAACTGCCCCAAAACACGTCGCGTTTACAACTGCAAGCACAGTCACCGTCGCGGACTCTAGTGTCACGACCCCGAGATGGTGCAACACAAGACCAGCCGCCAAAACGCCTAAATAAGCAACAATGAGAGCCTCCCCATATTTGACCAAGCGACTGAGCCCAGACATTCAGCCCCACTCTCTAACTTGGTTGACAAAGCTTAAAAACACAGGAGACTATCTGCACCACAGGCTTATGGTATGAGAGAAAATAATTAATCCCTCCTCGCCAGCCTGGAGATAACCTCGTAGAATAGGGTGGCTATTATCAACGGTATTATGACAAGCAACACTATGAATGCGTAGTACGCTCCAAAGCTGAGTGCAACGCAGATGAATCCAATATAAATCACCATGACGTACGCCTGTCTAACTCTAAATCGCTTGGATGCATAGTATACACCGAGCTCTCCTCTGTGATAAGCAAGATACTGGGAGCCAACCCTCTTCATCACCACACCGAGCAATATGAACGCCACTCCCGTCGAGAACCATACCGGGTGCGGTGGCAGAGACACATACAACGGCATCATATACGGCTTGAATATGTTTACAACCGTGAAAAACACTATCAGGAGCACCACACCTGCTACATTGAGAAGAAACCATGCCCTATCCGGGTTCACATAGATCACCGCCCAGTATTTTTATGCCTGATAATCTCCCTCTCAATCTCAACCCAGACGTCACGCCACGTCCTCTTCATTATCGCCGAATTCCTCTCCTTGAACCACAGCTCCTCCCTCGCGTTCTTGCTTGAGAGCAACTCTACGAGCTTGTCCGCTAGGTTGTCTAGGCTATATACTGCCTCGCGAGGCATCACCTCTGCCACACCGCTCGCCTCGCTCACCAAGACAGGCGTCCCGAGAGCCACTGCCTCCAAGGCGACTAGTCCGAATGGCTCGGGGAACCCTACCTGCAACACCAGGTCTGCCATAACGTAGAGCTTCTTCTTCTCCTCCTCGCTCACAGTCCCCTTGTTCACAATCCACTCGGGGAGCTTGTAGTGCTCAGCCCACCTCCCAAACACGACTACATCGCAACCCACGTCTTCATGAGCCTTCTCAAGAGCCTTCATCACGTGCTCCGGGGACTTATTCGGCTGGAGCCTACTCGGGATCACCACGACCGGGTTCTTATTCCTCTTTTCAGGCATGGAGTCGACCGGGGGGTAGGGGCTCGCGGGGTAGACGACGTGGATCCTGCGGTTTACATACTTCTTGACCCACCCAGCTGTGAACAAGCTGTTCGCGAAGACCTCTTTGGCGGAGGCAACACCCACTATGTCTATTGGACTATGAGACCACATGTGCACGTAGTAGCCCGATGGAATCTCCATCTCCGAAGCCTCCACAACCACCAAGGCTGTATGCACATCGTGAGCCACCACAGCATCAAACAATGGCACGAGGTTGAAAACCGCTTTAGACAACGCCAACGCAGTAAGACTCAAAACCCCTCCCCTCGGGTCGAGCAAAGGCTCGTGAACGCGGATCACTTTGACACCACTATAATCCTGTGGAAGAATAGGCGGAAGCATGCCGTGCATGCAATAGTGAACCACCTCGTGCCCAGAGGCAACCATCTCTGGTAGAAGACGAGAGACGAAAACCCCTAAGCCACCATAGGGCTCCTGAGGACACTCCCATGCAACACTAAGAATCCGCACCATCCCACCCGATTAGTGAATAAAAAGCCAAGACTTATAAAGAGACAGTGGTTGATTAAAGACATCTATCACAGCTGTGCCAACCAAATCCCCCTCCCAGATCCCGGGACGCAATGCCGATTCCACCGCAAACCCTCAGCGATAATCAATGCGAGTCAGCGTAATTGCATCGGGGGCAACTCGGTTAAACACGTGCAACCAAAATTCGAGCTACTATAGCCCTAGCGTACGACGAACGCATTCCGAGACCTGGGAGGATCATCTAAAAATAAATATGTTGGGAAAGTTTTTAAAGCGTTGTCTTTCGCATTCTCCATTAGAAAGAAACTAGTCTGTCCAGACCCCGGCTACTCCCTTGGCGGAGTTGGGCATTAGTCCTGCTGGTAGGCTGAACTGTGCTTTCCTGTGGACGAATTCGAGTATGTACAGCGAGGATATTGCCCCGAGGCTTACAGCGTGCTTCGCGAATGTCATGCACTCCACGAGCTTCTTCATGATGTTGTCGTCTATTTGTATGTCCCTGAGTCTAGAGTATAGTTTGAGACAGTCACTACTCATCGAGTCAATCTGCGTCTTGGTGTTCAACAAGTGCATAATGACCTCGAGTGCATAGGACTTCGCGTAGGCATCCCTGTGTGAAATAGGGAACACCTCGAACAATGGGACAGTGCCAAGCATGATCCCCTTCCAAGCATGCTGCAACACCTTCTCATCCCACTCAGAGAACTCGACCCCTGCAGTAGCGATATCGGTCTTCACGTATTGCTGAACCGACCTAACCATATCGAAGTACTGCCGTAGCTTCTCGGGGACAAACCTGATTATCAGCGACACCTGTCCCTCTGGTGGTGCAATCACCTGTCTCCCGGCTCCGGCTTGAGCCTCAGACATTAAACCACCACTATATTAATATTATAGAAACCCCTATTTTAAAACAGCGACCTAAAGGGCTTCACGAAGCCACCCGTCAACGCTATCGACCTGAGGCGATCGATGAACTCATGCTCCTGCATCGACTTGAGAGATGCCAAGTCCTTCTCGGAGAGCTCGACATTGTACGCTGATGCAACTATCTTCGCAACGGCAGTCCTATAGCTATTGACCAGTTGAGAAATATCAAGAGTCCACACCTCGACCTGGGGCTTCTCGCTCCCAATGAAGAATATTGGGAAGTCCCCGTTCCTCCACAGGCGACTAATAGCCTCCGGGTGCAGAGATGTGTACACCACCGCGACGGCTCCGAGGAGGTTAATCATGTCTATCGCCTCATCCAGGTACTTCTCATCGTCGATCACAACAATAGGCTTCTTGGCTTTCAAGCCTATTAGAGCCGAGACCAGCGGTAGCGATATAACAGAGTCGTATCTCGAAACCCATATCCTAGTCCTCTTGTAGTTTGCACGGCTGACTATGCCGTAAGCCTCATCGGCTTTGTCAAAGAACTCTACAACGTCCTGGGAAGACAATACATCCGCTGGGACAACGTACCTACGGTACCCCCTATACTTCATCGGCTCAACCCTGTAGTGCCCGGTATCCAGGTACAAGTGAGCCATGCTCACTACGTCTGCCATCGACAATCCAGCATTCACAGCGTCAAGCGACATCTTCCTCGCTACCTCGGGCTCGAAGCCCATCGCGGTGGTCAAGTACGAGTAGATAGCCTCATCGTCCGGGAGCGGTATCACGATGGGCTTCCCGCACCTGCCATCCCTCTTCAATGCACTATCTATATTAGCCTCCGCGATGTTCGCACTAAAAGCAACAAGTATCTTCCTGCCATACTTGTAGAAGTCCGCGAGCTTCCTCTTCACAATGCCGAGAATGTTCTCGGAGACCTCACTGTAACCACCAGCCTCGCGGGCAGGAGAGAGAAGCCAGTCGCCTTCATCCACGAGCATGAGGGACGGCTCAAGTTGCTCCGCTCTAGCAAATAACCGGGCAAACCTATGCTCAGACTCCCCAACCCACTTACTCAACACACTCTCGGCACCAACCTCGACGACGGACAAGCCGAGGTAGTCTGGAAGAATCCTGAGCAACGAGGTCTTCCCAGTGCCCGGTGGACCAATAAAGATTACTCCAGGGTTCCTCGGGGGCTTGTCCTCCAGTAGTGGTGAAACCCTCTCCTCGACTTTCTCCCAGACCTTGACCGGGTATACATAGTACTCCTCCCTGCTCGGCTTCCCAAGCCTATTATAGTACTTGACGTTCACCATGTAGTTCTGCTTCATCTTCTCGACTTTGACTTCAGCGTAGTCAACCACATCCACCTCGCTCCATGGAACCCACCAGCAGGGAGACGGAGAGCAGTTCTTGACTATGCAGAATCGCGAGACCCAGAGACCCAGCTTGACGATGCTGAACAAGAGCAACCTCGTGGGAGTAGACTTCTCAAAGCAGGCGAGCTTTATCGAGCGACAAGCTTCGAGCCTCTGCTCACTAGACACTATATATCACCCCTCATCTTGAGCAGATCCTGTATTGCACCAAAGAGTATCTCGTTTATTACTGCATTCAACTTTCCCTCGATCTCCGTCGAGCTCTGAATAGATTTCTCGACGCCAACGATCTCCAGTACTCTATCACGGTACTTGAGCAAGTGCAGTCTAAACTTACGTATCATGGTTATATAGTTCGAGACACCCTCGAAGTCGGGGACGGGGATGCCTGGCAACGTCGTCTCCCAGCGACGGATAAACGAGTCCTTGAAGTACGCGTAGTCAACTGGATCCCTGAGCTCGGTCGCAATATACCTAACGAGATTCGGCAAGTATACTGCGATATAGTATGCCTCGGAGCCGGGGTTCTTGCTCTCCTGCTCGAGGATCATATATATTATCAATGCCGGATACCCTGGAGCACTCACAGCTGTGCCACCCCTACTGACTATCCATTTTAGTTGCTTTCAACTCTAGCTCGGGGGTCTCCACAACCGCATTAACCGATTCCCTAGCCTCAGGTATCAGTACACTCGTGTTCACAGCGTACACTAGTGTAGAGACGTACTCGTCCATGACTATGAGGAGAGCCTCCCTCGTGCACTCCTGGATCGTCTTCCCCCGCTCGGAGCACAGCGAGAGCGTTACTGGGTACTCTGCCTTGGGGATTGCCCTATATACGGCATCGATCAGCGTCGTGCCGGGCAAGTAGGCTGAGGCAGGGTTCTTCGAGGCTTTATACTTAAAGGGCTTCTCCATGAACCTATACGCTGGCTCATACCTAGTCCACAGTGCCCTTGTGGGGTATTGATCCACGATTACAACGGGGCTAGCCCACGAGTATGCTCTATCAAGGAGCAAAATTCCGTTGAGGCTTAGGAAGTCGTTGCAGGCTGGGACAACATGGTGCTTAACCCTAAAGCCCAACGCAAGGAAATACCTCGTCACGAGGGCAGTTATGAACGTTAAACTCCCAAACTCCTTGAACACGACAACCCTAACCCCCCTCAGCTTCTTAGTCTTAGTAAGCCCAGCCACGTGGCTGAAGAAGCTGAGCGGGATCCCAGGCTCCCCGAACACCGTAGCCACGAGGTTCATCAATGCCTGCGGTGCTGGAACGGGGACTCCCCGCATAAGATACTTTTTATATATTTTCTTATCTAACAACTTCCCCCCGGACACCATGACTAGACCTCACCGTACTCTAATACCTAGTTGAGGCTTAAAAGACAGAATACTTTGCATGCGTCAGGGTTTTAAACACTTGTTTCGTAAATGATGCATGGTGGAATTGTGGCGGGCAGGAAGAACCTGTACCAGGGTTCGAGCAGTTGCTACGCTAGGAACGAGGGTGTGTGGGTGCCTGGGAGCGGTGTGACCCCTGAGACGCTTCCATCGTTCATAGCGTTAATAATACGCGACATGTACAGGGGCATGACATATGATGACGAGGCGTGTGAACCTAGGAAAGTGGATCCCTCATACCTGATTGGGAGGCTACAGTACCTGATAGCACTGGCGAAGAAGCATGGCGGGGAAGAAGCGAAGATCTACACGGAAGAGGCACTAGAGAGGCTCTACAGAGAGTACAGGTTGCCACCAGGCGTCACGAAAATAAAGCTCGCAGGCTACAGGGGCAAACTAGACAAGGTAGCCAAGGAGATAGAGAACTTGCTCGGGGTCAAGGTAGAGAAGGAGTATCACGAGGAACCCACAGCTATGGCTTCCGCGAGAACCAGTAGAGCAAAGAAAGCCATGGCGGTGGCAGGATGAGCTCCATCCAGCGGTACGGTAGATCAATAGTTGCATACGTAGTCGTAGGCTTGTTGCTGGGCATGAGCATATCGCTAGTAGTATACGGCATATCGCTCTTCACAACGAGCACAACTTCTGCTCTCTCGACAATGCATGAGACAGGGATGAACGCCACGGGCAAAAACATCTCCGAACGCGTCTACGTTAGGATCGGGAACGACACTATTTCGCTACCCAAGCCAAGCAACCCATCGCTATCCAACATATTCTCAAACCTAGTTGCATTGCTCGCAATAATAAGTGGTGCACTCACATCCGTCACAATACTTGCAGTCCTAATAGCACTAAACGTCATAACGATCTCACAAGATGAAGAATAATCACCTCAACCCAACTTAAAGTCAGGCTTATAAACACTACTCCACAATACCCACACATAGGGATGCAACTTGAAGGAGAGAGGAGAGACTAGTGGCACTTCTAAGCCTAGTGATCCAGTCTACATTGAAGTCGTCAAGATTTACCAAAACGAGTATACTACGTCTTCTCCCACACCGGGCACGCAACAAGCTCAAGCCCAGATACAGCAAGCCCAAGCCCAGACTCAGACACAGCCACAAGATCAAATCCAGACGCAACAAGCGGAAACCACGTCGCCTACGGATATACTAGAAAAGAGGAGTAACCTGCTCCAGAGCACACTGGAGTCCTTGTATGCGAAACAAGACTATATTATCACACAGAGCGGTCTCATCTCCAAGATGCGTGCATTGTTTGGAGTAGAGCCAGTGTACTCCAACATAACGCTCTCTGATTCAAGGCGTCTCGTGGACGCATATGCAACGCTAGAACGCTACAAGGAGACATTGTCCGCTGTCGTCGCCGACACCATGCTAATTGTATCCCTCGTGCTCGACCGGCTCACCAGGCAATACAGTGAACTACAGAAGAAATACCCGTCGGGTGCCCTAAGGGGCTACAACGTACAAGAGATAAGCAAAGACTTCAGTGACCTCATGACACTATATGATGAAATAGATAAGGTAAAAATGCCCCCAGTGGGAGACGAGAACGAACTTAAATTACTCGTCAACAAGTTCTTGTTGTGGGCTAGCCTCGCCTACATGTACTACTCGAAGTACAAGGATGAAAAAATAAGCACGGATACATTAGCAAAGAAGCTGAAGGAACAGGTCGACGAGAAGAAAGACCCCAACCTAGAGGTGTTCGGTCAATCCCTGACACTACTGCAGGACAAGAACAAGCTCAAAGACATGCTCGCAAGGTTCTTCCTGCTAATGGACTACACGAGGAGCGAGACATACAACATGTACATGAATACATACAGGAGTAGCATCGAGTCGTTGATTAAGGTAATAAATGATCAAGCAACATACATAGACTTCTGGAATGCACTACTATTTGTACATGTATTGATGGAAATGGAGGCTAAGGGATGGCTCAACTACAAGGAGCAAATAGTCTCCATGCGACCAGTAGTGGAAGAATCAGTGACACAGAGATACATGAATAAACTGAGTGCAATTGAGAAGGGACAAGTCCCGCCGAGAGAAGCAGTCCCAGTCGCGGTGTTCGCTGAGTGGATTGGAGTAATAAATCCACTCAAATACGTACACAGATTCGTGTACAACAGCCTCAGAGGAGTATTCGGAGACGCCATCGCAGGCGGAATTGCCACTGCAGCCACTGCTGGAACTGGAGCCCTAGTGGGCGTCTTTGTACCACCACTAGCTGCGGTCCTCTTTGCAATATCGATTACGGATGTCTTAGCTGACGTGGGGTCTAGGCTCCAGAACCCAATCGACCGAGAAATCCTCGCAAAGTACGTGACCGAGCACTGGCCAGAGATACTCATAAACATAGCAATAGCTGTGACAGTGGCTGTTGCAACAGGCTACGCAGCCAGCAAGATCAAGCCATACGTTGCTGATAAGCTTGCAAGAGTTATCGACAGGTTCAGTCCAAGCATCGCGGAAAAGATAAGATCACACTTCGGCTTAGTCAAGGGGAAACCTATCTATGAGTCGGAGAAGACTATTGTAACTCTGGATTCCAAGGAGAAGACACTACGCATCTACTTTAGACACGAGGGAGAGATAAAAGACCCAGTCAAGATTAAAATACCGAAACACCTGGAACAGTACTTAGATGACCCAGAGCTAAAGCTCAAGGTAGGCATGATCGCTGGAAACCTAGAGAGGGAACAAGTATCCGGGTTCCTCGGCTTACTGGACAAGGTGGCGGAGGAGTTTGGTGCAGACGGGTTAAGAGAAGCAATAAAGATATATTTGAATAAGCTGAACGCTGGGCAATTGAAGACCGGGGTATCAGTCTACTTCCAGGGAACGGCGGGCATAGCTGTGGACAATGATGGACTAGTAATATTCGACTTCGCCAGCAAGAAAATAATAGCAATATCAAAATCCGTGGCGGGGGGAGAGAAGTTCTACCCGATGCTAGAGATAATGCGTCAAGACCCTACGGCGTTCGTCATATACTACCTTGCAAGAGTCTACAATATAAAGCCCGAGACACTGCTGGAGAAGCTAAGCCCCTACCTAAACGCAATCAAGGGGGGAGGGAAGCCCATGGGAGAGGTCGTAGTTGGAGACCTAAAGTTCGTATTCACTGGAGAAGACAAGCTATTCGTTCTACTGCCAAAAATAGACAAGCCGGTGATGCTGAGCCTCAAGGACTTCAACCCCAACTCGCTATTGGGTCTAGTCCAAACAGGCAAAGAACTCGCCAAGACCTATGGCAATACAATGCACGACCTCGTCCTCAACACATTGCTTTTCGGCTACAGGACATATGCACCACAAATCCCGGATCTAGTATTTAATTTCAAGCTCACCAACGGCAACTTCATTCTAGTCGCAGAGTTCTCCAAGATCTTGCCGAAGCCGGTGCTTACCAATAGTGCAATGCTCGTCACCAAAGACGGAGTTGTATACGTCTCCAACCAATTGCTCGAAGGTGGCTTCGAGGTTAGCATGTTATCGACTATTAAAACAATAAAAGATAATTTGAAGTTGAGGTTTACGCAGGATACAGCAATCATTGTAAATATAAACAACAAGATGTTCGAGTATCTCAACAAAGCCATCCTTAAAGGACACATAGACGAGTCAGCCATAACACAAGCAATATCAATGGCTAAGGCTGCCGGAGACAATGCCGCAGTGGCGGAGCTAATGAAGCTACAAGCAATTATATCACTAGCAAAGCAAAACCTTGCAAACATACCACTATCAGCTATCGGCACAACGGGGGGAGGAACAGAAGGAGTAGTTGTAGCAACTATGAGCAGATCGCTGGCGAGTGCGACAAACGCTGTGGTTCAGCAACTACAGC
>Ga0326761_1000120_pt1 | contig 19283 bp, 20 predicted proteins | sample GCREP_P_FD_207739 | JGI IMG/M metagenome (GOLD analysis project Ga0326761, IMG submission 207739) | Hot spring water microbial communities from Geyser Creek Basin, Yellowstone National Park, WY, United States - GCR.EP_P | ecosystem: Environmental > Aquatic > Thermal springs > Unclassified... | reverse complement strand
TCGGCGATATGGTGGTCGTCGTAGTGAGGGAGGGGAAGCCCGAGCTTAGGAAGCAGGTGTTTAGGGCCATAGTAGTGAGGCAGAGGAGGCCGTTTAGGAGGCCCGACGGCACGTGGGTCGCCTTTGAGGACAACGCCGTGGTGATAGTAACGCCGGAGGGCGACCCCAAGGGTTCTGAGATACACGGCCCCGTGGCCATGGAGGCCACCCTCCGCTGGCCCACCATCGCGAACCTGGCCTCCATAATAGTGTAGTTTCGGGAGACCCTCCCCCGTCTCTTTATTAACTACTGAACTTTTATTACGTTGCACGCACCACTACGTGGCCGCGGCAGAGCTTGAGGCGTTGATACCTAAGTTAACTAGACTGCCGCCGCTTAAAAAGGCGGCGGCGCTTTACAAGTTGCGCTCCGTCTTAGACGAGGAGAGCTTTAGACATATAGCCGCGTTGCTGGCGGTGGACTTGAGCAGGGGGGAGAACCCCAAGAGGTGGGCTCCTCTAGACTCTGTGGAGGAGGTCCCGGCTGAACGGTGGATCTCCCTGGAGGAGCACCTAGAGGTGGGCGAAGATGCGTTGGAGGTGCTAGAAGACGACGAGTACGTAGGCAGGGAGATGGTGGAGAGGCTATGGAGGTCGAGTACATTATAGAGAAGCTCGGCGAGTACCTCGGCGGTATAGACGTGGAGAGGGTGAAGAAGGCGCTTGAGAATAGACCTACAGGCGTCGAGAGGATACTCGGGATAGTTGCCGAAGAGGAGGAGGGCCTGGACAGGCTTGAGTGCATGAGAATTAAGACGTTTATCGATGCGTATAAAGAGGAGGAGAGGAGACTTGTTGCCCTCTATAGAGAGCTCAAGACAAGCGGGGTGGCGCCAAGCGACATGGCATCTCTGAAGAGGAAGATAAAATACGTCAAGAGACAGATCCGTATATATAGAGAGATGGGGAAGAGGTGCCAGACGCATCAGGGCAGGTCAGTGACATCACGGGGTCAGACCCCAGAGTTCACATCACAGCAGTAGACGCGTGGAGGGATAAAAACTTAGGTGCCCAACTCCCACGAGGTTATGTAGCGTCTCTGCTCCTCGCTCAGCTCCTCTATTTCGATGCCCATGGTCCTAAGCTTCAGCCTGGCCACCTCGCGGTCGAGCTCGTCTGGCAACTTGTACACGTCAACTGCCAGCTTGTTCCTCACGAGGTACTCAGCGGCGAGGGCTTGGTTTGCGAAGGAGAGGTCCATGACCTCCGACGGGTGGCCCTCGGCGGCTACTAGATTTACTAGGCGTCCCTCGCCTATTAGATACGCCCGCCTGCCGTTGGGCAACGTGTACTCCTCAAGGTTAGGCTTGATAGTCTTCTTAGCCACCGCCACGCGTTCAAGACCTGCCACGTCTATCTCCACGTTGAAGTGCCCCGCGTTGGCGAGAACGGCACCGTCTTTCATCTTAAAGATGTGGCCTAGGTTTATCGCCCTGATGTTCCCCGTCGCGGTTATGAACACGTCGCCTATCTTAGCCGCCTCATCCATGGGCATGACCTCGAAGCCGTCGAAAACGGCTTCAAGAGCCCGGACGGGGTCCGCCTCCACCACAATCACCCTCCTCGCGCCAAGCCCCCTCGCCCTGATGGCTATCCCTCTGCCGACCCAGCCGTAGCCCGCCACGACGACGTTTTTGCCGGCGATGAGCAGGTTTGTAGCCCGCATCACGCCGTCCCACGTCGATTGCCCTGTGCCGTATCTGTTGTCAAACAGGTGTTTTGTATATGACTCGTTCACGGCGATGATGGGATACAGGAGCTTGCCCGCGTTTTTCAAGGCGCGGAGCCTTATCACGCCTGTGGTGGTCTCCTCAGCGCCTCCGCGTAGCCCGGCGAGGAGCCTCCCGACATCTATTGAGCCGGCTGTTTCAAGCACGTAGTTAATAGTCTGGTCTCTAATTCCGTGGCCCAGCTTGTGTATGGTGGCAGTTAAGTCGGCCCCGTCGTCAAGAGTGATGGTGGGGTAAAAAGACAGCGCGAACCCTATCGCGTTGTAGTACTCCCTTTCCGTCATGCCGCGCCAGGCATAGACGTGAATACCTTCCTGCGCCAACGCGGCGGCGACGTCGTCTTGCGTAGAGAGCGGGTTCGAGGGTATGAGCACCACCTTGGCCCCGCCGGCAGCCAGAGTCCGCACGAGGACGCCGGTCTCCTTTGTGACGTGTAGACATGCGGCGACGGTCTGGCCCGCCAGAGGCTTCTCCTTCTCGAACCTCCTCCTGATCTCCAGAAGTACTGGCATGTTTCTCTCGGCCCAGTACAGTTGCTCTCCGCCCCTGTCGGCTAGAGAGGGGTCTTTCACGAGCGACTCGCGGCTCATCAAGCTTGAAAAGTCAAGACTTATAAAAGCATTGGGCCGGGTCTCTGAAATGAGCTATAAATCCATTTAACCTCCCCTTAATTCCCCCTTATGGTTGTGACGGTGGTGAACGAGGCGGGGGAGCTGGGCGTGTTCGTTGCATATGACGTGGTTCTTGGGGTTGACAACACGAGGTACACCGCTGAGCTGGAGGAGGAGATAAGCACGGCGGTTGCGGAGGTTAGGCAGACGCTTTCGTTAGAGACTTTGAAAGACCACCCAGTCGTTAGGGCGTACCGCGACTTCTACTGGAGGGTCCTCGGGATAGACCCAACTAAGCAGAGGCCCGCCCAGGAGGCTCTCCTGAGAAGAGTGTTGAGGGGGGAGCACCTGCCTAGGATAAGCCCCGTGGTGGACGCGGGAAACGCCGCGTCGGTAAAATACATGGTCCCCATAGGGCTTTACGACTTGGCCAAGATACGTGGCGGTGTGTTGCGCATAAGGATGTCGAGGAAGGGGGAGGTGTTCCGGCCAATAGGAGGCTCGCCCTATGAGCTGGACAACCAAATTGTCTTGGCCTCCGACAGCCAGATACTTCATGTCTATCCCTACAGAGACAGCGTAGAGACCAAGATCGATCCCTCCACGAGAGACGTGTTGGTGGTTGTGGCCGGGGTTCCGGGCGTGGAGGAGGAGCGGCTGGTAAAAACGGCGTATTACCTCCGGAAGCTTCTCTCTCTGCTGGGCGGCGCGGCTCCCGGCGAGGTTAGGCTTGTCTAGAGACGCTCCAGGAATGTATTTACCAGCTCTTTTACGGAGGGCCCTTCAAGCACCTTCAGCCTCCAGCTGACTCTCGCAGTTGGTTTGTCTATCTTCACAACTCTCTCGATTTTAGCCGGCGTGGCCAACAAGACTACGTCAGCATCCACCCGCCTAATGGTCTCCTCGAGGTCTCTCTTCTGCTCGGGCGTGTATCCCAGGCTGGGGAGGACAGGCCCGGTGCCGTACTCCTCATACACCTTTTTGATTACGCCCACGGCGTAGGGCCTGGGGTCCACCACCACCGCGCCGTATTTCACAGCGGCTATGTAGCCAGCCGCGTGGGGCAAGCCGCCGTGCGTCACGGTCGGGGCGTCCTCTATCACCAAGACGCGCCTCCCCGCAATATCTCTGTCGACGTACACCTCCAAATCCGCCTTGGTGATGGTTGCCTTGGGGTTCACCCTCTTTACATTAGCAACAACTCTCTCGACGTTTTCCCTCCCGGCGTCGCTGACCTTTGTGATTATGACGGCGTCGGCTAGGCGCAGGTTGACCTCGCCAGGGAAGGACCCCACCTCGTGGCCCGCCCTCCTCGCGTCTGTAACCACTATCATGAAGTTAGGCCTGAAGAACGGGAAGTCGTTGTTGCCGCCGTCCCACAGCACCACGTCGCCGTGGCGCTCCGCCTCCCTCAACACCTGGCCGTAGTCCACGCCGGCCAGCACGGGGATTCCCATGTCCACATACTGCTCGTACTCCTCCCGCTCCTCGAAGGTGAGCTTGTCCAAGTCCTCCGGCTTTCTGAAAACCTCAACGACGCTTTCCTCAAGCTCCCGGTAAGGCATTGGGTGCCTGACGGCGACCACCTTAAGGCCTCTCGACGTGAGTTCGCGCGCCACCTCCCTAGACACTGAGGACTTGCCCGCGCCTGTCCTCGTCGCGGTTACTGCGACAACAGGCTTGATGGAGTCGAGGTAGGTGTCGTTGGGGCCGTGTATCTTGAAGGCGGCCCCGCTGGCGAGCACAGCGGAGATTATATGACCCACCTCCTCGTACAACAAGTCGCTGTAGGCAAGAACCGCCTCGTCCACCCTCAACTCCCACAGGTGGCGGGTCAGCTCCTCGTAGCTCCTCCAAGTATATATGGGGATGCCCTCTGGGACGCCGGACAGCGAGGGCGGGTAGCGTCGGTTTGGTATAGGTATCTGCGTCATGAGAAACGCCACCAACTTGTGCTCCCTAGACCCTCTATACACCGTGTTGAACACGTGGAAGTCCCTTCCCGCAGCCCCGATTATTGCGACTCTGCGCATGGAGGGCAGAACCTACCTCTATATATATTGCTAAATAGATCGCATTTTTAAAAACCACGGCGGGCCATGCATCGTGTTCGTCTTCAGCGATGTCCACATCGGCTCCCCGAGCTCCAGGATGCAGGCACTGCGGAGTTGCCTAAAGAAGCTAAGCCCGGACGAGGTCGTCATAGCGGGGGATCTTTTCGACGACCAACACAGGAAGGTGAGCCGCGACGAGGCGGTGCGCCTAATAAAGAAGGCGATGGAGATCTTGCAGATACAGCCGCAGAGGCTCTACATCGCCTTCAGCAGCTCCTCGCACGACCCCCAGCTCCCCGGCCCCCTCACGGAGAGGATAAACGGGACGGAGGTCGTGGCGTACAACGGGGAGATATTAATAGACGGCGTCTTAAAGGCGGTGGCGACCCACGGCGACAGGCTTATTAGAAGCGGCGTGGCCGCCTACTTCGTCGACCTCGCGAGGAGGGGGCAGATAGGCAGATGGCTAAGAAGGAGGCTGGCGCTCGGAGACGACGTCTGGCTTATATACGGCCACAGCCACGTGCCCCATGTAGACGCGGCGCTGAAAATACTCAACCCAGGCGCCTGGAAGATATACGGCGTGAGGAGGATAAGGGGCAACGTGTACAGTCTACCTTCTGCCGAGCCTCTCTGCTAGCCAGACCTCAACCATGCCGAGAGCCTCCGGCAGACGCCCCAGGTTCACCACCTCCCTCTGATACGTCTCACCGCCTAGACACCTCTGCCACATAACGCGATAACTCACGTTTCCCTTGGCCACACGTCTCACGTTTTCTAAGGTGGGCTCCTCCTGATTCACCACAGCGCCGGGCCCCGCATATGCTAGGCGATGGGCGTAACCGACGTAGAGGAGCTCGCCCCTGGCGTGGGACAGAACACGCACGATGGTCGCACGCCTGCACGTGGGCATGTTCAGCACCCTGGCTCTGTAGCCCATTTTCGCAATGAGCGCGCCCAACACGGCGAATTGGTAGGAGGATCCCGGCGGAGGGGGCACCACGGTGACTTCTCCAAGCGGGTTTGGGATGTCGAAGAGAAGGTATGTGTAGAAGTCGCGCAGGACGTACCTCTCCGCCGCCTCGCCTAGGATCATAGGGAAGAGATGGCCTCCAGAACCTCGCTGGGGGTCATGTAGCCGAAGTGGATATACCCCCTCCCCTTTGAGAAGCTATAAAACAGGAGAGTCGGCGTCCCATACACGCCGACCTCCTCAGCCGCTTTTTCGCACTCACGCAGATTGCCCTCGGGGCAATCCCTCGCCTCGGTCTTTCTACTGCTGAACACCTCTCTTATGTACTGCAGTCTTTCTTTTTCTGAGACGCATCTCAGCGCTCTGTGGAGAGGCTCGGCATCTCTGTGCACGACGTAGTCGCACATGGCGTAGGTTATCAAGCCCCTCTCAGCCATGTCCACAAGCGTCTCGTCGGTCTCTCTAAACAGCCTGGCACAGAAGGGACATTTCAAGTCGAAAAACACTAAGACAGCCCTGTCGCCGTTGCCCAGCCTCACCGGTGCCAGCTCCAGCAACCTCCTAACTGCATCTGTCTTGGTTATCGGGGTGAGCTTAGGCTTGGACCTCTTGAATATCACGACGCTAAAAACAAAAACCCGTTAAAAACATTCTAACGGTGGCGACATTGGTCTTTGCTGAGCGGTGACGAGGGGAACGATTGCCGAAAATCGATAAAAATGCCGCCGCTCCCATCGGTTGTGATAAAGATAGTGCTACACCACACGTGCAAGTCGTCCTACACTCTGTATAAGGCGTTAAGAGGAGCCCCCGGCGTTGAGTTCGAGATGGTCGGCGTCCCCTACTTCCCATACCTCAGACGATACGTTTTGAGCGTCCCCGCGGTCTTTAACAACGGGGAGCTCGTCTTGCTGGACCCGGTGGAGCCAGACGACGTGATTGCGTTGAGGGACGGAAAAACGCAGAAGGAGCTCGACATAGACGAGGCTGTGGAGAACTTCGTCAGGGGCATAATGGCGAGCCAGGCACTGCTTGCTACGGTGATGCTGTATAAGTCTGTGAAACCTGTCCTGGACCCAGACCTCGTCTCGGTCCTCTCAAGGGCTAGGTACCACCTACAGGAACGCAAGACGCCACAGATTTTAGAAAGAATAAGGGAAAAAGAAGGCGAGCTTCTGAGCGAGCACTGGGAGCACCTGGTGAAACTGCTTACGTTTGGCCTTGTGAGGGAGATGTACTGGCTCGGCATCGACGTTGGGGAGGTGGAGAAAAGCCACGTCAAGATGTGGATACTGGCCAAGGCAACCCTCGGCAGGCTCGGCCTGCCGCATCCAAAGCCCGCAGTACCCAACGAAGTTGCAGACGCCGTGCACACCACACTGAGGGAATCCGGCAGGAGGTACCTGGACAAAGTAACAGAGGAGCAGAGCATAATCCTCGGCGACGCCGACTTCCTCTCACTAATACAGGCGTATTGAAAACTTACAGAGAGCTCCCCCCAGCCGTTTTTAGCTGTAGCATATTTATGAAAAAACGGAGAATTAGGTGATGTACACAGTCGCTAAGCTCAACGGCTCATCGGAATCTTTCTCGCCACAGAAGCTCAAACTATCGATCATACGCGCCGCGCAGGACATGGGAATCGACGTAAACGGCGAGGTCGACCTCGCCATAAACAGAAACGTGGGGTCTTGGGAGCTGGCCGACATGGTTCAGCTCGAGCTCCTTAAAAAGGCCATAGACAAGCCCCAGCTCGCCGATGTGGCCAAGGCCCACCTCCTGGGCAGGATATACAAGGAAGCCTTCGGCAAAGACTTCCTCAAGACTAAGACAGGATACGGCGAACGCGTGGCGGCGCGGTTTAGGCAACTCGTGGAGGCAGGTCTCCTCAAGCCCGAGGCGTCGGAGCTCCTGGGGCTTTTCGAGCCTAAGCCGGAGTTCGACAAGTCGCTTTCTTACAACGCGCTCCGCCTCTTCACCAATGGCAACTACGCCCTCCGCGACTCCAGCTTCAAGCTGGCGGAGACCCCCAGCATGGCGGCTTGGCGCGTGGCGACGGCTGTGGCGCGGAGCTTGGAAGTTGCCAGGCGCTACTACGACGCCATAACTGCGCAGAAGATAGTGCCGGCGTCTCCCTTCTGGTTCAACGCCTGGACTAAGAAGGAGATGTTCGCCTCCTGCTTCACCCTTGAGGTGGAGGACTGCCTCTCCTCCATCACGCACCCCGGCAGGTACTGCATATACGACGCCCTAGCCTACTCGGGCATAATCCAGCAACTGGGCGGAGGCGTGGGGTACGACTTCTCCCTGCTGAGGCCCGAGGGAGACGTGGTGAGGGGGTCTGTGGGCGTCGCCAGCGGGCCCATATCTTTCATGAAGCTGTTCGACACAAACGTAGACGTCATCAAGCAGGGCGGCAAGAGGCGCGGAGCCCAGATGGGGACCCTCCACGTGTGGCACCCCGACGTCAAGAAGTTCATCAAGGCGAAGACCGGCGAGCTGAAAGACGCCCATCTGCAGAACTTCAACATATCGGTGTTTGTAGACGACACCTTCATGGAGAAGGCACTGGGCATAGACAAAGACCCCAAGTACCTCCTCATCAACCCCAGGGTATTCTACGATAAGACTGGCAAAAAGGCTGTGGAATACGCAGACCTCCACAGAGAGGCGCCCAAGGAGGCTACGTGGGGCGAGGTAGATGCCCGCGACCTCTTCCGCGAAATAGCCGAAGGCGCCTGGGACTCAGGCGACCCCGGTCTCATATACAAGGCGAATCTCAACGCCTCGAATCCCCTCCTCGGGGTCGAAATAGAAATAGCAAGTACGCGCTTTACATACATATGGAGAGCGGTTAACCCATGTGCCGAAACGGTTCAGAATCCATTCGAAGTTTGTAACTTGACTCATATAAATTTGGTAAAGTTTGTGAAGCCAAACTGCGCTGGCAAGACGTTTGAGGAGAGGCTGGGATGTATCGACTGGGAGGGGCTGGCGCAGGCGGCGCGCATCGGCACCCGCTTCCTGGAGGACGCCATTGAGAGGAGCCGCACTGGCATTAAAGTGATAGACGAGATGAACGCGGCCACGCGGAAGAACGGCCTGGGCATAATGGGCTTCGCCGAGTTGTTGCTCAAGCTGGGTGTCCCGTATGCCTCGTGGGAGGCGGTGGAGCTCATAAACCGCATCATGGGGTGGATATACGTCCACGCCCTCGACGAGTCGGCGGAGCTGGCGCGCGAGAGAGGCCCGTTTAAGTTCTTTGAGAAGTCGGTGTATGCAAGGGGCGAACTCCCCGTCCTCAAGTACCAAGACTTCGTCTGGGGCAGGTGGGAGAAGGTGAAGCACGTCTACCCCAGGGAGCTACAGGAGGCCGGCGACAGGCTGAGGGAGATCACCATGAGGACTAGGGAGTGGCTGAGGCCGCATCTTGAGCAGTTGCGGGAGAAGGTGAAGGGGGGCGTGAGGAACTCCGTGGTGCTGTCTATCGCGCCGACGGGCAGGACGTCTATACTGGCGGGCACCACCAGCGGGGTTGAGCCTATCTTCGCCCTCGCGTTCGTACGCAACGTCACGGTGGGGACTCTCATTGAGTTCTACGAGCCGGGGATAGAGCTGTTGAAGGCCAGGGGGTTGTGGACGCCGCAGGTGCGCCGCGTCGTGGAGGAGACTGGGATGCTGAGGGATGCGCCGGTTCCAGACGACGTCAAGCACCTCCTGGCCACCGCCATGGAGATCGGGTGGCTGTGGCACGTGTTGATGCAGGCCAGCGCCCAGCAGTGGGTTGACCAAGGCATCTCCAAGACGATAAACATGCCCGCCAATGCGCCTAAAGAAGACGTATACTGGGCCTTCGCCTTCGCGTGGGCCGTGGGGGTGAAGGGCATCACGGTGTACCGCGACAGGAGCAAAAGCGTGCAGGTGATATACACCGGGCTGAAGCAGGAGATAAAGAAGAAGCTGGCCGACACCAAGATCCTGATAAAACCCGCGGCGCTGGAGGCGTCCATAGAGGAGGCGGCGGAGAAGGCCAAGCTCAAGGCGCTGGAGGAGGGGAAAGACCCCTACTGCAAAACCGGCGAGTGCGGATAACCCTTGTTAAAAACAAGCCTCTAGACTTCCATCAAAGCCTGCCACATCGCTGTTTTTACTGCGCAAGGCCCGCGGCGTTGATCCGTCTACCATTTACCCTGCTTAGAGCAGTTAGGCGCTCGTAGTAGCGGCTGGGTTTGATGCTGTTTATGCGTTGTCTTAATAAATAGGGGTGTTGCGGTTTTTATGCTTGATGTGATTTCGAGATCTGTGAGAATAGGGCTTGTCTTTGTTATTTTCAGCGTGCTCTACACTCTGTTTAACGTCTGGTGGGCCGGCGTGTTGGACGTGTACCCGCTCCTCGTGGGGGTGTACCTCATGACGTTTGTGTCTGTGGTTCCCTACATCGTCGTTAACGTGGCCTCCGCGGTTAGGAACAGGGGGGACGGGAGGTGGCTCATCACGGTGGGGCTTTCCTTGGCGTTGTTAGCGTCTCTGGTGGCTGCCGTGATGAAGCTGGGTTACCTGAGGAGCGTGGTCACGCCGTATTCGCTGATGCAACTTAGGTTCGACAGCACGCTTGCTCTTTCTCTGGCGTTGCTGGGCCTCTCGGCTCTGGTGTACCTAGGCAGTATTACGCCTGAGGGCAAAAAACTTGTACGCATCGTGTACTTCAGCTTAGTTAAGGGCGACAGAGACGATGGGGTTGAGACCATCTAAGATATAAAGCCGCAGGTGAGTAGATGCGTGGAGAGCGTTCTGCTGATCAGAGAGCTTGAGAAGGAGCCGGTTTACGAGCTGGTGGAGGTTCTGCGGTTTGAACGGGGTCGGCGGTATGTGTATAGGCTCTCTGCCGGCGACAGGGAGTACTTCGTACATATAGTAACACTGAGGGAGACCGTGTATGTGGAGTTCTGGCATCCGGGATACGCCGTGCCGCTCCTTGTGTTTCGCGTTGCTAGCGAGGAGGAGCTCTCCAGAATCCTGGTTCTTTTGAGGTCTCTGGTGGGCAGGTAAAAGTTTTATAGAGGGGCACCCCCTCTACTTATGTCTTACAGCGTACTGGAGGCGCTTAGGAGCAACCCTGACCACGTGAGGAAGGTTTTGACGGCGCGGAGGCTGGATGTCTCTCTTGTGGACAAGTTTCTGGAGGTGGACGCGAGGTGGAGGCAGCTGAGGAGGGAGGTGGACGAGCTTAGGCATACATACAACCAACTGTCGCGGGAGGGGGCAAAGGCCCATCCTGAGAGGAGGAGGGAGATAGTGGAAAAGGCGCGGGAGCTGGCGGCTAGGCTGGAAAGGGTCGAGAAGGAGCTGGAGGAGGCCGAACGCCTGAGGGAGGAGGTTCTCTGGAGCATGCCGAACTTGATCCACGAGTCAGTGCCCATATGTCCCGAGGGCGTGGACTCCGTCTCAGTCAGGCACTGGGGCGTGGTAAAGGCCGCCGGGGATGTCACCGCCTCCCTCAAAGGCGTGGAGTATGTAGTTGTGGAGAAGCCGCCTGTGGGCCACGCCGACATGGCCGAGGTGGTTCTAAAGATGGCTGATACCCTCAAGGCCGGCGAGGTCGCAGGGAGCCGCTTCTACTACCTATTCGACGACTTGGTGTGGCTGGATTTCGCCCTGGCCATATACGCGCTTGACCGTCTGACGCAGAGGGGGTTTAGGCTGGTGATACCTCCCTACATGCTCAAGTTCGACGTGATTAGGAGGGTTCTCGACTTCGACACCTTCAAAGACGCCATCTACAAGATAGAGGGGGAGGACCTCTACCTAATCGCAACTGCGGAGCACGGAATAGCGGCTTACCTATACAAGAGGGACCTGGTGGAGGAGGAACTGCCCCAGCTCTACGTCGGCTGGTCGCCGTGTTTCAGGAAGGAGGCGGGGGCCGGCAACAGGGATCTAAAGGGCATATTCAGAGTGCACATATTCCACAAAGTGGAGCAGTTCGTCTACTCGCTCCCCGAGGAGTCGTGGAGGTGGCACGAGGAGATCACAAAAAACACAGAGGAGCTCATAAGGGATCTGGGCCTGCCTTACAGGGTGGTGAACATCTGCGCGCACGACTTGGGGGCGCCGGCCGCCAAGAAGTACGACATCGAGGTATGGTACCCCGCCCAGGGCGTGTATAGGGAGCTCGCCAGCTGTTCCAACGTCACCGACTGGCAGGCCTACAGGCTCGGCATAAGAGTGACGAGGAAGGGCATGAAGCGCGAGTTCGTACACACGCTTAACTGCACAGGCCTCGCCACGACGCGTACAATTACGGCAATTCTGGAGAACTTCCAGCGGGAAGACGGCGTTGTGGAGATACCGAAGGCACTGCGGCCATACCTAGAGCCTCTTAAGGTGGCCCCCAAGGACTACATATACCCAAGGAAGAGGGGGTGATCAGAGTTTAGATCCTTCTTCACCGCTCAGCTAGCCTGGACTCGTCACCTACACATATTGACGTCGTCCATATAAATCTTGGGCCAACTTTTATAACCCCTTGGCGTCTCATGCATGTGTCTGCACACGACGTGGTGGCAGGTATCATCGCAGACGCCGTGGTTGACTTCATAAAAAGGGTCTGCGAGTGCGAGAGGCTTAAAGAAGTCCATGTGAGGGATCTGGAGTTGGCGAAGATCGCCGAGGAGGTGACGAGAGCTATTTCCGAGGGGCGCGAGGGCGAGTTCGGCCCAGTTGTGATAAAGGTCCAGAGGAAGTTTCTGGGCCGTAGGGAGGTTAAGGCGTTTCTGTTCAGCAGGGAGGTCGACGTAGACACGTTACTCGGCGAGCTCTCTAAGGCGCGGTCGCGGGCGGCGTGGATATCCAGCGACTGCTCAGACCACGCGCTTATCGAGCCTCTCTACAAGTACGAGGACAGATATCTGATAGAGGTTGTGCAGAGAAACTTTGAAAAGTTTAGGCTGGTCTGTGGCGGCCAAAACCCTGAGATAGATTTCGACGATGCCCCCGCCCACGTGGTAGACGGCGTGAAGAAGGGAGTTGCGTCGTATCTCGCCAGTCATGGCGCTGGTAATTAAGCTGTCGGGGCGGATATTCGACGACGAAGAGCTGGTTTTGCGCTACGCCCAAATTATCAAGGCGCGTAAAGACAAGGTCGGGGTTGTCGCGGGGGGCGGGGAGGTCGCCCGGAGGTACATATCAGCGGCCAGGAGGGGAGGGGCCTCCAACACCTTCCAAGATCTTCTGGGGATATACGCCAGCCGCCTCAACGCGTTGCTCCTAATCTCCCTCCTGGACAACGCATACCCCCGGGTACCCACGGACATAGAGGAGTTTCTGGAGGCGTGGCGGACTCACCAGGTGGTGGTTTCTGGCGGCTTCCAGCCCGGCCAGTCCACGGCGACTGTGGCGGCGCTGGTGGCCGAGGCCGTGGGCGCCTCTGCTCTGCTCAACGCGGCCAACATAGACGCGGTCTACAGCGACGACCCCAGGAAAAACCCCGACGCCAAGAGGATACCCGAGTTGACGTATGACGAGTTTGAGAAGATCCTGCGCTCGTCTTCGTTGCCTGGCGGCTACGAGCTTATGGATGTTTGGAGCCTTTCAATCCTAAAGAGAAACTGCATCACCACCCACATCTTCGACGGGAGGAGGCCGGAACATATAGAGGCGATAGCCAGGGGGGAGAACCCCGGAAGCAAGATCACGTGTTGAGGCGGTGTGTGTACCCCGCGGTAGGGAGCCTTTTCACAGCCGCCCCCTCGGGCATCTCCAGACTCCCCACCCGTCTTGTAGGTATAATTCTTTTTAAATGCTTTTCTTTCCCTAGGCGATGGATTGCGTATTCTGTAGGATTGTGCGCGGCGAGGCGCCGGCTTGGAAAGTCTACGAAGATGACGAGTTTGTGGTAATCCTCGACAAATACCCGGCGTCATATGGTCATCTGTTGGTTGTCTCTAAGGAGCATTATGTAAACATTTTAGATACCCCGTTGGAAAGGGCCGTGAAGGGTTTTGAGATAGCCACCAGGCTTGCTAAGTCCTGGCGAGAACTGGGGGCGCCTGCGGTCAACGTTGTGACTAATGCCGGCCGTGAGGCTGGGCAGATGGTGTTTCACATGCATATCCACGTAATTCCGAGGTGGGGAGGCAACTTGATTTGGCACGGTAGAGAGGAGTTAAGAGAAGAAGTGGCTAGAGAGGTCGTGGAGAAGCTCCGTAACGTATTACCTAAATATTTCTGCTAACGGCTATTATTAAGTGGGTTTGATATGTCGATGAGGCTTACTGAGACAGAGAGGAAGGTTGCTGAGTTATACGCCCGCGGTCTGAGGCCTAGGGAGATAGCTGAAAGGCTTGGAATCTCTATAAACACGGTGTATAAAGCTCTGTCAAAGGCGCGTAAACTCGCGGCGATTGCCGACAAGCCAAGCCTAGAGACCCCCCATCACTACGTTTTCGTCACTTCGGTATATACGTACTCCACAAGCTCCGTGTCCTCCTCTGTGTCTGTTGTGGCAGATAGGGCGGCGGTGGTGGTGCAAGATCTTTACGGCGTGGTTTTGAGAAAACTTGACGAGGTGTTATCTCTCCTGAAGAGGCAGAACAAAGGCTCTCCAGACGTTGCCCCGGCGACCGCTCGGCGAGACGACACACGCCCTCACAGCGGCCACAACGGCAGCTACACCCCTCAAGTAGAGGAAGGCCGCAACGGCCACATGCCAGAGACGTTGAGGAAGAACATTTGGGTCTCGTTGCTCAGAAGTAAAGTCACTTAGTCAAGATCTTAAGAATGGTGCCATTGGTGACGGGTTCGTCTGATGCTAGTCTTCTGCCAGTTTTTACATCTATTGCGGCTACAAACCTCTTCCCAAGCTCTGTATGTATGGCATAAGCCACATCTCTGGCGGTAAACGTGTGAGGCACCAGCAGTAGGTCGGGGAGCACGTTGCCGTTTTTGTCGCTAAGTCTCCTCTCGTCCTCCACTGGGTACACCACCACGTATTTAAGCGCGTCAAACAAGGCCAGATTTATGGCCTTGGTTACTCCGGTGCCTCCCCACTTCTTCATGAGCTCGGCTATTTTGTCTAAGACGGCCTTCTGTTGGGGAGTCAATTCGCCGAGGATCTCGAAGCTGGGGTCGCCGGGTTTGTATTTGATAAGTCCCTTGGCGGCGGCGCGGCGGAGGGCCAGCTCCGCCTCGGCGGAGGTCGGCACGATTATGCGGTCTGGATAGGCTTGCCTCAGCCTTCTGTAGCCCTCTTCGCCCTCGGGGAGATCTATCTTATTTGCGGCGATTACAATCGGCCTGCTGTAGGCCCTGGCTAGGTGGCTAAATCTGTAGAGATCCTCCTCGCTCCACTTGCTGGGCGGGCGTTTGGCCAAGTCCGCGTCGACCAGGGCTTTCTCCACCTGCGCTCGCCCCATGCCCAGCCCCGCCAACTTCTCCATCAACACCTCCACCACATCTCTCTTGCTAAACTCCGCAAACCTAACCACTTTGTCCCAGTCTTTACGCAGAATCGAGGCTATCCACATGTCGACCTCCCTCTCTAGGAACTGGACGTCGACGACCGGGTCGTGGCTTCCCGGCTTCACCAGCTTGCCTTCCTCATCTGTGGACCCCGACGCGTCCACCACATGTATCAAAACCGGCGCCCTCCTGAGGTGGTCGAGAAACTGGTTGCCAAGCCCCCGCCCCTGCCACGCGCCCGGGACGAGCCCCGCCACGTCTATGAGCTCCATGGGGGCGAAGCAGACGCCGTCGACGACAACGTAGCTCCTCGGGTTGCACTTAACCTGGGCGCAGGGGCAGTCGTCGATCCGCACATATCCCATGCCCACGTTGGGGTCTATGGTCGTAAACGGCGTGGGCGATATCTTGACGTCTTTAAGCGTTGCAGCCGCGAAGAAGGTGGATTTACCCGCGTTGGGCTTGCCAACAACTCCTATCTGCACCCTGCTCTGAGCTACCACACATATATTTCGGGGGTGTATTTTTAAAAATGCGGCGCGTTTTGACGGCGGCTCTTCTTGTGGCTGTTTTCATACTGAACCCGCCAGTGGGCGTGGTTGCGGCGTTTTTGTACCTATCTAGGCGCCACGTCGCCGCCTACGCGGCCCTCTGGCGGCGGCTCCTCAACTGTGAATTTACAACTCCCCTCATCACATTCGGCGGGTTTCTGGCTGGCATATTATCGCCGTATAGCGGCGCGGCGAAGGCCCTCCTCATATCAATCGGCGCAGTATCCCTATACCTAGCTCCAGTCGCGCCGCGCACCTCCCGCGCGGCGTCGCTGGTTTTGATAGGCCTCGCGGTTGAGGCCCCGCTGAAGCCGCTGGTGGTCGCGGCGGCCGGCGCCGCGGCTGTCGCGGCGTATAGATCGTCTGCGTGTGGCTATATATGTCAAAAGGCATCTGCTCTGCCTTTTGGGGAGCTGGCGTATATCCCGGCGGTCGGCGTGTTCTGCGTCTTTGAGAAGGGGGGCCGGGACCTCTGGTCTGTGGTGCTCCAGATAGGCCGCAGATATGTGAAGTGCATCTACGGCATATGCCGCTCTGTGGATAAGGAGGATTTCCAAAAGGCGGTGGGCACCGTTGACGGCTATCTGCCTGAGCCCTCCGCCGAGGACTTCAGGGGGGTTATCCACATGACGGCACCGCCGCAAGCGGCGGTTAAAATCTTGGGTAAGTACTTCGACGCCGTGGTCGTCGTGGGGGACGTAGAGGCGCCGCAGAGCAGGCTTGTGTCAGTAACCAAGGCGCGTCCCGAAGTAGCCGCCCAAGTGTTCGGCGCTGTGTTTAGATTATCCAGCGAGCAAGCGGCGCTTCTGAGGGAACTGCTGGCCCGCGGGTCTAGGGAGGAGGTCTTGGCTTGGGCATTGAAATACCCGTGGCTGAGGCCCGTGGCTGAGCTGTGGGAGGACGGGGGCGAGCCCATGGGCGTTGTGAAAAGCGCGTTGCCGGGTAGCCTAGGAGTCGTGGAGTCTCTGCTGTATGCACATGTTAAGAGCGCACCTGTTTTAACCGACAGGGGCGACGTTGCCGCCCTTGCTGAGAGTCTGGGGCTGACGGCGTTCCTCCTCTCCGGCACGCCGAGGGGCAACTTCGTGGCGGTGGGGCCGGCCCGTCTGGAGACGCCTGAGGGCGTGGTTGAGGTAGGCCCCGGCAGGTTTCTAGCGCACCTAGGCGGTATGTACTTCTCCGGCAATTTTTAAAAAGTGGTGGTCAACACGTTACGTGTTGAAAAGAGAAGAGGTGGAAAAAACTGTTGGAAAAGTCGTTCCGCAGTACGTAAGAGACGTTGTTGAACATCCACCATTTAGAGTCACTGCAAACACCACGTTGGAGACGCTTGCGGCCTACCTCAGGAAGTTCCCCGTGGACGTAGTGCCCGTGTTTAAGTCTGTGTTCTCGGAGGAGGTAGTCGGCGTGGTGTATCCTCACACGGCGTTGCTCCTCAAAGGCAAGAAGCTAGACGCAAAGGTAGGCGAGTACGTCAACCCGCCTCTTGTGGTAAAGGAGAGCTGGAGGATCGAGAACGTGCTGGAGATCTTGACCAGCGAGGCTAAGTGGGGTGCCGTGGTGGTGGACGAAGAGGGCAAATACATCGGCGTCGTCACTCTGAGGGGGCTCCTCTCGGCGCTTCAGCTGAGGGAGCCCAAGGCTAAGTCTGTGGCCGCCGTATATACGGCGCTTGATGAAAAGAAGTCAAGGGCGGGTTTCGTGAAGGCTATCGAGAAGGTTTCTAAGGTCTTTAAGAAGCTCGTAGGCGGCGAAGTGGATGGGTTCGTTGTACTCAACAGGGAGGGGGGTGCCGCCGGGATTTTGACCACGTGGGATTTCGTAAAAACACGCAGGTGGTATAAAGGCTCTGGCGAGCCGAGGCCGCTGTTTGGCACCCGCGTGACGAGGGGGGAGAGCAAACACGTCGGAGTGGCTAGGGTGTGGAGGGTTATGTTTAGAGGCGTGGCAACGGCGACGCCCGAGACGCCTATAGACGAAGTGGCGAGGTACATGGCGGTAAGCGGCATATACCTGGTCCCCGTGACGAACAGAGAGGGAAGGGTCGTAGGCGCGGTGACAGCTTGGGATGTAATCCACGCCTATCTCTACGGCCCCAAGGAGGGCAGGGAGGATATGGAAATAAGGAGGGCCGTAGAGGAGAGAGTTGAGAAACCTACGTTGGAGGCCGTCGTGAGGTTGAGGCCCTCTAAACACGTGACTGGCCTAAGAGCTAGAGACGTCATGGCTGTAGATATTCCGGCTGTGAACGTAAGAGACACGTTGTCGAGAATACGTAAGGTGTTCTTAAAGAACGGCACCGCCATTCTTGCGGTGATAGACGACGAGGGGAGGGTAGTCGGGTTTGTCACCAGACGCGACTTTATGACATACATTGCAGAGAAGTCGCTAGGCTACTGGAAGAGGCAAAAGGGGAAGTTGCTGGCGCTGAAGGAACAAACGATGCCGGGCGAGAGAGTCAGAATAATGGTGGAGGAAGGTACGGCGGGGGAAATAATGAAGACTCAGTACCCGACTGCCGGGCCCAGTGCGACTGTTGAAGAAATCGCGTATAAGATGCTGGTGGCGGGCATTGATTACGTGGTGATAGTGGACGAAACCAACACGCCAATAGGCGTTGTCACAAAGGACGAGCTCCTCAAGGCGTTTAAAGAACGCGGCAGAAGCGTCAAAGTGGGCGAATTAATGACGCCGACCGCCGTCGCAACGGTGAACCTCTTCACGAGCCTTGCCTCGGCGATGAAGAAGATAAACGCCTACGAGCTAGACGGCGTAGTTGTCACAGAGGGCAACGAGCTCAAGGGCATAATCAACGTAGATGACCTCTCTCTAAGACCCATAGAAGAAACGCTGAGAGGAGAGAGGCTTGTCTTTTTCGCCAAGTCTGGCGTACGCCGAATAGTCACGCCGGGGCTCAAAAGGTTGCGGTACTCAGAAGTCGGCACATTAACGGCGTACGACGTAATGAGGCCTATAGAACACGCGTCTACTGTAGATACAGACGTCAAGGACGTCGTCGACAAGTTGTTAGAACAAGGGGTAGTGCCTGTGTTAGATGAGAGGGGGAGGCTGGTTGGCGTATTGAACAAAATGGACGTGGTGAAGGAGCTCGCCAGGGTGTACATCACCTACGCCATGCCTGAAAAAGTCGCGGAGGCCGAGAAGATAGAGCAGAAAGCCAGGTAGACAGTTTTTTATATTCAAACAGAGTCTCACGGATATGTCCAGCGAGGTTATTCTGAAGGTCGCCGAGGCCAGGTCGCGGGACGTTGGGCGTAGTATTGTTAGGATCCCTGTGCGTATTATGAAGAAGCTCGGCATCGAGCCTGGGGATTACGTGGAGATTGTGGGGAGGAAGAGCACCTATGCCCAAGTGTGGCCTGCCTACCCGGAAGACGAAGACAAGGACATTGTCAGGATGGACGGCATAATTAGGCAAAACGCCGGAGTGGGCATAGGCGACACGGTGAAGGTAAGGAAAGCTTCTCTGAAGCCCGCCCAGAGGGTTGTGCTGGCCCCCACGGAGCCCGTCCGCGTGGATCCGGAGTATCTCAAGAAGCAGATACTCCTCGGCAAGCCGGTGGCCAGGGGGCAGGCAATAGACGTCCCCTTCTACGGAGGCGCCATAAGATTCGTCGTAGTCCAGGTACAGCCAGGGCCAGCCGCATACGTCTCAATAGATACAGAAGTGACGGTAAGAGAAGAGCCTGCAAAAGAGGCTGAGCTCACAATACCGAGGGTCACCTGGGAGGATATTGGTGATTTGGAGGATGCTAAGCAGAAGATTAGGGAGTTGGTGGAGCTTCCGCTTAGGCATCCGGAGCTTTTTAAGCATCTTGGTATTGAGCCGCCGAAGGGGATTCTTC
>Ga0326761_1000118_pt1 | contig 19351 bp, 17 predicted proteins | sample GCREP_P_FD_207739 | JGI IMG/M metagenome (GOLD analysis project Ga0326761, IMG submission 207739) | Hot spring water microbial communities from Geyser Creek Basin, Yellowstone National Park, WY, United States - GCR.EP_P | ecosystem: Environmental > Aquatic > Thermal springs > Unclassified... | reverse complement strand
ATAGCTGAGGAGGCTCTTAAAAGACTTGCCAAAGGCTCTTTAACAATCACTTTAGTTCCTGATCTTCATTATATAATTAATAAGACTGATGACGTAGAGGATCATCTTTATTTCATTGCTATGGAGCTTTTGAGGGGATCTAGAAGTGGTATTCGTGAGAATCCTTATATAACAGATGTATACAAAGATCTTGGGAGAACACTTATGCTCACAAGATCAGGTCTTGAGAGACTTCAAAAAATGTTTGAGAAAGGCTTTAGAGATGTTGAGACTCTGAGCAGACTTGAGAAAGAGATTGACATTATAGAAGATCGTGTTGATGACGAGAAGAATCATATTCTTGACAAGATATATTCTCAACACAAGATGATGAGCCCGCTGGAGTTCACACATCTTATCGAGCTTGTCAGAGCTATCGATGATATAGCAGATGCTTCAGAAGATATTTCACACACGATCGGAAGAATGATCTATGCCCTTAAAATTTAAAAGGATCCTCTGATGAGCCTAGAACCCATAATAACAATCTTAAGCATATTATCAGGAACGTTATTATCAATAAACAACTCGATCACATTTATAAGCTTGTTAAAATATCTTGGTCTAAAAACAGATCATGTCATCTATATGATTGCCCTCAGCAACATCATAGGGATCATATTGTTTAGCAACATGATCACTCCGCCAACAACATGTTCAACAAATGACCAATCATCGACCTATTCAGAGCTGATATCATTATTCACAGGATTGATCATTAGCATTCTGATAGCGACATTTACAGGAACATCATTATCTGCGACTATGGCTCTAGTCTTCTCAACAGCAGGCATATACATGATCTCTGGTAAACCTGTCTCAGAATGGATCATAAGAGTTTTCGAGACATGGATCATACTTGGAGTTCTATCGATTATTCTCACGATAATACTAAGGATCTTTATAATCAAAGTCTTAAATCTTCAAAAAAAAGATCTTACCAAAACGCTTTTTCTCTACAAGATCTTTTCAACAACAATTTATCTAACGATAAGCATCCTGCTGGCTGGAAACAACATTGGTTTTTTAAGCAGTCTGACGTGTCATCAAAATCTTTTATACATGATTTTTTCCCCAGCATCATTGTTGATACTAATGGCAAGACCTGATAAATGTAAAAACATTTATGAAAAGATTCTTATGACAATATCAAGACACTACTCAATAACTCTCTCAACACTTGTCATGTTGATAATAGCAAATACCATTGGAATACCTATCTCATACACCTTCATCATAACACTATCGTATGCAACAACAGTTTTGACAGGAGCATCTTTAGGAGCCAGAAAGATCATTAGAAGAATCATGATAAACTGGATCTATTCAATAACAATAGCATTTTTAATCTCATTATCAGTATTCTTCATGCTAAGAATCTTTTTGAATCATCATTTTATAGCTGACCCATGAAATCAGTAGATCTTTAGATCAGTATTACTACGGATCTTTTGATGAAGTCTTCATCAAGAATAAGATTATTATATCAACAAGAAGAAAAACAATAGTATAAACAAAGTATTAAAGATGAAAATAATTATTTCAAGGCTTTCTCATATTAAATAGATAATATATACACATGCCTCAGAGCTGATAATGATCTTATGAACATATAATCAATATATTTATTAAAAGTATTATTATCAATCAGCTGTGTACTATGGCTACTGTTTTAGAAGACTTTTGACTTTCTCAATAAATATTCTCGCTCTGTTCTCATCCAAAGGGTTTCCTGCTTTACCATCTCTCTTTATATATGAGCCTATTATAACTCCATCAATATGTTTTATATAGTTTTTTATGTTAGAAGGGTCTGCACCGCTCCCCAGTATAACAGGCTTGTCTGAGAATTTTTTGACAGCTGCTACTAGACCGAGGTTTGGGGGAGATCCTGTTTTGGGACCTGTCACAATAATCTTGTGTACAAAAGCTCTCTCAGTAAGATCTTGGATAAGATCTCTCAGCATATCTGATAGAGGGTATCCTCCGACGATACTACCTAATATAGTATTAGCAAAATAGCTATATCTTGATAATGCTGTGAGACTTACAGCATGTTTAACTAATATGTCGCCGTATATCTCTATCCCAGGATAGTTTACGGATAGATCTCTTAGATTAGGAGCTTCAGGCTCTATAAAGCCTGTGTCTGTGATCAATGTCTCCACAAGACTGTTTATTCTGACAAATCTTGCTCCTGAGGCGACAGCGATCGAGTAGGCCTCTCTACCAGAGTTTCTCAATACGCTCACACCAACTTTCAGAGATGTGTTTCTAACAACTTCTCGAGTTATCACAGCTAGAGAGGATATTGTCAACGGATCAGAGACTCTCTTCATATAAGGCTTGTCTCCATAATTCTCTATTATGACGCCGTCATAGCCTAGCTTCTCAAGTGTTGAAGCCTCTTTAACAGCCTGATCAATTGTCTCCTCAATTCTCCTCTCAGATCTTATGGTTGTAGATGGGAGACGTGGAAGATGTATAACGCCTATAATCTCCATAAAGCCACCTATAATAATCTTACTAAACAATTTTTTAATGATAATTATCTCGGGGAATAAAATGAAATCATCAGAAGAAAGATCATATTTCTTATAAATATGATTAAAAAGATCTTTTTAAGCCATAATGGCCTGAGGCTGGATCTTTTCTGGGAGAGAGAAGAACGCTATGATCTGCAGGATCAGCCCTATTAAAATCAGTATAAAGCCTATACCAAATAATATTATAAGGCCTGCACCTATGAGATATAATAATCCTGCCGTTGAGAATAATCTTACTCCAGTATATTTTGCAACAAGATTATAACTGTTTCTAATGAAATAGGCTGATGCTATTGTGAGACCCCACGCGATTAATACTGTTATCACAAGTATAATCGATATAGCGAGTAAAGCCGTTGGAACTGAAGTGGGAGGATAAGAAGAGGTGATAGTTATATGCTCAATAGGGCCTCCAGAGATCTTTTCAAAAATCTCTGTATAACCTGTTATAGAGAATACTCCGAATAATGATAATCCTATTAATATCATTAGAAACACCAATGCTATAATCCCTATGATCGATATGATGAGCGCTACAAGAGCATAATTAAAAATCTTCTGATCTTTCACTTCATCAGCAATATATTTGAGAGAGATAAACACGAGAACCAGTCCTATTATAAAAAGTGCTATGCCAACATGAGGAGCTATTACAAGTAGCATCATAATACTTCCTACTCCACCAAGAATCTTAGCTGTGCCAAGTTTTGATGAAGAAGCTGGAGGAGACGGCTGTGAAGATATGCTCATACGTTTTTCACTCTCAAATTTTTATTACATAAAAAAATATTAATATGTTAAACGTCTAAAGAGGAGGAAACAAGGATCATCTTACGTCAATTAATAATGGAGTGTATAAGCTCTGAGGAAGAGTAGGATCTCTATATACAGCTCTGATCTTTGAGATATATACTGTGGCAGGGCTCTGACCAGTGTTATATATTTTTAGAATCTCCTCCATACCTCCTGAACCAACTATCTCAACAGCGATCGGCATCTTCTCAGCAGCTATAGATAATGATGCATCAAGCCACCATGGAATGCCTAATCTGCTGAGTATTATTGCCATGAAGATGTTGACAACATTGATCCTTAGCTCATAAAGATCTCTCTGAATTGATATAGAAGATCCTCCTGGCATGTAATATCGTGTGAACTCAAGCTTAGATCTGAAGTATGATATATCTAAGGGAGCCTCGTTAGGAGTTAATCTCATCTCGTAGACTCCTGGGCCTACATATGTGACTATCATCAAAAGAGCTGAGAAACCATTTGGCTCACATGTGATGGCTATATCTCCATATCCTGTGCAAAGCTTTTCATAACAACATAAATAGCCATATGCTGTATAAAGTTTGAAAGATCCTGGCCAATATATGATCCCTATTCTTTCAGACGGCCCAACAGCTGTCGCAGACCCTACGGTAGATGTGAGCTCTCCACTGGCATCTCCCCATATAACTTTTTCGAGGCTTCTATCAAATATCGTCATTCTAAATATCCATTTGTTAACATTCTTAGCATCGTATGTAGCTACGAAATATCGTGTCTGAGCATTCGGATCTAGATATAAGATCAAGAGAGGAACTTTATCTCTAAGAGTTGATGGAATAGATGGATCGCTTGAGTCAAAAAGTTTCTGTCCTAATGCAAGTCTTGTGAAATATACAAATCTGTCGCCAACACAACAATTGCAGTCTCCAGGTCTTTGACACGGATTAGGAAGACCTTGAAAAGATATGTCGCATGAGCTGAATGAAAAGCCTGATCCTTCTTTTCTTTCGATAACAAACTTCTTTATCATGGGAAATCTGTCGATAGACAACATATGAATCTCAGATCTTGGCATAGGAGACACAAAGATTTCTGGGTCATATGTCACTGATGCACCGAAGGCTAGAATAGAGATATTCTCATCAGGATCATACGTTGAGAACTGTATAATGATGGCCGGCCTCCAGAATTTTCCGTTAGATCTGTAGAAATCAAGCCATTTAGAGACTATCTTCATCATCTCTCTGGCAGTAAGCTTGATCATAAAATTATCAGGTCCTACTTTGGTCTTCAACACCTCAAAGATCCCCTCAGGAGCCACAGCCCAAATCTCGACATAATATGAGACTCGTCTAATAGATGACAATGATCTGTTGAAAACCTCAGCAGGGCTTGGGAGAGAGATTATTATAGAGTTTTTATCAATAATTAATGAATATACCACAGCTGAGACCAGCGGATTAGTTAATATTATCAAAAGACTTGTTAAACTAAGTAGATAAAGAATAGACTTAATAATTCTAAAGATCAATAGTCTCACCATATATATATATATCAAAACTTATAAATTTTATTAATGATACAAAATAGATTGATAGATCGTGCCTCGTGTCTCAAGTCAAATGTTTATATAAGATCAGAGATGGACACCTATGTTTTCACAACTTCCTCAGCTGGAAGCTTCGCCCTTCAGGGCGGAGAGAAGTTCTATAAGTTTTTGGTATATTTTTTATTGGTGTTGGGCGTAAACAAGCTTAACAAGCGATGAACCTACGCCTCCTCAGGCTGACGGCGAGCCTGAAAAAATGATGTTGCATTGTGAGGGCTCTCGAGAGATGAGAGAAAGCCTCAGAGAGTGTAGAATCCTCGCCATGAATGGCAGGGAGCTGTCAGAGCTTATAATATATCAAAGATCTTTTTAAGATAAAAATCTTTTTTATATCGGTTTATATAAGTATCTTCGGCTGAAAAATTTGAGTAGAAAGATCCGTGTTGTCATATATGGTCTAGGTCCTATAGGCTCTTTAATAACGAAATACATGGTTAAAAAAAGTTTCTTCGAGATATTAGGAGGAGTTGATATAGATCCTTCTAAGATTGGTAGAGATGTCGGTGAGGTTGCAGGACTTGAAACTCGTCTGGATGCTAAGGTTGTAAGTGATAAAGATGCTGAAAGATTTCTTAAAGAGGTTAAGCCTGATGTTGTTGTTCAATCCACAGGAACTTATTTAGACAAGATCTATCCTCAGATCGTCAAAGCTGTGACAGCCGGCTCCAACGTTATATCCACCTCAGAGACTTTGGTCTATCCATGGTATAGATATCCTGAGCTCTCGATCTTACTTGATAATCTTGCTAAAAGATATGGAGTAAGGATCCTTGGCACAGGCGTCAACCCAGGCTTTATATTCGACACACTGCCAGCATTATTAACTTCTGTACATGCTGAGGTCAGACGAATATCAATGGTGAGATCTATGGATGCCTCTAAGAGGAGATACTCATTTCAGAAGAAATACGGCCTTTCACTAGCTCCTGAGGAGTTTATAGAAGGCATGAAAAAAGGAGAATATACTGCTCACGTAGGCTATGCAGAGTCTATACTTCTACTAGGTGAGATGTTAGGCATAGAGATCACGAGAGTAGAAGAGGGTCAGGAGCCTGTTATAGCAGATAGATATATGGAGACACAATACTTCAAGATACAGCCTGGCAGAGTAGCTGGAGTACATGGGTGGGGGAGAGGATATGTTGGAGACCAACTGTTTATATCAGTAGATCTATATGCGTCAGTAGGTAGAGAAGATTATGATGAGATATTCATCGAGGGAGAGCCCAGCATTAGATGGAGAAACAGCCCGGGAGTACATGGAGACATAGCAACCGCATCAATGATCATAAACTGTATACCTAAGATGCTTAAGGCTTCGCCAGGACTTATAACAATGAAAGATCTTATTCTACCAACATTCTCAACAAAAATATGATCTTTATTAACTTTATAATCAAATTTTTTCATGATAATAAATGAATAACACAATTCTTCTCATAATACTTGCAGGATTAACACAAGGAGTCAACATTCTCACTCTAGGATTTCTATTCATATTATTCTCAATAATACTCACGACAGAGCTTGACAGAAGAAGACTTGCAACAACTCTAGCATTGTATCTCACATCATTTTTTATAACAAATTTTTTCAGCACAATATTTTTCCTACAGATCTTTCTTTACATACCATATGTTCTTCTAATATATATAATAAAGATCCTTAGTGTTCTCATGATGATCATAGGAGCATTAATATTGATATCAAATTTCAGAGAGATCCAGATCATATCTAGAGCATTATATAGAAATCCTCTGATCAAGACCTTCAGAAAGATCTCTGGCAGAGGATTATTAACATTCTCACCAGTCTTAGGAGCCTTAACGGGAATAAGCGGAATCACTTGTCCATGTAGTCTTCCACTTCTTCCGGCAGTTGCCTCATACATAATCTCTAAAGAAATTCATGAGTCAATACACATGGCCCTTCTATATAGCCTGTCAACATCACTTCCAATGATAATAATTGTGTCAACACTTTCCATCAAAAAGATCTTTAGAAAAATCTATGATCTTGTCATGTTAAATATTTTCAGAATAAAAACACTATTCTCAATACTAATGATCTTTGTGAGCATAATAATATTCTTAACCACATAATATAATCAGAGAATAATGAGATACGAGAGACTTATAAAAGTTTTGCTGAATAAAAATCTTGAGAAACCATGTATCATACAGATCACTGGTCCTAGAGACAGCGGAAAAACTCTTTTAATAACAAAAATCGTTGAAAAAATAAGAAGAGAAGGATTCTCACAGAAGATTATTGTGATAAAACATAGTCATCATAAAAATATTGATGTGGAAGACAAAGACACATTCAGATACCTAAAGTCTGGCGCTGAAGCCTCTTTAATCGCCGTAGACTCTGGATTTGGAGTGTTCTCATCAACAATAGACCCGACAGATCTTGTGAACATAGATTTTTTCGACATAATATTTATAGAAGGGTTCAAAGAGCTGACAGTAGGATTAAAAATAGACCTCAGCGAAAAAAATATTGATATAGACTATGAGGCCGAGAATATATATAGATATCTATTAGAGAAAAAATGTCTACATAAATAATCTCACAGTTTAAGAAAATAATTGATCAATAAAAAGCTTTATATCATATGATCTCTGCTTTTATTAATCAACTCCTGAGGATCCATTGAACATTTTCTCACTAAAATCTTACTTACAAAAACTTTTTAATTCAGTTATTTTTATCAGCTGATCATCATTTGAATAAATATCATGCCATCTGCTACAAGAATAAATAAAGAAATGTTATAGCTCAGCTCTCTTTAGTCTTTAACAGTTTTTTCGTCTCCTCAATTATAAAATCTATATATTCTACTCTTATTTTAATAGATTCACTATCTAGTTTAGCCTCATGAAAACCCCACACATGTAAGTAATTAGCTTCACCCCATGATATCAGAAAATGTTTACCTAATCTCTTAGATATTTCTTTAACAGCTCTCTCAAGATCTGTGGCAGTCCATCTTCCTCTGCTCTCTACGCTTCTAAGAACATCTTCAATTTTAAGATGTATGGTCAATGCTTTAACACATTCTTCAGCTGCTTTATAAAGTTTCTCACTGGCCTGAATAGGATCTTTATCTATCAGATCCTTGCCTTCTTTAAGATATCTCTCGGCAAGCTCTAAATGAGACTCAGCTACAATCTCAGGATCTAGGTTCAGGACTTTTGAGAGAGAATCTAATAATACATCCTCAATAACATAGCCTCTTTTCTCAAGCTCTTCAGCTAGTCTCTTTGGTATAAAAATTTGGATGCTCGTCAGAAACACCGTATTAAGATTACTCTTAAATAAATATATTTTAATCATACTTGCGATGATCATGATCTATTTATGAATAATCTTAAAACTCATAAAGAGCTATACTGAACATGAAAATAATAAATTCTTTGAATGATCTATTATAGATTTCTGCTACGAATCATCTTATCTAGTTCTCTCTTAAGATCTTAATAAGATCCTCTTTACTATAGATATCAATAGATCTTCCTTCAGCAAATAGTTTTATAGCTGTCTCATATAGTCTGATCTGTGGTTTTAAAGCTCTGCCTATTAATCCATATATTTTTTCTGGGAATCTATATACTATATTCATTTTAATCAGATCATCCAATAGAGATGGCTCAATACCTAGATCGCTAAAATCTTTACCACTTGTAAATGCTTCATAAAGTTTTTTAGCAAGCGTCTTAAGATCTAAGCCATGTCTTAAAGCAGTCTCTCTCATTATATCTTGAAACTCTTTAATATTTTCTCTCACTTTATCTACTAACATATTGTTCTTTATGTAGTAGTCGATATCAGATATCCATCCGGGAAGTCTTCCAGCTATGCTGATCACTAGCTCTTCAAGTTCTCTACATTTATCTTCATCATATTTCTTTAAACTACAGTAATTCTTAAGAACATCATTAAAGCTCTTTGGATCCATCTCTCCCACAAATAGATAATCAGCTCTATATCCCATAAGCCTCTGCCATAAATATTTATTTTCTTCATCTCTAGCAAACACATATCCTTCACTAACCGTTACTATAGCTCTGATCCTGCTCCAAGGGATCTCTGAATTAAACGTGCCTGAGATGCTTGATGCGATTGTCCTCAGATCTTTCAGTCTATCAGCAACGCTTGATCCTGAGTATCCTGACAGCTCATGAAATTCGTCAGCTATAATAAAAATCTTGCTATATCTAGAGATCTTCAGAGATCTTGCGATATCTCGTCCTACATCTGCGATCTCGAGAAGAGCCTGTGCAATAGATCCTAGAGTTGATAGTGACGCCTCTGGAAGGCTCTTGATCAAGTTCAAAATTTTATCTGCAGACGTCTTAGAAGATCCATAGACACTCACGCCTATACTCCCAAGGAGAATCTTGCCCACTCTATCTTTTACATCAAAATATATAGAATAAACTTTTCTAAATTTCTTAGATCTTGTTGTTGTGAAGTATCTAAGCAACTCACTTTTGCCAACTCTTCTAGGCCCGTATACTATTAGAAGAGAAGGATCATATTCTCCGCTGAATATCTTCTCTAATATCTCCAACTCTTTCTCTCTATCGTAAAAACAGATACCGAGTCTTGTTATATAATTATCAGGACATTTCATAATCTCCTATATAATATTGTAAGATAGTTTATTATCTGTTGATAAATTAATGAAGACTATAGATGAATCTATGGTTTCTCATTTTGCTAATCATTTGTGTATATCATCTTCTTATTCTAACATCTTCAGTTTTTATGAAAGGGATCGTCATGACTCCTCTGAGAATAGTTGATATGATGAAGCCTATTCTGAGGCCGTCTACACCGTATGAGGCGACAAATCTATCCATTAAAACTCCTCCTAATATAGATCCTATTGCGGCTGCTATGCCCTGAGAGAAGTTTAGAAACGCTAGATGTGATGCCTGAAGATTCTTCACTGACACCTCGTATACGTATAATATTATGACCACATTTCCGATCGCAGAGAAGGGTCCCACGAGAATATTTGATAGATAGATCATCTCAATATTAGGTGAGAATGCATATGCAAATGGAGGTATTAAAAAGCCTAGTCTGCTTATGATTATAAGTTTTTTAAGACTTGTTCTAGGTATTATCTTCATGAGAATATATTGAAAGATTATTGTTGACAATATTCCTAAGATATTTAATATTGCAAGCTCTGCCACACTCATTTTATAAAGATTTCTCTGAGCAACTGGGAAATAAGGCCATGCAAATGACATCACAAATATATATCCTGAGAACGCAAGATCAAATTTTATAAAAGTCTTGTTTCTAATTATCTCTTTGAATACTCTCCAAACGCTTGGGATGACCTGAGATCTTTTCATACAGTTATCAATATATAATAATCTGATCCATATCAAAGATCCTGCGAGACTTATCACTCCAGAGAATATAAATATGATCCTAAGCTGATCTATTGATGGATTTATTATGAAAGCCACTATCAGAAAAGCCAATAGAGCAGTTGCTTGAGACAATAAAGTGACTAGACTGAGAACTCTACTACGAAGATTTGCATCAACAAAAAACACTCCTATAAAAGATGTGAATGCAAGTCCCGCCAGACCTACTACGACAGCTCTTAAAGTATATACACCAACTAACGCCACAGGATCTATTATGAGAGAGATTATAATCCAAAGTATTGATGCTGCCACAGAAGTTGTTAATAGAAAAACGATGTATCTACCAACTCTATCGATCACAGGACCTAGAAAAACCTGTGCTGTTGTAGGCATAGAGTTTACAGAAAACTGAAGAATTCCTTGAAGAACTCCTGAGCCGCTTAGAGCCGCAAGATAATACCCCATATATGGTGCTGAGAAGTTGTCTGCTAATGATGCTAGAGACTGTCTCAACATTATCTCTCTAGAGATCTTATTATTATCAGAACATCTCTCAACATTTGTCGACAACTATGTATTCCTCTTTCAGCATATACACTAGTATGTTCATCAGTTTTTAAGCATTAATTATAGATTATCTGAAAAGATCTTATGGAAGCTCTTTCTCACTTCTCTTCTTCTGATCTTTTATTCTTCTCATAACATCCTCCGGTAGAGAGACATCTTCTCTTCTGAGAGATACTGGTCCTATAACTATCATTCCTTTTCCATTTATAATATCAATTTCATACATTCTAGTGTCATGAGCTGTCTGTCTCATCTTCTCAACTAATACATATCTTTTTAAAACTCCTCTTCTAACAGATCTTCTGAATCTTATTATTCCATCAGCGACATGTTCCACGCCGAAGCCGAAGGCGTCTCCAGTAGTGATGGCGTACTGACTTATCATAAGTGTTGTGAAATCCCATCTATAAAGGATCCTTTTTACCATATAGCTGTATTTTCTAGCCATAGCAGGTTTGTCAAGCCAGAAGGCGCTCATACTATCAATCACAAGTCTGGCTCTTCCATAGCCAAGTCTCTTTTTAGCCTCAATAATCTTCTCAACAAGACGGTCAACATCGATCTCATCAAGACTCCATTCGTCAGCTCTTCCTCTCATGAGAGCATCAATAATGATCATCTTCTCTTCGTCAATTGCTTTCTCAAGATCCATATTGAACATCTTTGCCTGTCTAATTATGCTCTCTCTACTCTCTTCAGTTGTGACATAAATCACTTTATCATTATCTAAAACGCCTCTCCAAGCGAAATGTATTGAGAAAATAGTTTTTCCAGTTCCAGGCTCTCCTGTTACTGCAACAAAAAATCCTCTAGGGATCCCTCCTCCTATTATAGGGTCGAAACCTTCTACACCAACACTAAGTCTCTCAATCTCTTCTTTAGATCTTCTCTCTTCAATATCTTCTTCAGACAAACTTCTCTCATAAACATATATTCCTTATAAAAATTATATATGTCTAGTCTGATGATACTCTGCTTATTCCTCCATCATTAACTACTTTAATAACATGATCTGCTTTCTCAATAATATCTTCATCATGTGTGACGACAATGACCTGATCCATTCCACCTGATATAGTCTTTATAATATCAAAGATCATAACTCTCATATCTTTATCAAGATTTTGTGTGGGCTCATCAAGAATCATGAATCTAGGTATTCTCCCTGTTAATACTTTTGCAAGTGCAAGTCTCATAGCGATTGACAACATAGTCTTCTCACCACCACTTAAATTATCAACAGGTCTCACAAGATCTGTCCCATATATAATGTTTATATCAAACTCATCGTCTACAGAGACTCTGAAGCTTCTCCCAATCTCACTTAATATATCATTGATCTCTTTCTCAAGAGCTTCTCTAAGCATGTAAGTCATTTTTCTCACAATCACTCCATCTCTCTTCATAAGATCAGCCAGTTTATCAAATATCTCTCTTATCTTCTCAAGTCTATTCTTCTCCTCCTCAATACTTCTAAGCTTCTGAAGCTTCTCTTCAATATCTTTTATAACATCTCTCAATCTATTGATCTCTCCCTCCAATCTGTTAAGATCAGAGTTTTTAGGCTCATAATCTTTTTTAACAGCCTCGATCTCTCTGTACATCTTATTAATAATATCATTGAAAAGATCTGTCAGCTCAACAGGATCTTTATTAACATGATCTTTAAAACCGCTTCTAATCAGAAAATCAGCTACATGTCTTTTAAACTCATCTATAGAACCCTTATATCTCTCAAGATCTTTCTCAAGTCTGTATATATCGCTCTCAAGAATCTTCTTCTCAGCAAAAGTCTTCTCATAATCTTCAATAATTTCATCAATTTTTTCAACACAATTCACATCTATATCAACAAGATCTTTAATAAGATCTTTACATAAAACATTTTTCTCCAAAAGATCTTTATCGATATTCATCAGATTTATCTCAAGATCTGAAAGTCTTCTCTTGTTCAACTCATAAGATCTTAAGATCATTTCTAAAGTAGATAAGGTCTTCTCTAAAATATTCTTTCTATCCTGAAGAATCTTCTCTCTAGCAAAGATCCTGTTGAGCTCCTCCTCATGATGTCTAAGGATCTCTTCTCTCCTCTCTTTATTAAGTGGAGAACCACATATAGGGCATCTATCACTTTCTCTAAAGTTTCTTATGAAACTAGACAACATATCTCTCAAAGCCTGTAGATAACTTATCTCTCCCAAGATCTTGTTGATATAATCTTTCAATCTCTCTATAATGTCTACAAATCTCTCTTCATCTAACAATCTCATGATTATATTAATAAGATCTTTGTCGTCAGCCAGCTCAAGAATCTTCTTCACGTGAGAAATATATTCTTTTTTTATTCTCTGGATCTCTTCAAAGATTTTTTTAAACTCATTTGAATAACGATCTTTTTCTTTATAAAGACTCTTGATCTCATCTCTGATCTTTCTGAGACTATTAATCCTCTCGGTGTTGTATTTAGATAATTTGTTGTTAAGCTTCTCAAGATCAGCTTTTTTCTTCATAAGATCATTATATTCTCTGATTATCATCAGCTCTCCAAATATCTTCTGAGCCTCGTCTCTTCTCATCTGAAGATCCTCAAGAGTTTTTCTAAGTTTTTCAACTTCTGAGCTGAGTTTATAATATCTCTCTTCTCTCTCTTTAAGAACTCCTCTATAATTAGAAAGATCCTTCTCCAGCTGTTCTTTTCTGCCGAGCTCTTTAAAAACTTCTTTAAGCCTCTGATCTATTTCTTTAATCATTTCTCTAATTTTTTCTCTAGCTTTCTCAATTTTATCAAGACCTATCAGTCTCAAAATCCTCTCTTTTCTTCTTGATGAAGGTTCCAGCAGTATCTCATTGATATAGTCTTGTCTAGCTATTATTGTTGAAGTAAGGATCTTTGGATCTGATATCTCAAGGATCTTATAAATCTCTTTTGCAACATTACTTCTCAAAGCCAAGACCATTTGTTTTGGACGTATCATTCTGAGAATATCTTCGGAGGATCCTTCGGAAGATATTATTCTATGAACCTCATACATATGGCCTCCTCTACTGAATAAGATCTTTATCTCTCCTCTTCTGGCTCCCACTCGGATCATCTCACTCTTTCTTGTTCTGACAAGCTCTTCTGAGGCAGGCCCGTAGACTAGCAGCGCATATACTATGCTGTCTATTATAGAGCTTTTTCCAGCACCATTTGGACCTATGATCACGTTGAGACCTCTGCCAAATTTGATCCTGCTTTCTCTATGAGAAAATATGTCTTTTAAATATACCTCCTCGATAAACATTTTTTACAACCTCGTCTCTCTAATGATCTTGTGGAGTTTATCTAGAAAATCTTTATCTTCTCTTAATCTATTCATCAAAGTCTTCTCATCAATCTTCTCATCAATAAAATCTCGAATCAGCTCAGCAATCTCTCTATCACCGAATACTTCTGTCAGAACTTTATCAAGTGAGAATCCTTCTGCCCCTTCTTTTATACTATATGAGACAGGTCTCTCTTCTTCAGCATAGGATATACTATCGATCTTAAATATGACGTTTTTATCAACAAGATCATTAAGTTCTTTAATTAATCTCTCTCGCTCCAAAGATCCTTCTCTTCTCAATATATATATGACGAGAATAGGCGGCTTGACAAACTTTTTATTTGAAAGACTCTGTATCTTCATAATGGCATCCCTATGATCTTTAGCCTCAATATATATCCAAGGCCTAGTCTTGGTGAGTCTCCTAGGTCTATATCTGATCTCTTTGTCTAATACATCTATTATATACACGTATCTATCAATAAAATTATAATTCTCATCAAAAGCCTCTCCTTTGTTAAGAGCTTCTGTAGATCCTGGATACACAGCTATTGAACTTCTGATCTTGTTCTCCCATCTTATATGAAGATCTCCCAGAGCTATGTAGCTGAAGTATTCTATATTTGGTGAAGAACTTAACATAGGAAGCTCACGTTCTCTACACATATTCTCAGTCCAGCCTAGATAATCTCTCATAGGCTCACACACAAGCTCATGGATCAATGCTATTCTAATTGTCTCTCTATCTTTAACAGGGATCTTCTCTTCAAAAAATTTTCTCGAAATCTTTTTAGAGTAGCCATATATCTCAAGATCTCTACCATACTCATCTTTCAAAACCTCTCTCCCAACATCTCTTAGAGAAAGAATCTTTAGAAGACCTATCTTCTCAAAAAAGCTTAGAGGAGAATCTTTTATAGTTCCAGGAACCTCGTGATTGCCTGCCACAACATAAAAACCTATGTTTTTATCTCTTAACTTCTTAAGGATCTCATATGTTCTTATATAAGTCTGTGGAGGAGGATCGCTCTTATCAAACATGTCGCCAGCGTGAAGAACAAGATCCACCTTCTCCTCAATAGCTATATCAGCAACTTCATCAAAAACATCGTAAAGATCCTTTTCTCTCTCAGGAAGATTCCATCTTCTATGACCTAGATGAGTATCTGCGACATGAAGGATCCTCATTAGATCATCCTCAGAATTGAAATTCTGATGGCATAAGATCTTTTCTCTCCTTCTTTTCTGAGAAGTCTCTCCATTCAGAGACAAGATCTGGTGAGGCTCCAAGTCTCTTACCTGGATGTCTATCTATAGCAACCAACGCTGGGAACCTGCCGATCCATTCTCCCATTAGAATGCCCCATCCAGTTGGTAGACTAGGTAGTGTTCTGGCAAGACTCTCCTCAAGATTATCTGCTATAGACATGACATTTTTAATATCTTCTTGTTGAACAAGTTTTAAGAATAAAAAGTTCTGGATCTGAGAGGATATGTCTGGATCAAGAGTTCTAGGTCTCTGACTAGCGATTATAAGAACGCCGCCAAATTTTCTTCCTTCTCTAGCAAATCTTTTAAGACTTTCTCTAGCAACACTCTGGCTTGTAGATGATATGAATAGAGGAGCCTCTTCAACAACTAATACTGTGGGAGGCATTTTCACCTCTCTATATCTAGTCTTGAGTCTCTCTAAAAGATAGTCTGCTAATATTCTCAGAACCCAAGCCTTCTGATCATCTGTCAACACTGAGACATCATAGACCACTATCTTTCCTGGAGAGATCTTTTCTAAAACATCTGTTGCATAAATATTTAATATAGGATATGATATTATGAAGTCTGTCAATCTATCCTCAATACCTTCATAAACTCTTCTCTCGCTACTATCAGCATTTTGAGCTCTGAGATATATCTCGAGTAGGAGAAGAAGAATCATTTTTTTAGTCTGATCAAGTTTTGAAAGCTCTGAAAGATCCTCTATATTGAAAAGATCCTCTGCATATTCTCTGAACAAATTTGCATATGTCTTCATCTTTATATTAAAAAGCTCTTCAACAGCTGTCTCAAGACCTATGTTTTTCTCTCGAGAGATTTTCACAAGATCTCTTCTGAATGATATTAAGATCCTTTTGAGATATCTTCTCTGTTTAGTAGCCTGAGGATCTCTTATAATTATGTGACTCAAAACGTCAGGTCTCATAGTGAGAGGATTAATCTCTGCTTTCACAATAACAACTTTATCTATAGACCCTTCCTCAGGAGTCATATTGACATATTCGCCGTGAACATCAAATATGATCACTGGAGCACCTATTGATGATAATCTATCTGCTATAACTGCCACAGCATTGCTCTTACCAGATCCTGTGGCTCCCGTGATCAATAGATGTTTAAACAGTTTATTCGCTTCAACAGCTACATCTATCTCCTGGATCCTTGCTAAAGAGCCTATTCTTATAAGACCTCTCGAAGGGTCAGGTCTTTTATATACATATGATAAAACGTCTAGAGACCCTGAATCAATTATTTGAAGAGGTGTGTTTGGAGGAATAGGATATATAGGTGTTGAGGCCTCTCCCTCAGAAACATCAGCGATCACATATATGCTCATTGGAGAATACTTAGGAGTCTTAAGCTTCTCAGGCTCAACATCTTCTCTGAGAAGACTTAATGTGCTGAGAGGCATGGCAGGCTGATAACCAACGTTTGTCACTACGCCAACAACTCTTCTATTAACCATAGATCTTTTTCTTCTATCTCTGACGAGAAAATCTGCATACACATATGTTCCTATTGGCACAGGAGATTCTGAGATGGCCTCAGCATTTGCTGGAGTAAGAGATTGTGTCACAAAACCTATTATATTCTCCCGACCGCTCACAGCTCAAGCACCTCTCTACCTGTCTCAAGATTTATGCCATATATGTAAAGCAGCTTCTGAAAATCTTTATAACTTATCTTAGCCATGTGATGAGCTTCTCTAAGAGGCTCTGGATATCCTCCTGGGCTCCAGAACATTATTTTTCTAAAAATCTCTCTCAAAAGATCTGTCTTGTTAGCATAGTCTCCGACTAGACTTATCTGATACATTCCGCCACCTCTTCGAAAGACTGCATAGAAGATAGTGACATGTTTAATGTCCTCATCCTCAAGAATCTTCTCTCTCACATTATATACAACAGGATCTGAGAAGCCGGGCTCTCTCACGCCTTCTTTAAAAACGTTTTTTCTTCTGAAATATTCATCAATCAAGATCACGTCTGGGACAAGTATATTTATCTTCTTATCTTCATGAGATATATAGGGCATAAGCTTCTGATTATAATATGTTCTAGTCTGAGTCTTTGATATAAATATCAGATTGTTCTCTCTAGACAACTCTTTGATAATACTGATCCTTCTTCTCCAACTCTCTTTAAGAGGCTTATAAAATTCTTGTAGAGAAGACTCATCTTCCTTCTTGAATCTATACGGCAGAAATCCTCTTCCAGACCCGTCCATTAGAATGATGATATCTTCTTCATCTACAAAATCATTTACACATAGATATGCTTTGTAGCCAAGTTCTATCTCAATATCTTTAGACTTGTGAGACAAGATCTTTTTAAGCTCTCTGATGGGCGGAGAAGGAGATCTAAATCCTTTCTCAGCATCAACACCTGGCACAGCTAGAAAATGAACATCGCCATCGCTATCAGAAACTAGACAGCTTCTAAGATCAGTAGATGACGAATATGGTATTGCAACACCTCTCACGAGATATAAATATGTGAATTTAAAGATCCTTGATGTATAAGAAGAGTCTACTCCTATAGCAACATTGTTCTGAGAAGCATCTTCTCTATGCCACTCAAGCTCTCCATCAAAGTCTATTTCTAAAAATCTGAGCATCAACTCATTTATCTTATTTCTTATCAACTCAACACGTTCTATAATATCAGGTGTTGCCATGATATCCAGATAAATATTTTATTAAAATCTATTTTAGAATATTCATATTCTCTCTACACAGATACCATGTCATGGATCAAGAAGTTCTATGTGATAGTAATACCATTTAAATCTTTTTTAAAACATGATAATGAGAGCTGGAGATAATATTAGATCATTAATACGTCATATAGTACTTTCTTAGGATCAGCTTGTTAAGATCATTAGTAGACCTAATGTTAATGTGAGAATGCTTATTCCAAACATAGTCTCTGTTCTATATCTTCTTGCTAGACTAAGTAAAGTCTTTATAGTCGCCAGTCCAACTAATGCTGTGACTATAAACATAATCATTATACTGTTCAGAGGTTCTGAAGTTAATACTTCTCTACTTAACATGTAGACAGCGACTAACGCTCCTGAATCGGCGAATACTGATGCTATAAAACTTATCTTCATAGACTCTTCTAAAGAATATCCTAGATATAATAATGTTGTTATTGTGATCCCAGATCTGCTTACTCCAGGAAGAGCCGCCAGACCCTGTGCCAGTCCGAATATCATCATGTCTCTAAGTCTTATATCGTTAAAACCTTTAGATCCTTCTCCTCTAATCTTTTTATATAATAAGGCCTGTGTCAATAGCAATAGTCCTATCACAAGAGTGGGCATCCCAGGATTGAGACTTTCTCCTAATAATTTTTTTGAGACAACATATAGTGGAACCCCGATCAATCCTGTGAACAATGTTGAGATTATGATAAATAGAAGAAGTTTTTTATCATAAAATATATTTGAGAGACTTCTCCAAAAATATGTTGCTGCAGAAGCTACAGTGCCTCCCTGAAGAGCAAGACCGATGCTATATGAGGTTGATAGTGTATAGCCGAATACATATGCTGAGACAAGCATCACAACTGTCTTACTAGTTACGGGAAGCCACTCAGCTACTCCCTGTAGAATTCCTAGAACAATATAGCTGATGTCGTTCATCACGACCTTAGATATCTTTATAAAATAATTTAAAAATATAATATTCTTAAAAGACTACATCTCTCTCCTAAGGATCTCTCCAGATCCTTCTCTCAGAACAATTCTTCCATTTTCAGCAACAATTCTCCCATTTATAATCACGTATTTAATTCCTCTTGGGTATGAATGAGGATTCTCATATGTTGC
>Ga0326761_1000117_pt1 | contig 19398 bp, 20 predicted proteins | sample GCREP_P_FD_207739 | JGI IMG/M metagenome (GOLD analysis project Ga0326761, IMG submission 207739) | Hot spring water microbial communities from Geyser Creek Basin, Yellowstone National Park, WY, United States - GCR.EP_P | ecosystem: Environmental > Aquatic > Thermal springs > Unclassified... | reverse complement strand
TTTATCATGGAACTAGTTTATATACTCTCTAACCGCTAGTATTAGATAAGTGAAGACACGTTGCTTGAAGTATTTCAATGTATTGGCTTAACCGAGTTCTCAGTTAATCTACAGGTGTTGAATAATCTATTGGTTAAGTTATAAAAATAAACAGGTTCCTCCATGTTTTATTGATTACTAGCAGTTGTGATGAGCTTTTCCCGCTTACTGAAAAGTATAAAAAGTATAAATAGTGATAATGGGGTATGAACGATTGGTGATGAACGCATCCTAAGCGGAGGAATGAAGAGGGTTAAGGGGCTGATGTTTCAACCCATTTATCACTAGGCTTGAATGGGGCTTAGTTATAAATCGAATAAATCCCTACTTTATCTATACTTTCTAGAGGGAATACTAGTACTTCACCGCTATAAATCCAAGTGCTGATTTGTCAAAACCTAACACTCTAAACCCAGCGATCCTTAGTCTCTCCGCTACCCCCTTGATGATACTGGGGCCGTGTAGTCTTGGCTCACCTGTGTAGTGGAATAGCACCCCCATTTTTCTAATCACTCTGTATAGTTCTCTATAAAATTCAAGACTGTAGAGGTCGCCGGTCGACTTAGTGAAGCGTGGTGGATCGTGTATTATTCTCGTAAAGTAGGAGTCTGGTAACTCGTGTATTAGGGTTGTTACGTCTCCATGGAGAAGCTTTATTCTATCGCTTGCGAGCCCGCAACTCCACGGATTCCTCTCAGCAATCCACAATACGCTTTCATCTATTTCGAATGTAACCACTTCTCTCGCACCTTTTTTCACTGAGGCGATGGCAGTGTATCCAAGACCTGTGCAGGTATCTAGTACTCTATCACCCTTCCCCACTCTAGCAGCCTTGATCTTTGTTAAACTATCACTCCACGGGTCTATGCCTACAATTCTATGCATGTGTATACCATTAATCTCTATGGTTGGAGGTAGAAATGGACCTATACTCTTCAACTTGTAGAAACCATTAACCGTGCTCCTCACTAATTCATATATTTCCCCCGACTCTTGCTCATATATAACCACACGATCCTCTTCGCTTGGATACAGTTCATTGATTGGTATTTCTGTATTTTCAACCACTAGATATCCACGATTAATGCAAATAGTTTTAGTGGATAAACCCAGATCTAGCGATGTGCTAAAACAGCCAACTTTACTCGACACATCATCAAGCAGTGGACGCGTAAACCAAAAGCCCTTAACGGGCTTGAATATATAGGTATACTTATCGAGACCCATATCTTCCTTCTCCGAGCGAGCAATATAGTGGTATATACCTAGAGCCATAATATGCCTTAACGCGCCTAGCGAGTATTCTACGTAGTTGCTGTACATCTCTAAAACGCCCTTCAACGAATAGAACTGTCACCACACCGCTACTTAAGCCAATACTACACACTCCTTTAACGAGTCCTCTATAGTTAGCATCTATTTTCAAGCCCTGTAGGTCACCGTACACTATGATTAAACCAGAGCACTCGTGCTCTAGGGGCTTGTGTAGTTCACCGTGGAGGTACTCTTCGAGAGCCTTAGATACTATAAACGAGCGGTCACCACCGGAGATCTCCTTGACTTCATCTAGTCCATCTGCAATACCACTCGTTACACTAACTCCAAACCTCTTCTTCTGCGTAGTCATTTACTAATACCCCTAATGAGCCCTATGGTTAGGAGCAATATGAGTATTAACCCAGTTAAGCCGGCAGGTGGAGTATTCGATAGTAGTGATAGCGAGTATCCAATAGTTGATGATGAAATACCAATAACTAAAGTCTCCACATAGTGTTCTCTAAGACTACTCGAGTAGTAGACAGCTATCGTAGCTGGCAAGAGAAGTAGTACATGCTCCATTACATAGCCCGCGAATTTCAATAAACCAATCGATGAAAACCCTATTAATGTATAGACTAGGAAGTCGTAGACCCCTGTTTTAATCCCTGTTAGTGATGCTGAAATAGGATCTATACTTGTCTCAACAATCTCTCTGTAAAATAAAATTGATAATACCAATATAGAGAGCGATATTGCTATACCTATGATAGCCTCATCTCTACTAATCAACAATGGTTCCCCTAGAATAATAGAGGATAGTGAATACCTAATTGGTATAGTGGTTAAAGCATACTGTATTGCAATAACAGATAGCGTTGTAGTTAGAGAAACCCCTATAGCAGATGCCTTCTCCTGTGACACTCCCCTCCTTATCAATACTCCAATTAAGTATATTATCACTAAACCTACAGTAATAGCCAGTAGAAACACAGTGAAGTAGCCATGCATGGACTCAACACCACCTAAAACATAGTAAGCTCCAATATAGCCTAGCGTAACAGCTAGTAGACTAGTGTGCACGCTCCCAGCAGCGAGAAACTCAAGCCTCTTATAGTAAACTAGAAAACTCGTAGAGCTCATAGCAGTGGCCATTAATATGAACGCTGTGGACCTCAATGAATCATGCTGTAGAGCTATTGGTAGAGATGCTGCGGTTAAAATAATGAACACTATACTGTATAAATTCATAGATTATACACTTTCATTAACCTCCTACTTTTGAATACGTAGCCCGCTAAGAATCCCAATCCACCAGCCAGGATCACCATACCAGTCACTATTGCAGTCGGGTAATTCGCTTCAGTGTTCTGTAATGAAGGTGTACTAGATGGCGTTGTGTAAACCGCTGAAATCTGGTTCACAAGCTGAACTAAGTTCTCTAGAACACCAGTACCTCCAGAGGGGCTGTCCACCATTACGACCCTTATGTTGAATTCCCTAGCAATCTCGATTAATTTAGCCCCTTCAGGCTGCACACCAGGCTTAGTCACAAAGACTACTGAAACCTCGCCTCTCCTAGCTAAATCAATCGCTTTCTCAACATCACCCGGGGAGACTTGATACTCCTCCTCAGCCTTTAAAACCTGGACTACTTCGAATCCAAGCCACTCAGCTAAGTACTGTGCGTGTGGTGCATCAACAATTGCTTTACCCCTGAATCTACCGGCATTGACGAGTATTGTGGATGTCACGTTAGAAACTACTCTAGCGTACTTCTCGTAGATGCACTCCTTACTCCCTGGATCTAGCTTAACGAGCACCTCTACTAGTTTACTAAGAAACAACAAGTAGTTAACAGGGTCGTTTACTGGCATGTGGTAATTATACTGCTTCGTAACGGGGTTTACTTTAAGTCTTACACCAGTGTCTTCAATAATATCCAGTAATACCGCCTTGATCTCTCCACGCTCAACCATACCTCTAATAGACTGCTCGAATGAAGTGTGCCCCGTTGAGACAACTATATCTGCTCTCCTCAAAACCTCTTGATCAGATGGCTTCAACTGGTATTCATGTGGATCGACGCCTGGTGGGACAATAGAATACACTGCTCCCTCACACATTAGTCTCTCAACATCGGGCTTCAAGTAGCTAAATGTAACTACGACCACTACTCCTCCACTACCTCCAACTACTATTGCTTGAAGCCCGTATACTAGTAATGATGAAACCAGCATCAATAGAGCTAGGCCTCGCACTGCCTAACCCCTTGTGCACAGTATATTTAAAGAGGGTTAAATATAGTATGCACAACGGAGAAAGCTATGAAGATTATACTGGAATCCCTTAATGTTAAGAGGGGTAGTAAACTAGTATTGAACAACCTCAATGCCGTGTTTGAGGGGCCTGGTCTTTACCAAGTTATTGGCCCCAACGGCTCGGGAAAGACAACACTATTACTGACTATTATGGGTGTATTGAAGCCCACTAGTGGTCGAGTATTATTTGAAGGGTTTCAGGAAGCCGTGAAGCCGTTTTTATCCTATATGCCTCAATACTATAGTATTCCACGTGACGCTCCCATAACAATTTATGAATTTATTGAAGGACACTATAAGATGACTAAGCCTTGGCCGAGGTTTAAAGTAGTTGGTAGTATAGTAGAGGAGGCTCTTGAGCGAGTGGGGGTTCCCAAGAGCCTGTGGGGTGAAAAACTAAGTAAACTCTCTGGGGGGATGATTCAAAGAGTCTTCCTAGCTAGAGCACTGGTATTAGACCCACCCATACTACTACTAGATGAGCCTTTTTCAAACATAGATCCAGAGGGTAAAGTGGACTTAGCTGACTCTATAGGCGAGTTGTCAAGGGATAAACTAATTATAGTGACTAGCCACGACCCCATACTACTACTAGAGTACACGCGTAGAATTCTAGTTGTAGGCCATGGATACTACGTATTTGGCGAAGTAAATGAAGTGCTAAAGCAGGAAGTCTTAAAGAAATTCTATAAGAGGTGTGCTATAGAACTAGAGAGACATGTGCACATTGTAGACTGGCATTGAATAAATGGAGGTTCTACATGTATACTCCAAGACTCCTGGAGGGTGAAGCATATATACATGGAGGAGTAGTGTACATTGCTAAAGGATATCAACATCCACCAGGCTTTATAGTAGCTTATCCGAGATATAATTTATTAACGAAAACCCGGCTCGCAGAACACGAGAGGGGTGAATACGAGTTAAAGTACTACTGGGATTGCATAAAGCGTAAAGTACCAATAATACCTCAAAGTGCACATGTCTATAATCCACGCTACTTCGAGTCCAGTGCAGTACTCCAATTAAAGTCTACTCTGGAGAGCATTCTAGGGGTGGAGTTACATATTACAGGGTCGAGCATAGTTACAGAGGAGTTCAACGACGTAGACTTCGTTATTTATGGAGCTAGTGAAGACATCGTGGATAAACTAAGCGAATTATTTAATAGAGGGTTATTGAAGAGGAGTGAATATATCTTGACTAGAGAGTACTTGAGTAAACACAGTGGATTACCATCGATCCACGACTACCTGTTCTTGAAGAAGAACACTATACTACATGGATTACTCCAAGGAATCCACATTAATTTAAAACTAGTCTACTACAAATCTGGATTTAACAAATGCGTGGACCCCGTGATGGAATACAGAGAGTTTAATGGAGTAGTTGAGGTTGAGAAACCCATACGCCCCCACATTATTCCCTCAATATACTTAGTTAGAATCAATGGAGAAGAGTTATTAATGGAGTCGCTTAGAGAACTATACTCTGAGTTGCCTCTAGGTAGGTATATTGTATACAATGCGAGATTAGAGTATAGGGAGAGCGGTGTTTACCTAGTTCCAGATAGTGGCTCCTTAATCCCATATACTACTCAGTGTAGATCCTCCTCTTAGACCACTTCATCGAAAAGTAATCGTCTGGGTCTAGTCCAGATACATTCATGAAGTCCTCGTGTATTCTCTTGTATTCACTATATGATAACAGGAGTTCAAATCTATGCATTGCTGGACATATAATGCAACCTATCCTAGTATAGCCCTTGTCATAGAGGGGATTTAACGGGATACCCCTCGAGAGCAAGTATAATTGAATAACTATGCGTGGCCACGATTTCACTGGGAGTGCTCTTAGAACACCGGGTATTAATGGGTTTTCACCAATCCTGGGTGTAATAGCTCTTAAAGTACTCTCATAGTCTCTAGCACCGTCGAGATATACCCTTAAACTCCTAGATTCATAGTACATTCGCATAGGTTTAAGTTTTAATAGACTTGTACACCACCTATTATCTACACTCATCAACCCCCTTTTCTAATCTCCCCAAGGACATCAACGCCGGATTCAAGCACCACGAGTTCGATTCCAAGCCTATTAGAAATTTCCTCTACATATCTACGCGTCTCGTCAAACTCAAGCCCTGTATCACTATACATTGCAATAACCCGGTCACTACCCAGCGCCTCTACAGCCAGTGACAGCACTGCCGTGGAGTCTGCACCACCACTAAAAGCGACGGGCATAACGTGTTGATTATGGCTCGCGTAGACTCCACGTATAAATCCCATTGCTTCCCCAGCGTACTCTTCAATTATAGGCTTATTCAACTCCAGTAAGTCCTTAGAGTGTGCCTTATCCAGGAGCTTGAATCCACGTGGAGCCATGTCTCTAACTTTAACTATGCATTTCTCGGGATCAATTACCTTTGCGACACCGACATACTCTCTATGGGAGATCAATACGTATTTAGATCCACTTAGACAAAATTTCCTATCTAGTTGGAGTTTTTTATTCTTAATATACTTCTCGGTAATGTTCAATTCGATTACTTCGCCACCAATAGACTCGATTATACTGGCCAGTGCTCCCGATGGTATTACCAACCACGATCCATTAGAGTACAGGAGTAGTCCGAGCCTTACAGCCTCTCCGTAGACTTCGACAGCGTATTCAATGCCCCTACTCCACGATGGAACTCTATGAAACACTAGAATTCTGTCTGTAAAGTCTAATTTAACACCAAGTTGCTTTTCCAGCGTCTCAGTGAATATTTTCCTCTCATACCGCCCAGCGAGCCATGAATCATTTCTCAGTTTCCACCTTGAATTCGCTGGTTTTCCCACGATGGGGATATTTTGCTTTGGAAGCCATGTTAGTCCATACATGTTAACCCCTGATCTAAACAACTATTTTATCGCTAATTAACTAACTATAGAAAGTAGAGGTAGAGTAGTGCGACGAGTATTTGAATAGTTGTTGATACTAATGCTAGTTTAAGCCATGAACCCCAAGTAATTCTTATTTTCCTCTTTTCCGCAAGCCCTACTGCTACGATATTAGCTGTTGACCCTACAGGCGTGTAGTTTCCGCCAAAGACTCCTCCAAATAATAATGCAAAGTATAGTGAGGTGCGTGCAATACCTAGTTGATTGAGTAGTATCGCGACTGGTGTGAAAGTGACTACTAATGATAAGTTATCGAGTACAGAGCTTAACCCAGCCGATGTGAATAGCATTACGGCAACTAGGATAAAGCTACCTGTAGATGCTATGCGAGTAATTAGATACGCTAGCTTAGACATTGCTCCCGTATAAGTTAACATATGACTAAGCATGAAGAGGAATATGAAGAATATTATTGAAGACCACTCAACGGATTTCTCAACAAGCCTAGAGACCTCCTCCATGGGTACAACTAGAGTTAATAGTAGTATAAATACGTAGGGTATAAACGATAGGAATGCATGAGGGTCGACTTCGCTACCTGTTAATCGCGAGAGAAATTCAACTATGTAGTCGTTTAATGCAACTGCAACAATAAATACAGATAGTACGCTTAGACCGAACCTTATTCTCCTAGTTCTCGCATCTTCCACTTCAACCTCGACAAGGTACCTTGTCAAGTACTTTTTGATCCTTTCTTGATGCTCCTTGATAGAACCATTTAATCCAATTATATATTTCCTCTCTAGTATGGAGAAGGCTAGTATTAAAACTACAAGGTTTAACAATGACAATGGAAGGGAATTTCTAATAAATAGTGAAATAGACATATTTGTCCTAAAGAGTAGGTATACTCCAATCGGGTTACCAATGGGTAGTGCAGAACTCCCAGTATTCGTTGCGAGAACGCTTAGTATAAGCAATGGAACAACATCTACTTGCAGTATTCTCGCTAATTCAAGTACTAGCATTGCAACATAAACAATACTAGTGACCTCGTCTAGAGCCGCTGCAAGAGCATAAGCTAGGATCACAATCAATAGTATGAGCTTAAAAGCACTACCCCTCGACACACGTAAAACCCCTATTGCGAGGAATCTAAAAACCCCGATCTCTCTGAGTAAGCCAGCAAGAGTCATAGTACCCACTAGGAATAATATTAAATTCCACTGCACAGAGCCTAGTACGTATTGTGGTGGCGACGCGTCAATAATGATTAATACCGCAATAGCCAACATCGCAGCAGCCACACGCCACTCCATTTTTATAACTGTTAACGCTATTGTAAATAGAAATAGCGCAAGTGCAAATCCCTGAATAAAGCTTAGTTTACTAGAGTTTAATAGTTCTAGGCAGTGAGCTTCAGAGGTATTAATACCTCTCTCAACACACCAAGAGCTAGCAATAGCTAATCCCACGGTGTCATTACTAATCTTTGATAAAGACATTAAAGTGGTAGACGCCAATAGAAGCACTATAAACACAATAATGATTTCCACAAGCCTAGCCACATGCATCACCATAAATACTCCGTGAGTTTAATAGTAACCATTCTTTGCTTAAAAAACAATTGCTTAGAGACCCCATACCCACTATTAATGAATTAGAGGAATAATCCTAAATGTATTTAAAACACTTTAAAATCAATCATGAACATAGGAGTGTAAAATTGAAAATAGATCCATCACTCTGCGTAATATGTAGAGGTAGGGGGTTGTGCGGGTTATCATACTGCCCTATAATAGCTAGGGCTCGTGCGTCCTATATATTGAAGCCTATTTCATCATCTAGAGTAATAGAGGGGTCGAGTCCTCCAGCGGTCTTCGTTGGGAGAATAGGGTATCCATTCATACGGGCAGGTCCATCAACACCGCCAATAACCGGGGACACCAGTGTATTCGACTACCCTGAGCTTTGGAGGGAGCGGAGAATAGAGGAGATCCTTGAATACAGGTGGTCCATGATCACAGGCTTTAAGGTATTCAACGTGAAGAACCCGGAGGATAAGCTACTGGATGAAGCACGATTACTTGTTTTAAGCTCTAAACCCGTTGATGTGAGAGTCGTCCTTGAGAAGCCTCCTCGACCATTAATTACTTTCAGCGAGCATGAACCACCCCAAGGACCTAGGTCTCCACTGGAGTCTCTAAGGTTGCTGGGGAATCCAAGTATTCCAAGGCCCTTGGAGAAAGCATACTACGATACTGACCTACCTGCTGGGGAGGCAGTATTATACCTGTACGAGTCTAATATACCGGTTTCACACATACATAAGGCGTTTAGCCTAGGATCCTTTGGGGTTAGGGGGCAGAGGAGGCTGGTTCCAACAAGGTGGAGTATAACCGCTGTTGATAGCACCATATCTAGGTTTCTTGTAAGGGAGGTTAAGGGCTACAGTGTAATTAATGAGATACAGTTGTATGAGTATAGAGTGCACGATAACTTATTTATTGGAATACTCTATCCAGCTAAGTGGAGCTATGAGTGGATGGAGGCGTGGTGGCCTGGATCAACATGGAATCCACTGGGTTTGAACGTGGTTATTGAAGGAGACTATGAGGACTACCATGGTAGAACTACTTATCCAGGTATTGGTGGATGCTACTATGCAAGTATGCTCGCTACACTAGAACACTTGAGGTTTTTGAAGAGGCAAGCCACCGCGATACTACTACGCGAGATCTATCCAGGCTTCAACCTACCTATTGGAGTTTGGTTTGTACGTGAATCATGTAGATTAATGTTTGGGAAAGGACCCGTATTGAAGACTAGTAGTCTACGCGATGTGTGTGAATACTTGGATAAATCAACGAGAATTGGGTGCAAGAAGTGGTTTTCATCATCAAGGCTCCTAGCAAGGATTACTTCAACTAGGAGAATAGATGAGTTCTTTAGAAGAAGTGGTGTTCATTGACTCCCACGCGTATATTAAGGATCAAGCATATAGTAGTTAAAACAGCTCTAAGTAGGAGTGGACTACCAGACATTGACTACGCTTTAAATCCATACATAGGCTGTATACATGGCTGTATCTACTGTTATGCAAGACTATACACGAGGGATAAAGAAGCCACGAGTAATTGGGGTAGCGTGGTAGTAGTTAAACAAAACATTGCCAGCGTCTTAGAGCGTGAAACGAGGAGGTATAAACCAGGAGTCGTCGGCGTGGGTACTATTACTGATGCCTATCAGCCCATAGAAGCCAAGTATAAGTTAACGAGAAGATGCATTGAGATACTATTATCAAGGAGATTCAAAGTCAGCATTCAAACCAAAAACCCACTTGTACTGAGAGACCTCGACATACTCTCCTCCCATAGAGAGAACGTGGATGTAGGCTTCACGATAACCACTCTAAGGGAGGATGTTAGGAGAATGATCGAACCATACGCTCCCCCATCAAAAGCGAGGATTTCAGCCATTGAGAAACTAAGCTCTAGTGGAATTAAAACATGGATTTTCTACGGCCCTATAATTCCTGGTTTAAATGATGACGAGGAGACCGTGAAGGATCTAATCACGCTGGCTTACAAAACAAACTCATTGTTCTACTATGACCCAATTCACGTAAAAGACTTTATGAAGACCCCAGATCACCCATTGTGGAGGTATATAGTCAACAAGCCCAGGGATTGGAGAAGTAGAGTAATCAAGTCCATAGAAGTACTATGCAGCGAGTATGGAGTGAAATGCAGACCGGGATTTACAGGGGATTCAACCATTTGATCAATAACGAGAAAAAGAGATTCCCCAGGTCTTGAGAATTAACCGCTCATTGTAACTTTTATTAACGCTTATTTTAATTACAGAGAGAAGTTTAATTCGTTGCCTATTTCGCCAATAGATGCTTTTAATAAATTGAAGCCCTCAACTCTATGGGTTTAAAAAGTGCTTTTTAGACAAGTAATAGACTTCTTTTTCATAGGGATGCTAGTGTATGGAGATTATAGGGGTGGATGAAACCGTAGCAGAGAGAGTTGCCAGGGTTCTCCGGAATAATAAACCGGATTTGCCCAGGTTAAATGTATATGATGAGAGATACTATCCACCAAGTAATACTGATTTAGAGCTTGCACTGAGGTATTTCATTGTATTGGTTGCAATGGATCATAGGCTCAGTAGACCAGGCCGCCCATACCAGGCATGCTTAGAGGATGGTTGTTATAGTGGCGCGGATCTACTCTATAGACTCGGCATGCGCGTATTCCATGAAAACCCAGATTTCTATTCACCCGAACACCTTGCTAATATATCCGTGGATGAAGTCAAAAAAGTGTTTTCGGCTGGCGACTCCTCGCCACCAGACCCTGAGATTAGGGCATTCTTGCTGAGGGATCTTGGATATAAGCTACTGAAATTATTTAATGGAAGCACCACGGTTTTACTTAAAATGGCTGGTAGTAGAGTGAGAGGTAGTATTTTCGAGCCTGGACTTGTAGATCTCCTCAGAGTGTTTCGTGCTTATGAAGACCCAGTTGAGAAGAAATCTATGCTTCTAGCTAAGTTTCTAACTGCAAGGGGCTACTTTAAACCAATTGATGAACTAGACGTTGCTGTAGATAACCACTTATCTAGGATCGCATATAGAGTTGGATTAGTTGCTGTTTCGGGCTCTTTATGGAATAAGATCAAGAGTGGCGTAGAAGTCTCTAGTGAAGAAGACATCCTACTTAGGTTAATTGTTAGGAGAGCATATAAAATAGTATCACAGAAGTCGGGGCTGGGCGCAGGCTTAGTTGACGACTTCTTCTGGATCATGGGGAGAACAACTTGTCTAAGAGAGAAGCCCCCTATTTGTGATAAGTGTTTATTTAAAGGCTTTTGCAGAGCGAGGAAAAACAGTGCATTTATGGTTTCTGAACACGTGTATTATAATACATGGTATTACTGAGAGGTGTATTGTTTGACGATGCAATCTAGGAGTCTAAGGGAAGTACTTGGAATGAGTAGGTTAGAGCAAGTAATCATGGAGTACTTCATAAGACATATTAGTGCAGGAGAGATCATCGCCGTGCTGGACCTTAAGGAGGAAGTTAAGAAGAGGATTAAGCAAGGTGAAAAAGACATCGTGGGTGAGCCTGAGGAGGCAGTCATAGTTAGAGAAATATACATAACTCTAGCTTCACTAGTGAAAAGGGGTTTTCTAGTCTATAGTAATGGTGCGTACCGCCTATCAGACTGGATAATAGAGATCATAAAGAAGAAGATGGGGTCGCTCCAACCAGGTAGGCCTAAACCAATCGAGAAACTCCTCGATTGAAGGGTGTCTCTTTTGGTGTACCTACAAGGATACGTTAGAGAAGCAATTATTAAGGACACAGAGATCATAGCCATTGGCTCTTTAAATTCCAAACTCGTTGTTGCAGATAATAGTGTGGTTATAGTTGGTAGTGGTAGAGCTGGTGTTTTATCTGGTTTAACGTGCATAGTGATCTCTATGAAGAGGCCTCTGCTCATTGAGCACATGCACTGCGGCGACGCTGTCTTAATGGGTTTAAAGGAGCCATTAGTTGTTGGCTCATTGAGAGCTAGGAGACTATACGCTAGAAAAACCCATATCGGAAGCCTTGAAGCAGACTACGCAGTACTCGGTGAGCTCTGCATTGTAGACGTCTTGGAGAGAGTTGATGAGATTACATTCGCTGATCCCCACTTATACCTCAAGAACATAAAGTCTCTGGGTAAGGCTAACTTCTCATATAAACTACCGGGTTTCTAAGCCTCCTTCTCACCCAGGATCATTAGTCTAGCTTCAACAATTTTCTCCCTCAGGAGCATAGCCGATTCATATAGTTGATATATTAACCCAGCATGTACACTGTCACCGGGTTTAAGCCTCCCGATAAAAGTCTCTAGTTTATCGAGGAGGTTTATTGCCTCATCTAGCTTAGCGACTACCTCTTCTCTCCTCTGCAATTTTAACACCCTCAATATAGCTCCTACGTAATAACTCCTTGTTGACTTCCAGCACTTGGCCTTTAAATACCTCCTCTAAGGCACTCGTCACTTTTTCAAATCCAAGAATCTCCCCTAATTTCTCGTCTACACCCATTGTGAAACCCAGAATAGCAATGTTCGCCGAGACTGTGGAGCCTGTAAACTCCACGCTGGCTTTATTTGCATCGTAGATGTATAAATCGATCTCCCTACTCTTTAAAGACTTCACTATTTCATCTCTCGACGGATATCTAGCTAGTGGGGGAGGCCATATGAAGTCATTTGACACTAAAATCCCTCCTCTTCTAAGGTATTGAACATAGCGTGCAGCCTCTAGTAGCTCGAGTGATATCAATAAATCCGCTCCACCCACAGGGATTAAGGGGCTTGGCTCCTCCCCGATTCTTACATTCACGATGACACTACCACCTCTTTGACTCATTCCATGAACCTCTGCAACTGCAACATCTAAACCTGCGTGTATCGCGGCTAAGCCAATTATTCTTCCCAGTGTTAAAAGCCCTTGTCCACCTACACCTACTACTCCTATATTGTAGATCCTGTTCAAGGCTCCCACCATAGTTTTTCATAGCCTGGTGTTGGATTATTCACTACATTGATTGCCCTATATGGACATATCGATGCGCAGAGACCACATCCAATACATAGATCACTCATAATTCTAGGCTTCTTCGCCCCAGGCTCTACTATTAAAGCTGGACACGCTGTTAAGTTTACACAGGCCATGCACCCCGTACACTTATCTTCGATCACCGCATATATTGGTAGAGTAACACGGCTCCTCCTAGCCTCTCTAGCTACTTCGAGAGCGCACTTCATTCTTGAGACAATCGCCACCATGCCTCCGTTTTTATATTCTCTAAACGCCTCGGTCACAGCCTCTATCGACTCCTTCGTCTTCATAGGGTTAATAACGTAGACTCTATAACCTATAGACTCTAAAATCTTCTCAGGGAGAATCCTCGTGGTCTTTTTACCAGTAGCTGAGACCCCGGTGCCTGGGTGTGGCTGATGCCCCGTCATCGCGGTTGTCAAGTTATCTAAAACCAGTATTATGATGTGTGAGTTATTGTACACTGCATTTATAGATGGGGGTAGCCCTGCGTGGAAGAATGTTGAGTCGCCTATAACCGCGATCACTGGGTTATCAATGGCTCTTGCAAGTCCATTTGCCACTCCAATACTACCACCCATCTCGAAGCAGGTTGACTGGGTCTCAAATGGTTTTTGATAACCAAGAGTATAGCAGCCAATATCCCCCGTGTACACTGGGTTCTTTAACCCTGCTTTATTAGCAGCAGTCTTCACAATGTAGAATGTTAATCTATGTGGACACCCTGCACATAGAACTGGTGGTCTTGGAGGTATAGGCGTCGGTGTTTCAACCACACCAATGCTCTCCCATGGGGTTTTACCTTCTATACCCAGGAACTCCTTTACCGCACTATACACGCTTTCTATACTAAGTTCGTAGTTTAGTGGAATTAAGTCTTTGCCTCTTATACGTACGCTATAACCCTCTGTCTGGGCTATGTCTTTAACCTGCATTTCTACAACAGGATCCAGTTCCTCGACGACGAGTACTTCGCTAGCTGATTCAAGAACCCTCTTGACCGGTGCTCTTGGCAGTGGGACCGGCATGTTTACCTTAATTACTGTTGCTTTATCCACAGCGTTGAGTAGATCAAGAGCTTCCCTTACATAAGAAAACGCTATACCACTCGCTATTATGACTTTGCTAGAGCCTGGATTAATAATCCTTATAAATGGTTCTCCACCTTCTTTCTCCATAATAGAAGTCCAAGTCTTCGCCAACTCCAACTTTCTCCTCCTAGCATTCCCCGGAACTAGCACCCATCTACTGAGGTCTTGTCTAAAGACTCCTCTACAGTTTCTCCCAGAAGCTACCTCACCACTTAGAACAATAGGCATTCTGGTGTGACTAATGCGTGTTGTCGTCCTAAGTATAACTGGTATTTTGTACTTCTCGCTAAGTGCATAGGACTCCTTTGTTAATTCATAAGCATCACGCGGATTAGATGGCTCTACAACGGGTAGGTGTGATAGTAAGCCATACCATCTATTATCTTGCTCGTTTTGACTACTGTGCATTGAGGGATCATCAGCCGTCACCACTAAGAAACCGGCTTCAACACCAGCATATGCAGAGCTCATCAATATATCCGATGCAACGTTTAAACCAACATGCTTCATTGCAACCAAACTCCTCAATCCCGCAATAGCTGCTCCATATGCAACTTCAAAAGCAGTCTTCTCGTTTACACTCCACTCGACATAAACACCACACTGCTCAGCCACTTCTATTATAGCCTCTAAAATCTCAGTACTAGGGGTTCCAGGATATGCTGCCGCGACACATATGCCTGACTCTAAGGCAGCCCTGGCTATGGCTTCATTCCCTAGGAGTAGTACTCTACTCCCCTTTTCCGCGAGCAGTGGATTTACCACCGTGGAGACACCATTATCTACGTAGAAGCTAGGGGATAATAAGAAAACGCTACGCTATTTGTGCGTCTTAAGAATTTACGTGTATATATAAGTGTGGGATTGCATATAGATAAAGTTTATAAGTAGGCCCACCAATAGTATTACATGGGGTGAGCGGTTATGGGTGAAAAGAGGGTTTTATATGAGGATAAAGACCTAGTGGTGGAAATTGCTCCAAGAGACCCCGAGATACCTGTATTAGTCTACAACTTTATAAAGAAGAAGGGTAGACCGGTTTTCTTCCAGGAGATTATTAGAGAGTTTAGTGGAGTAGTTGGTGAAGACAGAGTTAGACGTGCAGTAAGCCACTTACTAGCATTGAAGAAGATCATTGAGTTCCCAGATGGAAGCCTTGGAACACCGGGCATGGAGTGGAAGCCTACTGGTGCTAAGAGGAGGCGTAGGAAGAGAGTTGCTAGGTTAATGGATTACGGCATTGAAGAACTACAATTAACTATTGCTTAGCAATCACTCTAAAACTACTTTTGCCTCTTTTTTCTCTCAGCCCATGGAGACGGCTTATAGTTAGTACACTTATCTATATTTAGTAGTAATCCATATCTAGCGATCGCTTCGCATATGTACTCGTCGGGGATTATTGCCTTAGCATTCCTAGAAGTAACAACTATAGATGCTTTGCCTATTCTACCCCTTAAATCAGCCTCCTCAGCTATAAAGTCTAGGAATATCGGTAGCCTCGTTGTGTGAATAAACGTCCTCTGCCACTTTAAACCACTCGAATCCTCATAGACTTCTCCAAGTCTTCTATTATCCGAGCAAACACCTGATTTATCACAGTAAATAATGTAAATGCCTCCCCTTTCATATGCTTTACTAGCAGTCTCTAATAATTTATCCAGGTTGAACAATGGTAGTTCCCGCTTCTCCACACCCCCCTCCTCCGCTCTACCCTCTAGTACTCCCCGCTCCATTGGAGTCTGTATATTGGAGTGAGTAGTTTGCGCGTATTTCTGCCTCTGCTGTAGAATTTCTAGTACCTCCTCAATAATGCTCCTACGCTGATTAGCCGATTCAAGCCCTACAGGAGCCTCATGACTCTCACTGACTCCTACCCCCTCTCCACCTTGAGCTTCTTCACGAGCAGGTTTCTTAGCAAAATCCATTAGCTTCCTGTGTTTTTTCTCCAATTTGAAAACCCATCTAAACCGAAATAATTAAGGATCCCGCTTTAAAACACGTGCTCTATCAATATCTTTATACTAAAGATATAAAAGCTCTCTATTAACTGGTAATTTATGGAGGGGCCCGTAGCTCAGCCTGGTAGAGCGGCGGGCTCTTAACCCGTAGGTCCCGGGTTCAAATCCCGGCGGGCCCGCACTCCTAAATATCTCTGATCGGTGGCTTGTGTGCTTAGACCGCTCGATAAGAAAATTAGAGGTATAGAATTAGTTGTTGGAACACCGTTTCTATACTTTAGGGATTCCTCTACTCTCCTCATGGCTGATCTTCACCTAGGCTTTGAAGAGGCGGCTTCACGGGGTTTATATTATGGTTTAAGGAAGAGTAGTGGTTTCTACGCGGTGTTTGTTCCAAGGATTCAATTAAGGAAGGCTATTGATATGTTGAAGTTTACACTAGAATACCTAGATGTTAAAAGAGTTGTTGTAAATGGAGATTTAAAACATGCTTTTGATAGATTGCTAAGGCAGGAGAAAGAAGAAGTTGTCGCCTTAATTAAGTTCCTAAGGGAAATGGGTGTCAGCGAGATCCTCGTCATTAGGGGTAATCACGACAACTTCATTAAGTCTATTCTTAGAAAACTAGATGTTGAATTTGTAAAGGCACTATCTACCCAAGCCGGTGGACACAGAATTCTCATAGTTCATGGACACGAAGATGTTGATCTCAGTGGACACGATGCAGTAATAATAGGGCATGAGCATCCAAGCCTGAAGTGTTTTGATGTATATAGGTTTCCATGCTTCCTCAAGATCCCACTGTCGAGCGGGAAAACTATTATTGTAATACCTGCTACTGGTCCATATCACCCTGGAGTCATTGTCAATCCCAACCCAAGTGAATACTTATCTCCACTAATTAGGAGGCTCGACTCACTGGAATCAATGCAGGTAGTTTCGTGGATCGATCTCGGGGAAATCCCAACTAGAAGCATTGATTACTTTGAATCATTCACTCTAGAAGACTACGTATCAATTGAAAAATATAGAGCTGGAGGAAAAGAATTCGCGGTGGTTGAATTTAAAAACTACAATATAGCGAGAGCTATTTGCGAAATATAATTGAAGCTAATCTCAGTCTATCGACCCATCATCAATACACTCAGGCGTTGTCGGCTTCATCACCTAACTAATAAATCTCAATTAAAATCCCTAAATAATTTATTTACCAGTGCCTAATATTTCTACTTGGTATAAACATGTTGGGATTTGAACCCATTGAGCTTCAAAGGTGTGCTCATTGAAGCCCACCAAGGAGAGGTTAATTACATTGTTCGTATTGATCCTCACAATCCTTGGACCAGTAGCTTTATCCATATACATACACATGCCACGTATTGAACTACCCGTCAAATACACGGGTTTAAAATACAGTGATATCATAAACGGGCTCTTCTACCCGATTTTCAATCCCTCAGTGGATAAAATAGGGGAAAGATGGTTTTATACCGAGAAATACTACGAGTTTAAGAACGACTCATATAAATTCCCAGTTCCCTACGTAGACTATAGGTTTGAGTATCCACCATTTACTGGTCTATTATGGTATATATCAACCTGCACAGCATTCAAGTACACTACGAGCATAGATGAAGCCGCATTAATCCACTACTACATTCAATCTGCATTCATCGCTCTATTCTACGTGCTACTAGTCTACTCACTATACTTGATCCTGAGGGATATACTTAGAATAAAGCCACTTAGGCTCTTAATACTCCTCCTCCCATCAACTATAGTCTACATGATCTATAATTGGGATATAATTGCTGCTTCACTAGCAGTCATCGGTACGTTATTAATAACCAAGGGTGGAAGAGGTCGTGTCCAGCCACTACTAGCTGGTTTACTTCATGGTTTATCAATATCCACTAAGATACTCACTGCTGGGATAGTATACTACTACATAGTCAAATACGTATCTACTAGAGAATCTAAGGCACGTGAATTCATACTCTATACCATTGGAGTAGTAATTAGTGGAGTACTACCATTCCTACTACTATACTCGTATGCGCCCCAAGGCTTTAACTACATTGTGAACCACCATTTGTCATGGTACTGCGAAAACTGCCTCTACATGCCCCTTGTTAAGGACATATGGGACAGTATCCACCGTAGATTATTCATATCCATAGCTACAGCACTCGCCATAACATTCCCCCTTATTGCAGCACCATGGAGAGGCATAGACTATAGAGTGGAGTTTAAATACCTACTAGCAGCTGTATCCTCCCTCATACTCTTCAACCATGTTTTCAGCCCACAAATGACTCTTATGATAACCCCCTTCGCGTTGATTGGGCTTGAGAGTAGACTATTAGTCCTATATGGAGTGGCCGACGTCTTCAACTCAATGATCATAATTACATTCTTCGAGTATCAAAACCCCTGGACGTTTGGCTCAATCCCGCAATACATGGCGTTTGGAAGAAACATAATGTTACTCATAGTCTTCATGTATATAATAGGCTCAATTATCAAGAGTAGAGTTGAATACGTGGATAAGCTTCATGGGTGATCCTCTTGACTCAACGTGGAAGACTACGTACAAGGATACTGCCTCTAATACCATTGTTAATTGTTTTAGCTACCTCGACTGTATTGCTAGTTTACACAGCACTAAACTTTACAAATATAGAGATAGAGAGAGGTGGGAGGGGCTATGTCACAGACGAAGTCTGGTATGTTTCATCTTCTAGAGTTATCTTGAAGAAGATAATTGGTCTAAACGTTAAACAAGACCCGGGCAATTATGGTGCAACCATAGTATTTCAATCCTCAAGCCAGGCTCAAACAGCTTGCTACAATATAGCCCCCCGCTACTCATTGAAGACTAGGTGCGACTACTCGAAAATACCAGCTATACACGTCACTGGCTACGTAGATGAAGTCTGGAGCTTCATTAATGAAGTAAATAAGTCACTCACAATTGTAGACATTATTCCTGGCTGGCAATTTCCAGACAACGAGGGGATTAATAACTACATTAACTGGGAGCACCCCCCACTCGGGAAATACCTAATTGCATTATCGATGATTACCCTGGGCGACTACCCACTATACTGGAGGATCCCCATTATCTCGTTTGGTGTATTAGCAAGTATACTCGTCTACTTGATACTCTACAGGCTAACTAGGAGCTACATACCCTCCCTTATAGGGGCTCTA
>Ga0326761_1000114_pt1 | contig 19538 bp, 19 predicted proteins | sample GCREP_P_FD_207739 | JGI IMG/M metagenome (GOLD analysis project Ga0326761, IMG submission 207739) | Hot spring water microbial communities from Geyser Creek Basin, Yellowstone National Park, WY, United States - GCR.EP_P | ecosystem: Environmental > Aquatic > Thermal springs > Unclassified... | reverse complement strand
CGAGGCCGAGGAGCTGAAAGATGCCTGGCGCAGATTGCGAGCTAGTACAATCGTTGTGAAAAATGCTGGGCTAGAGCTGCTCGGCGATGAGAGCGCTCTCAGGCAAGTGCTCGAAAGCTTCGGGCAGTACATTTACTCGCTGGATGGTACAGTTAAGGTAAAGTCCTTGCTGTACCTTGCGAGGCTAGCTAGGGAGGCTGAGCAGAGGCTAGGCATAAGAGTTCTCTTTGACGCTCGGCTTCTCAGCGTAACCTTGGAGAGGGTAGACGGCAGGCTGTGCTGGCGTTTCAACGCGCTAGATAACGTCCTGGTCTCAAAGCTCAACGAGCTAGGCACGCTGAGGTACTTCGTGGAGCGAGCGCTGCTGAGCCCGGAGGGGGTGTACGAGGGCTCGGAGCTTGTTGAACGCCGTTTGAAGGTCGTGCGTGTGCTATGGAGGGAGAAATGCCTTGTCACGCCTGTCGCTCTTTACCAGAAGTACATGGACTTTCTCAAATCAGAGGGCTTCACCGTGGAGAACAAGATTGAAGAGCTCCCAGAGCTTCAGATGCCTCTTCAGAAGCGCTTTGAGCTCCTTCCCCACCAGGAGGACGCCTTTAAGGCTTGGTACAGGGCTAAGAGAGGCACCATAGCCATCTTCACCAGAGGGGGGAAGTCATTCATAGCGCTGGAGGCCATCTACAGCCTCAGGAAACCCACGTTGATCCTTGTCACAACTAAGGAGCTACTACAAACCTGGCTTGACTACCTCGAGAAGTACCTAGGAGTTCCCCGGCATCTGGTGGGTGTTGTAGGCGCTGGGGAGAGGAAGCTCGGCGGCATAACCGTGGCGACGTACACGAGCGCTGTGAAGGCCCTGGATACTCTCAGAGGCAAGTTCGAGCTGGTGGTTTTCGACGAGGCTCACCACGTGCCGGCGACGACGTTTAAGAGCGTAGCGCTCAATGTGGACGCTATCTACAGGATGGCTCTCTCGGCAACGCCGGAGCGGCGTGACAAGAACGAGCAGATTCTCTACGAGCTGTGCGGGAACCTTGTCTTCAAGCTCACGTACGCTGATCTCGTTAGGCTGCGTGTTGCTGCGCCCATCGAGAAGTTCGAGAGCATATTTGCCGAGGGCAAGGAGGAGAAGCTGTCTAAGCTCGTGCAACTCCTAAAAAAGTACGAGTCCTCCAAGGTGCTCGTCTTCACGCAGTACCTTACCACGGCTGAGGAGGTGTACGCGAGACTCTTGAAGGAGGGGTTCAGGGCCGAGCTGATAACTGGGGAGACTCCTTCTCTTAAGCGGGAGCTGGCGTTCAAGAGGTTCTTAGAGGGCAGGGTGAACGTACTGGTAACGACCACCGTGCTTGATGAAGGCGTTACAGTGCCCGACGCTGATGTAGCGGTAATCTACGAGGGCACTGGAGAGGCTAGGCAGATGATACAGAGGATCGGGAGAGTCCTGGGGTACCAGCCTGGGAAAACCGCTAAGGTTTTCGAGCTCGTTGACGTCTTGAATCCACGGGAGAAATCGGCTTACCTACGCCGGTCCTGGGTTAAAGAGCTGTACAGGGAAGGCATGAAGTACTACCGGGAGAATGCAGCCAGCCTGACCGAGAGCACCGCAGGTTACCAAAGACGGATGGACTACTACCTGGACTAGGGCACTCCTCCTTGATATTAGAGGAAAACTCCCTCAAGCTTCCTCGCGAGCAGTGGGTTGTCCCGAGCTAAACTGTGTAGTACTCTTTCTGGGGATTCGTCGGGTGGTACTATTCTATGTAGGTAGAATCCTGAGCGCCCCTCCCTCACGCGCTTGAGCCTCACGTTAATTCTTTCCATCACGGTCTTCACGGAAACTCCGAGAATTTTTGCTACCTCAACCTCCCTGCCGAGGATGGAGGACTCGATGTGGCCAAACTCCGTGGGCACTATTAGCAGCAGCCTCTTATTAACTCCAGGAGCTCGCTTACCCGCGCGGAGCTCATCCAGGCTTAGACAACCGGCAAAGAGAGGAAACTCCTCCTCCGTCTCACTGAGCTTTGAAACAGGTATCGATATCGTTGTTTTCTCATCAATAAAAATTACAATTCTAACGGCAGAAGTAGGTGTTGCCTGGATTATCTCAAACCGGGAAACCTCGAAGCCTCGCTCCTGCAGGCAGCTGACAACCTGGTGAGTGGGCGCATAAGAGTTTAGATGAACATCGACGTCACTGCTGGGAGTTACGTCCCCCCTGGCAACGCTGCCTATGACTACCGCTCTCACCTTCGCGCACAGCAGTGCTTCCAATATCTCCAACGCCCTTCTTCTCAGCGAGCTCAGTAGTGCCCAATGCTCAGCAGTATAGTATACGGGGGTCCAGTCCCTGGAGCTAACTGGGTGAAGCCTGCCCACCGACTCTCACTCTTCTAGCCTGCTCCAATACTTGGAGGAATGTTGCGAGAGCCCTGCCGGAGTCAATCAACTCGTCAAGAGACTCTGCCTCTGCGACCCTCCTTCTTAAGAACTCTATCTTCTCAATCACCGTCGCTTCGAGGTTCCTAAGAGTAAGTGCGGCCCTCGCTCTGATCTCTTCTTCATCTGAGGAAACGATCACGAATCTCTGGCCACAGCTCGGGCAAATAACTTCTCCTGTTTTCAACCTGAAGAGAGGCACCTTGCACGCAGGGCACAGCTCGTTGAGCATGGTCGCACCGCTCTTCAGCAGCGCGGCCATTCTCGCTATGACCGCCTTCTCCTCGCCCATACCCCTCAGGTCTGAAGTGGCAAAACACCCACAAATGTATTTACGAGGCTAGAACTCGCGAGTCACGGCATGCCCGAAGAGGAAGGCACTCTGGTAGAAATAGCCACATACTTTGGCAGAAAGCTAGGCGAATACAAGACGACCTGCCCTGTGTGTGAGCGGGGGGAGTTCCTCGTAACAGAGGTCGAGTACGAGGTGCCAGCTCTTGGTCCTGTGCTAATCGTAAGTAAAAGGTGTGTTACGTGCGGGTACAGGCGCAATGACATGATACCTTTGAGGTCGTCGAGGAGGACAAGAATATACTTGAGGGTTGAGAGGCCTGAGGACTACCGGGCGAAGGTATTCCGCTCCCCATTCGCGAGGGTCATTATACCGGAGCTCGGCCTCGACCTCAAGCCGGGTGCGGCCGCCGAGATGTTCGTCACGAACGTTGAAGGAATACTCCGCATGTTCCTGGAAGCTGTCGAAAAGTATGAAGTCCTGGAGGGGGTCTCGCTTGAAAGACTTAAAGAGCACTTAACTAGCATTATTGAAAATCAGGTGCGTTCATTGACTGTGGTCATAGATGATAGCGAAGGTGCTAGCGTATGTGTACCTGAACCAGGCTCTAAACCAATGATCGTTGTCGAGACGGTATGAGCGTCTCACCTCGGCGCGCTGGACAGTATAGTGAGCAACCCCCCTTGCAGTTAGGCTTTAAGCCTCATAGAATCCTTTTGCGTAATGCCTAGCAGTAGCTTTTCATGACGAAACCTGGGAAAGCCCAAGCTTTTTCGCTATCTCCTGCCCGTCGCTGGTCAGCTTATAGCCCAGCATAGGCCTGTTGTCCACGTAGAGGAGTGTGGGCACTATGAAGCGCTTACTGCTCAGCTCTCCAATAGCCTTCGACAATCTCTCTCTAGGGATGGGGGTCAGCGATAGCAATGAGTTGTGGTCAGCTTCCCCGCCGAGGGTCAAGAGACTTCTTAAGACCAAGCGGGCATCGGCGCTCAGGTCCACTGGTACCTCTATGCCGCCGGCAGCAGGAGTGCCTGAATCTCCTCGGGGTCGAGGCGTCAGTCCTAACGGCTCAGGAGAGGTCTTGGCGACTTCAACCACAGCCTTGGGGGTTATCGCTGGCAGCGGAGCTACCTCCACAGTCACGCGCGGCTTCACCTTGACAGGGGTTATTTTGACCCCCAGCTCCTTCAGCTCTTCGGATGCCTGGGCGTAGACTTCGTCAGGATACATGTAGTACCTGTTAATCGCCTTGAACACGTCAGCGGTCTCCTTAATGCCCTTAGCCTTAAGCCACTCCAGTACGACCCTACGCCTTTCTATCTCCGAGAGCAGCTCCTGGTAGGTCTTGCCGAGCTTCTCCCCAAGTATCCTCAGGTGGTAGCTCTCGGAGACCACCTCGTGCTTATCAGTGACGGGATTCCATCTCATAATCTCTCGGTACTTCTCGTAGTCTTCTACCTCCCAGATGTGCTTCACCCTTCTGGCGAAACCTCCCTTGGGCAGGATCGTTCTCTCGGTGAGGAGCGCTATGTTCAGCGAGGGAATGTACGCTGGGGACACGTTCATGGGCGGGCTTGTTAGCCTCTTAACCGCGCGCTCGAGGGAGTCAGCGTGCATTGTTGAGAGACCGCCGTGGCCCGTGCTCATCGCCTGGAAGAGAACGTAAGCCTCCTCACCTCTAACCTCGCCTACGATGATATAGTCAGGCCTGTACCTCAGGGAGAGCTTGACGAGGTCGAACAGCGAGATCTCTCCAATCTTCGATTCCCCAAGGCCGTAGCTCTCCCTGCTAACAAGCTGAACCCAGTTCTCGTGAGGAAGGTTCAGCTCGGGGGTCTCCTCGATTGTGACTATCTTAAAGCCCGGCTTGAAGAAGTTGGCTATCGCGTTAAGCAAGGTGGTTTTGCCAGCGGCAGTAGCGCCTATGACCATCAGCGTCATCTTGTGCTCTATCATCAGCCAGAGGTACGCGGCGGACCATGAGTCGATGTTGCCGTAATCTAGGAGCTCCACGATGGACAGAGGTCTTTCCCTGAACTTCCTTATGGTGAACGTGCTGCCCTTGGGGGAGACCTCCTCTCCATACGTCGCAGCAAGCCTGTGCCTCCCAGGCAGCATCGCATCCACTATCGGGAAGGCCGCTGAGATGTGCTTCCCAGCCATGTGCACTATCTTCACAATGAACTCTCTCAGGTAGTCCCTGCTAGTGAACACGATGTTCGTAGGAATGCTCTCGTAATCCCTATGCCACACGTGAATAGCTCTATCGACACCGTCGCAGCTTATATCCTCCAACCTGTAGTCGCGCATCAGAACCTCTATTGGGCCATACCCCACGAGATCCCTCTCAATGTAGTACAGGACCTTCTGCCAGCTCTCCTCGCTAAGCCCCCTCACAGAGGATCTGTACTTCTCCGCCAGACGCCTAGCCTCGTTGATTACATGCTCCCGTAGCTCGACATCGAAAGAGGCAGGAGGCTCAAGCTCAACGCTAAGAATATCTATCAGCTTTCTAACCGCTTTGCGTTCCTGAGGGGTGAGCCTGACCTCCTCTACGAAGTAAGCCCGCTGACCTCCGAGCTCAGGAATCTCCACTATTTTCACTTTGGCAAAAGGCTCTACAACCCAGTACTCCTCAATGACCTTGTAGTCCTCTTTCACCGGAAGGAATACCACCCCCTCCTCCTCAATTTCCTCAGCTTTCTGCTTGGACTTCTCACCCTTACCTCTGCCCTCCTTCCGTATCCTCACAGCATCTCTAAGTATAGTCTGCGCAAAATACGGCATAATATTCTTTACCTCATGCCGTTGAGAAGAGAAGTTTTGACGAGGTGCGGGGAAGTGGCTCTAGTAATAGCTGGGACGCCGGGAGTTGGTAAGACGAGTGTTGCTCAGAGATTATCGCAGAGGACTGGTAGAAGGTACCTGAACCTTGCTAACCTCATAGTCGAGAATCAGCTTTACGCAGGGTTTGACGAAGAGAGGAAGGCTTACGTCGTCGATACCCGGAGGTGTAGGGAGTACCTGAGCCAGGTGTTAACCTGCAGAGAGGTGCTAGATACGCACGTAGTCGAAGCCGTGCCCCCCTCTAAGGTTTCGCAGGTGTTCGTACTAAGACTGAATCCTATTCAACTACGTGAGAGGCTGCGCGCTCGGGGGTACCCAGAGAGGAAGATCCAGGAGAACGTTGAGGCTGAGGTTCTAGGGGTGGTTCTAGTAGACGCTGTCAATCACTTCGGCGAAGAACGAGTATGCGAGGTGGACACAACAGGCCTATCTGTGGATGAGGTCGTCCAGGTGATACTGGACGCTCTAGCCCGAGAAGAGATTATGAAAAATTTGAGACCAGGCTCTGTGGACTGGTTAGAAAAATACCACCATCTGCTGCATTAAGTAAAATCTTTGTAATACTCTCTACGAGGCTTTTGAAGAACTGCTAGGGGTATTGTTTAAATAGTGCTAAACCCCCCGGCTCACGCATAGCGATGGGGGGCAGGACAAGGGGGGTGAGAAGAGGAGGTGTTGGGAGGCATCTGATCGTAGAGATGTACGAGTGCGACCCAGCAGCGCTGGATAGCCTAGATATCGTTAAGAGCGCTCTTCTAGATGCTGCTGTAGCTTCTAACAGCACTGTTATCGGCTTTGATTTCTACAGGTTCAAGCCGCACGGGATAAGCGGGTACGTCCTGATAGCAGAGTCTCATATATCGATCCACACGTGGCCAGAGCTAGGCTATGCGGCTGTTGATGTATTCACTTGCGGGGAGCACACGGACCCTTGGAAGGGGTTAGAGATGCTGAAGGATAGGTTGAAGGCCAAGAAGATGACCATACTGGAGATAGCCAGAGGAGTGGGTGTGGAAGAGTACGCCGGTTACTGGCATCCTGCGGATGCTAGAGCAGCTCACAGTGCTTAACGCTCCTGCAGTGGAGAAACGAGAAGCTTAGCATATTTTTACCCCATGGTGATACTGCAGCGCGAGTGAGGGCTGCAGGCTATGCCTATTAGGTTGAAGCTGCTTGGAGCGGCGAAGGAGGTAGGCCGCGCCGGCCTCCTGCTCGATGTTGAGGGAGAGCAGGTTCTCCTGGATTACGGTGTAAGCCTTAAGGGTAATGAGCCGGAGTTCCCTCTGCCTGTTCAGCCCCGTAACATCCGGGTCTCTGCACTATCCCACGCGCACCTAGATCACAGCGGGGCTTTACCCTTACTGTACGTTTCCGCCAGACCTCCACTCCTAACAACACCACTCTCCTTATCGCTCTCCGAGCTCCTAATAAGAGACTTCATGAAGCTGTCCAAGTACTACATTCCTTACGAGTTAGAGGAGCTTGAAAAGATGAAGGATCACGCGGTTCCTCTCGTTTACAACGAGGTTTACGAGGCAGGGGAGCTAACCTTCAGGATGGTGGACGCAGGACATATTCCCGGAAGCTCGATGATCGTCCTGGAGACACCCTCGTTTACTATTGTTTACACGGGCGACTACGCTCTGCATGACACATGCCTGCTGAGAAAGGGAGACTCCGGCGCGATCGCGAAGGCGGATGTACTAATCATGGAGACCACGTACGCCGAATTCGATCATCCGCCTCGTGATGTCGTTGAGAAGGAGTTCGTGTCGTCCCTCGAAGAGGTTCTGTCCGCTGGAGGCATTGTGCTCATACCAGCATTCGCTGTAGGGCGTGCACAGGAGATACTGTGCGTGCTTGCGAAGCACGGAGTGAGCTATCCAGTCTACGTTGATGGCATGGCTAGGCGGGCTAACGAGCTTATAGCGGAGAGCATCGACCTCCTCCGCGACCCGAGGCTCTTCGAGAAGGCCTTAGATATGGCCCGGAGCATTGAGGACTGGGATGACAGAAAGAGGGCTCTCAGCTCCCCCGGTGTGATCGTATCACCGGCTGGAATGCTGAAGGGAGGCCCCTCAGAGTACTACATGGAGAAGCTGATGGATGACCCGCGCAACGCTGTATTCCTCGTTAGCTTCGCAATACCTGAGACCCCTGCCAGGCAGGTTATTGAGACGGGGGTGTACTCCTCTGCCACGAAGAAAGGAATTGTGAAGGCCAGGGTTGAGTGGTTCGACTTCTCAGCTCACTGCGGCAGGAGCGAGCTAGAGGAGACGATAAGACTCACCAAGCGCAGCGCGAGTATCGTGCTGATGCACGGGGAAGAGGGTGCAGAGCAGGTGGTCTACCGCTACGCTACGGAGAGCGGGAGGAGGGCCTATGCGCCCTCTGCGGGGGAGTGGCTGGAGATAGAGCTGTAGTGCGCGGAAAAAAATTTAGGCGTTGGATTCTGCGGCTCTGGGAGCACCTGATGCTCGAGGTGAGCATAGTCTCAGACAGGTACAACAGACTCGTTGGCAGGAGGGAGCTAAGAGTGGTGCTGTCCCACGGGGGGAGAGGCACTCCCAGCCGCAAGGAGGTTGTGGAGGCTTTGAGGAACCTCTTGAAGCTGCCTGAGAGCCAGGTGATCCTCGTGAAGAAGCTACTCACGGAGTACGGCATGGGTAGGTCCACAGCGCTGATCCACGTGTACGATAGCCTGGAGCGCGCCAAGATGTTCGAGCCAGCCTATGTATTGAGGAGGCACGGGATGCTGGAGGAGCGCGCGGAGGCGAAGGGGTGAGCAATATGGCGCACGTGCACAAGCTCTACGAATACGACTACAAGACCGGCACCATCAGGCTGAAGAACAAGAAGTGCCCAAGGTGCGGCTCCATAATGGCCCATCACATGAAGCCCGTGGAGCGCTGGGCCTGCGGCAAGTGCGGCTACACAGAATTCCTCTAAGCCTCCTCGGTGAGCGGAGTAGTGCCGCTGGTTCTTGGGATAGAGTCCACAGCGCACACGTTCGGAGTGGGAATAGCGTCTGAGAAGGGGGAGATCCTTGCCAACGTCAACTCGGTCTACCGACCTATAGCCGGCGGTATAAAGCCGTCGGAGGCCGCGGAGCACCACAGTAGAGTGGCCCCGGTTGTTTTGAGAAGGGCTTTGGAAGCTGCGGGAGTGAGCCTGGATAGCATAGACGCTATAGCTGTAGCCCTGGGTCCAGGGCTCGGGCCCTGCCTCAGGGTTGGGGCTACGCTGGCCAGGTACCTGGCATCACTTCTGGGCAAACCTCTGGTGCCTGTGAACCACGCTGTAGCCCACATAGAGATCGCAAGGTTGTCCACAGGCCTGAAAGACCCCGTCGTGGTCTACGTTGCAGGGGGCAACACTGTGATCACGACGTTTGTGGAGGGGAGGTACCGCGTCTTCGGCGAGACGCTCGACATAGCTCTGGGCAACCTCATGGATACCTTTGCTAGGGAGGTTGGCCTGGGCTTCCCGGGAGTTCCTAAAGTCGAGGAGCTAGCGGCTCGGGGCAAAAACCTGATCCCACTTCCCTACAGCGTCAAGGGCCAGGACGTCTCTTACTCAGGGCTTCTCACGGCAGCTTTGAGGCTTTACAGAGAGAAGCGGTATAGCTTAGAGGACCTGTGCTACAGCCTGGTCGAGACAGCGTACTCCATGCTCGTTGAGGTTGCCGAACGCGCGCTGGCACACACTGGTAAGAGCGAGGTTGTACTAACGGGCGGGGTTGCCAGAAGCCCTGTCCTCTCGGATAAACTAGCGAAGATGGCTAGAGCTAGAGGGGCCCGCTTCGCTGCCGTTGACCCCGAGCTAGCAGGGGATAACGGCGCGATGATCGCTTACACGGGGGCCTTGGCCTACGCATCCGGCTTGACAATCCCGGTGGAGGAGAGCCGCGTAAGGCCTCTTTGGAGGCTTGACGAGGTCGAGGTGCCATGGCGGAGGCAGACGTCTGCCGCGATTACCTAGATCTCCTCGAGAGAATAGCCGGCCTGGAGGCATCTAGAGTCATAGGGGTTGGTGCCGAGGCCCTGCTCATTGAAGGCTATCTAGGTGGGCTTCACGTAGTGGCTAAATACAGGGTCCCCAAGGTCTACAGAGCGGAGCAACTGGATGCGCACCTGAGGAGATTCAGGACCGCGCTCGAAGCCAAATTGCTCGGGCGTGCTGCCGCCGCGGGGGTTAACGTCCCCCACGTCATCTATGTCGACGCTGAGGAGGGGCTGCTCGTGCTCACATACATAGAGGGAGAGAGAATGAAGGAGCTTCTCCAAAGCGGCTGCGAGGATGCTGAAAAACTCGCCGGGGAGATTGGCTACATGGTTGGTGTTTTGCATAACGAGGGCATCATTCACGGAGACTTGACCACCAGTAACATCATTGTGCAGGGAGGACGGCCCTACATAATCGACTTCGGGCTGGGCTTTTTCTCGCACCGCACGGAGGATGCGGGAGTCGACCTCCACCTGTTCAAGAGAGCTCTTGAAAGCACTCACCCGAGCTTGGTCGAGGGCATTTTCTCCAGGTTCATTGAGGGGTACAGGTCAGCAAGAGGCAGCGTCGCCGAGGAGGTATTGAGGAAGGTTGAGGAGATCAGGATGAGAGGAAGGTACGTTGCACAGAGACGCCGGAAGCTCTTCTGGTGATTCTTAGCCACCCCTCGATAGCAGCTCCTCCAGGAACTCCTCGGGGGGGCCCGTGTCCACCCCTAGCCTGGAAAAGAACCTGTAGATGTTCTCCACGTCCTTCCTGAGGAACTCCTGTGCCATGGGGTGCGACGCGAGGACCGCCGACCCAAGGTCGATGATCACAAGCCTATCTCCCTCGTCCACCATAACATTGTACTCTGACAAATCCGCGTGCACGAGCTTGGCGCGTAGGTATAGCCGTCTTATGTACTCCTTGAGCTCCGAGAAAGCCTTAACAGGATCGCTGGGTTTTTTCTCTTTGAGCAAGGGGGCGGGCACCCCATCCTTGCCTATGAACTCCATCACGAGAATGTTGCGTTCCACGGCGTAGGGCTTGGGGACGGGCACTCCGCTTTCGTAGGCCCTCTTGAGGTTGCGGTACTCTTTAAGACACCAGGCGTAGACAAGCTTCCTAAAGTCCCCCCTGAGCCCCTCGAACCTAGGATCACCAGCGATGTACTTCAGCCTACCCCCCTTGAAGCTCGACGCCTGGACATAAAATATCTTCACGGCCAGGTCTTCACCGCGAGGGCCTTCGCCCCAGTAGACACGTGCTTCCTTACCGCTCGCCACGGCACCGAAGAGCCTAGCGATTACGCCTTTGTTCATAAGCCTGTAGATGCCCATTACCGTCCAGTAATCGAAGACGCCCTCAAGAACCTCGAACAGCTCGGAGTCCTTCTCCAGCCGCTCGCTCACGCAGACCACTTCTCCCACAGCTCCAGCCTGCGCTTCTTAAGGGAGAAGCCCTCCCTCTCCAAGTACTTCAGAACACTCTGGTGAGTCTGCCCCCTAATGAGCCTGTTCAGCGCCTCACGCGCTACACGTAACTGCTCGTAGTCGCCTATAAGCCCCACCTGCTTATCCCCCACAACGACCCTGACACCGGTTTGCTCCTCGAGAGTCCTCTTGAAACGCCCCTCCGTTCCAATAATCCTAGCTTTGATCCTGCGAAGATCCTCCCAATTACGGCTAACCTCGGTCAAGTCTATGACCTCCAGGTCGTAGGCGTCGTCCGCGAGTAGCAGGGCGTCGTCCACGGAGAAGCCCAGCGAGATTGCCTCTAAGGCCTTCTTAGCCTTCAATACAGTATAAGGAGTACCTCCCTCCCTAGGTTTCACCGTGACGACAGCCTTCTCCGAATCTACCGAGAGCTCGACGTTAAAGGCTTCCTCCAACTTCCTCTTATTGCCCCCGTCCTTTCCTATGATCACTCCCAGCCTGCCCGGGTTCACCGGAACTATGAGCCCGCTCGACATGTAGACCCCAATTACACGCATGAAGCACTACTATTTCACCAAATCGCATGCGCGCGCGAAACCTTAAATCCTCCTACTACTACTGGATAGCAAGAGGAGGGGGCGGGGGTGCCCGAGCCTGGATAAAGGGGGCGGACCGCGAGGGCCCACACTTAAGCCTCAGCTACGTAAGACATCCGCTGGCGTTGGCCTGCCCGGGTTCAAATCCCGGCCCCCGCACCACCTTTTTCCTGAAACAGAAGCTAGCATCATTCTCCTTGTGCAAGATTGCTTGAGGAATCCCGAAGAAACCCGTGGAGCCGGGGCCGGGACTCGAACCCGGGTGAAACTGGGTCTCTACAAGGTTCCCCGGATCAGGGCTACTGCAGCCCAGCGCCTTGACCCCTCGGCCACCCCGGCCCCCCTTTTTCTCGCTCTTTCAGAGACTCTTATTTTTATCGGGGCTGGCGCGCCGTGCGATTTATTAACGTGGCTTTGTTTTGAGGTTGCTGAGGCGGTGCGCGTGTGCCGCCAGCAGAGAGCACTCCGAGCGTAAGGCGGTGTACCGCCCGAGCCGTGAGAGGGTGTGTTAACTGGCGGCTACAGCGCACCGCGAGTCTCACCGGGTGACGCTAATAATGCGCATCACAGGGTGCATGGGGAATGGGTGGTCCTCCGGTATCAGCAAAGTACGTGATAAAGGCTCGAGTAGAGGTCTCAGGGATCGTTGACAAGCACGACATAGTTGGTGCAATCTTCGGGCAGACAGAGGGGCTTCTGGGCGAGGAGCTTGATCTCCGAGAGCTGCAGAAAACCGGGAGGATAGGCAGGATAGAGGTTTCTACTCGCCAGCAGGGCGACAAGACCCTAGCAGAGGTCGAGATCCCCTCGAACCTCGACATGGTCGAGACAGCTGTGCTGGCAGCAACCATCGAGACAATAGATAAGGTCGGCCCCTACCCCGCTAAGACCGAGATTGTGGGCATAGAGGATGTGAGGAGCGAGAAAAGGAAGAAGATCGTCGAGAGGGCTGTGGAGCTGTACAAGAAGCTCTCTGAAAGCATTCCAGAGTCCCGCGAGATCGTGGAGGAGGTTCTCAGCAGGGTTCGTGCCGCTGAGCTCGTCGAGTACGGAGAGGAGAAGCTCCCAGGGGGGCCCGACGTGCCGATAGCCGACACAGTAATACTGGTTGAGGGAAGGGCTGACGTCCTCAACCTCCTGAGGCACGGGTACCGCAACGTACTAGCAATAGGCGGCGCTACTGTGCCCAAGAGCCTGAAGGAGCTCCTGAGCGGGAAGAAGGTCGTACTTTTCGTCGACGGGGATAGAGGAGGCGAGCTCATCGCAAGGAATGTGATCAGCTCGATACACGTAGACTACATCGCCAGAGCACCCGAGGGTAGAGAGGTTGAGGAGCTGACAGCTAAGGAAATCGCCAAGTGCCTCCAGAGCAAGGTCTCCGTCGAGGAGTTCATAGAAAGCCTTGAGCGGGAGAAGAAGCAGCAGCGCGAGATAAAGGCCGAGTTCATAGTGCCGCCGGCAAAGCTCCTCAGCCGTAAGCCCGCACAGCAGTCAAGCTTCGTGGAGAAGGTGAAGGTACCGCGCCATGTTAAGGAGGTGCTCGACGGGATCAAGGGCACTCTCGAGTCCGTGCTCTACGATGCTAACTGGAACGAGGTGGCCCGGGTCCCCGTGAAAGACCTTGTAAGCAAGCTCAAGGAGCTAGATGGGGTTACGTACGTTGTGCTGGACGGCATAGTGACTCAGCGCCTAGTGGATGCTGCCTACACCAAGGGCGTTAAGGCTCTCATAGGAGTAAGGGTTGGCGAGATCATCAGGAAGCCTGAGAACCTCGTAATCTCAACCTTCGAGAACGTTGAGGAGCAGTAAAGGCTCAGAGGAGGTGCATTTCTTCACAGCTCAGCCCAGGTCAATTTCTTCACAGCCCACGAGTCTAAGCCCCCACCCATATAAAAATGCTCCCTAGACCTCCTCTGGCTTCTTCCGTAGAGAAACGTTTATAAGGGGTCTATGATTTGATAGAAAATGCCGTAGACCCGGCGGTCCGCCAGGATCGCGGGGGAGGCTACCCTCCCCCAATGAAGAGGCGGCCTCCGTCTACGGCGACATCGTGCGTCCCCGAGAAAAACGGGCGCAGGAGCCCGGACCTCTCGGGGACAAGAGAGTGGTGCGCGGTACGCGGGACGCTAACCCGTGGTGCTCCCTCCGTCAGCGGCCTGACTCCGGTTGATCCTGCCGGACCCGACCGCTATCGGGGTGGGGCTAACCCATGGAAGTCTTGGAGCCGGGGCAAGGGCCGGCTCCGGCGGACGGCTCAGTAGCACGTGGCTAACCTACCCTCGGGAGGGGGATAACCCCGGGAAACTGGGGATAATACCCCATAGGCGCGAGCTCCTGGAATGGGCTCGCGCCGAAAGGGGCGTAGCGCCATGCCCGCTACGCCTGCCCGAGGATGGGGCTGCGGCCTATCAGGTAGTTGGCGGGGTAACGGCCCGCCAAGCCGAAGACGGGTGGGGGCCGTGAGAGCGGGAGCCCCGAGATGGGCACTGAGACAAGGGCCCAGGCCCTACGGGGCGCACCAGGGGCGAAACTTCCGCAATGCGGGAAACCGTGACGGAGTCACCCCGAGTGCCGCCCGAAGAGGGCGGCTTTTCCCCGGTCTAAAAAGCCGGGGGAATAAGCGGGGGGCAAGCCTGGTGTCAGCCGCCGCGGTAATACCAGCCCCGCGAGTGGTCGGGACGTTTATTGGGCCTAAAGCGTCCGTAGCCGGCCCGGTAAGTCCCCCCTTAAAGCCCACGGCTCAACCGTGGGAGCGGGGGGATACTGCCGGGCTAGGGGGCGGGAGAGGCCGGGGGTACTCCTGGGGTAGGGGCGAAATCCGAAAATCCCAGGAGGACCACCAGTGGCGAAGGCGCCCGGCTGGAACGCGCCCGACGGTGAGGGACGAAAGCTGGGGGAGCAAAGGGGATTAGATACCCCCGTAGTCCCAGCTGTAAACGATGCGGGCTAGATGCTAGGCGGGCTTCGAGCCCGCCTAGTGTCGAAGGGAAGCCGTTAAGCCCGCCGCCTGGGGAGTACGGCCGCAAGGCTGAAACTTAAAGGAATTGGCGGGGGAGCACCACAAGGGGTGAAGCTTGCGGTTCAATTGGAGTCAACGCCGGAAACCTTACCGGGGGCGACAGCAGGATGAAGGCCAGGCTGACGACCTTGCCAGACGAGCTGAGAGGAGGTGCATGGCCGTCGCCGGCTCGTGCCGTGAGGTGTCCTGTTAAGTCAGGGAACGAGCGAGACCCCCGCCCCTAGTTGCCACCCGGCCCTTCGGGGCCGGGGCACTCTAGGGGGACTGCCGGCGATAAGCCGGAGGAAGGAGGGGGCTACGGCAGGTCAGTATGCCCCGAAACCCCCGGGCTACACGCGAGCTGCAATGGCGGGGACAGCGGGTTCCGACCCCGAAAGGGGGAGGTAATCCCGTAAACCCCGCCTCAGTAGGAATCGAGGGCTGCAACTCGCCCTCGTGAACGTGGAATCCCTAGTAACCGCGTGTCACCAACGCGCGGTGAATACGTCCCTGCTCCTTGCACACACCGCCCGTCGCTCCACCCGAGGGGGGCCCGGGTGAGGCCTCCTGCCGTGAGGTGGGAGGTCGAACCCGGGCCCCCCAAGGGGGGAGAAGTCGTAACAAGGTGGCCGTAGGGGAACCTGCGGCCGGATCACCTCCTTTACCCTCTGCGTCCCGCGTACCGCGCACCACTCACCTCTCGCTAATCCTTAGATGAATCCCGGGAACGCGCGTTCCCGGGTGGATGGCCGAGCCCAAGCGACCTGGCGGTCGCTTGGGTGAATGAGCGCCGCGTAGGGTGCGTGCAAACCAGGACCGCGCTGGTAGACGGCACTAAGCCGCCTGGTGGATGGCTCGGCTCGGGCGCCGACGAAGGCCGTGGCAAGCGGCGATACGCCCCGGGGAGCCGCAGGCAGGCTTCGATCCGGGGATCGCCGAATGGGACCTCCTGCTGCGGGCGAATAGCCCGCAGCGCTCGGGAAACCCGCAAGGGGAGTACCGAGCGGGAACCCCCCCAACGGAAACATCTTAGTAGGGGGAGGAGAAGAAACCAAAATGGGATCCCCTGAGTAGGGGCGACCGAAAGGGGGAGAGCCCAAACCGAACCCCCAGGCGATGAGTCTGGGGGGATGTGGGGTTGCAGGGCCCCGCGCCCTCCCGACCCTGGGTAGCCGAAGTGGGCTGGAAAGCCCCGCCGTAGAGGGTGACAGCCCCGTAGGCGAAACCCAGGGGGGAGATGGCGGGTGTCCCTGAGTACCACGGCTTGGTTTTGCCGTGGGAAGCTGGGGGTCACCGACCTCCAAGGCTAAATACGTCCCGAGACCGATAGCGCACTAGTACCGTGAGGGAAAGCTGAAAAGAACCCCGGAAGGGGGGTGAAAAGAGCCTGAAACCAGGCGGCGACAGGTGGCGCGGCTCGAAAGGAGTGAGCCTCCCCGAAGGAAACCCGGGCGACCGGGGAGTACGAGGGGAGGGGACCGGGGTCGCGCCTTGCGTCTAGAAACACGAGCCGGGGAGTTCACGGCTGTGGCGAGCCTAAGGGGGTTAATCCCCGAAGGCGTAGGGAAACCGACATGCCCGTAGCCGGCCTTCGTGGCCGGTGTGGGGCGGGGTCTGAAAGGGCCCGGAGTCACAGCCGTGAGACCAGAAACCGAGCGATCTAGGCCGGGGCAGGGTGAAGCCCGGCGAAAGCCGGGTGGAGGCCCGCAGGGGTTCTGACGTGCAATTCGTTCCCATGACCTCGGCCTAGGGGCAAAAGACCAATCAAGCTCGGTGATAGCTGGTTCCCCCCGAAGCGGGTCGCAGCCCGGCCCGCCCGGAGGAGGCCGACTGGGTAGGGCACTGATTGGGGGCCCAGGGGCCGAAAGGCCCCAGCTCCCTTTCAAACCCCGAACCGGTCGGCTCCGTAGAAGGGCGGAGACGGGTTCCAGCGGATAAGCCGCTGGGCCGAGAGGGGAACAACCCAGACCGGGGTTAAGGCCCCCAAGTGCCGGCTAAAGTGTCAAGCCGGAAGGGCGTCCCCCGCCTTAGACAGCGGGGCCGTAGGCTTAGAAGCAGCCATCGGCTAAGAAGTGCGTAACAGCTTACCCGCCGAGGCGGGGGGCCCCGAAGATTATCGGGACTAAGCCGGCCGCCGAGACCCCGGGGCACCCCGCATTGCGGGGTGATCCGGTAGGGGGGCGTCCGGGTGGACTAGAAGCCGGGCCGTGAGGTCCGGTGGATCCGCCCGGAACGAAAATCCCGGCGGTAGTAAGAGCGCAAGAGGGGTGAGAATCCCCTCCGCCGAAAGGGCAAGGGTTCCTCAGCAACGGTCGTCAGCTGAGGGTTAGCCGGTCCTAAGGCGGCCCTCAACCTGGTGCCGCCGAAAGGGAAACGGGTTAATATTCCCGTGCCGTGGGGGTACGCTTCGCGGCAACGCAAGGCCCGGCTCCTGACGCCTCGGGATAGGGGGAGCGGAGCTGCCGCTCCGCCCAACCGCTGAAGCCCGGGGAGTGCCGTCATGGCGAGAACCGGGTGAAGGCGGGACGGGCCCGCCGTTAGGCGGGTTCCCCCGACTCCCGGGGCCAGTGAAAAGGGAGCCGGGAAGGACCCCCCACGACCGTACCGAGAACCGACACAGGTGCCCCTGGGTGAGAAGCCCAAGGCGTGGCGGGGTAACCCGGGCTAGGGAACTCGGCAAATTGGCCCCGTAACTTCGGGAGAAGGGGTGCCTGCGGTTCTGGGGGTTTCCCTGGGACCGCAGGTCGCAGTGACAAGGGGGACCCGACTGTTTAATAAAAACATAGGTCCCCGCGAGCCCGAAAGGGTGTGTACGGGGGCTGAATCCTGGCCACTGGCGGTACGTGAAACCCGGGTTCAACCGGGCGAAGCGCCGCTGAAGGCCGGGAGTAACTCTGACTCTCTTAAGGTAGCCAAATGCCTTGCCGGGTAAGTTCCGGCGCGCATGAATGGATCAACGAGGTCCCCGCTGTCCCAGCCCGGGACCCGCTGAACCCGCAACCAGGTGCACAGTCCTGGGAGTCCCGGTGGGGCGAGAAGACCCCGTGGAGCTTCACAGCAGCCTGGCATTGGGATGCGGCTGCGGGTGCATAGCGTAGGCGGGAGCTATGAAGCCGGTCCTCCGGGGCCGGCGGATGCGGCCCTGAAACACCGCCCACTCGCGGCTGCGTCCCTAACCTCGGGGTAATCCCGGGGGACAGTGCCAGGTGGGCTGTTTGGCTGGGGCGGCACACCCCTGAAAAGGTATCAGGGGTGCCCAAAGCTCGGCTCAGGCGGGTCAGAACTCCGCCGTAGAGGGCAAGGCCAAAAGCCGGGCTGACTGCGCCCTTAAACGCATGGGGCGCAGCCGGGAAACCGGGGCCTAGCGAACGCTCGTGCCCCCTTCGGTGGGGGCCGGGCATGACAGAAAAGTTACCCCGGGAATAACCGGCTCGTCGCGGGCGAGAGTTCACATCGACCCCGCGGTTTGGTACCCAGACGTCGTCTCTTCCCAGCTTGGCCCTGCAGCAGGGGCCAAGAGTGGGGCTGCTCGCCCATTAAAGGGGAACGTGAGATGGGTTTAGACCGTCGCGAGACAGGTCGGACTCTACCTGCCGGGACCGCTGGCCGCCTGAGGGGATGGTCCGCTCAGTACGAGAGGAACGGCGGGCCGTGGCCTCTAGTGTACCGGTTGTCCGGCAGGGCACTGCCGGGCAGCCACGCCGCAAGGGATAACCGCTGAAAGCATCTAAGCGGGAAGCCCACCCCGAGACGAGGCGGCCGCTCTCGGTCCGTTGGGCCCCGGCGACGGGGCTCGGGGACCGGGACGAGGGCACCCGTAGAAGACGGGGTTGATGGGGTGGCGGTGTAAGCACCGAGGGCTTACGCCCGAGGTGCGAGCCGGCCACTCCCAATAGCCCGAGGCTGTCTACCGGCGCGGTCCTGGGCACTAAGCACCCTACGCGGCGCGCATTCTACGTTTTTTGACGTAATCCTCTCAGGCAAGTAACAGATTTTAGCCCCTTGAGCCCAGCTTAGCCGGAGTGGTAGGCTTGGCTTTGAGGATTGGGAGGTACCCTCCAGCGCTGACGCTGGGGCCTGACGCAACACTGTTGGAAGTCCTCGTTGGGATGGCTGAGAAGCGTGTCAGGCACTGTGTTCTCGTGTCGGGCTCCGGAGCCCCTGTGGGGATGGTCTCAGCCAGGGACCTTGCCGATTTCCTAGGCGGCCGGAGGTACAGGAGCGTGGTCGTGGGTAGGTTCGGCGGCGATGTTTACAGGGCTCTGAGCGAGACCAAGGCTGTTGAGCTGAGCTACCAGCCGGCCTGGGTCCCGGAGTCGGCGCCCATAGAGGACGTGCTCACGAAGTTCATGGAGCTCAAGGTAGGCGTGCTCCTGGTTCTAGGCAGCGATGGGAGGGTTAAGGGGCTCATCTCGGAGCGTCATGTCGCAAACCTCTTCGCGGACTACGAGATGTACGTGAAGGTCAAGGAGGTTATGTCCACGCCCCTTGTCGCCCTTGACCCTCACGAGACCGTGGCCAAGGCTCTCGAGACCATGAGCAGCTACAGGATAAGGAGGCTGCCCCTTGTGTCCCGCGGCTCTCTCAGCGGGATCGTCACCATAAAGGATCTGCTAGGCTTTATGGGGTCTGAGGGGAGCCTTTCGAGGCTAAGGAGGGGCGAGTGGGAGCAGGTGTACAACACCCCCCTGCAGAGCATAGCGAAGAGCCCCGTCATCACGGTCAACGCCAACGAAGACGTGGGCAGGGCGCTCGGGGTCATGAGGAGGCACGGCATAGGCTGCGTCGTTGTCGTTGAGGACTCCGGCCTGCCCGTGGGGATTCTCACGGAGCGCGACATCGTGACAAAGCTCCCTGAGGTTAAGGGGGTTGAGCTCTTCTTCGATGCCGCGAGGAACGCCCTCTACACCTCCAGGGTAAGCTTCTAGGAGCTGCGCCGAGCA
>Ga0326761_1000112_pt1 | contig 19745 bp, 26 predicted proteins | sample GCREP_P_FD_207739 | JGI IMG/M metagenome (GOLD analysis project Ga0326761, IMG submission 207739) | Hot spring water microbial communities from Geyser Creek Basin, Yellowstone National Park, WY, United States - GCR.EP_P | ecosystem: Environmental > Aquatic > Thermal springs > Unclassified... | reverse complement strand
CGAATGAACCGGCCGCCTGCGTATTGAGAGATCACGGCGGCGGCTCGGCAGGCGTTTCTGAGCAGGTTCACGCCGACGGGCACAGACACCGTCTTCACCACGTCTCTCGCCGCCACGGCCACCGCCACCGCTGTGCGGAAGTCTGCCTTGGGCTTGAAGGGGGCGTCGTAGAAGTTCTCCACAATTATGGCGTCAACGCCGGCTTCCTCCAGTTTCTTGGCGTTTCTCACCGCGTGGTCGAGGTAGTCGGAGTCCCCCGTGGGGAGCAGGTGGAGAACGCCGATTAACACGTGAAATATTTTTAACCTAGTTTAATTTTTCGACGCAATGGTATATCCGCCGAAGACGTTAACGGTGGGGAGGTGTTCGCGATGTGGGAGGAGGCTCTACATGTATGAGGATAGGTACGTCTGCAAGAAGATGAACTACGTCTTCTGCGATGTATGCGCCAGGAAGCTTCAATACAAGTGCCCCGACGGAGTTACGCCGCTGGAACTTGTCTAGGGTGCTTCTTTCGCTGGCCTCTTCCCCACCCCGGGAATTCCCTCCGGGGCGGCTCATCAGCGCCCTCGCCCGGCCCTCAACGGCCCCTCAGGCCAGGATCATGGGGCTACCCGGGCCAGCACCGCGGGTCACACGCCTCCGACGGGGCCGATCATGCATATGCTCGGATTTTTAAACTTTTCCGATTCCTGCCCTAAAGGGCGGGGCTTTCTTCTTTCGGTAACAGCCAGCCCCGGCGTCAGGGCCCTCACCTTGACTTTTAACGACAGGATCCTGGCAGTCCACCTATATGCAAAGACTGCATATATGGCAACCGTGGCCCGCGGCGTGGAGCGCGTCATCAACGACGAGGAGCTTAAACACGCGGCGTGGCTCCTGACCCGGCTCATGGACCGGCTGGGCGCAGCGGTGAGGTCTAGGTACTACACCTACACAGGCCCCGTGGAGGTGTTGGACAACGCCGTTAGGTATCGGCCCTACGTGTCCCCCACCTCCACCGCCGAGGTTGTGCTAAGCGGAGGCACGGCGAGGGTCGTGGCGGGTGACTACAGGAGGAAGTTCCGGACCGGGGTAGACGTGGCTGGCGTGTTGAGGAGGTATCTCGACTACTTGCAAAAATATTAACCCCCCGCCCCATCCTCAGTGGTGACGAGACCAGGCTGGGTGATAGATGAGCGTGGTTAATAGCGCTGATCCGGTGGGTTGACGCCTCAGCGCTTTTTGGCGCGTGGTACTATGTATAGTTCCCCGTTTCTGTTTTCTACGTGGGCTACGCCTGTCCCGAGTAGATACGCCACGACTTTGTTGGGGTCGTGACCTGCGTTTTTCAGCTTCTCTACGTATTCCGCCAGTTTTTCTGGTTGCTGGGGGGTTTCCGCGTCTAGGTAGAGGCCTGGCTCTATTTTGAGGTCGGTTCTGACGAGTATGTCCAGTTCGGTGTATATGGAGTATATCTTCTCGAGGATGTTTATCACCACGGTGAGTTGTTTGTAAAGCTCGGCCACCAGGGCTTTTAGGTCTTCGTCTTCGTACTTCTGCGCAACTCTTTCCAGTTGCTCTACAGTTCGTGCCAGCCTAGTGAGGAACTGCATCGAGCTTCCTTATCCGGTCAATGGTCAAGGGGTGCGTCCTGGCTAGTAGGGTGAGTCTGGCGGCGAGGGGGCTTATGACGGATTCCACTATGCCGTTCCAGTCCAGCTTGACGAGCGCAGAGACGAGGCGGTCTCTGTGTCTCGCCGCGGCGTATCTATCCGCCTCGAACTCGAAGGCTTGCAACACCGCGGTGAAGAGGAAGGCTACGCCTATTAGGTGGAAGGCGAGGAGCGTGATGGAGTATTTTGCGTATACTAGGTGGACCAGCGGGAGGCGCAACGTGTATTCGGCGATGAGGAAGGCGAGGAGCTTGTGGGTGTGTCTATACTTGATGTGCCCCCTCTCGTGTTCCAACACCGCCTGGAGCTCCTCGGGCCCAAGCCTAGCGAAGAGCCCGGTGGTGAAGTATATCACGGGTCCGAGGGGCCCGTCTAGGGTGAAGGCGTTTGCTCTCTTGTCCCGCGCCACGCACACGCCGGGCGGCGCGTAGTAGAGCTCGTAGTCGTCGGGGAGCGTTGAGGGGTTTTCGAGGATCTTTAGCTTGTTCCGCCTGAGGCTCTCCACGTCTCCGTGGTTTGTCCGCACAACTCTGACCTCGTCTGGGATTAGGCAGTTTTTCCTGAGGTATAGATAAAGGGTCATGTAGGCCCCGAGTATCACCGCGACGCCGGCGGCCCACTGGAGCCACGTGTTTTTTACTAGAAACACGGGAACCGCCGACAGCACCAGAGGCGCGAGGAACAGATACATGCTTGTCTGGAGAGGCGGGGGCTCCACGTATCGTCCGTCTTTGTAGGTCCCCACAAGAGCCGCCTTGTAGCTGTCTTTCTTGTACTTTCTGCGTAAAAACTGTAAGAGCTCTACGGCGTCCACCTAAGGAGGGGTGTTTAGGTATTTAACGCCAATGCTCAGGCTAGGTGCTTATTTTCTCCGCCTCCAGCAGCTCGAGGACTTTTTCCGGCTCGTGTATGGTGAGGATGTCCCAGAACTTGTTGTTTTTGTATAGGCCGTAGACCTTGCCTCTGGCGCTTCGTTTAATTATTGTGATGTAGCCTCTCTGCACCAAGTCGTCGAGGAACGCCCTTATCAAGACGGTCTTCGCCCTTAGGTCCTGGCGGCCGTATAGGTGGAGGTCTTGGGCCACCTTAGACGGTCTGAAGGTTATGAGGTTGCCCTTGGCGTTCTGGACCTGGCCCTGGAGGAATTTAATAGTGATGAGCTTGATGCGGAAGGAATCGGTTTTATCGGCGTAAGTACGCGAGAGGGTTCGTATATCGGCCATATATTTAAAGAAAGTCCTCCTATTTATTTATTTCTTTGACATTTTTAAAGCATCTATCTTCAAGATATCTGATTTTACTTTTTATTGCGTGGATTTCTCTCTCAATACTTGCGATATACTGCATAAAGTAGTTAATATATATGTCACATGGATTTAGCTCATCTATTTCCAAACCTAAAAGCCTCACCACCTTCTCTACATCGTCCATAGCTCCTCCGCTTCGTTGTTCCTCAACACTGCAGACCGCTTAACCTTAATGTTGTAGGTGTAGTGCGGCTGGGTGATTATGTGCGTCCCATGTACCAGAAGATCCTGCGGCGGCATCTCGTTGCTGACGAGGACCACCCTTAGGCCGTACTTGGCGCTTTCAAACACCAGGTATCTAACCACGTCCCGCTTCATGATGTTCTGGGCCTCATCTACCACCAGCAACCTCTCGGGCCTCTTCGCCACCCCCTTCTCAAAAAGATGGTTGTAAAGCGACGCCAAGACGAAAAGGGCTATCAAGACCTTCTCCTCGTATAGCCTCAGCCGGGATAGGTCCACAGCTACCGTCTTCTTCGTGGTAAACAGCTTCTCGAGGGGGATCCTCCCTCCTTCAAACACGTCGAGTATATATTCAAGCCGCCTCGCGATGGCGGCTTTCATCTCCACCTCGCTCCTCGTCGTGACTAGGAAGTCCTCCAGCGCCGCCACAATGTCTCTCAACGCGGCTAGGCGTCGTTGCCTAATGGCGCGGTAGAGGAAGTAGACGCTGGGCTCGTTGAGGTTCAAGGCAAGGCCGAGGATCTCGGCCAGAAGCTTCTTGTCGAAGTTCTCAAGGGAGATCTTAAGCAACCTGGCGTCCACCCGCAACCCGCCGTATTCCCCGTGCCAGTCCAGGACCAAGGCAGGTAGGCGAGCTCGCTTTATTATCTTCTTGGCGAGGCTGGTCTTGCCGCTGCGGGTGGGGCCTGTGATTATGACATGCCTATCAAGCGGAAGAAATACAGGCCCCCTCTTCCCGATGCCTATGAATATGTCGTTTTTTAGAGAAGCGGCGAAAAGCACCGCTAGGAGGACGAGCTCCCACACCATATGTCCCCGTTTTTAACCTACTTCAGGGCCTGAGATACGGGGGGAGTAGGTGTCTATACTGGGTAAATCTGTCGTCGATGAGTAGTAGGAGCTTTTTCTCTCTGGCTAGGTTTCTCATCACTCTGCCGGCGGCCTGGACCACGTGGTTCACCGCTGTGAACAACACCGCGTATTTGTAACCATCGAACCCCAGCCCGTTGAGTATACGTCTCTTCAGCCACAGCTCCCTCGACTTCACGTCTGGTATGGGGAAGCCCACCAAGACGCCGGCCTTCACGTCTAGGTTAACGCCCTCCGAGACAGGGCTACCGTAGTACGTGACGACCACGTGATCTATGTCGCCGAGGGGGCGATCAGACACCGGGAGGCCTCCCAGCTTAGACATGTAGAAAGCGGCGAGTTCTTTATTTGGAAGGAAGACAACCACCCGCCTATACTCCTCGAAGACGTGCCGGACGGCCTCCGCGACGGCCTCCACGTATCTACTCCGCATCCTAGTCCGGTACCGCACCTCAAGCGGGATGAGGTCAACCTCGAGGTTCTCCGCGCCGGGGAGCGTGGGGACCTCTACATACTCCGCCCTGAGGAAGTGTGTAAAAACCTCGGAGAAATGCCGCAGAATGGAGGCACTTGCCGCGACCAGCCGCCTCGATCTGCCCACCAGCTCGCCCACCAGCGGCAGGGCTAGACACATCACCCGACCCCAGGCGTCTACGCAGTAGCGCCTGGAGTACAGCTCGTCGTCGCGCACCTCCACCACAGCCAGCAGGTTATGCGCCTCGTCTAACGCGACGAAATCCACCTCCTCGAAGAGGTCCGCCACCGCCGATACGTTCGACACCTTCGATAGGTACGCCAACGGGAGCACAACCACGTTACTCCGCCGGCCAGCGACGTGGAGAGCCTCGTAGGGACACACCCCCTGCTTATACAGCTCCTCCACGTCAAAGACAAGCTTCAGAGGCCGGCGGGACATCGCCTTACAGACCCCCCGCTCCCTCAGCTCTAGACACCGCAGGGAGTTCTCGGCGCCTAGGGGACACAGCGACTTCCTACCGAAGAGCAAACCCGCCTCCCCGCCGAACTCAGCCACGTACCTAGCCATCTGCAGACCCTCCAGGTGGCTCCTGGTAAATATCAAAGAGCGTCTGCTCCGGGCCGCCGCCTCTGCGACATGTCTAGACTTGCCGGTGCCCGGCGGCGCGTATAGTACTACCCTCACTTAAAATAGGGCCTTTAAAAGTCGCTTAACAGCTCCCGGAGGTAGTCCTTAACCCTCGAATTGGCGACCTCCTCCAGCTCGAGGCAGTGCTCCACCAGCTTCTTAACAAACGCCCCGGCCAAGGCGGGGTCCCGCTCCTTCAAAACCTTCAGCCTCTCGGGCAGGTCGACCCTCAGCGTCCTCGCCACGGAGTCCAGAGAGGTGAAGTATCTCTCCAAATCCCTAATCTGGCTCACGACGTCGTCAAATACGTTGACCACCTCCGCGGGCACTCCCTGCAACTCCATCTCCGCATACGCCTTGTTTACGCAGTACCGCACGAACCTGTACCGCAGAGTGGTTACCACATCCACGGCAGGTCTCATTTAGCAGTTTATTTGTTTTACCCCAAGCCTTGTCCCTAACCCCCTCCCGAACTCCTCCACCGACACCACCCCGGCCTCAGAAAGCCCCAGCACCGTGATTCCCCTCTCCACGTAGAAGTAATACGCGTCTGTGCCGGGCTCAAACCCCTCGACACGGGGCCCCCAGCGCCAGTAGTACTTATCGCCGCGGGGGTCAACCCTCTCGTACAGCCTCTCCCTATACACAGCCTTCGCCAGCCTCCTGGCGCAGTAAACGCCGCCGCCCCAGCGCGCCGGGATGTTCACGCTGACGGTCAAAAACCCGTCTAAAAAAGCGGCGGCCTCCACGGCGGCCACCGCGACGCGGCGCATAAACCCCACCTCCCCGCCCGCCTCCATAGACAACGCGAGAGACCGCGCCCCCAGCACACCACCCTGTATGGCCGCTCCCACAGTCCCGCTTCCATACGTCGCCTCAACCCCTATGTTCTCACCCACGTTTACCCCCGACAAGACCAACTCGGCGTCTGGCGAGACAAGCTTAAGCGCGAGAAACACCGCGTCCGCCGGGAAGCCGTTAACAACGTAGTAGTCCCCCAGGCGTCTCACCCTAAGAGGCTTGTGATAAGTCCTAGCCAAGCCGGCGGCGGACCTAGGCCTCTCTGGCACCACCACAACCACCTCGTGGCCCGCCTCCTCCAGCGCCTCCACCAAAGGCCCAAGCCACGGGCTGTGGGGACCGTCGTCGTTTGTAACCACGATCTTCACAGCCCCCCACAACACTACATATTTAACCTAGTAGCCGCCGCCAGCCCCGCCACAGCCAACAAGGCGCCCAGCGCCCTCCTCCAGCGGAGCGGCCGCTCCGTAAGCGCAGTTATGAGCGGATACGTAGACATCACCAGAGTCACCACGACATAATCGCCGAGGGAGACAGCCAAGGTGTAGGAGACGAACCCCACGAACGTATCCATGAAGCCGCCGGCAAGTAGGCGGCGGATTTTACATATGGGGGCGCCCCGGCTCAGGGGGAGGCTCGCCAGAAACACCACCGCACCCCTCATAAACAACGCGCCGCCGGGGCCCAACGACTCCACAGCCGCCGCGTAGAAATTTATCGAAACAGCCCAAACAAACGCCGCCAAGACGCCGTAGAGGGCGCCTCGCCTAGACCCCTCGTCGCCCCACGACGCCACGGCAAGCCCCAGCAGAACCAGCGCGGCGGCTGGCACTAGATGTATCTTCCAGGCGAAAAGCGGCAACAGCACTATATACAGCGAACTGCTGGTGTTGCCCACCGACGCCCCTCCAACCTTCACGGCAGATATGTAGAGCCACGACCCAGCCACCCCTCCCGACAACGCCGCAGACGCCACAGCCGCGACGCCGAACGGCTCAACCGCCCTCCACGGCAGGAGGAAACCCGCCGCAATGGAGAAGAGAGAAAAACATTCACAGCTCTGTACTGCGACGTGCAGGCCAAGGCAGGTCTGTAAATCACCGGCGCCAAGCCATACGCCACGGCCGACAAGCCAGCCAGCACGAGGGAGATCACAACCCAACAACAACTGTTATATAACTGGACACACCAACTCCTATGGACGACGCCACAGCTGTGGCCCTAGTTTTCGGAGTCCTCTTCCTTTTAATGGTAGAAACAGTGTACCTAGTGATGCTGATAGCGCCCCGCCGGCCCACCCCCTATAAACTTATGAGATACGAGGCGGGCAACCCCGAGACGGGGCCCGCCAAGGCGCCTCTGGCCATGCAGTATTTGGGTTACATCCTGATGCTGGTCACGCTGGAGCCAGCCGCGGCGATACCAATCGCCGTCTACATGTTCACAGGCGATCTGCTGCTCACAGTGCTCACAGCCGTGATAGGCGGCGCCGTGGCGCTGGCCGCATCGACCTACGCCTACAGATACGCCAAAAAGATAGAGCTTTGGCGCCTCAGCTAAGCGCCGCCTTCAGCAAGCCGACAAAAACAGGCCTTGGCTTCGTTGGCCGGGAGCGGAACTCGGGATGGAACTGCGTAGCTATGAAGTATGGGTGGTTCGGCAGTTCTATTATCTCCACCCGTTTTATGTCGCGCCTCCAGCCAGACACCACAAGCCCCGCCTCGGCTAACTTAGGCAGGTAAGACAGGTTGACCTCGTACCGGTGCCTATGCCTCTCCACAGCCGCCGCGGCGCCGTAGAGAGCCGCCGCCAGGGTGTTAGGGACGATCTCTACCTCCCTGTTGCCCAGTATCATGCTACCCCCCAGCACGTCCACCTCCCTCTGCTCCGGCGCCAGGTGGACAACGGGATGGGGGGTCTCCGGGTCCAGCTCCGTGGAGTTGGCTCCCCTCAGCCCTACCACATTTCGCGCGAACTCCACCACCGCAAGCTGCATGCCGAAGCAGATGCCGAGGAAGGGGATCTTCTCAGTCCTGGCATACCTAATACACTCGATCATGCCCTCTGTCCCCCTCTTCCCGAAACCCGGCAGAACCACCACGGCGTCTAGGCCAAGCCTCCGCAACATGTCCGGGTCCTTCTCCACCTCCACCGAGTTTATCCACACCAGCTCAGGCTTCGCGTCAAGCGCCGCGCCTGCATGCCTAAGAGCCTCTATGATGCTGAGATACGCGTCGGGAAGCTCCACGTATTTGCCGCACATGCCCACCGCGACTCTGTGCCTAGGCGCCGTCAGCCGCGACACGAACTCCTCCCAATCTCTGTAGTCCGGCGCCCGCGACACAAGCCTCAGACGCTTCACCAAGAAATCCCCCACGCCCTGTTGCTCCAACAACAGAGGCACCTTGTAGATCGTGTCTACGTTGTAGGAGTTGAATATGGCCCACTGCGGCACGTGGGCGAAGAGGGCGATCTTCCTCACCGAGCCGGCGTCTACGGGGCGCTCCGAGCGCACCACCACCGCATCTGGCTGTATGCCGTACCGCCTCAGCTCCGCCACGCTGTGTTGAAGCGGCTTAGTCTTGAACTCCCCCGTCGTGGACAAGAAGGGGACCCACGCCACATGTATAAACACCACGTCGTCGCCCAGCTCCAGCCGGAGCTGCCTCGCAGCCTCCAGAAACGGCAACTGTTCGTAATCCCCCACGGTGCCCCCTATCTCCACCAGCGTCACGTCGTAGCCCCCCGCCGCCTCAACTATCCTCCGCTTGATCTCATCAGTCACGTGAGGAATCAACTGGACAGTCTGCCCCAGGAAATCACCCCTCCTCTCCTTCTCAATCACAGACAGATACACCTGGCCCGAGGTGACGTTGTTCCTCCTGGGCAACTCCACGTCGAGAAACCTCTCGTAGTGTCCCAGATCCAGGTCGGTCTCGCCGCCGTCAAAAGTCACAAACACCTCCCCATGCGCATATGGATTCATAGTACCAGCATCGACATTTAGATAGGGGTCTATCTTGACGGCGTTTACCGTGACGCCGCGGGCCCTCAAGATCCGGCCTAACGACGCCACCACAACCCCCTTCCCAACGCCGGACATCACGCCGCCGGTGACAACCACAAGCTTCGGCACCAACCGCCAAACCTACTCCTTTAAAAACAAAACGCCCAACAAGCAGTATTGCGGCTGGAAGTAAATATAAAAACTGATGGGTGGTAAGAGGTGGTGACGAGTTGAACCCACGCGGCAAAGGTGGCGAGAGCCTGCCCAGCAGTGGCGGGCGCTGACACGTTTTTATACACCGGCTCTCCCCTCCACATGCCCATAGTGGAGGTGGGAGGCGTAAAAGTGCGGTTTATCTCATGGGCAGAGGGCATCGCACTCAGCGAGACCCTCGCGCGGAGGATCCAAGACAGCGGTTTTAAGCCAGACGTGATTGTGGCCGTGTCGAGAGGGGGGCTGGTGCCCGCCCGCATCTTAAGCGACGTGCTGGAGGTAGACGACGTGGTAACCGTCGGCGTCAAGTACTGGGGCCTCGCCCAGAGGCGTGCAGAGAGGCCGGTGTTCTACCACGGGGTGGAGCCCGGCGTCATACGCGGCCGAAAAACGCTGGTAGTAGACGAGGTGGCAGACACAGGGCACACCTTGATGCTGACAAGAAGCCTCCTCGACCTCATAGGAGCGGCGGAGGTGAAAACCGCCGTCGTGCATCTCAAAACCACCAGCAAATACACCCCAGATTACTACGCTGAGAAGATAGAGGAGTGGGTCTGGATCTCCTACCCATGGAGCCGATACGAAGACTTGAGAGAGTTCGAAAAGAGAGGACACGACATATCCAAATACATAGACAAGATCTGCTAACTTCACAGCCAAACCTCGCCACAACCCCCGACACTAGGCGGAAAGAAGGGTTGTACAAGAAGCCTATCTTCCCTTCAAGGCTTCGGCTTGCAGGCGGCTCAAGACGACGCCAGCGGCTTTCAGCTTCTTTGACGCTTGCTTAACGCCGGGCGCGTCCCCACAGCGCCGCTGTGTGCACCGCCTATGCGCGCCCCTATATACGCTCTGGGCCAGAGGCGCCCCGTGGCGCAATGCAGAGCTGGTGGGCCGCCGTCTCGAAACCGCGGCGGCGGCTTAGGCAGAACTCGCCACTAGGGGCCACGCGACACGAAGACTTTTATAATAGAGAAGAAGATGGAAAAAGGGTGAGGAGGCTTCACCTCGCTGATACGTGAGGAATCCTTTAAATGCTGATTAGCCTTCTGGCTTTTCTTTCTACTTCGTTTTTGGCTATGGTTTTTTGGCGTTTTATCTAGCTCCTTCTTTTGTCTCCTCGTAGCCGCAGTTTTGGCAGTAGAGCCTCTCCACCACTGAGTACTTCCCGTTGGTCACCTTGGCTGTCCTCTCCACCACTCTGAGCCGGGAGAAGCAGCGGGGGCAGGTGTAGGGCCCCGGCCTGTACGCCCCAGCCGCCGACAGTATCCGCCTAACTTCATACAGCGAGAGGCCGAAGGCGCGCGCCGTTTCCCTCAGGGAGGCGCCCGACTTGTACATCTCCACAACGGCTTGGGCAATGTCGCTCTTCTTCTCGGCCACGTTCCAGATCTTGCCCACCGCCCTCGCCCGCTCCAGCGCAGTCCGCGTCCGCTGCCGTATGAACTCCCGCTCCATGGTGGCGACGAATGCCAACACGGCGCGGAGGAACTGGCGGTACACCCCGTCGAGGCTCTGCAGGGCCTGCTCCCGCTCCGAGGCGGAGACCACCACGAGGCCGAGCTTGTTCTCCACTAGGTCCAGCAGGGCGAAGAGCTCCTGGAAGGACCTCACAAGTCTCGATATCTCGTAGACGAGGAGCACCTTGGGCTGAGGCGTCAGCTTCGGCGCCTCTGACATCAATTGTTTAAAAGCCGGCCTCTCCCAGGGCGCCACGGCGCCGGAGACGCCGACGTCAACGTAGTGGCGGATGATCTCGATGCCCCGCTCCCACGCCCACTTCTCCAGGAAGACCCTCTGGTTTTCCGGGTCCTGATCCTCGGTAGAGACGCGGATGTAGGTGACTGCCGGTATCAAGACCTACGTCCGCCCTCCCTCCTGGGTCCGCCCCCGCCTCTGGGCCGTCTCGGCGGCTTCACCTCCTGCGGCGGCTGGAGCGGCGATATGGAGTAGCCCAGGGGCCAGCCGTAGGCCCTGTCTACCTCCTCGGTGGAGGTGGTGTGGACGTCGATATAAATCACGTTTCTAAATATGAGGGGCTCCTCTAGCCACACGCCGACCCGCTCCGGGTAGTACGCTATGGGCTCCACGAACCACTCGTAGACGCGGCTGTCTTGTATAAACCTGACGAAGTCGAGGTACTCATCTGCGTTGTAGAACCCCCACAGCACCACCACGGAGGCCGGCGGGAGGTTCACGGTAATTCTCCCCAGCTGGAGGGTGTAGCCGAATTTGTCGGCGGCATCGCCGTATATATGCCTGGGCTGTATGGGCTCCAGCCTGCCGCCGATCTTCCTGGCGTGTTCCTGCGCCGTGTGGTACGCCTTCTTTATGGCCTCAACCGCCTCATCCCTGTTAAGTGGTAGGAACCACACAGCACCGCAGATATGCACATATTTAAGCAATACAGCGGCCCAGCGCCTCCCTGCCCCCGCGCCGTGGCGCCCGGCGTCGGCCAATATATCGACATGCCCCATAATAACTGTTAGACATAAAACCGGCGCAGTCGGCGTGCTTATGATCGGGCTCGTGGCCTTGACCGTGGTGGCTGTAATAGCCGCGCTGGCTCTGAGGAGAGTGAGAGACAGGGTGCTGACCGCGTTGGCCGTCGCTGGGCTTGTGTTGCTTTCCATACCCGCCGTCCTTGTAAACGGAGACGCCGCGGAGAGGCTGATTGCCGCGGTGTATATGTACGCCCCGTATTGGGAATACTTGGTGCCCGTGGCCTTCTTTGCCCTGGCGCTCCTCCCAAACGGAAGAGGGAAGAGGAAAAAGAGGAGTCGTTACGTAAGGCGCGAGGTCGTCACCGTCTAGAGGCGTAAACCAAAGCCACCACGGCAAGCAAGGCGATCAGAACCGGGATCCAAATGCTTTTTTCCTCTCCCCCCGTCGGAGTGGCTGGCGACGGGGTGGCGGCTCCGTGCCCCGCCGGCGGGGACGTCTCCGGGGAGAGACTGGGTTTTTGATACACGACCCCTCCCTTGGCGGTACACGCCGCGTCTCCCATGGCTGTGGAGTATGTGGAGGCCATTATGTAGTAGGTAAGCGCCTGCGGCTTGCCGCTCTGCTGGCTGCTGAAGTAGTCGCCGAACTGCAGGTAGCTCAGCGGGAGTGTGTTGGTGTAGCCGCACTGGGCTGCACGCCCCATGTTGATGAGGGCTCTGTTTCTGGCAACTTCGAGGTATTTGTCAGGCGCCGAGGCCATGAGGGCCGAGGCGGATTCGGCGATTATCTCAATGGAGTTTGCCACGGAGGCCAGGTAGAGGCCTTTGCCGTAGAGGTCCTCCGCCAGCTGCACGGCAGTGGCGTAGTCCCCGAGCGTCACCCTGTAGGTGGTCTCCAGATATGCGTACATGGCCTTGGCGTAGTCGAGGTACATCCGCGCCACCTCGGCCAGCGCGCTTTCGTTTAAGACAGGGCCGTAGGCCCTCTTACGCGTCTCGTCAATCCAAGACCTAAGGGTCACGGCCCGCGCATACATGGCGCCGGCGTCCGGCGACGTGGAGTTCGCCTGCAGATACACCTCGTATATCCGCGTGTAGCTGGCCACCACCAGATCCACGTTGTTTATGGTAACCGGCGTCTGGGCCAGTTGCGCCTCGGCCTCCCTCGCCATCTGCAAGGCCTGGTCATACAGAGTTCTGGAGGCACTCCGAGACGCCGCCGCCCGCTCCTTGTAGTACTGCACAATGCCCTGGTAGATCAGAGACGCCGCCGTGTAGTACTTGCCCTCGGCCTTCAGCCGCTCGATAACTGCAGCGTTTACGTACCCCTTGCCGACGGTCTGGTTGTAGTAGCTGTATATCGCGTTGAAGAGGCTGCGCGACACGTCTCTAAACGCGGAATCGTCCACGGCGCCCGGCGGAGGCGTCTGCACCCTGTAGCCGGTTAGGTAGTATATTGCATCTTCCAACGTCCCGATCTCCACAACCCTCACGCCGGAGACGCCGCCGGGGGCCCCGCCCATGGGGACAAGCACCGTCTTTATGCCCTTCTCAGCAGCCGCGCTCACTTTCTGCGACACGCCGCCAACCGGCCCGACGAGGCCGTCGGGCAGGATGATGCCGGTCATGGCCATGTCGCCTCTAAGCGTGAGGTTGTTCATGAGGGCGAACAACGCCACCGTGATGTAGCCGCTGGCTGAGGGGCCTCCGACCTGGGCGTCGCTGGCCAGAACCCTCAGCAAGGCTGTGTAGTTGATGTAGGGGCGGCCGGAGTACCGCGCCGCCACGTAGAGGGCGATCTGCGCCGACGGGCCGAAGCCCTCGCCCGCCTCGGGGACCCCGGCGACGTACGCCCTGCCGTCTCCCGGCGTAAGGAGCGTCACCTTTATGGGGAGGACCGCCCCGCCCGTGGGCCCCACCGCCAAGGCGTTTATCTCGGTGGACGCCAGCTTCACCGTGTACATCTGCCAAGCCGCCGCAAGCACCACGGCGGCCAACGCCGCCAGTATCAGCAGGATCTTCCTCATGGCCCACCCCCGGGCTCACTATAAAAAGGTAACTCACCTTCAGAGGAGGTCGTGCCGCGTCACAGATCGGCCTCGCCTGGGTCATCACTTTAAAACCTCCCACATAGGTGTTTATATGGATGTCGCCGACTTCGTCGCGGCGGCTAGACACTGCATAGTCTTCACAGGCGCAGGCATATCGGCCGAGAGCGGGGTCCCCACCTTCCGGGGGGCGGGCGGGCTGTGGGAGAGGTACAGGCCGGAGGAGCTGGCGACTCCCGAGGCCTTCGCAAGGGATCCCGAGCTGGTGAGGCGCTGGCACCGGTGGAGGCAGGAGCTGGTGTACAGGACGGGGCCGAACCCGGGGCACCGCGCCATCGCCGAGCTGGAGGCCATCGGCGTTGTCAAGGCCGTCATTACGCAAAACGTGGACGGCCTCCACCAGAGGGCAGGTAGCAGAAACGTGGTGGAGCTCCACGGCTTCCTGTGGAGGGCTAGGTGCGTGGAATGCGGCGCCGTGTATAGGCTAGACAAGCCCGTGGAGGAGACACCACCCAGGTGCCCCAGGTGCGGCGGACTGCTTCGGCCCGACGTGGTGTGGTTCGGCGAACCTCTGCCGCGGGACGCGTGGGAAAGAGCTGTGGAGCTCGCGTCTAGGTCAGACGTGGTGTTGATGGTGGGCACATCGGGCGTTGTGTACCCCGCCGCGTATATCCCCCGCATCGCCAAGGACCACGGCGCCGTCTTGGTGGAGGTAAACGTGGAGGAGTCCGCCATCACCCCCACAGCCGATTTCTTCCTCAGGGGCAGATCGGGGGAGGTGCCTCCGCGGCTTGTGGAGGAGGTCAAGAGGAGCCTCGGCACCCGCCGAAGCTGACGCCATGAGCCGCGCCAGCCCTCGGCTCGTCGCAGGCGCAGGCGCGGGGGTTTAAATGGCGTACCTCGTCTTCTTCCAATGCCCCAGCCACGTGGTTCGCACCAGCGCGGCGACGTTTAAGATAGGGGAGGGCGTCTACGCCTACGTGGGGTCCTGCGGCGCCTCGTGTCTCAAGCGGGTAGATAGGCATCTGAGGAGGCCCGCGGCGAGGAGGTGGCACGTGGATTATTTAAGGTGCGAGGGGCTGTACGCCGTGGTGACACCTCTCGAAGAGGTGGAGGTTGCGAAGCTCCTCGCCGGGAGGTGCCGCCACGTGCCGGGGTTCGGCTCCACGGACGACCCGGAGGCGCCGAGCCACCTCTTCCGGTGCGGTGTCGCGGAGGCCCTTAGCTATATTGGCTTGACCACGTAGGGCGACGAGCTGACTATCTTCACGTGTCCCCCCTCAGCCATGTACTTCACGAAGGCGATGCCCTCCACCGACAGCCTAAGCACATCGCCAAGCCCCCGGGCGCAGAGGGCGATTCCATACGGCGTCTTCTCGCCCACGCACTCCAGGTATCTCTCCGCCAGCTTCTTAAACCGCGACTCGAGGGACTCTGCGTACTCCTCCATGGGCACCCTCTCGCCGTTGCCCGTATACGCCACGTAGCCCTTCAGCCCCTTCAGCGACGCAACCACGTTGATAAAGGTATGAACGCTGACAATCCAGCTGTCGAGATCCCCCACAAATACGGCGTTCTCCACGCCGAAACACGTGTGGCCCCAGGTATGGGAACCACACGGTATCACCCGCACGGACAAATCGCCAAAGTCCACCCACCCGGCGGTGAACCTGTAGACGGCCCCCTTGAAGGGGCCTACGGACACCCTAGGCTTCGCGTCTCTTGGCGCGCCCGCGCGCCTCAGAACGACCTCGGCATATTTCAAAGCCCTCTCTAGATCCGTCGCCATGCTGTACTCCAAGGGGTTTATCACCACCCTCCTCGCCTCCCTAGCCCCCGACACGTGCCTCTCGTGGTGGTGCGTCACCAGCACCACATCCGCCTCAACACCTTCCGGCAAGTCGACGCCGAAAAAACCTTCGTATATCCACCCAACCCCTACCCTAGAAAACACTAATTCAATACACATCTTATTTAAACACAGTACTGTAACACCATGAGCTGGGTCGACAAATTCATCGCAGACGCAGAGCAGATGTTCCAACTACCGCGGCACGAGCTCGAGAAATTCGTCATGTATATGATGGAAAAACCTGAGAAAATACAGGAGTGGGCCGAGCGGCTGCAGATTTCAGACACAGACTTCCTGATGCTGACCACCATATACACGCTGTATAAAACCGAGGAGAAGGTCATCGACATACTTTCCGACATGGAGCTGAAAGTAGACGAAGCCGTAGGTCTCATATCCACCGCCACAGCCAACCTCCTAAACGCACTACCACAAGAAGACCGCAAAATAGTGCTAGCACAGGTGCTACTCGCCACAGCCCTCCAAACCGAAGACACAAACCTAAGAAACTCCCTCGCAGAATACGCAAAGATACTACTAGCCCCGGAAGATGAAAACTAGGTCTTCCACGGCCGGTACATCTGAGCAAAAACACAGGTATATAATGCACACAAAAGGCTTTCGCCGAGCACTACTTCCAAGACGCAGAAACAGCTCGTGAAATCCTAAAGAAAGCTAAGTATAAAACACAATACGCAAAAACTTTATAAAGTCTACCCAATGTGGAGAGCGGCCGCCGTAGCTCAGCCCGGTTAGAGCGGCGGAGGAGCGGATCTGCGGGGGGCCGCTTTTTTATCATCATGCGCGTCATCAACTCTGTATTCTTACATAGTCCACAGCACGTATCATAGTCAGTTGAGTCAATCTGTCTACCCCTCCTCTGCACTCGCGCCGATCATTCAGCTTTGGCTAAAACGCGAAATATTAACATCCCCAAAGGAAAGGTTGGACTCCGCACGAGACGTGGAAACAGCGTCGGCCGCCTTAGAGGGGATAGAGTATCTTCACGTATTCCCCCGCCGCCGCGGTGTAGGCCGGCAGTCCCTTGGGATGGTATACTTCTCTTATCTTCATCCTCATATATCTCGTAATTGCTGAAGGTCTTCTCCAGCTTTGCCTCCCTCGCCGAGTCGTCCCGCGCGCAATACGTCCTAGGCGGGGTGAGAGAGACACGTCTCGGAGCCGTCCTTCGCCGCATACGCCTTCACCACGTGGGGGGTGGGGATTGTTTGCAAGTCTCTGCCTTATCGTCTCAACGCCGGACGAGAAAGAAGCTATGAGACGCCGCCTTGAACACGTGGCGCAGACCGATGGCGAGGAGAAGGCTATAGAAGAGGTGCTACGCCGCTTCCACTCCGGCGCCGGAACAGTCAGCATCGGCGAAGTCAGACTCGGGCTTGTACATTATGAGAGGAAGAGTGAGGGTGTTACGGCTGAGAGACACGGCGACCCGTAACTGATTACAGAGGTAAGACGGCGTTGGAAAACGAGCTAAGAGAATGCTGACAGAGGAGGTCGAGCATTGGAAAAACCGCATAAAAGTAAAGGAGGGAGGAAGACGCCAAGTAATAACACGTCAACAGCTCAAGGACCCGCCCAGCAGGATCCCAACACCGCCAAAACACTAAACGAAAAAACTTAAAAACACACAAAAAAGGAGATACACCCCCGCAGTCCGTTGCGCCGAAGCTGTTAACCCGTAGGTCCCGGGTTCAGGCTAGAGACCGCCTAAAAATCCCGGCGGCGGCGTCCATGCCTTCTTCTTGGTATGGCAGTATTTTTATATTGTCTGTATGGGTGGGGTATGGTTTGGAGCCGGATTGTTACTAGGGATGGGTGGGCTGTGCTCGGCCCTGGGTATGTGGCCACATTGTGGCCGCCTGTTCCTGTGCCTAGGGCTAAGATGCCGGTGCTCGTTGGGCGGCGCGGCGGGAGGGCGGTGGTGACCCACGTGACTTTGGCCCGGGATACCTTGATGCCTCCAAAGCTCATAATTAAGGCCAGGGACTCGACGTATGAAGTCCAGCTCGTTCCGCTTTCTGAAGTCTACGGTGTTTTCAACGGTGAGCCGCATCTGGCGATGCTAAACTGCTGGGCTGAGAGGTGCGACTTGTCTCCGCTGTATGTCGTGGCGTATCCCGCGGGCGTCGCCGAGGTGGCCTACGGCTTGGTGGAGGTGCAGAGGGAGGAGGGGAGGTGGAGGCCGGCGGACCGCGCGGCGGGCCCCGAGGCCTTGAGGGTGCTGGGCGACCCCGAGCTGGCCAGATGCCTTGTGCGGAGTAGGTATGCTCCGGTGAGGTGTGGCGAGTCTGTGGAGGATGCCTTGCCGCTGGTGGAGCATTTCCTGCCTGATAGGATTTAAACGTGGTTTTTCTGGCGGTTTGTGAACTGTAGGGTTTTGGTGGTGGATCTTGACGGGACTTTGACTCTGAGCCGCAACACGTATGAGCTGTCTGCGGAGGCGCTTCTGGCGCTTAGGAGGGCGCGCGACGCGGGTCTGCGCGTTGTCCTCGCCACGGCGAACGGGCTGGACTTCGCCCTGACCATAGCCAGGTACCTAGGCATAAGGGACGTGGTTGCTGAAAACGGCTGCCTTATATACCTCGACGGCGAGACCCACGAGCTGTGTAGCGGCGATATGGCGGCTGTGGACAAGGCGGTGCTGGCCACGGGCGCCGCGGCGCCGAGCCCCCAGAATAAATGCCGGAAGTACGATCTGGCGTATATCCCCCTGGCGGAGGACGCCGTGGGGAGAATTGCGGCGGCAGTCGGTAGCAACTACGTGGTGGAGTCAAGCGGCTACGCAATACATGTGAGGCCGGCGGGGGTGGACAAGGGGACGGCCGTCAGGTGGCTCTGCGAGAGGCTCGGCGTCCCCTGCTTCCAGGTGGCCGCGGTGGGAGACAGCGACGTGGATGTGGGCATGTTGAAAACCGCCTGGGGGATTGCGGTGGGGAACGCCACTGGGGCGGCTAAGAAGGCGGCCCGCGTGGTGGTGGAGGGGCCGAGCGGGGTGGGGTTCAGAGAGGCGGTGGACTTAATCCTCTCAGGCTGGGCCTGCTCCCCGTAGGATGTAGACGTCGAAGGGCCCCACCTCCTCCTTCTCTGCCTTCTTAAGTGCCTTCTCCTCGTCTAGGGGGCGGGTTAGGCCTAGGGCGTCTAGGAGGGTTGCGTTTAGGAAGGACACAACGGAGTCCCTCGGCTTTATGTAGAACACCTCCTCGGCCACCTCTCTCAGGGCGTTTAAGTCGGCGCCTCTCTGGCAGGCCACGGCTAGGTTGAACTTTCCGTATTTCTCCGCCGCTACCTTTATCTCATTCAGCGGCAGGTTTTCGAAGGCGTAGAAGCTGGCGGCGGCTAGCTCTTGCCCCAGCGGCGCCGGGGCGAGGGGTATGAGGGAGAGCCTGTCCATCTCCAGAGCCACCAGCTCCTCCCGCTCCTCCACGATGACCACGTCTTTCCCCGCGATGGACATGAGCTCCGAGGAGAAGCCGCAGGGGAACCACCCCGCGACCAGCGTCAACCCGCCGTAGCGCATCAGCTCCTGCGCCACCACGACGCGCATGTTTTGAAACGCCGTCGCGTATATGTAGAGCGCCCTCTGAAGCTCCGTGGCGAGCCTGGCGACGCGTCTCCCCGAGACGAGGTACGGGAACGCCACCTGTTGGAAAAGATCCGAGACGACCTCGGCGAGGGGTGATACGTCGTACGGCCTGGGGAGGTGCTGGGCCTTTTTGTACTTGTCGCCCTTTCTCTGTAGGAGACCTATGTCCGTGAGGAAGTCGAGGAGGGGTCTCAGCCTGGGGCTTGGCTTCACCTCTTCCAGCTCCGAGAGGAGGGCCACCAGGGGCGTGTTGGCGATCCCTGCGACGATGTCGTCGCGGGGTATCATACATTTTCCTCAAGGGGTTTATACAAAATATCTATATTGTCTTTAAGCGCCGACATGTAGTAGATCTTGGCGGCGCCGACGGCGTTTGCTATCTCATCCCCCTCGACGAAGAGCCCCAGCTCCTCCGCGAGGTCCCGCTTGTTGCCTATCAGCACCACCCTCCTGTAGGGGGTGATGCCTCTGTCAAGCAGGGCGCTGTGTAGCTCCGCAATCGCGTAAAGCGACGACTGATCCGTAAGGTCGTACATATATATCATGAGGTCCACATAGAAGGTCCAGGCCTTGGCGAAGTTTCTGGCAACCTCTGTGGCCACCTGGCCCGGCACGTCTATGAAGTCCACCTCCTTGTCCCTCAGGTAGAGGCGGTA